>OHBE01003195.1_pt1 | contig 10819 bp, 5 predicted proteins | sample 1577231 | NCBI WGS metagenome assembly OHBE01 (sample SAMEA3541506, study PRJEB24748) | human gut metagenome | biome: human gut; feature: human-associated habitat; material: faeces | place: China | collected 2012
AAGTACTTCTTTGTCGTTGTGGTGACTTGCATCCCGGTCGTCCATCCCGACGTGGATGTTGTCACGCCACTTGCACTAGCGGAAGCGAGGTAATACTCGGTGATCGATTTAATCCCCACTCCCGTGGCTCCGGTGGCTCCATGCACCCCGATCACCCGCTTGTTCGTTTCCGTCGTCGTGCCATCCGTGTAGGTTATGATCTCGTAATTCCAAAGGTATCTATTCATCGTCGTCGTGGATGGTACCGTGTCTGACCACGACGTGGGGGCTGTCGTGTTGCTTGACGAAACGGCGTACTTGTTCGCCACCGATCTAACACCACGACCGATTATGCTTGTCCCAACCGGCTTCGGCCTACTCGTTTGCGGGCTTACCGATTGCGTGTACGATCCACTGGTCCACGTGTACCCGTCGGGCCTTGGTGTCCACGTGACGGGAAAATCAGTTTTCACGTGATACTTGCCCCCTCCACGCAGGTACAAAACCGGGATGCTTGAATACGTCATTTGCCCGCAACTCGCCGGGGACTCCGGGCAGAACTTGAACGTGTCAGCGTAAATTAGAGTTTGCGCGTCAGTCGTTCCCCACCCGCTCGCTTGCATGTCGAAATCAAAGTCAACCGAGAAACCAGAGGCATGAGTACTCCAAGCCGGTTTAGTTCCACTATTAAGCGCCACCGAAACGCATATCCTGTTGTATCCCATTCTTTGCAAAGCCGTACCGGTAAAAGGTATCCACTTGTCAGCGTCATAGGAGGACGCGTCCAACCACACGTCAGTTTTCCAGTAATTTTCCCCGGATTTCGCTTTCGTGACAATAAATGTTTTCTCCACATAGAAAGAAGTGGATTCAAGATAAACTTTACAAGTGTATGACGCCGTGTCCGCGTTCATGGCTGTACATGTTATCTCGTCATTACCATTTAATTGAAATGCTCCGCCAACACTTGTTAAACTAACGACATAGAATTGCCCCGTCGTTGCCCCGGAATGAACTGCCGCTAATTTAGAAGTCCCCTTGTTGGCAGTTATCTTCGTTTTCGCCTTCGCCAATTCTCCCGGTAACGGATTCCCGTTGGCATCGCAAGCCACCGTGTGAGCCTCGTTGGTTAGCAGGATCGTGTAAGCGTCTTTCCCCGCCGCTCCCGTGCTTCCCATCTTACCCACGGAGTAAATTGTCGAACTTGTTCCATTCGTGTAACTGATTACCGTTTTCGTCCAAAGGAAAGAACCTGCCGAAACCGGGGGAATGGTGTTACTCCACGTCCCAGTCGGTGCGGTCGTGCCGGAAGTTGAGGCTTGGTACGTCACCACCGTGCCGCTTACCCCGTTCCCGGCGTTCCCGTTAGTACCATTCGTTCCCATCCTTGCCACGGAATACATCGTGCTTTTAGAGTTATCCGTGTACGTTATCTCGGTCTTGCTCCACAAGTAAGAACCAGCCGCCACGGGTGGAATACTTGCTAACCATGTTCCCGTGGGTGCCGTCGTGCCGGAGGTAGAGTCTTGATAGGTTACCACTGTACTTTTTACCCCCTTGCCCGCCACTCCGGGCTGCCCTATTGCACCATCCGCTAACTTGGCAAGCGTGAAATTATCCGACAATTTCTCGTCACCGTTACATACACACCGGAATGTTCTCGTGTAAACACCGGGAGGAAACAACGTGGTGTTACCCGGTGCAACCGAATAAGTCGAGGAGGTCGCCCCGCTTATGTTCGTCCAAGTGCTGCCATTTAAAAATTGCCACTGGTACGACGTCGGCGTGAAATTCCTCGGGAGTGCCATTAAAAGGATGCTTGCCGGGGTTGGGGTACCCGTGTAAGCCGCCTCGTATTTAAACACTTGAGAGGGTGCGGTTATGTCTACTGTTTTGGCTATGGCGTCTTGAATTTTTTCCTCCAACCCCTCAATAACATCAGAGAACTCCCCGTTTTTCGTGAATATTCCCACCCGGTTACTCCCGTTCGGGTCTTTACCCACTCTAATAGCCCATTTTCCCGAGAGCGTGTAACTATCCACCCCGGCGTACATCGTCATCCCGGCGTCTTCCATCATGGATGAAATAACAAGGATCCACGAGAGATTCGGGTCTGTACGGTGCCCGAACTGCGCCAGTTCATCCCCCACCTCCGGCACGTCAACACCGTCCCGGTCTGTCTTCGACAAATCAATATAATTCTCCCCAGTATTTGTTACAAGGTTCCAGTAATATTTTTTCTTGCCATCCCCGTACTTGTCACAACGCATCTGCGCCCCGATCGTGCAAGTGTTCTTTTGTCCCTCGGAAGTTTCCATGTAACAACGCCAGTAATCGTCATATTCCTCCACCTTGTTGACCTTCATTCCTGATGGAGAATACACGTCTTGCCCTCCACGCCAAAATACCTGTGCAATGGCGAGTGCCATCACCTCCATGTAATTCCGTACCGTCAGTTTCCCGGTAGTGAAATCTTCCGTCCCAACCATGCCCGTGCCAGCACCAAGAACACCGGGAATGAAATCCGCCGTTTTGAAACCTTCCCGAAGGATTAGTTTACGGAATTCCGCATCACCCATGGCGTCTATTATCCATCCTTTTACCTTGGTTTCGAATTCTGTGGATCGAAGACTCTTAAATTTCACATCATCGAAAGTACGAAGTGCCTGATTAAACCAATCTTCCCAAGCGTGTTTATCAAATAATTTTGAATCATCCGCAAACTTCGCCCTAATATATTTATCCAAAAATTTCAGATACAACCCATCCCTCACTAACTCCGTTTTTTTCCAGTACGATGACAGATCAATCTTATCAATCGCCCCCTCTGAAACCGCTTGAGTAATTGCAGCAATCGAAATTCGCCGCCAAGCATTTTCAAACGCATACTGAACCGGAAGCATCAAATCATCCGCAACTACCGCGATCGGGAATTCAGCCAATCGCGGAGCGAGAAAAGGGATCGAGTCCACCTCCGGGAACTCTAATAAATGAGGTAAATCATCCCTATTACGAGTAACAACATCATATTTTGTCTGTTTTGAATAAAAAAATTCAAACGTGAAATCGTTCAACGAGTTTTTTGTAAAACCATTCTCCGACTCACGTAAATATATCCGTCTCAAAGCCCCAGCAACATGATAACGTTGTTTTGACACGAAAAAGCTTCGTAACCATCTAGCATAATCAATCGAAGGTATGAACCCCGTATTTTGCTCGCAAGAAAAATTCAAATCAATATCACTATCGGTCGATTCCTCCAATACCGTTGTTACCGTTCCTTCTGTCTGAATCTTTTCCGTAAATCTTCCGGTAAAAACAACAGAATCAATTCCTCCCAACGTGTTTTCAAACAAGTACACGTTCGTCTCTGTATTCGACTGACTCAATATATAACGCTGCACGTATGTTAACCGCTGCCCAGCCTCATTTTCAACCCAAACATCATAACATCCCACAACTCGGTCGAATTTACCCGATATTTTCAAGTAAGAAACATCTACCGTGTACAGATTCCCCGCCTCCAAAGCTAACAACGTTTCATTTGCTGATCCATCTGCGAGATAAACTGTCATTTTTATTAAACACGCTACCATCGCGTAATATGACAAGTATTCCGGCTGATGCATCACGATTCTTTTCTCCTGAGGTTGTAATGTCAACCATTGCGTTTTTAAAAACACGGCGGAACTCTCCGCCACGTTTGATATTCCCCCTTTCACCACGGTAAACTCTATCACGGAATCCTCGATCTCGGCCTTGAATTTTTTTACCGCTAAAGATTGAATAATATAATCTGAATCAGCCCGTGGAATCGATATTGATAAAAAACAATCCACAATATCTTTCATCGATACCCGCACCTCACCCCCTTCCGCCACGTAAACTTCATCCACGATTACCATTCCATCCACGCTCAATTTAAACACGAGAGACTTCGCAACATCTTCTATCACGAAATCATTCATGTTTCCGGCAAAACTTAAAATATCAGGTTGTTGAATTATTTTCATCGCTTTAATTTTACCTCTAAGCTACTTAATAGTCTTATTTTATAAAGGACAATTTAAAGAGGATAGCACCGTACTAGATGCGAAACAATCGAATTTCTATCCAACACTATTTCCTGCTCGTAACACATGTATCTTCTATTCCGGATAACCAGTACACACGAAAAAAAATCCTGCAAATTATCTAAATTTCTAATATCAGGACAAACGTAAAATTCGTGATGTTGTTCCGCCCCGATTAATAACAACGCTCGTTCCTTCACGTACTCGCTTAGACCATCATCAACCCCATTCCACAATAACGAGAATGTTCCATTCTCATCGGACTCGGCGATAGGGCTTGCCACGGGATAATAAAACTCGTAAGACCTTCCCGATCCATCCACCGGTACCGACTTGATCATACCCCGGTAAATAGAAAATCGCAATTCTTTCGAAACCTGCTCCACGCATTCATACCCATCCCCAAACTCCTCTTGAAATGCCGCAAAACGATATTCATACTTGTAATCAGGTTTAACATTCGGCCTCACGAATGTCTTCACGTCCGATGCAACCCCCACGATCGTTGAAATACATTCCACCGTTTCCGCATCTTCTTCCTCTCCAAAAACATAACTTAGGAAATATTCGAGCGACTTCACCAATTCGTCATTACTACTAGCATCCTTGTAAATAATTCCCGTTACCCGATCTTCATCTGAAAGAAAATGTTTAGCCACCCCATCAAGTACCTTCACCTCTTTTTCCAACGAAAGATTTAATCGACGAATATCTACATTCTTCGTGGTTTCATCCACGATAAAATTATACCCGAATTTATTCTCAATCTCACGTAAGAAATCATAAACAGAAATACGTGGTAAATGTTCCCCGTATCGATATTTATCCGCATCCTCCGATCCCCGGTTCACGTCTATCGGGTTCCGCCGACAGATAATCAACAAATCTTTCAAATTTTCATCACTGGAAAATTCATCCACTCCTATCGTGTATCCCATACTCTCCAAAACCCTTTTTACAACCACGGTCACCCGCAAAAAAGGAGTAAAATAGATCGGTTTTACCTGGTAATGTAAACTAAAGTATTCCTTGCTCGGCTCCAAGTAATTATAAAAATCCACTTCCGTATCCAACGAATTCTTTATATATGAATCTCGAACAGGGCACACCACGTAATCCATCCGTTCTTTCAAACTCTTGTAAAATTGTTCCAATGTATTCGTTCTATTACCCGGACTGTACGTAAATTGCCCCCAACATGACTCATCCAGCATCCAATCCCTCGCTTTCCCCCAAAAAGAGTTTTTCTCTGTTGAAATGTAAAATTCCACGTTGCCCTCCCCGACATCTGTCAACACGCATTGCCCGTTCAATAACTGATACGGACCAAAACTCACTCCTGCCTGTAACTTTTCCGTCATATCCGTGTGAGTACGATCCACGAATCCGAAAACCTGTCTATTCGATGCCAAATTAACTTCCATCGGGTATGTCGCATCTTCACGATCTCCATCCAGTAAGTTATTTTTCAAATTAATCGCCAGTTCAAAACCTTCCGGCAACCGTACCGCCTTTGAATTAATTTTTACTTGCAAGCTCATCCTCTTCCAGTTTTAGTGCCTCGTTCATAATCCTGTGCCTTCTTTATCTTCTTAACCAAACCATTATTCCCGTACATCGGGATCGAGAACTCCATGTTCATCAACCGATTCATCATCTCGATATTCTTCTCCAATAATCGGTTCATCGCCGGATCACTGCCTCCCACATCAAAAGTTCCCGATGAAATCGTAGAACTATCTGTCGGGTACCGTCCCCCGGCAAACTGGGGAACTCGTCCCCGTGATATATCAATAATGCTCCTGTACACCCGTGGATAATTCAATATCAATTTCCGAGTCGTGTTACCATCTACCACCATTTCCGGCTCCTTCTCCGAGAACAATCCTAACGTCGGTTGATCATATACCCCAGTTTGGATTCGATTCCCCACATAATTAGCTTCATATCTTCGTCCATCATCCTCCCCGATCACTGGATACTTTCCTGTCGCATACTGCGCCGCCTTAATCGTTGCAATCTGCACGACACCCATAGCGGCGGCCAAAGCTGCCAAGATCGGACCAATGATCGGCCCCAACTCCCAAGCTTTCGCCACGGCCACGGCAGTACTTACCGTTGTCGAGAATATTGCCTGCGTTCTCTCCCGTTCACGTTGCTCTTTCTCCAACTTCTCTTTTTTCGCATCCAAATCCGCATCCAACTGCGATACTCGTGCGTTATATTGTTCCTGTGAAATCTGTCCGGAATCCAGTTGTTTATCCAACTCGGCTTTCTCTTTTTTCGTTTTTTGCTCGTATTGTTTAAGCTCCTTTTGCGTCTGCGCTGCTCGTAATTTCGTGTAGGCAGACCAGGCATTTCCCAACGCTCCCACGGCAAATTCGATTTCCTCGATTCCCGCTTTTCCCTGTCTTAAATTATTGAAAAACTCTTCCCACTTCGAAGCGTTCATACCTAGAACATCAAAATCCGTCTGTTTCTTCTTATCCAGTTCCTCCCGTGATATTTTCAATTTCGAGAGAGATAAGCCAACCTCGGCCAATCGTTTCTTCAACTCATTTTTCTGTTGCTCGGTCAACACCATTTCTCCCGAACCACCTTCTTTGCTCTCGACCTCTCCAAATATCTCCCCGAGTAAAGCAATCATCTCCCCCGCATGAGTTTCCGACAATGCTAATTCTTGACGTTGATGCTCCTTTAAAAGTTCCTGACGTTGAAACAATGACCCGGAAAAAACTTCCAATTCCGCACTTTGTGCCATTTGCAATTCCATGACTTCCATGCTCTGTCCCAGTTGAAGATTCTTGATCCGCTCATCAATTTCCTTCATGTAATCCTCCGTCTGTTTTTTCCTGGCATCCTTCAAAATTTTATCCTTGTTAGCCTCATGCTCTCGTTCCAAGATTTCCAACGCCTGCAATTGTTTTTCTGTCAAAGCTTCCCGTTTTTTCCCGAACAACCCAGCCTGCTCCAATCTCTTCCGGTAAGCGTTTTCCTCTTTCAAAACCGGATCACTTTTAGCCTCGATAATCGCATCCACACGTTCCTCTTTCTTCCTCGCTTTCTCGGAAATCTCCAATTTTTTATCGGCTATTTTCTGTCTTAACTCAACCCGCTTCTCCTCGTTCATATCCTCGTTCTTCAAACGATACTCCAAGTGTGCCAGTTCCAGCGCATCGAGTTTATTTTCATATTCTTCTTGCGTGATCAACCTTTGAGCGTATCGCTCTTTCAACGCCGCAATTTCTTCCCCAGGATCTCGGGATACCACGCTCTTCCCCGGAACCCAATCCACGATCTCCAAATCATCATCAACCTCCCAATCACCCGCATCACTCTCCCCCTTACCAACACTACCGAGCAATTCGTTCACCGAATCAATTTCCCTTTGTAAAGTTGTTTTTCCGGTACGAATAACATTTATCGCTTCTTGAACCGGATTTGTCTTGTATATATGTGATGTAAACTTATCCATGAACAACACGTGTTCCGTCGTGAACGTTTCATCTATCAATTGTTGCAAATCTTCCGGGATCGTTCCCCCTTCCTGCATCGCAGCCTTAACCTGTTCAAAATATCTCGCAGCCTCTCGTGGATCAAAAGCCTTTTGCAATGCATCCCGGATTCTTTCCAGGTTCTCCACTTCCACCTCCACGTAAGCCTCGGTTGCTTTCGTGGTTGCGGTATCAATTGCCCGATCCCTAGCCGCCTGTTTAGCGGCTGTTGATATCGCCTCGTAAGCCCCTTTCACGTCATCCAACGCTTGAATCTCCGCACTCAATCCATTCAAATACTGCCCGTACTTGCTTAATATCTCATCTTTCGCTTTTTGGTACTCGCTCGTTCCTTTCGTCAACCCCTCCAATTTACCAAACATCCGGTCTATTGACATCTGTTCTAACGTAGTTTCCCGGGCAAACTCTCGCTGTGCATCCCGTACCCGTTCCAGCGAACGGCGTACTCCCGCACTCGATTCTTCCGCCACCTGGTATAATTTATAAAAAGCCGTTCCCAACGCCGTTATCGTCAAGGTCATAATCCCAACAGGATTCGTCACCAATGATACCATGAAAGATTTCATCGCTAACGTCGCTTGTTTTATTCCACCGGAGAAAACTAACCAAGCTACTTGCCGTCTTTTTAAATTATCAATCTCCTGCACTCCCAAACTGATCGCCTTTAAAACCAACGTTTCTTCAATCTTCCTCCAGGCAACAACACCCTTTTGTACCGTCCAATAGGTACCGAGAACCCCCGTCAACCATAATATTTTCCCTCCATGTTTCGTGATCAAATCAATCAACACTTCTAAGGTTCTCACAGTCAATTTCATCAAGCTCATACCGTGAGTCATCAAGGGATACAACTTTTCTCCCAGTTGCTTGATCCTTTCGTCCAAATCCTTTTTAGCTTTCGCCCTTTGTGCCGCCAGGTTACTATTTTTAACCTCGAACTCGTTTGTCAAAGAAATACCCTCGTCAAAAGCCTCGTTCGCCAATCTTTGTTGCGCACGCAAAACCTCTGTATTATTAGCCAAGACCCCCAACACGCCAACAGCCCGTTTCCCTTCCATCCCCATATCTCCCATACTGGCGATCATCTTTTCAATCTCTCCCTCGTTACCTCTTAATCCCTCCATGACACGCAAAAAGGCCTCGTTTGCGTCTTTATGTAACAACCCGGAAAACTCCTTTATTTCCATTCCCGCGATCTTCGCGTACGTTCCTGTTTTCTTAAACATTTGCGTCATCACCTGCGAATAAACGGTACTGGACACCTCCGAGGTCTGACCGAATTTATCTAATGTCGCCGCCAACCCCATCACGGCCGGAACCTGCACTTTCGTGATAGGAGCAATTCCCGCCACCCGTTTCGTGAATTCAACAATATACCCCTCGTTCGCCGTGCTCGCCATCCCCAGCTCATTAATCACGGAACCCACTTTCAACATTCCTGCCTCGATCCCGAACTGATCCTTCACCTTGAAAATATCCACGATCTTCCCCACCTGCCGGATCGCCTCCTCCGTGTCACCCCCCAAATCCTCCTTCAACGCCACGTTAATCTTGTCCGCCGCCCGAACGAATCCCAACAGGTTATCCCTCCCCTCTATACCCAACTTCCCCCCGATCCGGGCCAAACCCATCAACTCCTCCTGTGCCGAACGAGTGTCATATTTTTTCAACTCCTCGCCCAGCTCGATCACCTCCTCTTTCGCCAGATTCGTCGTCTTCTGCAATAACATCCGTGAATTCAACATACTTGTTTATCGCCGATTTTATACCGAACACGATTCCGGTAAACGAAGCCATTCCAGACACCACCAGATTCCAATATTTATTTACACCATCAGCGACACGACACAAAAAACCGTGAGTCGCTTGGGCTTGGGCACTCAGTTCAGTATGTCTTTTCCGCAGAGCAACCAAAGTTCGTTGATATTCTTTCCACTTGGGATCATTCGGGTCTGTCCTCCGGAACAAAGCTCCCGTCCTCGTGATCTCCCGGTTCAATTCCTCGATCGAAAGAGTTGTTATATCTAAATTCTTCCGTAACTTCTCCACCTTTCCCCCGTTGGCCTCCAGCTCTGCCCTGTTCCGCTTCAACGTTGCGGTATCCTCCTCACGTTTTTTAATCAATTTCGTGTTTTCCGCTTCCAGCCTTTTCAAACTTTTTTCCAAATTTTCCACGGCCAACACGGACTTTCTCCCCGCCTCTCCACTTCTACGAACAATTTCTTCCTGCTTTCGAATATCCTCAAGCAAGCGTTGGCCATACTTTGATTCTTTACCCGCTTGATCTAACTTTTTATAGGAATTATACATGGTTGTCATACTAGAACGAGCCGAGGCATACGCTTTTTCCTGTTTCGCCACATTTTCCCGTTCCTTTTCTAACGTTTTGGTGTATTTCGCCACCTGTTTCTCGTTTCGCTCGATCTGCTTCCCGTATTTATCAATGGATTTTTCCAGTTTATCATTCTCAACCCTCAGATCACGAACCTTCTCTTCCAACTCGAAAAGTTCATTTTTCGCCTCGTTCCCATTAATCTTAATGTTCAGGCGCATATCCTCGTCAACAATCTTTTTACCCATTATTCTGCCTTTAGTTCTGCCCTAATTTTATCTCTCACGCTCTCCGTAAAACCGACGCTTAACTGTTTAGCGATCGCCAAGAAATGCCCGTAAACAAACCGATTATGAATTTTATATCCAGTCCTTCGGCGAGTTCTACCATTCTTCATTTGAATCACTCGTTTCATATCCAAGAAACGTTCATAATCCACGTGGCTAAATACTAACTCTCCACTCAAATCATCACCTCCCGACACGGAAACAGAACGTGCCTTTTCCAATCTCCCGGATCGGAAACGAGCCTTCACGTAAAGCGCACGTCCTTGATTTTTCAACAACCTATTACCTTGATGTTGAAGAACCTTCTCGACAAATTTTTGTTCTACAATCCTATCCATGAAAGCAAGTTACAAGAGAAACACCAGTAACTAAAGGACAAAAAAAGCGGGGATCACGCCCCGCTCATGCAAATTCTAATTATTATTTTCACTTAAACCAGCGCAATCAACAACCCCACCATCCCCAACACGATCAACAACCACCACATCCTCATTAACACCTGCACGAGTCCCCCCTTCAGCAACAACACGGCCAACAACACCAACACGATTCCCCCTAACTCCAACCACCACGCCACCGCACCAATCACTCCCAGCACGATCACCCCGCACACGATCTCAAATCGCCGCTCCA
>OHBE01003201.1_pt1 | contig 10794 bp, 10 predicted proteins | sample 1577231 | NCBI WGS metagenome assembly OHBE01 (sample SAMEA3541506, study PRJEB24748) | human gut metagenome | biome: human gut; feature: human-associated habitat; material: faeces | place: China | collected 2012
CCGCCAGAGCATCAGCGCCGCCATAGCGGATACACTGCCAGTTGGTGAAGACGATGATGACCGATGGAATCAAGGTCTGTCCGAATGGGGAAATACCGATGCGAACCATCGCTTTCAAACGGGAGAAAGAGATCTTTAATCCATCCCAGGTAAAGACATTGCGGTAATTGCGGAATAAATAGGAAAGGTTAAAGGCTGCGACAACGCCCTGTGCGATGACAGTGGCAAGAGCTGCACCAGTCAGACCCAGATTCATGCGGAATACAAACACATAGTCCAGAATAATGTTGGTGATCAGACCGGAGCTCATGAACAGGGTAGCCTCAATCGTTTTGCCTTGATTGCGGATGAGCGGGGTGATACCGTTGCCCAGCACAGGGAGGAATCCGCACAGAATGATAATGGAGATGTAGTCATGTGCATAGTCGGCAATTGCGCCGGTGGCACCAAGAGCCTGAATACACAGATCTTTGGTCAGCCAGAAAATTCCCATCAAAGCAGCGGCTGCAATCAAAAGGACGGAGATGGTGCTGCCCATTGCGCGATCTGCTTCTTCGTAGTTTTCCTGTCCTAAGTTTTTGCTCATCAGTACCGCTCCGCCGACACCCAAACCAAAGGCGGTGGCATTCATGCATGCTTGAACCGGATAAACCAGGTTGATTGCGGCAAGCGCCTGGCTGCCGACTGCGTTTCCGACAAAGACACCATCCACCATCGAGTAGAATCCGCTGAGCAGCATGGAGACCATGGAAGGCAGAACATAACGATAAAAATCTCTGTTTAATTTGTTTTTCATAGCCAATGTCCTTTCTTGCAGATATGATAAAGAAATCGTTCTGAAATCTATTCTTGACGTAAAGAGATTATAAACTATGGTCTTACACCATAGTCAAGAGCTTTTTTGGAATTTTTTTTAAAAAGCAGGATAAATTTAAGCAGAATTGACAACTCTTGCTTTTGGGTGGGATGATAAGCGGGGAGAATCGATGATTTTGGCTAAAAAACGGCAAAAACGGGAGAAAAACAGGTCTGCTGCAAGGATGAAAGCCAGCAGGCTATGAAATCACTGTAAACAAATCACAAAAAAACTTGTGAAACCAGAAAAATTCTGATAAAATAAAATACAGACTGAAAAGGAAAACCCATCCATTTCAGAAAATTTATTCAAAGAAAGTAGAGCTGATGAATTTTGGACAGTAGTAGCGGGTTATCTTATTTATTGGTAGTAATTTGTGTAGCGCTTTCGGCGTTTTTCTCCGGGTCAGAGACGGCGTTGACCAGTGTCAACAAGATCCGCCTGAAAAACATGGCAGAAAACGGAGACCAGAGAGCCGCAAAAACATTGCGTATCGCAGAAAACTATGAAAGCATGATTTCTACGGTACTGATCGGAAACAACATCGTAAACATCGCTTCCGCTTCGCTTGCAACAGTAATTTTTACTGTCTTTCTGGGTGCAGAAAAGGGTGCAGCGGCATCGACAGTTGTTATGACCATTGTTGTTTTGATCTGTGGTGAGGTTCTTCCGAAAAACTACGCAAAAAGCCATGCGGATTCTCTTGCAATGACGGTTTCCGGTCCTATCAGCATTCTGATGGTGATCTTTAAACCACTTGCAGCGATCCTCAACGCATTGTCCCGCTTAATGGCAAAATTTACCGGAAGCGAAGATGGTGAAAAGCCATCCGTTACCGAAGAAGAACTGAAGTACATTGTCGAGTCGATTGAAGAAGAGGGCGTTTTGGAAGAAAAGGAAAGCGACCTGGTACAGTCGGCTTTGGAACTGGATGAAATTGAAGTACAGGAAATTGTAACTCCACGTGTTGATATGATCACTCTGGATGTGGAGGACAGCTGGGAAGATATTCTGGCACTTGCAAAGGACAGCAAGGTTTCCCGTATTCCGGTTTATGAAGGTTCTATCGACAACATTATCGGTCTGGTTCATGTCCGTGATATTCTGGAAGACGAAATCAACAGTCAGGACCATGATATTCGCAATCTGCTCACACAGTGCCTGTTTGTACATAAGACCATGAATCTTTCCAGACTGCTGGAAAAACTGCGCAAGGAAAAAATGCCGCTTGCCATTGTCACCGATGATTACGGCGGCACAATGGGTCTTGTTACCATCGAGGACATCGTGGAAGAACTGGTTGGCGAAATCTGGGATGAATACGATGACTTTGAAGAAGAACTGGTCAAGAAGAGTGACACTGTTTATGAAGTCAGCGGAGACTATAATGTATACGACCTGATGGAGGAGCTTGATCCGGAAAACCGTTCCTTTGACACCGATTACAATACTGTAAGCGGATGGACTCTGGAACAGCTGGAACATATCCCGCAGGTAGGAGAACAGTTTGTTTACAACGGCTATATCCGTGTAACAGTCGAAGAGATGGATGAACAGCGCATCACGAAATTAAAGGTTGAACTTTTACCGAAGGAATCACAGCCGGAGGAAGAAAAATAACGAAATGGGGTTGAGTGATGTCAAAAAGAAAACCCAATACAAATAAAGGGCAGGGCTGGCAGAAAGTAGAGCTGTCTTCCAAACCCGCTGCAGAAGAAACCTCTTCCAAAATAGAGGAAGCTTCCAAAGAGGCAACAGAAGCAGAGTCTGCACCAAAGGCGGAAGAAACTGCACCGGATGCTGCATCAGAAGCTGTGTCTGAACCAGCAGCAGAAGCTTTGCCGGAACAAAAAGAGAACCAGACAGAAAAACAACAGCCTTCTGCTCAAAAAGAAACAAAGAACAAACAGCCTTCTGTACCGCAGACAGACAGCGCAAAGAAGGCAGCAGCTAAAAAACGCCGCCGCAAATATTCGGCAGCAGTCCCGCTGGGAGGATTCTTTATCCTGATGGCGCTGATTGGCGTCATCACCGTTGCAGTATTTGGGGTGCGTGCAACCGAAAGCCTGATCGACAACTCTAAACAGAAAGAGGAGTTTGCCGACATCATCCTTCCAGTCCTGATGTTTGACCCGGTACCGTTTGAGGACCCGAACGAGATGGGCGAGCTGGCATTGCTCCGTTCCTCCATCTGGTCTGCAGTTATTAGCAACAATGACAAATACAGTATCGGTGATGGAAACATGGTTTCGGTTCCAAAGAGTGACGTTGACGTTGCGTGTGCGTCGCTGTTTGGCTCCAGTGTTACACTGAACCATCAGTCCTTTGAAGATTACCTGTCGCTGTATTCCTTTGATGAGGAAACCCAGACCTACTATGTACCGGTCGATGCAAATATTCTTTATACCCCACAGGTAGAGGAAATTTCCCGAAACGGAGATATCTTTGAGCTGACAGTAGGCTACCTTGCTCCGGATAACCAGTGGATGCAGAGCATCAAAGGGGAAAAGTCTGACCCGACACCAAGCAAATACATGATCTATGAACTGAAAAAGGTAGAGGATCATTATCAGCTGGTAGCGATTAAAGACCCACCGGAAGGTGCTGTACCGGGTATCCCTCAGATCGAGGAGACAACAACACCTCAGACTACAACCACAACAGAGCCGCAGACCATCGAGCCTGCTCAGACTCCAACCGAGGAAACAGAACAGACTGAGGAAACCGCTCCAACCGAGCAGCAGACCGAAGAATCGGAAAGCGCTCAGCTTTAATAACGCACAAAAAGTGAAGGGAATTTTCCCTTCACTTTTTTTATAAAAAAAACAAAGAAAATCTTGAGCATCTTCACCAATGGTGCTATAATAGGTAACCGTGGGAATTTTCCCAGGATAATAAAAAAGAGGATGATCGGTGTGAAGGTAAAATTATTGGTTCAAATTGGCATTGTGTTTGGCATCTGCCTGTTGGGAGAACTGATTGCAAAGCTGCTCCCGTTTGTTTTTCCGTCCAGCGTAATCAGCATGATTCTGCTGTTTTTGCTGCTGCTGAGCGGTTTGCTCAAGGTGGAGCACATCCGGGAAAAGGGAGACTTTCTGCTCAAAAACATGGCATTTTTCTTTATCCCTTCCGGTGTTGCGCTGATGGAACAGATGGATGTTCTGAAAGGAAAGATCCTGCCGCTGCTGGCAATCTGTCTGATTACTACCATTCTGACCTTTATGGTTTCGGCTTTTACCATCCGTCTGGTTACTGCATGGCAAAAGCGTCTTAGCAAGGAGGAAAAGTAGATGAGCGAGATTTATGCTTCCCCGTTATTTGGAATTGTACTGTGTATTTTTTCCTTTGAGATCGGTCTGTGGATCAACCGCAAGACCCGTTCTCCGCTTGCAAATCCGCTTTTGATTGCCATTGCAATCTGTATTGCGGTGCTTCAGGGATTTGCAATCCCGTTGGAAAGCTTTCAGCAGGGCGGACAGATCATCTCGATGTTTTTGGCTCCGGCAACTGCGGCACTTGCCCTTTCGATTTACAGTCAGTGGGAGGTGCTCAAAAAGAATTTTCTGCCGATTCTGGCAGGAACACTGACCGGTTCCCTGACCTCGATTGTCAGTGTACTGGTTTTGTGCAAATTATTTGGTTTGAGCGATGAGCTGACAGCATCCATGATTCCAAAGAGCGTTACCACCCCGATTGCAATGGAGATTTCCAAGCAGCAGGGCGGAATCGTTTCCATCACGGTTGCAGCCGTTATCGTGACCGGCATTATCGGTGCGGTGATTGCTCCGGCGCTGATCAAACTGTTCCGCGTGAAGAATCCGGTAGAAGCGGGCATCGCAATCGGAACCTGCAGCCATGCGCTGGGAACCACCAAGGCGTTGGAGCTGGGAGAGGTTCAGGGCGCGATGAGCGGAATCGCAATCGGTGTTGCAGGAATGATCACCGTTCTGCTCACAATGTTTTTATAAAAGCAATATGGATAGAAAAAGCCCTTTTGGAAGAGGAAAAGCGTATCCTCTTGAGCCAAAAGGGCTTTTGTGTTATGATAAAAGAGAAGGATTATCTGCTGAAAAGGAGGGGTCCATATGGTAGAAAGCATTGCACGATTGGCGATAGCAGCAGTGGTATGCTTCCCCATGCTGATAATCGGAATCTTGCTGTATGGTGGGAAGGCGGGGTTTCTGCTCGCAGGTTACAACACCATGAGCCGGGAGGAAAAGGCAAAGTGGGACGAAAAAAGGCTGCTTCGTTTCAGCGGGAAATGTATCATCGTGCTGAGTATCCTGCCAATCGGGATGGAGCTGTTGATTCTGGCGGGACTGCCATTTGGACCGGTGTATGGAATAGGATGGACTGCATATGTCCTGCTGATTGTATGGATGATTGTTTACATGAACACAAAGAAACGCTTTCGGAAAAAATAATGGAGGAACAGTATGTCAATTCGTTTTGCATCAATTGGTACCGGATGGATTGCCGGTGAGTTTTTAAAGGGAGCCCGCGAGGTAGAAGGTTTAGAGTATACTGCATGCTATTCCCGCAGTCAGGAAAAAGGGGAAGAGTTTGCAAAACAGTGGGGTGCACAGAAGGTATACACCGATCTGGAAGCAATGGCTGAGGATAAGGAGATCGACGCAGTTTATATTGCAAGCCCCAATGCCCTGCATTACAGCCAGAGCAAGCTGTTTTTGCAGCATGGAAAGCACGTTATCTGCGAAAAGCCGATCACTGTGGAGCCGGAACAGCTCATGGAGCTCCAGCAGCTTGCAGAACAAAAAGGCCTTGTCTACATGGAGGCGCTGATTGGGGTTTATCTGCCGGAGATGCGGATACTGCAGGGCGCAGTAGAACGTCTGGGCGGTGTTCATTTGGCAAGACTGGATTTTTCGCAGTATTCTTCCAAGTATCCGGCATATCTTGCAGGTGAAGTGCCAAACATCTTTAATCCGAAGATGGCAACCGGCGGACTGATGGATCTTGGAATCTATTGTGTTTATCCGGCAGTCATGCTGTTTGGTATGCCGGACAAAGTGTCGGCGCATGCACGGTTTTTGTCCACCGGAGCGGATGGAAGCGGCTGTGTGACCCTGCATTATGCAGACAAAACGGTTGTACTGACCTATTCCAAAACCGCACAGGGAGAAATCGGCTCGGAAATTCAGGGAGAACATGGTGTCATCCGCATTCCACGCATCTCCAAACTGACCGATATGACCTTTACTCCAGTTGGAGGACAGCCGCAGCCGTTGAGCACCTATACCGACAAATATCTGCAAATGTCCTATGAGGCAAAGCGCTTTTATGAATTTATCACACAGCCAGAGCAGAACCGGGCGCAGTACCGCTATGTCAGCTCGATTGCGTATACGGTCAGCCGTGTGATGAAGATGGCACGCGAGGAGGCAGGAATCCACTTTGAACTGTCTGAGCAATGATTTTAACTGGGAAATGATACGTCGGACAGCAATGGAGCAGTCAGCCAAAGACTGCGGATGCTCTCCCGAAGATTTTGAAAAGCAGGAAAATACCGTCCTGCTTTCCAAACCGCTTTGCGGCGCAAAAAAATATTATACGCAGCCGCACTTCTGCCAGTTTGTTTCCTATGGAAATGGAGTTGTGGCGGTTGCGGATGAGAAGGTATACGACTTTGTCTGTCAGTACTTGCAAAGCTGCCGCTATCCATTCTATGCGTTTGATACCCCGCATCTCAATCAGATTTCAAAAGAGATGCAGAAGTATCAAAAAGCAGTTTGCTTTTTGGCGGAATATTTTTTGCCTGACCCCAAAAGCGAAGTTATCACCCTGCCTGGGCTTACGATAGAATGGCTGTACGATCAGCAGATTGAAAAGCCCTATTCGGATCGCCGGTTTTCTATGGCATTGTCCTACACCACAGAAGGGGAGAAGAAGGACCGCATCGCGGCGGTCGGCTTTGTGGATGGGGAGCTTGCAGGGGTTGCCGGTGTCAGCGATGACTGCGATCAGCTGTGGCAGGTTGGGATTGATGTCCTGCCGCAGTTTCGGGGACGCGGCATTGCAAAAGCGCTGACCTCTGCGTTAACCCGAGAGGTGTTTGTAAAGGGAAAAATCCCGTTTTATTGTACCGCGTGGTCCAATCTTATCTCCAAACGAAACGCAATTGCCTGCGGATATCGGAGTGCATGGGTTGAATTATCTGTAAAGGATATAAGCTTTACAGAACAAATGTTGCATTAATTTTGATATAATGCCAGGAAAAAAGAAAGTTATTACAGATTACAAGGAAAGATAGAGAGAGGTCGAAAATCCGTTCTTCTGCATAGAATGAAACGGAGAGCATTTGGCTAAAACTGAAAAGCCAACGCAATCCAGTAAAGGAGGCAGGAACAGATGAATTTTCGTGTACTGGATCTATCCGCCCATCAGGGCGATATTGATTTTTCCCGCGTAAAAAAAGACGGGATTTGGGGCGTTATGCTCAAAGCAACCGAAGGACAGAGCTATCTCAGCCCCGCATTTGATAAAAACTATGAGCAGGCGACCAAGGCCGGTCTGCATGTGGGTGCATACCATTATCTGCGTGCAGCAAATGCGCTGGATTCTCTAAAGGAAGCACAGTTTTTCCTCCAGTCGGTGAAGGGAAAACAGCTGACTCTGCCGCTGGCAGTGGATATCGAAGCGCCGGAGCAAAAACCGATCCGCGACCTTACCCCCATCGCAAAGACCTTTTGTCAGGAGCTGGAACGACAGAGATATTATGCGGTACTTTACAGCATGGTTTCCTGGTTTCGAACCAAACTTTCCAGCAAGGAGCTGAATGCCTACGACCGATGGATTGCTCATGTGGGAGTGTCCGCACCCAAATTCGATAAACCATACGGCATGTGGCAGTTTACCTGGGAGGCAAAGGTGGACGGCATCCTGGGCAATGTGGACGAAAATGTCTGCTATAAGGATTACCCGCAGATTTTAAAGAAAGCGGGACTCAATCACCTGAACGGATAAGTATAAAAACAGCAATCAAAATAAAGGAGGAAGAAACGATGAGCGTTCATATCAATCATACCGTTTCGCCAACAATCACAGAAGAAGAAAAAGAAGTATTGCAGCAGATCCATGCAGCAGTCCGCTATCCTGTCTGCCGCTTTGAACTGCGAAGCAGCAAGGAAGAGGAGCTGCGCAGCACAGCACTGGATGCAGTTCATCTGACAGACGAAAAGGAAGGCATGGAATCGGTAAAACACCGCGCAGAGCTGTTAAAGAGCCTGGAGGAAAAAGGTCTGATCGTTTTGTTCTATCATTTAAAGACCTTTGTTAAGGGCGATTATCAGCCTTATCATCACAGCGATATTTTCTGTCAGTTACAGCAGCTGGCAGAAGAAGGTTCCAAGCGGGAAGGTTACCTGTTCGACTATGCTTTTGTCAAAAAAGGCGTTGCAGTATTGACCATCAAAGGAAAATATGCGCTCAGAGGATAATCTGATATAAAAGAGAAAGGACACCGAAATTCGGTGTCCTTTTTTTCGTTTCTTGTATGATGCGATTATTCGTTTACTGCGCCAGCCATTTCCTGACCTACGTTTAAGATATGGTCGCCGATACGTTCAAAGTCGGTGAGCATCTCGGAGTAGAGGACACAGCCTTCGTCAGAACATTTGCCGACCTGCATGCGGTCGATCTGGTTTTTACGGAACTGTTCGGTCATCTCGTCGATCTTTTCCTCAATGCCTGCAATCTCTGCAACATTGATGCCGTTGTCGATCGATTCAACCTTGGAAAGTGCTTTGACACAGATTTCGCGCATCTGTGCGATTTCACCGATTACCTCCTTGGAGAAGGTGATGTTCTTTTCTTCGATCATCTTGGTGTATTCGCAGATGTTGACAGCATGGTCACCGATACGCTCCAGGTTGCCGCACACTTTGAACAGTGCGCTCATGTACTGGGAGTCTTTCGGGTTTCTTTCTTTTACCATGATCTTGGAGATATATTTGGAGATCTCCTTGTTGAGGTAGTCGATATATTCCTCACGGTCACGAACCTCTTCCAGAAGGGTGGTTTTTCCGTCTTTTACAGCTTCGAAGCTGGCATCAACGTTTTCTTTTGCCATTTTAACCATGCGAAGCAGCTCGTTTTTGATTGCGTTTACTGCGATTGCAGAAAGACCGATCTTGGTTTCACCGCGGTTTTCAATTGGAATAGGACGGATGTATTCCAGATGCATAACGTCGCTTTTTTCTTCCGGCAGGTCCGGCAGAATTTTGGTTGCAATCTTTGCAAGATAGGTGCCGAAAGGAAGAAGAAGAATGGTAGTTGTAATATTAAAGATGGTGTGCATGTTTGCAATCTGGGCTGCAACGTTGTCCGGAGTCAGACTCTCTACAAAGGCAGCAAATGGGGTCAGGATGCAAACGATGGTGAAGATGGTGGTACCGATGATGTTGAAGAGAAGATGGATGATAGTGGTTCTCTTCGCATTGCGTGCAGTACCAATCGAAGCCAGAACTGCTGTGATACAGGTACCGATGTTCTGACCAAACAGAACATATACTGCCTGAGAAAGTCCGATTACACCGCTTCCTGCAAGTGCCTGAAGGATACCAACAGAAGCAGAAGAGGACTGGATGACAGCAGTGAACAGTGCACCAGCAAGGATACCCAGTACAGGGTTGGAGAACTTGGTCATCAGGTTGATGAAGGTCTGGGAATCACGCAGCGGCATCATCGCGGAGCTCATCATATCCATACCGATAAACAGAATACCCAAACCGGCAATGATTTTACCATAGTGATGAACTCTTTCCTTCTTGATAAAGACGATGAGCGCAACACCGATAAAGGCGAACAGAGGGGCAAGAGCACCGATATCCAGAGCGATCAGCTGACCGGTGATGGTGGTACCGATGTTAGCACCCATGATAATCCAGACAGCCTGGCCCAATGTCATCATACCAGAGTTTACAAAGCCGACAACCATGACGGTTGTTGCAGAAGAGGACTGGATGGCAGCGGTGATGCCGGCGCCGACCAGAACACCAAGAAAACGATTTGCAGTCAGTTTTTCCAGGATTTTTTTCATGCGGTTTCCGGCTGCAGCCTCGAGACCGTTACTCATCATCTGCATGCCATAAAGGAACAAACCAAGACCACCAAGCAGGCTAATTAGATCTGTTATCTTCACAATACTTCCTCCATAATTTTACAAAAATTTATTTTACTATTAATTTTATACACAAAATTTGAAATAAAAGCAAGATGCAACGCGCAAATTTAACACGATTTTACATGGATTTAACATTGACATTTTATTAAGACAAATGCAGTATTTGAGAGAAACAAAGGCTTTTGTTAAACTCTTTTAAAATAAGTTGTGATTGAAAAGAGCTTTTGTGTATCTTTTCTAAAGTGTGTTAAAACAATAACATTTAAAAATCTATGAGTGTAAAAGGAATTTTTGTAAAAGACAATAGAATTGCTCCGATTGTTGTGGTAAAATGAAAGAAAAGGATGAATCATGTTAAGGTACGGGGAGGAAGTTTTATGATGCGATATCAAAAAATAATTGCTGTGCTGATGACATTTCTTGTCTTGCTGAATGTTTCTGCCTGTGCACGAAGCATACAGGATGATTTGCAAAGTTCTTCGGAAGAAGCGCATGAGGAACAAAGCGAAATTAGAGATGTTTTGCCAAATTCCTGGAAGATGGAGCAGTTTGTGATTGCAGGATTTGACAAAGATGGCCCGGGTGATTTTGGAAGACAGGTTTCTTTATCTGGCGAAGAGCAGGCAGAACTTTTACAGTTACTTGATATCGAAAGCTGGGAAGCATGTGAGGGGATAGAACATGGGCTTTCTGTCTGTCTAACCGTTGCGGACAAAGAGCTGCAACACTTTCTTTCGGTGCAGGATGCGGGACGCGGAGAATGTCAGCACCTTTCAGCAAACAGATGGTATCGAGC
>OHBE01003206.1_pt1 | contig 10779 bp, 9 predicted proteins | sample 1577231 | NCBI WGS metagenome assembly OHBE01 (sample SAMEA3541506, study PRJEB24748) | human gut metagenome | biome: human gut; feature: human-associated habitat; material: faeces | place: China | collected 2012
GTACCTTCCACACCGGCGGCGTGGCCGGCGGCGACATCACCCAGGGTCTTCCCCGCGTGGAGGAACTGTTCGAGGCCCGCAAGCCCAAGAAGATGGCCACTCTGGCCGAGATCGGCGGCAAGGTCCGCTTCGAGGAGGCCACCAAGGGCAGTCTGCTGAACATCATCGTCACCGCCGACGACGGCGACACCCGCACCTATTCCGTGCCCCACACCGGCCTGCAGGTCCGTGACGGCGACGTCATCGAAAAGGGCAAACAGCTGCAGGACGGCGCCCTGAACCCCCACGACGTGCTGCGGATCCGCGGCGCCTCCGCCGTGCACAACTACCTGATCCAGGAGGTCCTGAAGGTGTACCGCCAGCAGGGCGTGGACATCAACGATAAGCACATCGAGGTCATCGTGCGCCAGATGATGCGCAAGGTCCGGGTGGAGGACGCCAACGACACCGGCCTGCTGTCCGGCGCCATGGCCGACGTCCTGGAGGTGGAGGACGAGAACGAGCGCGTCCGCCAGCGCATCGAAGCGGGCGAGGTCCGGGAGGACGGCGAGCCTCTGCAGGAGGCCACCTATACCCAGCTTCTGATGGGCATCACCAAGGCCTCTCTGGCCACGGATTCCTTCCTGTCTGCCGCGTCCTTCCAGGAGACCACCAAGGTCCTCACCGAGGCCGCCATCAAGGGCAAGGTGGACCACCTGGTGGGCCTGAAGGAGAACGTCATCATCGGCAAGCTGATCCCCGCCGGCACCGGCCTGAACGCCTATCGGCACTTCGCCGAGGAGCTGGTCCCCGTGACGGAGGAGGAGCTTCAGGAGGAGCAGCCCGAAGAGCAGGCCACCGGCGTGGAGGCCCTGCAGGAGGACGCCGCCCAGGTGCTGGAGGAAACTCCCGGCCAGGACGAGCAGGACCAGGAGTAAGACGACTCCGGGCATATACGGTTCGTTACGCAGCCCCCGGCGGATTCCCGCCGGGGGCTGTTTTCTTGCCTTTTTCCCGGCGGCGTGGTACAGTAGGGGTATCCGCACAAGGGAGGAGCCGTTTCGCCATGTCCGCATCCGCCGCCTGCTATCATCTGCCGGGCCTGTTTGAATTTTACGATTTTTACCGGGTGTTTCTGCCGCTGTTCCGGCAGCACCGGGAGTATTTTTACGATTGGTGCCGCATCGCCTCCCTGTATGGCGCACCGGCGGACTGCATCTGGGGCGGCGGCCGGGTGGGGTCCGGGGACCGGGACCCCCGGGAGGTGCTGGCCCTGACCCGGGAATACGGCATCTCCGCCCGGCTGACCTTCAGCAACTCCCTGCTGCGGCCGGAGCACCTGTCGGACCCCCGCTGCAACCGGCTGTGCCGCCTGCTGGCGGAAAGCCCCGGTCCGCAGAACGGGGTCATCGTCCACTCGGACCTGCTGCTGGACCATCTGCGCCGGACCTATCCCGGGCTGTACTTCGTCTCCTCCACCACCAAGGTGCTGACGGATTTTCAGGACCTCGAGCGGGAGCTAAGCCGTGAAGCCTTTCGCTATGTGGTGCCGGATTTCCGCCTGAACAAGGCCTTTACGCAGCTCGGCGCGCTGTCCGGACGGCAGAAAACAAAAGTGGAATTTCTGTGCAACGAGTGCTGCTGGTTTGGCTGCCGGGACAGGAAGCAATGCTATGAAGCAGTCAGCCGAAAGGTGCTGGGCGAAGACGGTCCCGAGCACCGCTGCGCCGCGCCGGATGCCAGGGAAGGCTATCGCTTTTCCAAGGCCATGGAGAATCCCGGCTTCATTGGCATCGGCGACATCGTGAATACCTATCTGCCCATGGGTTTCTCCCATTTCAAGATCGAAGGCCGCGGGCTGGGCAGTGCGCTGATGCTGGAGTTTTTGCTCTATTACCTGACAAAGCCCGAATGCCAGCTGAAAGTCAGGGAAGAAATCTATTTGGATAATATGCTGGATTTGTTCTGAGTCAGGCAAAGTTTCAAAAACAGAAAAAGCGACGGGTTGCCCGCAAGCAGCCTGGTTTCGGCTTTGCCTGTATACCATTTTCTCGCCGGTCATCTCTCCAAAACGCAAATATCTCTTCCAAATCGAAGAAAGATCGGGTTTTTTTCGGGCCTTACGCCCGCCCGCTGTGCCAGGTGCCCCTCGATGGACGGGAAACGCTTGATTTCCGGTCCTTTTTCGCTTTTGGCAGCTTCTGCAAGCGGCTCTGTCGCTGCCGAAGCATAACAGGCCCATATCGCCGAACGGAGATGGAACTGCGCCTAAAAGATCTGTGAACCTAAAAACTTGCAAGCAAATAGCCAAGTGATTCGGGTGGGGGGAAGCCTGATGATAAAAGATTTGCGGGAAAAGGTAAAAATGTATATGCAATTGTATCTGTTTACGGATGTTGTAAACAAGGATAGCCCCCTCTGCGAAAGTAGCAGAGAGAGTCTATCCTTAATGCGGAGTTTTTTTGTGGCGGGCCATTGCAGTCAGCGCTGCTTCAGCCGCTTGACGTTTTGTTAGCCGGCTGGAAATAGCGCCTGCTGTTCCCGTACTATTTTTCCTTCACCAGATGACAGGCCACCACGCGGCCGTCCGCCATGTGCCTGAGCTGCGGCTTCTCGCGCCGGCAGATTTCCTGCTCGCAGAAGCAGCGCCCGGCAAACGGGCAACAGGGCTTGGGGTCCACAGGAGACGGCGGCTCGCCCTCGATGCGGATGGGCTCGCGCTTTTCATCCAGATCGATGGACGCGCAGTTGGAGATGAGCGCCTGGGTATAGGGATGCAGGGGATGATGAATGATGGTATCCGTCTCGCCCATCTCCACAATGTTGCCCAGATACATCACCGCCACCCGCGCCGATACGCAGCGGATGATGGAAATGTCGTGGCTGATGAACAGGATGCTGGTATTGTGGTTTTCCACCAGCTTCAGCAGCATGTTGATGATGTCAGCACGCACCGATACATCCAGCATGGATACCGGCTCCTCCCCCACCAGAAACTTGGGTTTGAGCAGCATGCTGCGCAGGATGGAAATGCGCTGAAGCTGTCCGCCGGACAGCTCGTGCGGATATCGCTCCAGAAAGGACTCGGCAGGGATCAATCCGCCCTCATTGAGGGCGTCCACGCAGATCTTTCTGCGCTCCTCATCCGTTTCACCGATGTGATGCAGCTTGAGCGGCCGCTCCATAATGGCCCCGATGGTATCATTGGGCGTAAAAGTGTCAAACGGGTTTTGGAATACCGATTGCACCAGGCAATGGAACTGCTCCGGGTTGCAGTCCAACAGCTTTTTGGTGGACACGCCGTAGAATTCGATCTCGCCGCTGGTGGGTTCCTCCAAACGAATCAACAGCCGGCCCAGCGTGGACTTTCCGCATCCGCTTTCGCCAATAATGCCAAAGATCTCTTTTTCATTGAGCGTAAAGCTGACGCCATCCACCGCATGTACCTTGCGGGGCGCATGAAAGCTCAACAGCTTACCATTCTTTTGGGGATAGAGCTTTTTCAGTTCCCGAACCTCCAGCATGGGCTTTTCTCTGTTGAAAAGCTCGCTGAAATCCCGTTTCTTTGCCATGGCTATTTCGCCTCCCTTTCCGCGCAGCGATGGCAGGCGGCAAAGTGCCCCGGCGCATACTCGGCAATGTTTGGCCGCTCACTGAGGCAGCGGTCGCTGGCATAGGGGCAGCGCGGCGCAAACACGCACCCCTGCGGCGGGTTGGTCAAATCGGGCAAGGTTCCCGGAATGCCGCGCAGCGCCCGCTTTTCGCCGTAGAGCGAGGGGAAGGAGCGAATCAGCCCTTCCGTATAGGGGTGCAGACACGTCCGCACCACCTGATCTACCGTGCCAAACTCCATCATCTGACCGGCGTAGAGCACCATGATCTTGCCGCAGGAGCTGGTTACCACCGACAGGTCGTGGGTAATCATGACACGGGTCAGGTTCATCCCCTGCTCCAGTTTCATGATTTCGCGCAGAATCTGTCCCTGCGTTACCACGTCCAGCGCGGTGGTCGCCTCGTCCATAATCAGCAGATCGGGATTGAACATCAGGCTCAGCACAATGGACAACCGCTGCATCATTCCGCCGGACAGCTCGTGCGGATAGAGCGTATATACCCGTTCCGGCAGGTTTACCAGATTAAACAATTCCAGGGCGCGCTGACGAATCTGAGCTTTGGATGCATGGGGTTCGTGCACGCGATAGATATCCTCAAACTGGCTGCCGATGCGGTGCACCGGGCTGAGGCTGTTCATGGACTTTTGAAACACGATGGCAATGCGCCGCCACAAGAGCTTTTTGAAGGCATCCTCAGGCATGGAAAGCAGGTCCTGCCCGTCAAATTTGACGCTGCCCGTTATGCTAGCAAACCGGGGATCAAGCTGCCGCAGCATGGCCATGACGATGGTAGACTTGCCCGATCCGCTTTCGCCGATGATGCCCAGCGTATCGCCGCGCTCAATGCCGAAGGAAACCCGGTCCACTGCTTTGAGATCTTTCTTGCCCGTGCGATAGCTAACGCACAGGTTCTCCGCTTCCAGCAACAACTTGTTTCCCTCCCTCACAGCTTTTTCATCCTTGGGCTCAGCGCATAATTCAGCCCATCACCGATCATATAGAAGATCACCACAATCAGCATGATGGACAGACCAGGCAGCGTGGAAATCCACCATCCGGTCTGCAGATAGGCCTTGCCGTCATACACCATCTGGCCCCAGCTGACAACATTGGGATCGCCAAGCCCCAGGAACGACAGGCTGGCCTCCGTAAGGAACGCCTTGGCAACGCCCATGGTGGTGTTTGCAATCACGGGAAAGAGGCCGTTGGGAATGATGTATTTGAACAGGATGCGGATGCGGCTTTCACCCATGACCACCGCGCCCTTGATAAATGTGCGCTCCTTAAGGCTCATGGCCTGAACCCTCATCATGCGCGCATTGGACGGCCAGGATGTCAGTCCAATAACCAGCATGACGTTGAACATGTTGCTGCCGAACATGGACACGATAATCAGCACCAGAAAAAAGGTGGGGATCATCAGAAAGATGTTAATGATCTCCGAAGTAATCTTATCCAGCACGCCGCCATAATACCCGGCGAAGGCGCCCAGCAGCGTACCGATCAGGCCGGATATCAGCGCCGATACAATGCCGATGGTCAGGCTGGCCCGGCTCCCATGCAAAATCATGCTCAGGATATCGCATCCCATCTGGTTGGTGCCCAGAGGATGGCCCTCGCTGCCGGGAGGCACCAGCAAGTCATCGCCCAGGTAATAGGGATCATAGGGGGAAAACACATTCGCCAGAATGGCGATAAGCAGCACCACCAGAAACAGGATCAGTCCCACCTGAAGCTGCCGGCTGGCCTTCCACATGGATCCAAGGCGCTTGGCTGTTTTATGCAATTTGTTTTCCATAATCCTGCTCGCCTCCCATCAGGTATACCGTATACGGGGGTCCAGCCATGCGTACACAAGGTCCACCACAATCATCATGGCGGCAACCGACAGGGCAAGGATCAAATAAATGCCCATCAGCACGTTGTAGTCGCGCATCATAATGGCACGGTACATCATGGACCCTATACCCGGCCAGGAGAATACGATCTCCGTGAGCGTCGAGCCCGAAACCACATATGCCAGATTGATGCCGAACACGGTAAGCACCGGCAAAATGGCATTTTTGAGAATGTACTTGCGGAATATCTTTTTTTCGCTCATTCCGGTCACCCGGAAGGTCATAATATAGTCATCTGCCATGACCTGCATCACCGATGTCTTGGTAATGCGGAAGTAACTGGGAATTTGAATGGCGATCAGTGAGGCGCAGGGCAGAATCATATGGACCAGAACGTCCCCCACATGCGCCAGACCCGTATTGCCGGCCCTGAGGTTGTACATGCCCTGCGTGGGCAGCCATTTGAGCGTGCTGGCAAACAGCAGAATGCCCATCATGCCCAGCCAGAAGGCAGGCATGGAATTAAACAGATACGCGACGCCGGAAAAACACCGGTCCAGCAATCCGCCATGGTTTTTGCCCGCGTACAGGCCCAGCCAGCAACCCAGAATTACCGCCAGGATGGCGCTTGTGCCGGAGAGCAGCAGCGAGTTCCCAAACCGCTCTGCAATGAGTACCGTCACAGGCTGTGAATAGGCAAAGGAATCGCCCAGGTCTCCGTGGAACAGATTGACGATGTATTTCCACAGCTGCACATGAAGCGGCTGATCCAGGCCAAACTCAATGGTCAGCGCCTCAATTATATCCTCCGTAACCGTATCGGCTCCGGCCAGAATTCTCACGGGGTCACCAGGAGCCAGCTTGATAATCAAAAAGTTTATGACGATGACTACGAGTACAATAAAGAATGCCGTAATCATCTTTTTCAGGATATACCGCTTCACCTGCGTGCCTCCTTGTGTCACAATGAACACCAAACAGGCGCCGGAAAGTGCGGCGCCTGCCTGGTGAAGGCCAGCCTTGCTTACTCGATAACCACCTTTGCGTAGCTGTTATCGCTGACGTCGGGGGTCTGATCGATATAAGGAACGCCAGACACGTTATTCCTGCAGATGTAGTACGTGGTCATCTCCACAACGGGGATGATCGGCAGTTCCTCGGCCAGAATCTCCTGAATGCGACGGTAGCACTCGCCACGTTCCTCGTCCTTGGTCAGGCTGCGGGCCTTCGCCAGCAGCTCGTCCACCTCGGCGTTGGAATACATGGAGTAGTTGGCCACGCCGCCCGTGCCAATGCGCTTGGACATGGCATCCGGATCGGGACCCTGATAGCCGTTGAGCATGGCCATGTCGAAATCACCGTTGAGCACGCGGTCGTTCCACGCGGCGCTTTCTAGCACGGTCAGCTTCATGTTGATGCCGGCTTCCTTGAGGTTGGACTGCATCACCTTGCCGCAGTCCGCATAGGAGCCGCTGGAGAGCACCAGCATCTCCAGCTCAAGGTAGTAGCCGTCGCTGTCGAGGGTGTAACCGGCCTGCTCCAGCAGAGCACGGGCTTCTTCCACATTGCGCTCGCCGATATCAGCGTCCGCATTGTAGGCCCAAGAGCAGTAGGGCGGATAGAAACCGTAGGCCGGGGGCATGAGGCCGTTGGTGCCCTTGAGGGAGATTTCCTCGCGGTCGATGGCCAGGGCAACCGCCTTGCGCACTTCCCAGGTCATCTTTTCATTCTGCATATTGACGGCGATCTGGTAGCGGCGCGCGGCGCTGGAGTAGCCCAGCTTGTACTGGGGGTCCTGCAGCAGGGCGGGCACCTGGGAGTTGGGCACGCCCTTGAGCATGTCCACCTCGCCGTTGAAGAAGGCCTGCAGCGCGGTGTCGCTGTCGGGAATCACCTGGAAGATCAGGCGCTCGACATCGGGCTCACCCATGTGGTAATCGGGGTTCTTCTCCAGCACGACGCTCACGCCGCGGTCATAGCTGACGAACTTGTAGGCGCCGGTACCGATGGGGTTGGTGGTGGCAGCAGCGCAGGTCTTCCAGTCCTCTACGCCCTCATAGAGGTGCTTGGGGAGGATGAAGTTGGCATACCAGGCCAGCGTGCCCAGGATGGGCGAGTTGGGGGCGTTGAGCACCATGACGAAGGTATTCTCGTCCGGGCAGCTCATCTCGGCGACCGAGGTGTTAAGCTCCTGGGCGATGACGCCGTTGTTGTCCATGATCATCTGGAAGGTGAACTCCACGTTGGCAGAAGTAAAGGGCTCGCCGTCGTGCCATTTCACGCCCTTGCGCAGATTGAAGGTATAGGTCAGGCCATCGTCGGAGATGGTGTAGGTTTCGCACAGGTTGGGGACGATCTCGTTGTTCCAGTTCAGCTGGAACAGGCCGTCGAAGATGTTCTGGAAGATGGGCCAGCCATAGTCGTCAGCCTGAGCATCGGGGTTGAAGCTCTTGGGATCTTCGTTGGTGACAACAATAAAGGTTTCGTTGCTGTCGTCGGCCAGCGCGGCAGGCATCATTACGCCCACAACCAGGCACATGATCAGCAGGACAGAGAGCCATTTCCTTGCCATAGGGATTCATCCTTTCCTTATAATGGTATCTATGCAACCTCACGAATGCGAGGACGCATATTCAGCCGTCAGAAGGCCGCATACAGCCTGAGCCGTCACCAGATTGCGCACGGGGGTGATCTGGTAATGCATGTTTTCTTCAAGATAGGCGCATTCGGAATCTAACAAAGCATTGGCCGCATCAAAGGCATCATGCAGTCGTTGCACCTGCTCCGCGGTAAAGCCGCGCTCAGCTGCGCGATTGAGTTCAAAGTCAATGCCGCGGACCAGCAGACACAGGTTGGTGCAGCGGAAGTAACGCATCACGTAAAGGTTATCAAACATCTGCGCCTGCGTGGCCTTACCTGCGCATTCAGGCGACTTGGCCCACGCACGCTGCGCTTCGATACTCTCCGATCCCCCCCAGCTTTTCTTCCAGAGCACGGCGGAAGTAGTTATCATCACCGCTGAGCAGATCCTCCACACGCTGGAAGATGCCACGCGTCTGACCGTCAAGTTTCTCCTTCATATCGCAGCTTTCCAAAATCACGTCGCTGCGGTCACGGTCCGTAAGCGAGGTATCGTCAATCTTGTCGGAATAGAAGTAGGGCAGCTCGCACACAAACGTCATCGTCCGGTTCTGACCGTCCCGGTTGGCGTACTCGTCGCTGCTGGTGCCATAGTTGTGGCCCGCCACGGGGTCCTTGCCGGTGAAGCGCTCGTTGTAATCATACGAATCCCGCGCCTTCATCATCTGGAACACCGCCGGCGCAAACGTTACGGCATAGGGCACCTCGGCCTCGCCCAGCTTGCGGGGAATCCCCATCTGCTTGACGATATCGTAGAACTTGGGGTAGAGCTCCGGAATATTCTTGGTGATGTACCAGTAGGCGCCGCCAAAGCCCAGGTTGTGCAACGAGAACATGAACTCCGGCCGCAGGGTGTCAATCAGGTCCATCAGCACTTTGGTTTCGGGGATGGGACTGTTGAACTCCAGCTTCTTATACTTGACCGGGAAGGTCCATTCCACCTGATCGCGGAACGCCGGACGGAAGTAGTGGTGCATGTAATTGGTGATGCCGAACGGCCCCTTGAACCAGCCTTCATTCATACGGCTGCCGTCGATATCGATGCACTTGATGAAATACCAGGTATAGTCCAGCTCTTTTTCCAATTCCTCGTTGGACGCCAGCTCTCTGGTGAGAAAGTCCACCGTCAGCGATCCGATAGGCTCGTTGGGATGAGGGCAAGCAAAGACCAGTGCGTTTTTGCTGCCGTGCCCAATCTTGATCAGCTGAATGGGATGTCCTGCCCGCGAATGTCCCACACAGCGAACCTGCACACGGTCCGGATACTCGCTCGCCAGCTTCTGTGTGCTCTGGTCCAGCTCGTCCACCGTCATAAAGCAGGTGTAATCCGGCACCCGTGCGATGATTTCTTTCATATCCATGCCCATTTTCCACCCTTCCGCTTGATATTTTTCTGGAAAACGCGGGCTAAAAGCCACGCACCTCGTTGACTTCCGTCACGAGGTTTCACACAATCAATTCGGGTTGTGAATCATTGTCAAGTGCCGCTTTTTTTTGCATTCTTTTTGTATTTTGTGATAAATGACGTGGAGTACTTCATATATTATAGAAACGCTATTTGTGGATATGTCTTTGCTGGAAATATCAAGGAATACTTATGGAAGGGCTTCTGTAAAAATCAGACTGCGATGAGCAGCGTAGCCTCAATGGGTTTATGGATGAGGTGTGCCATGGAAACAGACCAGTCCTCGATATATTTCATAAGATATGTTGTCACCAGGCGGACGAAGGACGCCGGGATCGCCGCAACCGAGCCAGAGGGCACCTCTGAAATGACCAGCTTCGGCATGGTACAATCATCAAGCCCTGAAACGGCACACCATAGGAGCTTTTGGGTTGAGACGGAAGTACGGATGAAAAGTTGAACTCGGTGAAAAGACAATTTTATTTGTACAAAGGAGCAGAAAGAGAATGCCCCGCGTGAAGATGAGCAACTGGGGTCTTCGCATGAAGTGGTACGCCATCTGTGATATTTCAGTGCGTAACACTGTATCGCTGGTATGAACGTAAGAATCTGCGCCCAAACGGCAAAAATACAACTCCTATTTGGGTGAAATTACCGGAAGCAGATCGTATGATTTCTCGCAACTTCCATGCAGACCGGCCCGATGAAAAGCTGCTGACAGTTATTATGGAGGATGTGTTCCTGGATGGAAGGTGGATCTCTCCGCCATGACCGGCAGCTTCAGTGGTATGGTTTTGGGCCGGACGATTGGCAACCCTCCCAACAGCAATCAGGCCGATCATAAGTTGAATCAGGTCACTTTCGATTTGCCGGAGGGCTGCTGCCTCATTGTGCCTTCAGATAGAGGCTGCCCTTCTGTTGGCCGCTCTGAATCGAACGTATGAAGTATGCAGGACTCATGCGCTCCATGTCAAAAAAGGGCGGCTCCCCGGATAACGCCGCTTGCGAAGGTTTCTTCGGCCAACTAAAAAATGAAGGGCTTTCCGGGCACTCATGGACACAGCGTTCGCCGGATAATGTTAGCCGGGAGCCAGTATATCCGTTGGTAGAATGGCAACCGTCTCAAGCTATCTTTAGGTGGGAGCAGTCCCTTCGAGTATAGAGAGCGCCCTGGTTTGCAGGTATAACTGGTCCGGCTTTCTGTCCGCGCCCGTCCCATACGAGCAGTCCTTCCACACTGCCGGCGTGCAGAACATGAAACGCATTGCCACGGCATTTTGTTCTTTCTTCCTTTTGCTTCACC
>OHBE01003212.1_pt1 | contig 10752 bp, 8 predicted proteins | sample 1577231 | NCBI WGS metagenome assembly OHBE01 (sample SAMEA3541506, study PRJEB24748) | human gut metagenome | biome: human gut; feature: human-associated habitat; material: faeces | place: China | collected 2012
TTTTGGCGGCGTTTCTTTTCCTCTTTTCTTTCGCTGCTGAAAGAAAAGAGGCCGTCGGAGACAAATAAAGAAACTTCCCCGCGCCGCAGCGCGGAACATCCCTCCCGCAAATTCCTCTTGTACTCCCGGCGAAAGTGGTATATAATACCCTATATTACTATGCACAGACGCAGCTTTGCAGTTCCATTTCCGCAGAAAGGAAGTCCGATATGATAAAAGTCCCCACTGAAAATGGCGAGATCACCATCAGCGACGCGGTGTTCACCACCATCACCGGCGCGGCGGCCACCAACTGCTTCGGCGTAAAGGGCATGGCCCAGCGCAGCATGACCGATGGCCTGGTGCATCTCCTGCGCCCGGAGGCCATGAGCAAGGGCGTGAAGGTCACCTATAACGACGATGGCACGGTGTCCATCGAGCTGCACATCGTCGTGGAAAACGGCGTCAATATCGCCACAGTCTGCCGCTCCATCATGGGCGAGGTCAAATATGTGGTCAACCTCAACACCGGCGTCACCGTCAAGGCGGTGAACGTCTGCGTGGATTCCGTCACGGTGTGACGCGCCCGGAAGGAGAAAAGACATGACAGATAGGATCAGCGGCGGCGCCTTCAAGGATATGGTCGCCTTCGGCGCCGCCTGCATCGCCCAGCAGAAGCAAGCTATCAACGACCTGAACGTGTTCCCCGTGCCGGATGGCGACACCGGCACCAATATGTCCCTCACCATCCAGACCGCCGTCACCGAGCTGCGCCGTGTGCAGCCCGCCACCGTGGAAGAAGCCGCCAAGGTTACGGCCTCCGGCCTGCTCCGGGGCGCCCGCGGCAACTCCGGCGTCATCCTCTCTCTGCTGTTCCGCGGCATGAGCAAGGTGTTCAAGGGCCTGAACGAGGCCGACGGCGCCCAGCTGGCGGCGGCCATGCAGGAGGGCGTCAGCACCGCCTACGGCGCGGTGATGAAGCCTGCCGAGGGCACGGTGCTCACCGTGTCCCGTTTGGCGGCCCAGCGCGCTTTGGAGGCTGCCGGCGAGCAGAACGACGCGGCCTACGTGCTGGAGGAGGCCATCAAGACCGGCTATACCACCCTGGCGGAGACCATTGAGATGAACCCGGTGCTGAAAAAGGCCGGCGTGGTGGACGCCGGCGGCAAGGGCTACCTCATCATTTTGGAGGGTATGCTCCGTGCCCTGCGGGGTGAGCCTATCCCCGAGGTGGAGGAGACGACGGAGGAGAAGGCCGATTTTGCCGCCATCGGTGACGAGGACATCACCTTTGCCTTTGACACCGTGTTCATCGTCCGCAAAACGTCGGATAAGCCCCTGGACGGTCTGCGGGCCTACCTGGGCAGCATTGGCGACAGTCTGGTCATCGGCGAGGACGACGAGTCCTTCAAGGTCCACGTCCATACCGACACCCCCGGCGACGCCCTGAACGCAGCTCAGAAATACGGCACGCTGGAGCTGGCCAAGATCGAGAATATGCGCACCCAGGCCGCCGACCTGGCGGCGGGGAAAAAAGCGCAGAGCACCGATGACCTGGACGCCATCGAGGAGGAGCTGGAGAACGGCGTCTGCGCTGTGGCCGCGCCGGAGAAGCGCTACGGGTTTTTGGCGGTGTGCGCCGGCGATGGGCTGGCGGATGTGTTCTGCGACCTGGGCGTGGACCGCATCGTGTCCGGCGGCCAGACCATGAACCCCTCCACCGACGACATCCTCCGGGAGGTGAACCGCACCCCCAGCGAGGTGGTGTTCGTCCTGCCCAACAATAAGAACATCATCATGGCGGCCCAGCAGTGCGTGGGCCTGTCTGAAAAAGAGGTCATCGTCGTCCCCACCGCCACCGTGCCCCAGGGCATCTCCGCCATGATGGCAGTCGACCCGGAGGATGCTGATCCCCAGTCCGTCCTGGCGGCTATGACGGCGGCGGCGGAGAACGTCACCACCGCCCAGATCACCTATGCAGCCCGCAACTCCGATTTTGACGGCTTCGCCATCAACGAGGGCGACTATCTGGCCCTGTGCGACGGCAAGCTGCTGGGTACGGACCGCAGCCTGGACGTTCTGCTGGAAAAGCTGGCCCAGGTGGCGGCGGACAAGAATGCCGAGTTCATCACCGTCTATACCGGCGAGGGCGTGGACGATGCGCAGGCGCAGCAGGCGTCCGACATCTTCCGGGCCCGCTGCCCCGACGCGGAAATCACCGCCCTGTCCGGCGGTCAGCCGGTGTACTACTACATCGTGGCCATCGAATGAACCCTATAAGATGAAAGAGGCATCCCGCCGGGATGCCTCTTTTACACTTTTTCAAGATCATTTCAAATCAGCATATATAAATATCCGTATCTTTTTCAATGTCTTATAAGATAAATTAAAGGTGCAGATGGAAAAAACATCAGCAAAAATGGAAATCATGGGCGACGGGGATGGTCGTTTGAGACGAAAAAAGAGACCTTTGGCGAGACCTGTTGAAAACACGCCGGGAACGTGGTATACTGAAATTCTCCCGGAAAATGGGGGAAAATATAAGACCGCAAAGGGCGAAGGTATGAACGAAACGACGCAGAGAACAGTGCCGTCCCGGCTGGACATATCCACCATGCCGCGCGGCCCGCTGAACTGGATTTTTTTTCCCGCTGGCACTGCTGTATCACGAACTTTTACTCCGGGCTTTTGACACACAAAACGACTTTTTTCGGGAAACTTTGGTACTTGTGACGCTGTTTTCCCTTGCCACGGGGCTGCTGCTGAGCCTGTTGGCGAACCTGCTGCATAACAGAAAGCTGGCCTGGGTGCTGACGCTGGTGGTCACGGTGCTGTGGACGCTGCTGCTGTGCGTGGAGTATTGCTGCCGCAGCTATTTCAAGTCCTACTTCTCCGTGGGCTTCATCTGCACCATGGCCGGAAACGTGGTCACCGGCTTCGGCAGCACCATACCCGGTGTTGTCCTGCAGCGCCTGCCCTTTATCATTTTAGCGCTTGTCCCGTTGGTGCTGTGTATTTTGCTGCGCAAGCGGATCGTGACGGAGTACCGGATGAGCAAGTGGTCGCTGCTGTTTGTAACGGCGGTGAGTGTGGTATTTCTGGTCATCGGTGAGGTGCTGGCCCACCGGGGCACATACGGTGACAGCTACACCTACAACTTCCAGACGGACGCAGCTGTGTCTCAGTTCGGCCTGCACACGGCGGTGCGGCTGGAGGCGGAATACGCGGTGTTCGGCACGCCCCAGCCCAAGCTGGTGCTGCCGGCAGAGCCGGTGGATACGCTGGGCGATACGTCGGTGGTGCCACAGCCGGCGGTATACGGTGAGAACGCCATGGACATCGATTTTCAGGCGCTGGCGGACAGCGCCGGGGATGGGACGATGCGGAACATGGCCCAGTATTTCGGCAGCCTGACGCCCTCCAAAAAGAACGGGTACACCGGACTGTTCCAGGGGAAAAACCTGGTGCTCATCACGGCGGAGGCGTTCTCCCCCTGGTTTATCAGCCAGGAGCTGACGCCCACCCTGTATAAGCTGACCCACGAGGGGTTCGTGTGCGAGAACTACTACCAGCCGGGATGGGGACAATCCACCACCGGCGGAGAGTATGCGGTGATGACGGGTCTGCTGCCCACCTGGGTGGGAAGCAACGTCAGCTTCTACGCCTCGGTCAATGACGCCATGCCCTTTGCGCTGGGCAACCAGTTCCGATCGCTGGGATACAGCACCGGCGCGTACCACAACAACATCTACAGCTACTACAACCGGGACAAGACCCACCCCAACCTGGGCTATGACTATCAGGGCGTGGGCAACGGTCTGCAGGTGACGGAGGACGGCTCGTGGCCCTACTCCGATCTGGAGATGGTGGAGAACACCATTGGAAACTATATCAATGGGTATGTGAACGGCGGTACGCCTTTTCATGTGTATTACATGACCGTCAGCGGCCACGGCAGCTACGGCTGGGGTCACGCTATGGCGGCCAAGAACCAGTCCAAGGCCCAGGCGGCCTATCCCAACGCCTCCACCCAGGTGCAGGCCTATGTGGCGGCCAATCTGGAGCTGGAAAACGCGCTGACGTACCTGCTGGAGCAGCTGGAGGCGGCGGGCATCGCGGAGGACACGGTGATCTGCATGAGCGCCGACCACTATCCGTACCTGCTGGCGGAGACGGAGGCGGACTATTACAACGAGCTGCGGGGCGTGGTGGACTCCGAACGGGACACGGACCGCTACCGCAACGCGCTGGTGCTGTGGTGCGGCGGCATGGAGGAGGCGGTGACGGTGACAGAGCCATGCTCCGCCGTGGACATCGTGCCGACGCTGAGCAACCTGTTTGGGCTGGAATACGACTCCCGGCTGCTGTCGGGACGGGATGTGCTGGACAAGGACTACAGCGCGGGCAGCGCGGCGGGGAGCATCCCGCTGGTGATCCTGCCCACCTCCTCCGGCAATAGCTGGGCCACGGCGGCCGGCGTATACGAGGCGTCCACCCGGACGTTCACCCCGCGCCCCGGTGTGACGGTGGAGGAGGACTACGTGAGCCGTATCAACAACAAGGTGGCACTGCAGTACAACTACGCACAGCTGCTCATCGCCCGGGACTATTACCGGGTGGCGCTGGGACTGGAATGACCTGTATGAAATGACGATAAGAGGGAGGCGGCGAAGCCGTCTCCCTCTTGGTATATACTATTTGCTTTCAGCTGACAGTGATGTTGCCCTTGACGGAACAGCCCTTCTCCATGGTGATGGTGGCGGCCTGGATGTTGCCGGTGACGCGGGCGGTCTTGCCCAGCGTGACATCGCCGGAGCACTGCACGTCGCCGTTGATGACGCCTCGGCAGATCAGCGTGCCCACCACCAGATTGCCGGTGATGACAGAGCCCTCGCCGATGGTCATGGTCTCGCTGACGGTGGCGTCGCCCTGCATGGACTTGCCGTTCAGCTCCAGCTGCTTGGCGGTGACGTTGCCGTGATGATCCGCACGGAGCAGCACCGTGCCGGTGCTGATGATGTCGCCCTCGAACTTGCCGCAGATCTCCACGTTGCTGTCGGTTTTCAATGTGCCGGTCAGCTCCGTGCCGGGAGCGATATAGGTGGTGGCCACGGCGGGGACGGGCTTGGCGGGCTCGGCCACAGGCGCGGCAGGCGCGAACTTCTGCTGGGGCGCGGGGTGCTTGCTGTCCGGCTTGGCGGACACACCGGCGGAGGGAACGACCTCCTCATCCTCGCCGATCTTGACGCCGAACAGCTCGTAAGCAATGCGGTTGAAGATGTCACCCTTTTTCAGTCTACCCATCTTAGTCATGTGGATCTACCCCTTTCCTCGTGCGACAATGCCTGACGGCTGTGCAGATGAAACGAACTGTGATGGTGTTATTCTACCACATGAATTTGTCAAAATGGGGTGCGGCTGCGCCAAACGACAGGAAAACTGCGGAAACGTCCTTTTTCGGCATCAGTGACGGCCCACGCGATCCCAATCGTCCGGGTCTTCGTAGAGCAGACGTATGTCCTCCATATAGGGGGATTCCATGGGATTGGACATGGGGGCGGCGGCCTTGTAGCGCTCCAGATTGCGGCGGGAACGCTCCGGGGGCTGCACGGTGCCTGCGCCTGCGATGCACCCGCCGGGGCAGGCCATGCCCTCCAGCAGGTAGCCGTCATACTTGCCGGTACGGGCGATGCGGAGCATCTGACGGCACTCGTTCAGGCCCTCAGCGGCCACGGTCTTGACCTCTATCTCCGGGTGGAGACGGTGGATAACGTCCTCCACGGCCTTGGCCACGCCGCCGCCGGCGGCGAAGCCCACGCCGGGGGCGGAGGCCTCGTAGTGGGAGGGCAGGTCGGGGATCTGGGAGAAGTCGATGGCCTTGGCCTCGAACATACCCCGCAGCTCTTCAAAGGTGATGACGAAGTCTACATCGCTGCGGACGCTGCGGCGGCTGGCCTCCAGCTTTTTTGCGGCGCAGGGGCCGATAAAGGCTATGCGGCAGTCAGGGTCTTTCTGCTTCTGCAGGCGGGCGGTGAGGACCATGGGCGTCATGGTCATGGAGATATAGGGCGCGAAGCCGGGGAACTCCTTTTTGGCCATCACCGACCAGGCGGGGCAGCAGGAGGTGGCCATAAAGGGCTGCTTTTCGGGGACGACCCGGAGGAATTCCTCCGCCTCCTCCACGGCGCACAGGTCTGCGCCGATGGCCACCTCCTCCAACGAGGCGAACCCCAGCTGCTGCATGGCGGCCTTGATCTGACCGGGTGTGACGCTGTCGCCGAACTGTCCCCAAAACGCCGGGGCGATGACGGCCACCACCTTGTCACCCTGCCGCAGGGCGTGGATGAGCTGGAACAGCTGGCCCTTATCTACGATCGCGCCGAAGGGGCAGTTCACCAGGCACATACCGCAGCTGACGCATTTGTCCTGGTCGATGCAGGCCCGGCCATACTCGTCGCTGGTGATGGCGTTCATGCCGCAGGCCTCCTGACAGGGGCGGGTGAATTTGATAATGGCGTGGTAGGAGCAGGCATCCCGGCACTTGCCGCACTTGATGCACTTGCTCTGGTCGATGCAGGCCCGGCCGGTACGGTCTATGTCGATGGCGCTTTTGGGGCAGGCGTTTTGACAGTGGCGGGCCAGGCATCCCTGGCAGGCATCGGTGATCTGGTAGTGGGTGGGGGTGCAGGCGTTGCAGGCGTACTTGATGATGTTGACCAGAGGAGGGTCGTAGTATTTCTCGGCGATAGCGCTTTCCTGCACGCCTTCGGACAGAACGGAATGCTCCGCCACGGAGCGCAGGGGCAGGCCCATGGCAAGGCGGATACGCTCACCCACGATGGCGCGCTCCAAAAAGATGGAATCGCGGTGGTTGCCCACCTCTCCGGGTACGATCTCATAGGGCAGCTGCTCCATACGCCGGTAATCGCCGCCCTCGTAGGCCAGCTTGGCCACCTCGGCAAAGACGCGCTTGCGCATATCGGCGATGGAGCATTTGAAATTTCTCATAGGGTGAAGGTCCTCCGGGTAATTTGTAATATAAAATAAGTATAACAAGCCGGACGGAGAAAGACAATATGGCGAAGCGTATAAAATTTCTCGTTAGAAGAGAAAATTCTTATACGAGGTGGTGCGAAGGTGGCAAGAAACCGTTAGATATGGCTGCGGAGGGCAGCTTCCAGCTTGAGAAGGGCCTTCTTCTCCAGGCGGGAGACGTAGGAGCGGGAGATATGGTAGGCGGCGGCCACCTGACGCTGGGTCTGGGGCACGCGGCCGTCCAAACCGTAGCGGCGGCGGATGATGTCGGCCTCCCGGGGCGTCAGCAGCTCCGACACCAGACGGCGAATCAGCAGGCGGTTCTCCTTGTCCTGCAGTTGGTCCAGCATGGTGTCCTCCTCACCCACCACGTCACTGAGGCACAGGGCGTCGCCGTCCGGGCCGGTGTCCAGGGCCTCGTTGAGGGAGACCTCGCCCTGGAGCTTCCGCTGGGAGCGAAAGTACATGAGGATCTCATTCGCTATCCTCTCCTGACGGACACATAAGCTGCCCTATGGGCGGCAAATTCAGCTCTCCATCCTCCGCAAAGAGGTATACATAGACGTTTTTGCCGTCCCAAACCACTTTTTTGACGATAGTACGCAGCAGGCGACGCCGTTCTTCAATAGTAGTCGAATCCACCGTGTCGGCGAATGACTCAATCATATCTCTATAGAAAAATAGATTTTGGCTCAGAGCATTACTCTGCCTAGCAAGCTTTTCCAATTCAGCAATTCTTGTCTGCTCCTGTTCGCTCTGCCGGTGCAGCTCATCGATCTGCTCCATGACGTATTTGGCCGAGGTCTCGCTGGCAACGGACAGAGATTCCACCAGTCGTTTGATGCGGGCTTCTGTTTCAGCATGGTTCTTCACTAATAAAGTCAACTCAGCTTCATAACTTGCTTTGTTGTCATTGATTACTTTCTTGGTTTTTGACAGTAACTGGCCAAAGTCTTTTTTGTCGGTGGCAACCTTACGTATTTCCTCAACAATCTTAGCATCTAGAGTGTTGCCGTTGCAGTTTTTCATACTACAGACAGTACCATGACTGCGCTCTTTGGTGGAGCACATATAGGTGTAAATCAACTCCCCATTAGCATTAGTGCGACCAGTCAGTTTCGGGCGCATATAGTCACCGCACTCGCCACAACGCAGAAGGCCGGACAAAAGCGCCACATTGCTGCGCGGTTTGCGATAGCTCTTGGATTTGTTCACGTCCAGCATAGACTGTACTCGTACCCAGTTTGCACCGGAGATAATGCCGGGATGTTTCCCCACTGCCACAATCCAATCTTCCATCGGGCGAATCTGAGTAGCCTTGCCAGGGCGTTGGAGCGTGCGGTTGTAGGCCATAATACCGTGCTCACCGTCAAACTCCGATGGCTCAGCAAAAAGGTCTACGTTGTTCTCCTTGAGATACTGATACGCCGTATCGTCAGCAATCATATAAACCGGATTTGTCAGAATACCCCGGATGGCAAAGCGTGTGAACTGCTTGCCGCGCTTTGTGACACAGCGGTGCTCTAATAAGTACTGGTCAGTTTTACTGAGGGAGCCACTTTCCGTGAACACAGAAAAAATTGTCTTTACCAGCTGAATCTCCTCCGGAATAGGTTTGAGCTTACAAGCTTTTTTTACCTTGCCATCTACTGTTACGCTGGACAAGCTTTCCGAAGCGTAGCCAGTTGGTGTCGTCCCACCCAGCCAGCGTCCGGTCTTGGACAGCTCATGCATGTTGTCGCGGATACGCTCGGCTATGGTTTCTCGCTCCAGCTGGGAGAACACTGACGCGATATACATCATTGCACGCCCCATTGGAGAGGACGTGTCGAACTGTTCCCGGATGGAAATGAAGTCAATGTGCCGGTCACCCAGATCCTCGATGAGCTTTGCAAAGTCACCAATATTGCGGCTGATACGGTCAAGGCGATAGACGACAATAGCAGCGAACTCAATCTTCTGGGAATCCTTCATCATCTGCTTGAACTGCGGACGCTCCAGATTGCCGCCGGAAAACCCCTCGTCCTCATATACAAGCGCATGCTCCGCCTCGTCTTCGCCAAAGTGCATTGCAATATATTGGCGGCACAGCTCAATCTGGTTCTCAATACTTTCGCCTTTCCCGGTAAATTTGGATTTGCGGGAATAGATGACGTATTGCTTCACCTGCGGCTGGTCTGTTGTTTTCATAGCAACACCTCGCATTACATTGTTAGGTTGTTAGATATATTGTAACGGATTGGAACCCATTTGAAAAGGTGCAAATAAGATTTTTTGAAAAGTTCTCCAAAGAACGTTATACCCCTTTATACCCCTTTCAAAAGGGTATAAAGGGGTATAACGTATTCTCACTGCCAGTTTCGTTTCAGGACTTCACTTTTGAGATACAGCGTGCTCTTCTCCGATGTTTTGATTGGATGCAGCTTCCCGCGTTTTGTAAGGTCAATGATGTTCTGCCGGGAGCAACCCAATATCTCCGCCGCTTCCGATGCGTTGATGATTCTGTGCGCGGCAAAGTTCCGGAAGTCTTCCATCGTCAGCGGAACACTTTTGCCAATTCGGTAGAGCATCGTGTCCGAAATGGTCATGTTCACATCCCATGCAACACCGTATCCGCCGGTCTGCATCTGTACATACTGAAAATAGTCCGGCTTCTTGAGAAGAACTTGAAATGTCTTCGTCTTTTCAAAATGCTTCTGCAAATCGCACTTCTTCACTACGCCATCCCGGAAAAATACCAGCAGGCAATGGTTCTCCAGCGGCAGCACATCTTCAATTCTCTTTGAGAGCCGCCGCGTAATTTCTTCCGGAAGCTCCTTCTCGTTAATGGGAACAAGGTAGTAATCATCCTGTGCGCATCGCCCCATTGCCAGCATCAGAAGCTCGTACTCATCATATTCCTTCAGATGATTGTCGCGCAGAATCTCACCGATGTTCTGGCGGTCGATCGGAACGATCCGCTGCTGAACCCAGATCTTGCTCCAATAGGAATTGACTGTGGTTTCCCCACGCTTCACAAAGGAGTCCAGCAACAGCGGCGTTTCCCATGCATCCGCATTTTCAGGCAGCTCAATATAGAACTGCTTTTCCTGCTTGTAATACAGGAGGTACGCCAGATCCTTCTGCTCCTGCGTCGATTCATCTCGAATTGCAAAAATCTTCATATGCGCTCCACCTTTTCCAAATCATTTCCCATACGCCTTCAGAAAAGACCCACCAATTTCGATAGAATTACGGTGGACAGACCATGACAAATGGGTCAACTCCTGTTTTTCCTTCATAAGCTGCATATGTACATTCTCACTCCCCATTATCGTACTTCATTACTTGTCATACGTCAAGCTATAATGCAAAAAGCCGCCACCCTGATTTCACTCAGGGCGGCAGCTTAAACTTGTTTATAGCAAATCGGATAAACAAGTTGACACTATTGCTTGGAACGTAAATGTTCAACTACTGCATCGATAAGCTCCAACTTTTGTTCCGTGGGACAGGGCAACTTCTGCACCATCTTTAGTGCTTGTTCCGCATGGAACTTGGCCAGTTCCTTGCTGAGTTTTGCCTTTCCTTCCGGCGTGGTCGGCATAATCAAAAATACTTCCATATCTATTGTTCCTTTCAGCAAATTATGTGTGTGCTGTAGCAAATTGCTGTAGCTCTCGTTCGTTATCCTCAAATCTCCGAGTGTTTTACGGCTCCGGCTTTTCAACAACGAAAAGCGGGAATAGGTCATAGTTT
>OHBE01003221.1_pt1 | contig 10726 bp, 10 predicted proteins | sample 1577231 | NCBI WGS metagenome assembly OHBE01 (sample SAMEA3541506, study PRJEB24748) | human gut metagenome | biome: human gut; feature: human-associated habitat; material: faeces | place: China | collected 2012
TATGTCCTACGGCACCGCCAACTGCCTGAGCAGACATGCGGGAAGTGTTTTTCGTTTCAGCTAGTTTACGTGCGATTTCTCCATACGTGATCGTCTGTCCATAGGGAATCTGTAATAAAATCTGCCACACTGCCTGTCTGAATGACGAGCCGGAAGGATGAAGCGGCGGAGTAAAGTTCGGTTCTTCACCGAAAAAATACATATCCAGCCATTTTATTGTCTCTGTAAGAATTTCCGTTTCCTGTGGAATATGCTCATCCGGAAGCGTATTTGCAAAATATTTCTGTCCTTCAAACCATAAACCGATAAGCCCGATTTCATCCGTTGCTAAAAGAATGTCGCCAATCGATGATTTATATTTACAAGTATATACCATATTTCTACCTCAAAAAAGCAACTCCTGAATCTGCATAAGATCATCCGCAAAGAAAATACCTTTCTGTCGTTCTTGATCGGACAGTCCCTTCTCAATCATATGATTTAATAATTCTTTTAAACTGTTATAGTAGCCGTTCAGGTTATAGAGAATACAGGGAGCATCCAGCTGCTTCAGCGATACTTTTGACATCACTTCTGTGATTTCCTCAAGAGTACCTGTTCCACCGGGAAATGCAATAAATGCATCGCCAAGTTCGATCATTTTGTTTTTGCGTTCTGACATATCTTTCGTCACGATCAGCTGTGTCAGTCCGTCGTGCTGCAGCTCTTTTTCAACAAAAAACTGCGGTTCAACGCCGATCGCTCTGCCGCCTGCATTCAGAACACTGTCCGCTAATGCCCCCATCAATCCGCTTTTTGAACCACCGTAAACCAGTGTGTTTCCGCTTTGCCCGATCCAGGCTCCAAGTTCTGTAACTGCCTTATGTAAAGCCGGATCATTGCCTTCATTTGCTCCAAGGTATACAGTAATATTCATTCTTATTCTCCTTCTTTAAAAAAGTAACACAAAAAAGAACCAACCGATTTTTCGGTCAGTCCTTTTGATTTTTCATTAAAAAATTCGTCTTGCTGTTACATATGTATTTGCGCTGTAGCCGCTGTTCAGATTTGTTACGGTAACACCGTTGCCCTTTCCATCCGTTGAATGAACGTATGTACCGTCACCGCAATAAATGCCGACATGGCTGATACTGCTGTTTCCGCCTGTATTAAAAAATACCAAATCGCCTGCCTGCAGATTCGCCTTGGAAACCTCTACGCCGTTGCTCGTCATAGATGCAGAAGAACGACTCAATGTGATGCCGAAATTTTTATAAACAGCGTATACAAAGCCGGAGCAATCTACGCCTGTGTTCAGATTCGTGCCGCCCCATACATAAGGCGTACCGATGAACTGCTTGCCGTATGCAACCACCGCAGCACCCTTTGCAGATGCTGTATTGCTTGTAGTGTTATCAGGCTTTTCGCCTGTTTTCACAGTCAGGTAATCTGCGGAAACATATCCCTTCTGCCCTGCATCTGTCACAATGCTGACCCAATCCTGTCCAGCACGTTCCACATCAACAATCGTACCGGAAGGAAGAACCGTCAGCACCTCTGCACTTGTGGATGCTTCCTTGCGCAGCTTCAAGCCGGAGCCTGCTGTTACCACGCCGTAGGTATCCTCTGCTTTTGTTGTTGCGCTTACAGGTGCAGCTGTGGTTTCGTTGCTTACCTTGGAAACATACTGCAGCAGATTGCCGGAAACATAATCCTTGCTGACATAAGCAGAACCGCCGTTATAGGAAACACGATACCAATCGTCATTCTGCCCTGTTACGGTGACTGCTTCCCCGCTGCTGAATTTTTTCAGAGAATTGGAGGCTGTAGTTGCTTTTTCTCTCAGGTTAACACCGGAGCCGGTAATGCTGCCATCTGCCTTTGTTACGGAGAAATAATCCGCGAAAACATAGCCGGTTGCACCGTTATAGGAAATCTTAAACCAGTTATCAACCTTATCCAGAACAGTATATTCTGTACCCTTGTTAATTTTACCTAACACATTTGCACCTGTACTTGCCCCTGCGCGGACATTTACATTTGTACCGGAAGCCTGTCCCACGTTTGCCGCGAACGCAGTTACGGTACTCAGCACAACAAGTGCAGCTGTGACACAAAGCTGTTTCATTACTTTATTTAAACCCATTGGAATCTCCTCCAAACCATTTTCCGTCGCAATTGTTACAAATCTATTACATTCAGTATAAAAAAAAGTAATAAATATGTCAATAGTTTTCTGTCGACAGAACCTGTATTTTCTGATTTTTCCGAAGGAAAAGGCTACAGAAAATACTCATTTTCCGTAACCTTTCGGTATTCCCTCTTTCTTAGGATTTCTTTAAGATTTCTTCTTTGAATTTTCCGTTTTCATAGAAAAGCTCACCATCGGCATAGATTTTACCTTCCTTTGTCATGTCATTGATCATGTCCCAATGGATAGCAGATTCGTTTTTGCCGCCTGCCTCCCGAAAGGCTTCGCCAATCGCCATGTGCATGGAACCGCCGATTTTTTCATCAAACAGGATATTTTTCGTGTGCCGCTGAATCCCGTAATTCGTGCCGATGGCAACCTCGCCGAAATAACGGGAGCCTGCATCGGTGTCCACATAGGACAGCAGGGTGTCCAACATTTCTTCATTTTCGCAGGAAACATCCACGATGCGTCCCTTTTCTACCGTCAGTCGCACCTCGTAAAATTCATTCCCATTCATGATGGCGGGATAGGAAAAGGTGATATAGCCGTTAATCCCATCCTCCACAGGAGAGGTAAAAATTTCACCGTCAGGGAAATTGGCATCCCCGCAGCAGTTAATCCATTTTCTGCCTGCCACGTTCACGAAAATATCTGTATCCTTAGAAAGAATATGCAGTTCCTTCTTTCCATCCAGATAGCTTGCCCATTTTTCCTGCCATGCCGCCATTTCCTGCCATTTTGCAACAGGATCTTCCTCGTAAAGATAGCCTGCGGTGTAAACGAAATCCTCATATTCCTCCAGGCTCATGCCTGCATTTTGGGCATCCCCGTTGGTCGGGAACTGTGTGCCGCACCAGCGCAGCTCACCCGTTCCCATGCGTTCGGAATAAATCTTGCGGTTGTCCTTATTCGCCAGACGCTTCTGTTTCAGTCGCTCCGCTTCGATGGACTGCATGGTCTTTGTGTTTTCGCTGCCCCATGCGCTGATCCAGACATCGCTTTTTGCGCAGGCACCAAAACGAATATTTTCTCTGGCATATTGCTCCTCTGTCCCATTTTTCAGAAGCTCCGCATCCACATCGGGAACGTCAATATAATATTCCACCAGCGCGCCCGCTTTCACTGCCGCCCTTGCGACTGCCTTGATAAACGGCAATGCCGCATCCTCCGCGGAAATAGCAACGCGGTCGCCTTTTTTCACCTTTGTTGAATAATTTACCAGCACATCTGCCAGCTTTTCTAATCTTTCGTCCTTCATACCCTCACGTCCTTACAAAAAAATTCCTATAAAAAAGATTCTCTTTCTGCAAAAAGGTGCTTTTTACCGCACATGAATCTGACACATCTGCATGGTCTGCAATGCCGCCGCATGGCTTTCGGGTCTTACCCCTGCACAGCAGGATGCGTCCACGCTGATTTTCACCTCAGGCAGTCTTGCCTTTAAAATCAGCGCATTAGAAACCACGCAGATATCGGTGCAAAGACCGATAATCTCAATTTCACATTCTTCCGCAGGCAGTCCTGCAAATTCCATGACCATCATATCTGCCAGCTCCCAAGAGCCGAAGGATGGCTTATTCATCACAACGGCATTGCCCAGAGCCGCCTGTACCTTTTTATTCAACTGCCAGCCGTATGTGCCTTCGATACAATGCACAATGGGAAGGTTTTCACCCTCCTGCGTTTGCAAATAATTATCCTGATGGGTGTCTCTGGTTGCATACACGCAATCCTTGGTGTAGGTGTTGATTTTTGCAACCACATTGTCTACAATCGCCTCCGCCTCAGGTGTGCCGAGAGAGCCGTCAATAAAGTCATTCTGCATATCCACAACAATCAAAATTTTTTTCATTTTTCTTTATCCTTTCCCTTTTTTCGGGTTATTTTTCTGATATAGATGTATCATACCACAGGGAAATTCTACTTTCAAGTAAAGTCATGTATCTAATCTTTTTCTATCTTTTCTAATCTGTTTCCTCGTTTCCATCATATCTATCTTGCAGTCCTCTAACAAAATCCGAAAGAAATTCTTAAGAAATTTCCCTTTCTCCTTGACACAGCCTGCTTTTTCGGGGTATCATAGAAACCGTGAAAAACAATGACAGGGAATAGTAAAAAAGCCTCCTTGCCCCCAGAAAACAGGCGGTTGATGCGAGCCTCGGCAAGCCTTTTTGAACCTGCCCCTTGAGTTCCGCAGGGAAAATGCGGCGTAAGTGCGGCGTTAACGGCTTTGAGAGGATGCGTTTTTGCATCAATAAGGGTGGCACCGCCGAATGACCTTGGTCCCTTTTCAGAGGGATGAAGGCTTTTTTTATTTTCAGAAATTCTCTGTACAGAAAAGTTTTAAGGAGGAAATCAAATGGCAAAAGAAAAGAAATTTGTAGAATCCATCACCGATATGGAAGTGGATTTTCCCCAGTGGTATACGGACGTTGTAAAAAAAGCTGACCTAACGGCATATTCCAGCCTGAAGGGCTGCATGATCATCCGCCCTTATGGCTATGCCATCTGGGAGCTGCTGCAAAGACAGCTGGATGACCGTTTCAAAGAAACAGGCGTGGAAAATGTATACATGCCCATGTTCATTCCCGAAAGCCTGCTGCAGAAGGAAAAGGACCATGTAGAAGGCTTTGCGCCCGAGGTTGCATGGGTAACCCACGGCGGCGAAAAGAAGCTGGAGGAACGTATTTGTGTTCGTCCCACCTCCGAAACCCTGTTCTGCGAGCATTATGCAAACATCGTGCAGTCCTACAGAGACCTGCCCAAGCTGTATAATCAGTGGTGCTCCGTTGTTCGTTGGGAAAAAACAACACGTCCCTTCCTGAGAACCATGGAATTTTTGTGGCAGGAGGGTCATACTGCGCACGCAACCGCAGAGGAGGCACAGGAAAGAACCATCCAGATGCTGAATATTTATGCGGATTTCTGCCGTGATGTACTGGCAATCCCCGTTATAAAGGGCGAAAAAACAGAAAAGGAACGCTTTGCAGGTGCAGCACACACCTTTACCATTGAATCCCTGATGCATGATGGGAAGGCACTGCAGTCCGGCACGAGCCATAACTTCGGTGACGGCTTCGCGCATGCCTTTGGTATCCAGTATACCGATAAGGAAAACAAGCTCCAGTATGTACACCAGACAAGCTGGGGCATGACAACCCGTATGATTGGTGCTATCATCATGGTGCATGGTGACAACAGCGGTCTGGTTCTGCCCCCTCGTATCGCGCCCACACAGGTGATGATTGTTCCCATCGTGCAGAAAAAGGAAGGCGTACTGGAAAAAGCAGCTGAGCTGAAAAACAGACTGGCAAAGGTTTGTCGTGTAAAGCTGGATGATTCTGATAAATCCGCAGGCTGGAAGTTCTCCGAATATGAAATGAAGGGGATTCCCGTTCGTCTGGAAATCGGCCCCAAGGATATTGAACAGAATCAGTGTGTTCTGGCAAGACGAGATACCGGAGAAAAGATTTTCGTTTCTCTGGATGAGCTGGAAACAAGAGTTCCTGCCCTTCTGGATGAAATTCACGAAAATATGCTGAAAAAAGCAACCGAACACCGTGAATCCAGAACCTACGTTGCAAAAACAATGGATGAATTTGAAAAAACCATCAACGAAACACCCGGCTTCATTAAAGCAATGTGGTGCGGCGATCAGGCCTGTGAGGATGCCATCAAGGAAAGAACAGCAGCAACCAGCAGATGTATTCCTTTTGAACAGGAAGAAATCTCTGATGTCTGCGTATGCTGCGGCAAGCCTGCGAAGCACATGGTTTACTGGGGCAGAGCATACTAATCCCACAACAGAATAAAGCAAATTAAAAAAGGGTAAATCTTCAAATAAAAATGAGGATTTATCCTTTTCTTTCTTCATTCGCCTTTCGGTTATTCCTTCTTCTGCCCTTTCAGATTAAAAAGCAGCAGACCACAGATGATAATCGCGCCGCCGACAAAGGTTCCCATCCCCGGCACCTCATGCAGAAGCAGAAAACTCATCAGAGTGGACAGCAGCGGCGAAAGGAACATAAAGTTCGCCACCTCGCTTGTTTTTTCCGCATACGCCAGAGCCTTCGCCCAGAGGATACAGCCGACGGCATTAGAGATGATTGCGAGATACAGCAAGGCGAGAAAATGCTTCGGCTCCCCGGTTACCATCTCCCGAAAGCCCTGCATAGCAGAAAAGCAGAGCCACAGCGCTGCTCCAAGCATGCTGAAACAGGTGATTTGTGCGGAGGTATAGCCCATGGCAACCAGCTTTCTTGTCATAATGTTATAGCCTGCCCAGGAAGCGGCAGAAAGAAGCATCCAGAGCATTGCCACATCAATGGAAAACGTGCCATGGCTGTCCCAAAGCAGAAGAATCATAACACCTGAAAAAGCAATAAAAATTGAAATCCAACTTACCGGACCGATTTTTTCTCGGTACACCTTGGATGCAATTATTGCCGTCATAATCGGAGATGTAGCAACCAGAAGGCTGCACGTTGCGGAAGGCAATGTCTGCAAGCCGATATTCATTGCCACCGTATAAATCACATACCCAAGCGCCCCCGCAAGCAGGAATAACGGAATATGCCTTTTCTTCGGCAGTGCCATTCCTTGGAATTTCCCGATGAACAGCATGAAGCTCCCCGCAATGAAGCTGCGAAGAAACGCCAGCGGCACAACCGTAAAATGTGTCTGCGCAATTTTTGTCAGCGGATATGCCGAAGCCCAAAGGAATATGGTAAATAGGCTGTACCCGATGACCTTTTTCTTTTGTATTGTCAAAGCTGTCCCCTTCTTTCTCTTTAGACACGATACACCATTTTTCGCAAAAATGCAAACAAAAAAAGAGAGGGACATCTAAGCCCCTCTTAAAATCATTTCCCTTTCAGGTTAAAGACTACGATACTGATAATAATAATCGCGCCGCCGATAAATGTGCCTGCATTTGGCACCTCATGCAGAATGATAAAACCCATGATGGTGGAAAGCAATGGTGTCACAAACATGAAGTTTGTTACCTCACTGGTGCGTTCCGCGTAGCTCATTGCCTTGCCCCATGTAAAATATGCCGTTGCGGAGGGCAAAGCCCCCAGATAAATCAGTGCAATGATGTGGCTCACGCTTGCACCTGCCAGCTGATGCAGTCCATCCCCCGCCCAGAAGCCAAGCAGAATGGCACCGCAAATCATGCTGTAGGTTACGATTTCCAAGGCATTATAACCCATTGCAGAAAGCTTCCTTGTCATGATATTATAGCCGCAGAATACGATTGCCGCACCGACTGTCCAGATAAGACCGATATTGATGGAAAATACGCCTTCCCACAAAAGCAGAATCAGCACACCGATAAATGCAGCCGCGATTGCCGCCCAGCCGATGGGTTTGATTTTCTCTTTATATAGATTGGATGCTACGATTGCAGTCAGAATCGGGGTTACCGCAATGATAATACTAGAGGTTGCGGAGGTCAGCGTCAGGATACCTGTGTTAAAGGTAATCATATAGCCCGTAAAGCCAAGACCGCCGGATACAAAGAACAAAGGAATGTGCTTTTTCTGCGGCAGGCGAATGTGACAGCATTTCCCTATGATAATCAGAAAAATTGCTGCGACCGTACAACGCAGAAAACCCAAAGGAATGGACGTAAACTGCTGCTGTGCCACCTTCGTCAACGGAAAAGCAGATGCCCAGAGAAAAACACTCAGAAAACTCAAACCAAATACCTTTTTCTTTTCACTCGTCATTTGTATTACCTCCAAAATTATAAAGTAAAATGCGGAAAGTCTTTATTTTGTTCATTATATCAAACAAATGTAAATAATACAATGCCGAATTATATATTTTCAAAAAAACATTTTACAATAAAAAACACCCGAAAATCTTCGGGTGCGAGAAGCTGATAGCGGGACTCGAACCCGCGACCTATTGATTACGAATCAATTGCTCTACCAACTGAGCCATATCAGCGTGACTGAATGATATTATAGTATACTTTTATAAAAAAATCAAGTTTTTCCTAAAATTTCTATCCGACAAAAATTTTATTACTGTTTTTATTACTATATTTATGAAATGATAAAAAAAACGAACCGATTTCCAAAGGAGTTCGATTCGTTTTTGTTTTCTTTTTTTAATTACATTTTTTCGGGTTCGGGATAATCCACGCCAAAGGTATCTACGGTTACCTTCACCATAACCTGATCCTCCAGAGGCTTGTCCTGTCTGTTTGTTTTTGTTTCGGCAATACGGTTTACTACATCCATCCCTTCAATCACCTTACCGAATGCAGCATACTGCCCATCCAGATGTGGAGAGGTTTCATGCATGATAAAGAACTGAGAGCCTGCGCTGTGAGGGTGCATTGCTCTTGCCATAGAAAGTACGCCGGGGGTATGCTTCAGGTCATTTTTGAAGCCTGCCATGCTAAATTCGCCTGCGATATGATAGCCGGGGCCGCCCATGCCTGTCCCCTCAGGGCAGCCACCCTGAATCATAAAGCCGGGAATCACTCTATGGAAAATTTTGCCGTCATAAAAGCCTTTTTTCACCAGAGAGATGAAATTATTGACTGTATTGGGTGCAATTTCCGGATACAGCTCAGCCTTGATGATGCCGCCGTCCTTCATTTCAAATGTTACGATAGGATTCATACGATTTCTTCCTTTCTGAATTTAAGTTATCTTTATTTTAACAAAAAAGCCTCCGCCGTACAAGTCCCTCTGCGGTTATTTTCCCTCTTGCCGCAGTGTTACCTCAATCAGCTCAGGACGGTTGAAAATACGGAAAGGAAAGCTGCTGTTGCCTAAGCCGCGGCTGACAATCATAACCGTTCCGTCCTTTTCGTGCATCCCCTCTGTATATTTCGGGAAAAAGCCTTGATGCGGCGCAAAAATCCCCTGTCTGAAGAAGGGAATCACAATCTGTCCGCCATGCGCGTGCCCTGTAAAGACCAGATCCAATCCTTCATGTACATAGGTTTCAAATAATTCCGGTCGGTGGGAAAGCAGAATATTAAAGCTGTCCTCCTGCCCTGCCATCAGGCTATGCAGAAGCAAATCATAATGCCGATTCGCCTTTTTATCTGCCAAACCGAGCAGGGTAATCGTATCTCCATTTCGCTCGATAACAGATTTTCCGTTGTTCAGTACCGTAACCCCTGCCTCGACCAGTGCTTCCTCCAGAATTTCCCATTCGCCGCTTTGATGCTCATGGTTACCGCTGACAAAATACACTGGCGCGTAGGTCACCAGTGCGTGAATGAATTCCATAGCGCCGTCTACATCTGTTCTGTTCTCGTGCCTGTCTACAAGATCTCCGGTAATCACAATAATATCCGGACAGCTTTGTTCGATTTTGCGCAGGAGCGGTTCCTGTCTCCTCCCGAATACCTTATTCTGCAAATCCGCAATCTGCAAAATTTTATAGCCGTCGAAGCCGGCAGGAATCTCCCCTCGGTATGTCATTTTTGTCAGAATCAATCCATTATTCTGCCAATAAAGAAATGCCCCTAAGAGAAGCCCTCCACAAATACAGCCCAGGGTTCTTTTTTTCATCATACTGCTTCACCCTTTCGTTTTTCTTTACATTATAAAGGCAACTACGGAGGCTTTCAAGGAATACCGAAACGAAAAAATTTCTTTCTTCGTTGAAAAAGGACAAAAAAAGTGATATGCTATCAGAAAGTATGTTCGTATTTTAGGAAAGGAGGGTTCTCATGACCAGAATTATTTTTCATATTGATGTCAACAGTGCATATCTCAGTTGGACTGCCATTTCCCTTCTGAAAAAGGGAGAACCGACCGATTTACGCACCATTCCCTCCATCATTGGTGGGAGTATAGAGGATCGTCACGGCATTGTTCTGGCAAAGTCTCTGCCGGCGAAAAACACCCGCAGAATGAAGAGGTTCCCTTGCTGGGCATTGTGACAGGTGAGCCGATTATACAGGCAATGCAGAAATGTCCAAATCTGATTGCCTATCCACCCGATTTTGCGCTGTATTCCAAATGCTCTCGTGCCATGTTCGATATTCTTTCGGAATATTCTGACCGAATTGAGCCATTCAGCATAGATGAAGGATTTCTGGATTATACAGGAATGGAAGCTCTGTTTGGGCCTCCAATCGAAGCCGCAAAAGCCATTCAGAAGCGCATCCTTGCAGAGCTTGGCTTTACCGTCAATATCGGCATCAGCACCAATAAGCTTTTGGCGAAAATGGCAGGCGAATTGGAAAAACCGAATAAGTGCATCACCCTTTTCCCCGAGGAAATTGAAACAAAATTTTGGCCCTTACCGATTGAGGATTTGTTCATGGTCGGGCGGCGCACCGCTCCGCGTCTGCGAAAAATGGGAATTCGCACGGTTGGCGAGCTTGCTGCGTATCCGCCATTGCTTTTGGAAAAGGAATTCAAAAGCTTTGGTAAGCTGCTTCACGCTTATGCAAATGGGATAGATGACAGTCCCGTTGCCCCTTCCGTTTCCGAAAGCAAATCCATCGGCAACAGCACCACAACGCCCTTTGATGTGACCGACCGCAAAGCTGCGCACAAAATTCTGTTGGCCTTA
>OHBE01003234.1_pt1 | contig 10694 bp, 8 predicted proteins | sample 1577231 | NCBI WGS metagenome assembly OHBE01 (sample SAMEA3541506, study PRJEB24748) | human gut metagenome | biome: human gut; feature: human-associated habitat; material: faeces | place: China | collected 2012
CTACGGGTGAAAACGATACCGAAAAGATACTTCTTGATTTTGCAAAGGTCTCTTTCTCGTCTATTCATTATATTTTTGTGACTGTTTTACATTTTGAGGAGACAATCAACACAATTAAATAACTAAAAAAGAAAGAGTATGAAAAGAATGCTGCTGCTTCTCGTTGTATTATTATATGGAATTGCAGGCCGATTGGCTGCACAAGACGTTATCAGACCATGGTCGTTGCAGGTCGGAGCGGGATACTCCGATACGGAGAACATCCCGGGAGGATTCACCTATGGTTTCTATTTGGGAAAGCGTATGGGGAGCTTTCTGGAAGTGGGGCTGTCCATGTACAACTCCACACGTCAAACAGCCAACAATGCAGACTCCTTTGCATCGAACGAAGGAGACGGATCTTTTCAGGTAAATATGTCTTCTCCGAATGAGAAGTGGTCATTCTTCGATGCAGGCAGTGCCAACTGCTATATGATCGTCGTCGGAGTCAATCCTCTCCATCTGTTTTGGCAGAATAGCCGGCACAATTTGTTTCTGGCAGTACAAGCCGGCCTGTCCAATAAGCACAATATTCATTTCATCTATGGAGACAAGGGAGCCAAAGTCAGTATCTACACCAATTCGAATACCTACATCGGTTACGGAGCACGTGTAGCCTACGAATATCAAATTCATAAAAACGTGGGGGCGGGTGCCGCTGTAATGTACGACCACGGCAATAAGATGCTTACGGCCATGGCCACGCTCTCCACTCATTTTTAGTTGCCAAGGCTCAATCGGACATTGCTCCGAAATCCGAGCTTTCGTAACAAAACAAAAAAACCTTGCAGAAGTTAGACCTGCAAGGTTTTTATTTGGACTTTGATCCGGAAAGGCACCTTTTGAGACCGTTATACAATAACCCTTCCCCCCCTCATATCGATCAAGACAGATACATGCATTGATTTGACGAAGAAAGGAGAGCTTCATGCGATCTCTCTGCAAACCTCAAGTAATCTGAAAAACACTTAAGAATCAGCTCTGCGGCAAAAGACTTCAATGAAAGTCCTATAAAATAGTTGCAAATAGCTGATAGTTAGCGCATTGATGGGAGCAGAATCAGCTGACAATCGCGTCCTGCATCGTGCAGGAAGCAAGAATCAGCTGACAATCGCGTCCTGCATCGTGCAGGAAGCAAGAATCAGCTGACAATCGCGTCCTGCATCGTGCAGGGAGCAAGAATCAGCTGACAATCGCGTCCTGCATCGTGCAGGAAGCAAGAATCAGCTGACAATCGCGTCCTGCATCGTGCAGGAAGCAAGAATCAGCTGACAATCACGTCCTGCATCGTGCAGGAAGCAAGAATCAGCTGACAATCGCGTCCTGCATCGTGCAGGAAGCAAGAATCAGCTGACAATCGCGTCCTGCATCGTGCAGGGAGCAAGAATCAGCCGACAATCGTTTCTTATTTCTCGCCTATTTGACGAGGAAAGGAGTACTTCTCTAATGGAAACTTGGGGAAATTTCTGTTTGCTCGATGTCCATATACCGGAGGTTTGATCTTTCCCGAAGACACTAAGAATCAGCTCTGCAGCAAAAGAGTTCAATGAAAATCCCCTGCAACAGTCTCAGCTTGTAAGAATTAATCGACATTCTCGACTTCTTCGCTGACCACGCCGGAGGGGTACAAAACAAAAACCCGCCCTGCACGATAAGTACAGGCCGGGATCTCGCAATCTAAAGAATGTCTCCCGACAGCCTTCGATCTTCTTGTTAACCTTAAAATCTAATACTATTATGAAAAAACCACGACGCAAAGATAGAGGTTATTTTCACATTTGCAAATAATTGTCCACCAAAATCGAATCTTTGGCAACCGAAACGCCTTGAAAACCTATTTCTACTGACACTTTGCTTTCTGCTGTACATTCTGCATCACCCGAAGGAAATTCTCGCCCCAGAGCAATCCGAGCTGATCCCGAGTATAGCCACGACGTAGAAGCTCCACAGTCAAATTGATCAGGTCATTGGCTCCTCGGCAACCTACCAGTTCGCCATCTCCATCAAAATCGGAACCGACACCTACATGTTCGATGCCCAACAACCTGACAAAGTGGTCAATATGGTCTGCCGCATGCTGTACGGAGCCCTCTTCCTCCTGCTCGGAGATAAATCCGGCATAGAGACAAACCTGCACCACTCCCCCACTACGGGCTATGGCAAGGGCGTCTTCGTCGGTCAGATTTCGTGTATGATTACACAGAGCGCGGGACGATGAATGACTGGCTACAACAGGGGCACTACTGATTTGCAAGACATCACGAACAGTGGAAACAGCCGCATGCGATATATCCACCATAACGCCCAAGCGATTCATTTCCCGAACGACCTCCCGACCAAAGTCACTCAGGCCGTTATGCTCATACTTGGTCTTACGTGCAGAGTCGCATATATCATTGTCGCCATTATGGCAGAGCGTAATATAGCAGACTCCCATGTCACGAAACCGCTCGATATTAGCCAACTCTTTACCTATGGCATAACCGTTTTCTATACCGGGAATAATGGCACACAAGCCACGACGTTTGGCCTCCCGTACCTCCTCCGGATTAGTCGCCCGCATCAGGCTCTCGGGATGCGAGAGCACTTGGGAGCGAATAGCTTCCAGCTTACCTGTGGCATAGTCCGTGGCCTGCTTCAGAGAAGCATCGTCTCGCTCACCTTGCGGCAGATATGCTACCATTACACACGCATCGACAAGCCCCTCTCGCATCTTCGGAGCATCGACCAGTGTATTTCCTCTTTTCGTAAAATCAAATTCCGGACAGAAGTGCATGGGCGTGTCCACATGCGAATCCAGCACAATTACGGAGCGGTGTACCGCTTTGGCTTGGGCAAAGAGAGAAGCCTCGGCGACCAAATGCTCGAACAATTTCTGCTGACGGGTGTCACCGGCATAGGCCATTTGCTCCGGATGCCATTGTACCGACAGGATAGGTTTCTCCGGATAGGCTTCCATAGCCTCGATAACGCCATCGGAAGAAAGGGCTGTCACGCGGAAAGGTTTCGGCACTCTGCTGACTGCCTGATGATGCAGGCTATTGACACCCAGCAGCTCGCCATCGCTTAGGCCAAGTATTCGTGCCAAGACGGAATCGCCCTGTAAACGGACTTGGTGTGCCGCAAACGATATGGGGATTTTCGGATTATGCCCTACCGGATTTTCCGACTGGGCATATATATCCTGATACATTCCTCCGCCGAAAGCTGTCGCAAGGAGTTGATGCCCCCGGCAAATACCGAGGATCGGCACATTGCGGCGAGAGGCTTCTGCCACCAATAGCAGTTCGCCCCGATCTCGCTCGGGATTGACTTCGCCCAGTGTGGGGATGGGGTCTTCTCCCAAATAGGACGGGAGTAAATCGTCCCCACCGGAAAGAACCAGCCCATCGATGAGCGTGGCATAATGACGTATGACCTCTATATCCGTAGTCAAAGGGATAAGCAAGGGTAAACCTCCCGCACGTATTACAGACTCGGTATAGGCTCTGGCAATACACGAGCCCGAGGTATTATAATTCGCTGTCAAACCAATAACAGGTCGAGAGGGAGACTCCCCTCCCTCAAAAGCTTGCGGCGCACCGTCAAGCTCTTCATAGAGCTGTCGGAGCGCCGCAGGATAATACTGATAGTTCTTAGGACTAAGCATCTATTCTTGCATAAGTAGCATTTTCTTCTATAAACTCCCTGCGCGGGCCCACCTCGTCTCCCATGAGCATGGAGAATATGGCGTCTGCCTCAGCAGCATTCTCGATCGTCACCTTACGAAGCGTCCTCTTCTCCGGATCCATCGTCGTCTCCCAAAGTTGCTCCTCGTTCATCTCACCAAGGCCCTTGTAACGCTGTACATGCACACGGCTTTCATTACCATCGGCATAACGATCGACAAACGCTTGACGCTGCTGCTCTGTCCAGCAATACTCTTGCTCTTTCCCCTTCTTGCAAAGGTAGAGAGGAGGAGTAGCGATGAAGACATAACCGTTTTCTATGAGCGTACGCATATTCCTGAAGAAGAACGTAAGGATAAGCGTAGCGATATGGCTACCGTCCACATCGGCATCGGTCATGATCACCACTTTATGATAGCGAAGTTTGGAAAGGTTAAGGGCTTTGCTGTCCTCTTCCGTTCCGATCGTCACACCCAAAGCGGTATATATGTTGCGGATTTCTTCGCTTTCGAATACCTTGTGTTGCATGGCTTTCTCCACATTGAGGATCTTTCCCCTCAGTGGCAGGATAGCCTGAAACTCGCGGTCGCGCCCCTGCTTGGCCGTTCCGCCGGCCGAATCACCCTCGACAAGGAAGAGTTCGCACTGCTCCGGGTCTTTGGACGAGCAGTCGGCAAGCTTACCCGGCAATCCTCCACCGGACAAGGGCGATTTGCGCTGCACCATTTCGCGGGCCTTACGGGCTGCCTGACGAGCGGTTGCTGCCAAAACGACTTTGTCCACGATCAGTTTGGCTTCTTTCGGATGCTCCTCCAGATAGTATTCGAGTGCTTCGCTTACAGCCATATCGACAGCACCGGTCACTTCATTGTTACCGAGCTTGGTCTTGGTCTGTCCTTCGAACTGAGGTTCGGCCACTTTGATACTGATCACGGCAGTCAATCCCTCGCGGAAGTCGTCGCCGGTGATCTCCACCTTCACCTTATCCAGGAGTTTGGAGTCTGTGGCATATTTCTTCAAAGTTCGAGTAAGTCCACGACGGAATCCGGCCAAATGCGTACCGCCCTCGATCGTATTGATGTCATTGACGTAGCTATATACATTCTCCAGATAGGAAGTATTATATGTCATGGCTACCTCCACGGGAATGCCCTGCTTCTCGGTGACGATATGGATAACGTTGTCCACCAGCGGTTCTTTCATGCGGTCAAGATGACGGACAAACTCCTTCAATCCTTCTTCCGAACGGAATACATCTTGCTTATAGCCACTGCCGTCTTCCTTGAGCGTTCGTTTATCCGTCAGCGTAAGTGTAATCCCCGCATTCAGATAAGAAAGTTCGCGGAGACGCTTGGCCAGTATGGAGTATTGGTATTCTGTAACAGAGAAGATAGAGTTATCCGGTTTGAACTGAATAGTCGTCCCCGTACGCTCCGTGGAGCCTATCACCTCCACATCATGCAAGGGTTTGCCACAGCTGAACTCCTGCATATGGATCTTCCCATTACGATACACCTCTGCACGCAAATATGTGGAAAGTGCATTCACACAAGAAACGCCCACTCCATGCAAACCGCCCGAGACTTTGTATGAACCCTTGTCAAACTTACCTCCTGCATGCAATACGGTCAAAACCACTTCGAGAGCACTCTTACCTTCTTTCTCGTGATAGTCCACCGGAATACCGCGGCCATTGTCACGAACCGTAATGGAGTTATCTTCTTCTATGATTACCTCTACATTGTCACAGTATCCGGCCAAAGCTTCGTCTATCGAGTTGTCTACAACCTCATAGACCAAATGGTGCAATCCCTTTTCGCTGATGTCACCTATATACATGGCCGGTCGCTTGCGGACAGCTTCCAGACCTTCCAATACTTGGATATTGCTGGCCGAATATTCCGATGCCGAGGTATTCTTTTTAATGTCTTCGTTCATTATAGTAATAATGCTAAATCGTGCTTACAAAGATAGCTTTTTCCGCTTGGAACGAGGTTAGAGTCCTTTCTGTTTTGCCTCATTCCACAGCGCATCCATCTCCGAGAGAGTCATATCTCTGAGAGCTTTGCCCTGCTGTTTGGCACGCTGCTCCACATAGGAGAAACGGCTGTCGAATTTTCTATTGGTACGTTCAAGAGCATTATCCGGATTGATACCGTAGAGACGAGCGGCATTCACCACGGCGAATAGCAAGTCGCCGAACTCTGCTTCCATGGCATCGGGATCTTCACTGACAATAGCCCCTCGGACTTCGTTCAGCTCTTCTTCAACCTTCGGCCATACCTGCTCCCGTTGCTCCCAGTCGAAACCTACGCCTGCGGCTTTCTCCTGCATCCGATAGCTCTTCACCAAAGCAGGGAGAGACTTCGGCACGCCGGAGAGGACGGACTTGTTCCCATCCTTTTCGCGGAGTTTGAGTTGCTCCCAGTTGCGTACCACTTCGGCAGCATTCTCCACCTGTACATTGCCATAGATATGCGGATGCCGATAGATCAGCTTGTCGCAGAGAGCATGGCAGACCGAAGCAATATCGAACTGGCCTTTTTCTTCTCCTATCTTGGCATAGAAAGCTACGTGCAGCAGGACATCGCCAAGCTCCTTGCGAATGTCGTCCGGACACTCGCCCAAGAGAGCTTCGCTCAGCTCATAGACCTCTTCTATTGTATTTGTTCGGAGGCTTTCGTTCGTCTGTTTCCGATCCCATGGACACTGCTCTCGCAAGGTATCCAGGACATCCAACAGACGGCCGAAAGCCTCCAATTTCTCAGCGCGTGTATGCATCGCCTGACGAAAAACGATTACTTGTTTTTGCGTTTTTTGAATTCTTGCAAACCACCTTTCAGGAAGTCCACGTACAGAGGCACATCTTCATTATATGAGTAGGATGCACTCAGGGGCTTGCCCTCATGATCAATTGCCACATAGAAAGGCTGTGCATTGGCTCCGAACTTATGGCTCTGGAGGTAACTCCACTTGTCGCCCACAGTGCGGAGAGTCTTCTCTTTACCATCGAAAACGATAGTCAGAGGTTCGGCCAGAGGCTTCTTCTCATCCACCATCAGGGTAATGAGTACATAGTCCTTTTCCAGCATGCTCTTTACTGTAGGATCGATCCAAACGGCATTCTCCATCTTTCTACAGTTCACGCAGCCGTGACCTGAGAAGTCGAGGAGGACAGGTTTGTTCTCCTGACGAGCAAAAGCCATACCGGCCTCATAATCCGTAAAGTGAGCATGAACTTCGCCACTATAGAGATTGAAATCCTGCGTGTGGAGCGGCGGGGCAAAAGCACTTACAGCCTTGAGCGGAGCCCCCCACAAACCGGGGATCATATATACAGCAAAAGCCAAAGAGACAGTAGCCATCATAAAGCGCGGCACAGAGAGATGCGGCCATTCGCTATCATGGCTGAAACGGATCCATCCCAAGAGATAGCAACCAAGCAGAGCGAAAATGACAATCCAGAGAGCGAGGAAAGTCTCACGATCGAGGATATGCCAGCCATATGCCAAGTCTGCCACGGAGAGGAACTTGAGAGCAAGAGCCAATTCGAGGAAGCCGAGTACCACCTTCACCATATTCAACCATCCTCCGCTCTTAGGCATACCCTGCAACCAGCTGGGGAAGACCGCAAAAAGAGTAAAGGGCAAAGCCAATGAAGTGGCAAAGCCAAGCATGCCCATGGCCGGAGCCAGTTTGGAGCCGGCTGTAGCAGCCTGTACCAAGAGCGTACCGATAATAGGACCGGTACAAGAGAAGGACACCAAAGCCAGCGTAAAGGCCATAAAGAAAATACTGAGCAAACCGGTCGTAGAGTCCGCCTTGCTGTCCAGTTTGTTAGTCCAAGATGACGGCAACACCAGCTCGAATGCTCCGAAGAAAGAGATAGCGAAGACTACCAACAGCAGGAAGAATATGATGTTGAAGACCGCATTCGTGGCCAAACTGTTCAGAGAATTGACACCGAAAATACCCGTAATGAGCAAGCCGAGCACTACGTAGATAACGATGATGGAAGCTCCGTAGGTAAAGGCATCTCTCACGGCTTTCTTCTTGTCCTTATTACGCTTAAGGAAGAAGCTCACCGTCATCGGGATCATAGGCCATACGCAAGGAGTAAGCAATGCAACAAAACCGTAAAGGAAACCGTAGAGGAAAATCTTCCACGGAGCACTCTCCGCCTGCTTGAGCGTATCATCACCGTATGCACGCAACTCGCTAACAACCGGTGTCCACAAGTCAGCCTTGGACGAAAGAGCTTCGGCAGCATCGGTCTGCGATGTAGTATCCGCTGCGGTCTCGACAGCAACCGCTTCAGCTGCTTCAGCTTCGGTATCAGGAGCTGCAGCCTTGCTCTTGATCATCGAAGCATCGAAAGAGAAGTCGCTCGTTTCGGGGGGCAGACAGTTTTCATCATTACAAGCCATGAAGCGAACACCACCTTTGATAGAGAATTTGGCAGGGTCCGTCACCTGAATTTTCTGACGGAAAGAGACAGTCTTCTCGTACCATCTCAGATCCATTTCGAACTGCTTGTCGTATCGATTGACAGGAGCTTTGTCAGGAGTAGCCTTACCGACAAGTTTGGCTCCCGTCATTTTATCGAACAGGAATTCTGTGGATGTAGGGCCATCCTCGGGCAGATTTTGGTCATAAAGGTGCCATCCGGGTTTGATCGTGGCCGTAAACACCAATGTTTTCTCAGGCGTGTCGCTATCCTGAAGAGAGGTTTTCCAAACGACTACATCCTTGATAATCTGAGCAGATGCCCCGATGGGCAACATAGAGAGAAACAGTAGGGCTAAAGCTACCGTCCATTTGCTGTTTCTGTGGTTCTTGTTTGTCATTATTATATGTTGGATTATTAAAATTAGTCAGCTACCTATTTGGAACGTTTTTTTGTCTTTGATATTGTTTGGTCTGCTGCAGTGCCTTCTTCGAGATGTATCAGGCGGCGAAAGAGTTTGGGCAAAGGCAACTTATATTCCTGCGTATCTCCCGTTTCAGGATGACGGAATACGAATCGCGTTCCCTGTAGGGCCAGACAGTCCAGATGGCGGAAAGAACTACCCTGCCTCCAATCACCTGCAATCGGAATACCCAACTGCCCCATTTGCCGTCGAAGCTGATTGTTCCGACCGCTCAGCAAAGTCACTTCCACGAGCGAGCATACCGCTCCGCGACGAATAACCTTGTAACGAGCCGTTCCCACCGAATGAACGGAAGGAGTCTCAGCCACGATACGAGACTGCTTGCCCTTGATCGAGGTTTGATACCGAGAAGGATCCAGCGTACCCTCGGCATCGGGCATCTCTCCTTCGATCGCCATCACGAAACGCTGTTCCAATACGACCTTGGACCACTTGTCCACCACAAACCCCTGTACCTCTTTATTCTTGGCAAAGAGCACCATTCCGGCAGAATCTTTGTCCAGTCTGTTGAGCATAAAGATTTTCACCTCCGGATCATATTGCTTGAGATGATCGCTAACGATGCGCAGAGCAGTCCTGTCCTTATTGACGCCACTGGCTACAGTGGAGACTCCGGCTTTCTTCTCGACCAGGACGAAATAGTCGTCCTGCCAAATGATCCGCACCAAAGGATGGCGCAGCTCTTCCGGCAGCTGTGTCCGATGCACGATTACCCTGTCGCCGGCTTTCAGCTCTGCATCGTGTCGAGTAGTCGGCACACCGTTGATGGAAACTTGCCGTCTCGTCAATATCTGCTTAACGGACGTGCGGCTATTATCCTTCAGCATACGAACGAGAAAAGGCAAGAGGGTGTCCTCTTCTCTGACTTCGAAAACCTTGTCCGGCTGACGTCTCAGGCGGGGTGACCGACTTTTTGGAGGTTGCATATTTCGTTTGTAGAGAGTCTTATTTCTTGTTTTTTCCTTGCTCTCCCGATCCTTTCCTGAAGACCAGAAGCAAGGAAGCATAAATCATGTAGATCACACCAATGGCAAAAAACAGGAGCCAAAGGGAATCTGCTCGTACAAAGACCAATATAGCCGAGACTACGAAAAAAGCCCCGGAAAGGACATTCATCCGGTAGAGCCTGCGCGTACGAGTATCCAAATCCGCAACAGGAGTCAGAGCATAGGAAAGCAGATAGAGTACCGCCCCCAATGCGTAGAGGTAATCTCCGGGCACAAAGCGTACCAATCTGGATGCTGCTCCGAAGATCAAAAGGAGACTGCCGACACGGTAGCTTATCTCACGAATCTGCTGTGGGTTCATCCCTGCTGCCCCTATTTTCGTTATTGTTTGTCTTGGACGCTATCCTTGATCAGAAAAATGATCTCTTCGGGTCGCTTCATCAGATACAACTCTCTGGCCGTATGCTCTATTCCCTGTTTGTTCGCCCGGATTTCTTCCAGTCGCACACTATCCTGATGATAGCGTTCCTTTACCTCCCGTAGTTCTTTCTTCAAATTGTTGATACGGCTTTTGTAGCGAATCTGCTTGCTGATATTGGCATCGCCGAAAACGAACGTCACCAGAAAGAAGAAGCCGATTACCACCAGATACTTGACGTACCAATGGCGACGCCACCAGGCTAAGATGCGTTGCTTCTTGCTGTTAAGACTTGCTCTTTTGTCACGAATACCCATTGTGCCGTACACTTTTCGAAGAGACTTGCAAATATACCATTTTTCCCAGATTCCATTTCAGATATGTATTTGTACATCAGGGCTGACGCATTCCACAAATAAATGCAACACTAAGGAAAATTCAGGAAGAAGTACTCGAACGGAGTTCTGAATCCGAGTTTCTTTCTTGGTCTATGGTTCAGTTTGTTCTGTATATAATGGAAATCTGTTTGGTCGTTATATCTATGAAGAATTACATGAGGCATACCTATATTATATAAGGGAGCCGGTATGCACCACGGCCTCTGCTGCCGAAGCCTTTATCGACAGACAGCAGGAATTGACGTGTACTGAAAAAAGTTGACAGTTGGCGGGATGCAACCAGTATCCATTAT
>OHBE01003237.1_pt1 | contig 10670 bp, 8 predicted proteins | sample 1577231 | NCBI WGS metagenome assembly OHBE01 (sample SAMEA3541506, study PRJEB24748) | human gut metagenome | biome: human gut; feature: human-associated habitat; material: faeces | place: China | collected 2012
GGGGATTGGTTGGATGTAATGGAACGAATCTGGTTGGATTTTTATCCTGAGGATTTTTTGCAGAAGAATTTACCTTACCGGATATTGATGGCGGATTCAATTAAACAGACCTATACGTACGAGAGACCGGCGACTTATTATAAAGTTTATTTGACCACGAATACGTTGGCTATTGCGGGATTGAATAAGGATATCGTTTCATTATCGGGAGCGGTGGAGAAATCTTTTAAAAATGTGTTGCAGCAGGAATTCCTGAAGCATTTGATTAATTCCGGAGCACTTGTGGCGCCAGATGAATTTTATTATGTGAGTGATTATTCCAAGAAGGCTACAGCTGGAGTAGAGGCTAGAACGAGAGGATTTGTTCCGAGTATAGATATGGAAGAGTCTTACGGATCCGTGTATGATTGGTGTACTTACATTGTTTATGGAACAACGGAATTGTCGAGGACGGATGATTTGAGGCATTATCTGATGAATATGATTAGTCATGCGGAAACGGAGTCCAATTCTTGGGCGACTTATTTGACTTATCCGCTAGTGAAAAAGAAGCATGATATATTGAAGAAATATTTCCTAGAGGAATATGGCATTGATTTCCAGAAGATCGGAAATGCTAATGCAAAGTATTCGGAGTAAGTAAAGCAGTTTATTAATAATGACAGAACTTTTTTATGCTATCGCTTTTTAGCGATAGCATAGGATCGGTCTGTATTTAAAAGAGGTGTTTAAGTTCGTTGTATGAAATAATTTAATGAAATTGTTGTATGGAAAATTCGATTGTAAAAGTAGAACATTTGTCTCATCGTTACAGTGTTCAGTGGGCTATCCGAGATATTGATTTTGAGATTAATCAACGGGGTATTTTGGGACTTTTGGGTTCTAATGGAGCCGGAAAGTCGACCACGATGAATATTATTTGCGGGGTGTTGAAACAGACGGAAGGGAAGGTGTATATTCAAGGGGTTGATCTGGCAGAAAATCCGGTTGACGCTAAACGGCATATTGGTTTTTTACCGCAGAAACCACCTTTGAATATGGATTTGACGGTTGAGGAGTATTTGAACTTTACGGCGAATTTGCGCTGGATTCCGGCAGCAGAGGTTTCTCGTGCGGTCAAGGCCGTGATGGGGCGGTGTGATATTACACATTTCCGTAAACGGTTAATTCGGAATTTATCCGGTGGGTATCAACAGCGAATCGGGATTGCGCAGGCTATTATCCATAACCCGAAGTTTGTGGTTCTGGATGAACCGACAAACGGACTGGACCCAAACCAGATTGTGGAGATCCGGCATTTGATTCAGGAAATTGCCGAGGAGCGGACCGTGATTCTTTCCACTCATATTCTGTCGGAGGTACAAGCCACGTGTGACTATATCCGAATGATTGAACAGGGTAAGTTGGTGTTTGCCGGAACGGTGAACGAATTCGATAATTATATTGTTCCGAATACGTTGTTTGTTTCTTTGGCTGCGGCTCCTCCGGTGGGAGAGTTGGCGGCGATCCCGGGGGTGTCGAGAGTGGAAGAATTAGGTGGTTCTGATTACCGGGTACATTTCACGGATAAACGGGATGTCACGAATCGTATCGTGCAAGCCAGTGTGGCCCGGGATTGGGAGCTGACGGAAATTCGTCTGGAAAAGAGTTCGTTAGATACTATTTTTGCCGAATTGTCAAAAAAGTAGAATGTGATACACGCTAAAAAATATTGAGATGAAGACATTGAGTATGATATATAAAATTTCTAAAACAGAGTTACAGACTTTGTTTTATTCCCCGATCGCTTGGCTGATTATCGTGATTTTTGCGTTTCAGACGAGTATGGGATTTAGTGGGGTGATGGGCGATTTAGTGAAAAGTCAGGAGTTGGGCTACGGATTGCAAAGTGTGACTAAAAATATTTTTGCTGGATGGATGGGACTTTTTTCCACGGTTCAACAATATCTTTATTTATATATTCCCTTGCTGACGATGGGATTGATGAGCCGGGAGTTTAGTAGCGGGGAGGTCAAATTGTTATATTCATCGCCGGTGACGAACACGCATATCGTGTTAGGAAAGTTTTTGGCGATGATGGTTTTTGCATTGGTGCTAGTTGGGATTCTTCTCGTTTATGTTATTTTCGGGATGTGTACAGTGGAATCATTTGATTTGTCGTTAACGCTTTCGGGGTTGTTAGGAATCTATTTATTGATTTGTGCCTATGCAGCAATTGGTTTGTTCATGTCTTGCCTTACTTCCTACCAGATGGTGGCTGCGATGGGTACATTGGCTGTTTTGTCCGTTTTGAATTTTATCGGTTCGGTTGGTCAGGATATGGCGTTCGTGCGGGACGTGACTTATTGGTTATCTATTTCCGGGAGGGCGGAAGAGTTTATTAACGGGTTGATATGCAGCGAGGACGTGCTTTATTTTATCGTGGTGGTAGTGTTATTTCTCGCATGGAGTATTATCAAGTTGCAAGCTGATCGACAGAAAAAGGCGTTGAGTGCTACCGTGGGAAAGTATGTTGGTATATTTGGGATTGTCGTGTTGATCGGGTATTTTTCTTCTCGTCCGGTTTTTAAAGTTTTTTATGATGCAACCCGCACGAAAGTAAATACATTGACTCCTAATAGTCAGGAAATTGTAAAACAACTAAAGGGTGGGTTGACGATTACGACTTACACGAATTTGTTGGATGAAAATTACTGGATTGCTTTGCCGAGTGCAATCAATACAGATCTGGAACGTTTCGAGAAATACCTTCGATTTAAGCCGGAAATCAAGATGAAATACGTTTATTATTACGACAAGGTGAAGAATGAGGATTTGGATAAGCGCTATCCGGATATGAATGACGAAGAACGGGCGAGAGAATTGGCTAAAGGCTTAGAGATGGATTTCAAGATGTTTCTTTCCCCTGAGCAGATTCGACAAAAAATAGATCTTTCTTCAGAAGGTAATCATTTTGTACGTTTGATAGAACGGGAAAGTGGGGAAAAAACTTTTTTGAGGGTGTTCGATGATAACAAGCGTTTGCCTTCCGAGGCGGAGATTTCTATCGCATTGAAAGGATTGGTGACTACAAATATGCCGAAAGTGGGGTTCCTGATCGGACATGGGGAGAGGGATAGTAAGCAGGATGGAGATCGGAATTATAATCGTATTGCCCAAGATAAGCCGTTTCGCTATTCGTTAATTAATCAGGGATTCGCTTTTGAGGATGTCACGTTGGAAAAGAAGATTCCTGCTGACATTTCTATTTTGGTGGTTGCTGAATTGCGAAGCCCTATCACGGATGAGCAGATGAAGAATCTGGATGAATACGTGGCTCGTGGAGGAAATTTATTGATTGCAGGAGAACCGAATCGACAGGAATATATGAATCCGTTGGTGGAACGTTTTGGGGTTTCTTTCATGCCCGGTTGTCTGGTGGAACGAAATGAGAATTTCTTGCCAAATTTTATAAAAGCACGTCCTACTCCGGAAATTTGTGAATTAGCTTACGTGTTTGAAGGGTTATTGGAGAAGAATCGTTGTGTCACGATGCCGGGGTGTACGGGATTGGCATACTCGGAGGGTAAAGGATTCCAAGTGATTCCCATGTTGGTAAGTGATACGATTGGAAGTTGGAATGAATTGGAAACGACGAATTTTGTTGATGATTCGGTGAGCTTGAATCCTGTTATTGGTGAGGTCGAAAAATCTTATCCCACAGCTTTGGTCTTATTGCGTACGATTGGAAGTAAAGAGCAGAAAATCGTGATTCTGGGTGATGCGGATTGTATCAGTAACGGGGAAGTCAGCATTTATAGAAAGACGGTGAAAGCGTCTAATTTTGCCGTGATTGCAGGGGTGTTCTACTGGTTATCGGATGGGGAAGCCCCGATTGATATTCGTCGTCCAGTTCCGCCTGATGATACAGTTTATTTGAGCCAACGGGCCATGAATGGAGTTCGAATTGCTTTTATGTGGGGATATCCGGGGATGTTGTTGTTGATAGCTGTTTTTATCTGGTTGAGAAGGAGGGGGAGATAAATGTAAGAAATGGTAACTTCGTAGAGGCTACCATTTCTTATTTTTATTGTTGCACAAGAAAATGCTACTTCTCTTCTTTCTTTTGAATATAGTATTTTAACGTGTCACTGGTGACTTGATACTCGATGATGGAATCTTTTTCGACAATCTTGAATCGTGCCTCGCCTTTTAGTTCCACGGTTTTAAAGCTGGACGTGTCTTTCGCATGGATGATCGTGTAAGAACCGCTTGTTGACTTTTCTGATTCTAAATAGATTGTGGTGCCGTCTGCCAGTTTATAAGAGGTTACTTTTTTGTCCGGACTCCCGGAAGTGTAAGTAATTGAAACAACACCATCTTTTCCTTTGTCTCCATATAGAATGCTAGCATATTTATCTTTTAGAATAGTAATTGTTTCAATTTTATTAGGATTGATCATTTTTACGGAATCGGCAGAAATTTCATGACCATTTACAATAAATAGACTGGGTGCAGTTGATATCGCTTGCGTGAAAAGCGACGAGTCTGTTGCAACATTAATAGCTTTGGTGATTGAAATTTGATATTCTTTCAAATTTGTAGTGTCTTTTTTTACCTTGATTTTAGTGTACCGGGGAGTACTTGGGCTACTTTCCTCTACTTCCTTAAATATGGTTGTAGATGTTTTAACTTCTACTTTTTGGGTGGTGTCGGCTGTCAAAAGGGAATTATTTACTTCTTTTGCATCGAGAATTGAAGTAATATCATTAATTTTGATAGTTGAAATCTCGTTTAGTTCGTTCGAGATTTCGGGACGGGCGAAAGCGGTTAACGTGATTGCCGCAACGGGAAGTACGTAGAGGTACTTCATCCGGGCCCAAGGACTGGATTTTTCTTTTAACATCATAGTTATTCGTTTTTTAAGTTTACTGTGATTAAAGCTGTTGGCCATAGAGTAGAGCCTTGTGCCGACAGCTTTTTTTATTAATAATAATTGATATTGTTTTGCGTTGACGCCTTGACGGATAACCGTTTCATCAGCCTCGTATTCATGAATATTCTGTAATTCCTGTTTCAAGAGCCAAGATGTGGGGTTGAACCACTGGAAAATGATACAAATGTCGCTGATCAGCAGATCAATGGAATGGCGATTGTGTACGTGTGCCATTTCGTGGATGAGAATTTCCTTGCCATTTTCCTGCAAATCTTTCTCGGAAATGACCACGTATTTCATCCAACTGAAAGGAGCGATATTCTTGTCATGGATGATGAGGGTAATACCTTTTTCTAACTTTTCCTGCCTTCCGCCATGCAATAGCCGGAGCATATGAGACAGTGAATAAATATTACGTCCGAGGAAGAAAAGAATTCCCAGTAAATAGATACACAGCAGGACGGGAAGCCACAACGGGATGGATGAAGGGAGGACTTCTACTTCTGTTTGTGGAACGTGGTCTGCTAGGGTGAGAATTTGTTCAATGGTTAGTAACGTTTGTTGTACTTCCGATTCTTTGGGAACGGTTATTTCACAGAACGGGATAAGCAGGGACAACAGTAGAATACCCTGTAATGCTACCCGGTTGAAACGATGGAAGGTCTCTTTGCTGAGTAATAATCTGTAAAACAAGTAAAATCCCGTTAAACAGATGGATGTTTTTAATATATAGACAAAGAAAGTACCCATAAATTGTTTATTTATCGTGTGCTTTTTCTACCTCGGAAATGAGTTGTTTCAATTCTTCCAATGAAATGTCCTCCTCCTGCACGAGTGAAGATACAGCACTGAGGTACGAGTTGTTGAAATATTTGCTGATCACGTTCTTCAAGGTGCCTTTGCGGAATTCTTCTTCGCTGATGATCGCGTAATATTGATAGGTGTTCCCGTAAACTTCATGGGAGAGATAACCTTTTTCTTCCAGCCCGCGCACGATAGTGGATAACGTGTTGAAATGTGGTTTCGGGTCTTCGTAAAATGCAAGCATCTGTTTCACGAATAGAGGGCCTTTCTCCCAGAAAAAGCCCATGATTTCTTCCTCTTTGCTAGTTAATCCTTTCATAGTTTATTTCTTTTGCAACAAAGAACTAAAATATTTAGTTTGAAAACTAATTTTTATAGTTAATAAACTTTAAACTCTAGTTTTGATTTGTTATTCTTTTATTTTTAGATATTTAATCTCGTATTTTACCCAGATCGGTAGAATGTATATTTAATTTTAATGGAGGGTAGGAAGTCCTGTAAAAATGTTTATATTTGTGTAGTAGTGTGCTTGTGGGGAAGTTAGTGAATATCGTCTAATTTAAATTGAATGTAATGGAAGAATGGTGGAGTTCTCTGGGGTTATTTATGCAATCGGTGTGGTGCATCACGCTATTTGCCAGTTTGGTATTTGTTGTCCAGACAATCATGACTTTTATTGGGATGGATACGGATGGGGGAATGGATGTTGACGTGAGTGCGGATACCGCGATTGACGGAGATAGCGGTCCTTTCCAGTTGTTTACTTTCCGTAATTTCATCAATTTCCTACTGGGGTTCGGTTGGTCGATCATCTCTTTTGAAAAAGCGATAGAAAACCAGTTCGTGTTGATTCTCGTGTCGGCCGTGATCGGCGTGTTGCTGGTGATGGCCGTGATGGCTATTTTCAGATTCATGAGCCGTATGGAACAAAGTGGGACGATCAATATGGCAAATGCCGTGGGGTGTAAAGGGAACGTGTACCTGAAGATTCCGGGAGAAAAACGGGGAGAAGGGAAAGTACAAATCTCGATACAGGGAGCCATTCGGGAATTTGATGCCCTGACGACAGGTGAGGAATTGGAGACGGGAGCCCCGATTCGGGTCGTGGAAGTGATTAACGACAGCACTTTACTGGTGGAGCGTTTTTAAATGACTATTTATTATTAATCTTAGGAATATATGGAAAGTATGGAAGGTAGTTTGTATTTGATTGTCGCCATCGTGGCGGTATTGTTTGTTACGTTTGCGGCGATATTGTCCCGTTATAAACGTTGTCCGTCAGACAAGATTCTTGTCGTGTATGGACGGACCGGTAAGAATGCGACCGGGGGAGTGAGTTCCGCACGTTGTATTCATGGAGGTGCGGCTTTTATTTGGCCTGTGTTCCAGAGTTATTCATTTTTGGATTTGACCCCGATCTCTATCGAGTGTAATTTGACGAACGCTTTAAGTAAACAAAATATACGGGTAGATGTGCCTTGTCGTTTTACGGTGGGTATCTCTACCGAACCGGATAGTATGACGAATGCGGCAGAGCGTTTGTTGGGACAACGGCAGGAAAATATTCAGGATTTGGCCAAGGATATTCTTTTCGGGCAGTTACGTTTGGTGATTGCCACGATGGATATTGAGGAAATCAATTCCGACCGGGATAAATTCTTGGCTAACGTGAGTGCTAACGTGGAGGCCGAATTACGGAAGATCGGTTTGAAACTGATCAACGTGAACGTGACCGACTTGCGGGATGAGTCCGGGTATATCGAGGCTTTGGGAAAAGAAGCGGCAGCGAAAGCGATCAATGATGCCAAGAAAAGCGTGGCCGAGCAGAATCGATTCGGTGAGATCGGTAAGGCTGAGGCAGATCGGGATAAAGATATTCGTATTGCAGAAACCGTGCGGGACACTCGTATCCGGACGGCCGAGGCTAATGCAACTGCGGTGGAGGGAGAAAACAATGCCAAGATTTTGATTGCCGATTCGGATGCCATCCGTCGGGAGAGAGAGGCCGAGGCTGCCCGTAAAGCTATTGCGGCAGAGAAAGTGCAAGCTGCAAAGGCTTTGGAAGAGGCGTACATGGCAGAGAAAGAGGCCGAGATCGCTCGTGCCGAAAGAGAAAAAGCCACACAAGCGGCTAATATCGTGGTTCCCGCACAGATTGACAAGGAGAAAGCTATTATTGACGCGGAGGCCGAGGCGGAACGTTTGCGCCGGTTGGCGAAAGGAGAGGCGGATGCCATTTTTGCCAAGATGGATGCGGAGGCACGAGGTTTATACGAGGTGCTGACAAAACAGGCGGAAGGATATGCTCAAATCGTGAAAGCCGCTGCCGGAGATCCCGACAAGGCGGTGATGATGTTAATTACCGATAAATTGCCGGAGCTGGTGAGAACGCAAGTGGAGGCTGTTAAGAATATCAAGATCGACAAGGTTACCGTTTGGGATGGCAATAATGCAGGGAACGGGAATACCTCCATGGCTAACTTCATCTCGGGCATGATGAAATCAGTTCCCCCGTTGAATGATCTGTTTAACATGGCCGGGCTTAATCTACCGACTTTCCTGAAAGGTGCTGCCACAGAAGAGAAAAACACGGAGGCCGGACAACAGGATGAGATCGTTGAAGAAGTTGAGAAGTAGGGGAGATTCTAACTTTTAGTTTCGTTTTTTCGTTTACTAATAATTACCTTTGTGGTATACTTCAATCGGGTATATGACAAAGGTAATTAATCAATTCATAAAATAGAGGAAAGTTTATGCGCTGGATAATTGACGGTGTTGATGATTTGAATCGGGTAGCAAAAGAGTTTTTGGAAAGTACCGGAAACAACACGATATATGCTCTATACGGGCCGATGGGGGTGGGAAAGACCACTTTCGTGAAAGCGGTAGCGGGGTGTTTGGGGATAGAGGATGATGTGAATTCCCCGACGTTTGCTATCGTAAACGAGTATCTGACAGCCACGGGAGACTCGGTTTTTCATTTCGATTTCTATCGGGTGAAGAACATCGAAGAGGCCATGGACTTTGGTTACGAGGAATATTTTTATAGCGGGAATCGTTGTTTTATCGAGTGGCCGGAGATGGTGGAGCCTCTGTTGCCGGAAAACACGTTGATATGTAAGTTCTCCGAACTGGCAGATGGCCGGAGAGAATTGGTGATTGAAGAAAAACTTTAAAGTGTAGGTTATGGATAACTCGGGTAAATTATTGGGAGCCCAGATTAATCGGGAGTGGTTTCTATACCAGGAAAAAGAGGTGTTTGCGGAATACCGGCAGAAACGATTGACAATCGGTTTACCGAACGAGACCGAGCGACGGGAAAACCGGGTGTGTTTAACCCCGGAGGCCGTGGCCATGATGGTTGATATGGGGCATACGATAATGGTACAACGAGGAGCCGGAGAGGCTGCACATTACCATGACCGGGAGTACGCCGATGCGGGAGCCCAGATGTTGGATACCTGCGAGGAAGTGTACACGGCGGATATTATACTGAAACCGACTCCGGTGATGCAGGCAGACGTGGAGATGATGCATGATCGGCAGGTTATAATGTCGCCCATCGAGCTTTTTGAATTACGCAAAGAGGCTGTCGTCGAGATGATGCAGAAGAAGATTACGGCTGTCGGGTTTGATATTCTGAAAGACGAGAACGAGACTTATCCCGTGGTACAGATGATGAGCGAGATTTCGGGAAGTTCGGCGATCATGATTGCTAGCGAGTACCTGAGTAATTCCCGAGAAGGTAAAGGAATTTTGTTAGGAGGGGTGACGGGAATCACGCCTGCCGAGGTGGTTATTCTAGGTGCCGGAACTTTGGGTGAATATGCGGCTCGCACGGCATTGGCTTTGGGGGCAGAGGTGAAAGTCTTCGATCATTCGTTGGAGCGTCTGCGTCGGATAAATCATTGTCTGGGGCGACGGGTATATACTTCTGTTTTTCACAAGCCGGTTTTGGAACGGGCACTGTTATCTGCCGACGTACTGATTGGGGCTTTACGTTTCTTTGATGATGATTTGGGGATCACCGTGTCTGAAGAACAGGTGAGATTGATGAAACAGGGAGCGGTAATCGTGGATATGTCCATCGAGCACGGCGGATGTATTGAAACCTCAGGTCCTACCACCCACGAGAATCCGACGTATGTGTATAACGGGGTAATCCATTATTGTGTCCCGAATGTCCCGTCGAGAGTGGCTCGTACGGCTTCCATTGCTTATAGTAATTTATTCACTCCTTTGTTTGATAAGATCTCCCGGGCGGGAGGTTTTAATGCCGCTATAAAAAATGACAAAGGATTGCGGCATGGGGTATATGTTTATAATGGAGTGTTGACCAAACGGGTAATTGCTGATCGCTATGGTTTGGTTTCCAGAGATATTGATTTATTGCTAGCAGCTTTTTAATCACCCGATAAAGACGATAATTCCCAGTATTATTCCATACACGAGTGCATAAGGGAAAGCTTGTTTTAGGATTTCCCCTTCTTGGCCTTGTAATTGATATGCGGAGGCGGCAATGGCAATACTCTGGGGGGAGATGATTTTCCCGGCGGTAGTGCCTGTGGTGTTGGCGGCGGCAAGCCAAGAAGGATCAATGTCCATGTTTGCGGCGATTCCTGCTTGTAACTTCCCGAAAAGAATGTTTGCCGAAGTACCGCTACCCGTGATAAATGTTCCTATTTCCCCGACCAGAGGGGACCAGAAAGCGTAATACTTCCCGGAGATGGACGTGAGTGTGTCGGCCAGTAATTGCACCATTCCGGATATTTCCATGAGTGCGGATATACCGACCAAAGCGATAACCATAATAATGGTACTGCGGATTTGTACAAGAGTTTGGCCGAGTAACGTGAATTGCCTGCTTGTCGTTACACCCTGTATCCGTCCCCCGATAAAAGCTCCGGCAAAAAGCAATAAACTCGTTGCCCTGAAATTTAAGGGAATAGCC
>OHBE01003238.1_pt1 | contig 10667 bp, 8 predicted proteins | sample 1577231 | NCBI WGS metagenome assembly OHBE01 (sample SAMEA3541506, study PRJEB24748) | human gut metagenome | biome: human gut; feature: human-associated habitat; material: faeces | place: China | collected 2012
GGCGAGCAGTCACTGGTTACACCGGATGAGTTGCTGGCGGTGGTGAAAGCTTGATGTTTACTAATTATCTGCAATCATATCATAAAAGCTTCATTGATGGATGATTGCATCACATGGGAATGCCCGATAACGTTTGCTTTATACGTTATTTGTTTTGAAATATAAATGCTGGATTACCTATGTGGATAATCAGATTGTTTTTTCTTCCGTCACTACATCTTACTGATTCTAAAAGAGGTGTAGTGACGGAAATTTTTGTATCCCCCCGAAATGGTTTGTTCTCTTTTTCCCGCGTAGAGGCGACAAAGCGGAATGCCTGTTCTTGTCGTTGTTGGTTGTATTTCTTGTTTTAAGGATGAAAACTGATGGAGCTGACCTGAAATATGATTTTCTTTTGCGAGAGTCTGATATTATTCACTATATTTGTGGAATGTTAGCCTTATAAATTTAATCAGATGATAGAGAAAAATCAGTTGATATCCCATTTGTATCAAAATAGGGATAATGGTCAATGGATGATACAAACCAATGATGAACATCAAAAGGGGGTTGCTGATATGGCGGCATCCTTCGCCGGGCAGTTCGGACTTCCTTCTTGGGGGCGTGCGCTCGGCCTACTTCATGACAAAGGAAAGGAACGGGCGGCATTCCAGCAATACATACGCAAGATGAATGGTTTGCCTACGAGTGACAAGAAGCGCTATGATGATCATACCCATGCTTTTGTGGGTGGAATATTGGCAAAAGAACTTATGGGAAAGGATGTTTCCCATCTTCTTGTAAACCAAATTATTTCTCATCACACAGGGTTACATGATTTCGGGGATGTGGAAAACATATTGAAAGAGAGGCTATTGTCCAAAGAAATAAACGAGGGTGACATTAGCATAAACAAACCTTTATTATTCCAAGAATTTATTGATTCACCTTTTTCTAAATCAAAGGTTGAATGGAAACACTTTCATCACCTTTCCCGTATGCTTTTTTCCTGTCTTGTAGATGCCGACCGGCTCGATACAGAACGGTTTATGGATGTAGAGTCATGGCGGAAGCGGGGAAATTCGGCTACGCTTGCCGATTTGCTTCCACAGCTGGAGGCATATATGCAAAAACTGCAATCGAATGCAGCCGATACGAAAGTGAACCGCATCCGCCAGCAAGTGAAAGAACAATGCAGTAGAACTTCTTCAAGCGAAAAAGGATTTTATAGTCTTACAGTTCCGACGGGAGGCGGTAAAACACTTTCTTCTTTGTTATGGGCCATGAAGCATGCTGTAAGCCATTCAATGAATCGTATCATCATCGCCATCCCATATACCAGTATCATTGTGCAAACGGCAGGGCTTTTGAAGGAAATCTTTGGTGAAGAAAATGTATTGGAGCATCATAGTAATTTCGACCCCGATGATATTAAGGACGAGGAAAATAGGGAAAAAGCAAAATTGGCTACAGAGAATTGGGACTATCCCATTATTGTCACTACCAATGTACAGCTTTTTGAATCTATGTTTAGCAATAAAACATCTGATTGCCGCAAACTGCACAACATGGCAAATTCAATTCTTGTTTTGGATGAGGTTCAGATGTTGCCAACCGGCTTCTTGCGGCCGATAGTCGATGCGCTGAAAGCGTATCAGGAAATGTTCGGGGTTTCGGTATTGTTTACCACGGCAAGCCAGCCGGTACTGAGTGGTCTGATAGAAGGAACAAATCCTAAAGCTGATTTTAAGGGAATAGAACATATCAAGGAAATTATTCCGGAAGAATTTGCTTTGCATGACCAGCTTCGCCGTGTGAAGTTGTCAATCGATGATACAGGAAAAACATACGATGAGATAGCTGCAAAGGTGTCTGAATATAATAAGGTGTTGTGCATAGTGAACACTCGTAAAGATGCCAAAGAGCTGTATGACCGTTTGCCCAATGACGGAGTGAAATTGCATTTGTCTAGAATGATGTGCCCTGCCCACTTACACGAAACTATTGGTAAAATAAAAACTTTATTGAAGGATGAGTCGCAGCCGATTGTCAGGGTCATTGCAACCCAGCTTGTGGAGGTCGGTGTGGATATAGACTTTCCGGTTGTGTTCCGTCAAGAAGCAGGACTCGATTCTGTATTGCAAGCAGCGGGACGGTGCAATCGGGAAGGACGAAGTGCCATGGGACATACATTTGTGTTCAGTCTGGCGGCAGAGAAGCGAAAGCTCTTCGGTTCAATGGCTGACTCCAACAATGCTCGGTTGAATTTGCCGGAAGATAGTGATTGGTTTGCTCCTTCTACCATGAAAGCCTATTTTTGTCAATTGTATAGCAGAAAACAAACATTTGATGAAAAGGATATAAAGCACTGGCTCTACAAACCTACTGAGTTATGTTTTGAAACTGCATCAAAAGAATTTCGCCTGATTGATGATACAAGTATAAATGTTATCGTAAATTGGGAAAACAGCATGGAACTTATAGAGCAGTTGAAAGAATCGGGGTGTACCTACTCGTTGGTGAAGCAATTGGCGAAATTTACTGTAGGCATCCGTTCCTATGATTTTAAGCAACTGAAAGGCTATGGGCTTGTCGAAGAAATATTGGAAGGAATATATGTATTGGCAGACAGGTCTCAGTATAATAAAACCACAGGTCTCAGCCTTGATAACCATTGGCTGGAGGAAGTATTAATGATATAAAGAAACGGATATGACAAAGAAAGAAACATTGAAATTGTTTGAAGAACGTAAAGTCCGCACCGTGTGGGATGATGAAAAGGAAAAATGGTATTTTTCGATAGTTGATGTGGTGTCAGTTTTAACAGACAGTGTTGATGCAACTGCTTATTGGCGTAAGTTAAAGCAAAGACTTAAAGAAGAGGGAAATGAAACCGTGACAAATTGTCACGGTTTGAAAATGAAAGCCACAGACGGTAAGATGCGACTTACAGATGTGGCTGATACAGAACAACTACTACGTATCATTCAGTCTATCCCATCTCCCAAGGCAGAACCGTTCAAGCAATGGATGGCACATGTAGCATCCGAACGTCTTGATCAGATGCAAGACCCTGAGTTGAGTATTGAGCAAGCTATGATGGACTACAAGCGACTTGGTTACTCTGACAACTGGATAAACCAACGCTTGAAGAGCATTGAAATCCGTAAAGATCTTACAGATCAATGGAAACTACATAATGTAGAGGAAGGTGTTCAATATGCTACTCTTACAGACATTATCTATCAGCAATGGACCGGAAAGTCGGCAAAGGAGTACAAACAGTTCAAGGGCTTGAAGAAAGAAAATCTCCGGGACAATATGACCAATGAAGAATTGGTTCTTAATATGCTGGCCGAACTCTCTACGACAAGTATTACTAAAGCTAAAAATCCTCAGACATTGGGTGAAAATATGCAGTGTGCGGCTGACGGTGGTGATGTGGCTCGTGTGGCACGCGAACAGTTGGAGCAAAAAACCGGTCGTGAAGTGGTAACTCCCTTGTCGGCAAAAAGGTTTTTTGAAGGTCAGAAGCCGGAAGATTTATTGGAAAACAAGGAAAACGATGAATGATATGGAATATACAGATAAAGAATATTGTCTGGAGGTGTGGGGCGATTGGGCTTGTTTCACTCGTCCGGAATTGAAAGTAGAGCGTGTGAGTTACGATGTCATAACGCCATCGGCGGCACGCGCCATCTTTGAAGCGATACTGTTTAAACGCTATGCCATGCGTTGGCAGGTAACAAAGATTGAGGTACTCAGACCTATTAAATGGGCTACCATTAGACGGAATGAGGTGGGGGCAGTTGCCAGTAAATCACCTATCATTATTGAAGATAAACGTCAGCAGAAGAACACGTTGCTTCTGTTGGATGTGCGTTACCGAATTTATGCTAAGTTAGTATTTATTCCGGTAAAAGACCGTCCGAAAGAGGCTTTTGCCAAGCATCAGCCAAGTGCCGACGAGAATCCTATGAAGTATTATCAGATGTTCGAACGCAGGGCATCACAAGGGCAATGTTTTACGCAGCCCTATCTCGGATGTCGTGAGTTTTCTGCAAACTGGAAGTATATTGAAAGTACTGATAATCTTGATTATCCCTTAGCCGAAGACAGGGATTTCGGCATTATGCTTTATGATATGGACTTTGAGGAAAATCCACAAAAACCGAATGCTATGTTTTATAGAGCCCAAATGAAAAAGGGAGTGATTGTTGTACCGGATAAAGATAGTGAGGAGGTGTTGAGATGATACTGAAAGCATTATATGATTACTATCATCGAAGTGGAGATGATGTGGCCCCTTTTGGTTTAGAATACAAAGAGATTGGATTTATTATTGTTATTGATAGATGTGGAAAATTTCTGCGCTTTGAAGACAGGCGCATAGATAAGAAGTCGGCACAGCGGTTTCTTGTTAAGAAAAGTGTTAGCCGGTCAAGTGCCCCTGTTGCAAACTATTTGTATGACAATTGTAAATATGTATTTGGTTATTCCGATAAGGGGGATATGGAAAAGATACGTAAGTACTTTGAAGTATTTAAGGCGAAAGTAAAAGATATATATGATGCTTTTCCGGATAATGAGGACATAAAAGCTGTTTATGCATTTTATCAGCAAGACCATTCTTTTATAGTTGGGGCTATGCAGAAAGATTCTTTATGGGATGATATAGCCAAAAATCTTAATAAGAAATATTCTACCTTTTCTTTCCTTATAGAAGGGGATACGAAAATAGTGGCTTCGAAAAGGGAATTGATAAATTTGTTTGACGAGAATCATGGCGTGGCAGGAAATCTTTGTTTGATAACAGGGAGATATTCAAAAGTTGTAGAGATTACAACTGCTACAAAGATACTTGGAAGGCAAGAAACAGCTAAACTAGTTGCATTTCAAGTTAATTCCGGGTATGATTCGTATGGGAAATCTAAAGGATACAATGCTCCAATATCAGAAGAAGCTGAATTTGCATATACAACCGCATTGAATCATTTGCTGCGTTCGGATTCTCACAATAAGTTTATGGTGGGCTCACGTACTTATCTTTTCTGAGCTTCCTCCAATAGCGAGGCTTCAAAAGAGTCCGAAAATAGTCTATTTTCTTTGTTGGGGCGGATTGAAGAAGAAAATGACGACTCAAACAGGCGCATAAAGTTAGTATATGATACTTTCCAGTCTATCTATAACGGAAAATTATCGGCAAACGATGATGACAAATTCTTCATTTTGGGTTTGGCTCCTAATTCGGCAAGAATTGCGGTAGTATATTGGAATGAGATGCCTTTGCGTGAATTTGCAGGTTTGATAAGTAAACATTTTACGGATATGGAGATGGTTGACACTTGCAAAGATAAGAAGCCGTACGTGGGACTGCATTCCATTCTTGGAAATGTTACTCTTGGAGGAAAGTCAAGTGATGCGACTCCCAACCTTCCTGATGCTGTGGTGAGAAGCATATTTCAAGGGTTGCCGTATCCGGCTTCTCTCTTTCAAGCATGTATTCGTCGCATACGTGCAGAACAATCCGTCAATATAGTGCGTGCTGCTATCATCAAGGCATATCTCAACAGACTAAACGAAAATAACAACCATAAAAAATTAGATATTATGTTAGACAAAGAAAATCAAAATCAAGGGTATCTTTGTGGAAGGCTGTTTGCCGTGTTGGAAAACCTACAATATGCAGCAAATAAACAAGATTCCATTCGTTCAAGTTACATGAATGCGGCTTCATCTACGCCATCTACAGTATTTTCAACAGTTCTCAAATTATCAAACAGTCATTATGCTAAATTGGCTAAAGAGAAGAAAGGCCTTGCTAATTTCTTTGATAATCAAAAGAAAGAGATAATAGTTTTAATTCAAAATTTTCCTAATACATTGAGTTTGGAAGATCAAGGACGATTCTTCCTCGGCTATTATCATCAGAAAGCTCACAGAGAGAATCAAGAAACTGAAGAATAATTTTTAAAAATATACAATTATGTCAGAATTAAAGAATAGAATTGATTTCGTTTACATTTTTGATGTACAAGATGGTAATCCAAATGGTGACCCGGATGCAGGTAATCTTCCTCGGATAGATGCTGAAACTGGTATAGGCCTTGTTACAGATGTTTGTTTGAAACGCAAGGTACGTAATTATGTACAAATAGCCCAAGCAGGAAAAGCAGGTAACGATATTCTTGTCAAATCCAAAGAGATTTCTGGAGAAGAGGTCTTTATTAATGAAGAAATCCGCAAAATGTACAAAGAAGATTTAGGAATAGAACTAAAAATCAAAGAAAAAGCTCTTGCCGATAAGAGTTCAGCTGGTAAAATTGCTATGTGCAGACGCTTCTTTGACGTTAGGACTTTTGGAGCAGTACTCTCAACCGGACCTAACGCAGGACAAGTGAGGGGGCCGATTCAAATGACTTTTGCCCGTTCGCAAGATATGATTGTTTCAGCAGAGCATGCATTAACCGTATGTGTAGCTCGTGATGAAGAAAAGACCTATGAATCACAAGTGGGAATACAGGGACGTAAAGCGACCATTCCTTATGGCCTCTATGTCTGTCACGGCTTCATCTCCGCCAACTTGGCACAACAGACAGGATTTTCTGAAGAAGACCTTGAACTATTTTGGGAAGCTTTAAAGAACATGTTCGATGTGGATCGTTCGGCGGCACGTGGATTGATGAGTGCTCAAAAACTGATAGTCTTCAAGCATGACTCCATATTGGGTAATGCTCCCGCCAACAAGTTGTTTGAATTGGTAAAAGTGGAGAAAGTCTGCGATGGAGCACCACGCTCATTCATCGACTATTCAGTTACTATAGATAAGGAGAATGCTCCATCAAATGTAACTATTGAGGAACTGATATAATTCCATCGTATGTACAATGAAGACGATATGCTTATGTTGTCGGGGATTCAGCACTTTAGGTTCTGTCCCCGGCAATGGGCTTTGATACACATTGAGCAGCAATGGAACGATAATCGTCTCACCATCGAAGGACAGATTCTGCACAAGCATGTAGATGATCCGTTTTATAGACAAAAGTGTGGTGACCAGATAACATTACGTGCGGTGAATATCGCTTCGCGTGAACTTGGACTCTATGGAATCTCTGATGCCATAGAGTTACTTCCTTCCTCATCTTTTGAAAATACGATTTTGCATCCCAACTATCCGGGGCGATGGCAACCGGTTGCTGTGGAGTATAAGCATGGCAAACCGAAAAGAAACGAAGTGGATGAAGTGCAGTTGGCAGCACAAATCATGTGTATAGAAGAAATGTATGCTATCCATATACCATACGGCTCTTTCTTTTATGGGGAGCTTCTCCATCGGGTTAATGTGGATATAACGGAGGAGCTGCGAAATATAGTCAGACAATGTGCCCGGGATATGCACGATATATTTAGTAAAGCGGTTATCCCGAAGGCTGAATATGGGAAACATTGTGACAAGTGCTCGCTGAAAGATATCTGCATGCCGGAAATGGTAAATAATTGTACTTCGGTAGATAATTACCTTACTAAAAATCTGTACCTATGAGAAAACTATTGAATACTTTGTATGTGACGACACCGGAAGCGTATCTTAGTAAGGATGGGCTGAATGTCGTTATATCTGTTCAGCAGGAGGAGGTGTTTCGTATTCCTGTCATAAATATAGAGGGCATCGTTACGTTCGGATATATGGGCGCAAGTCCCGGTGTGATGAAATTGTGTAGTGACAATGGTATATCACTCACATTTCTTTCTCCACAAGGCAGATTTATCAGCAGGGTTCAAGGTGCTACGAAAGGGAATGTTCTGTTACGCAAAAAGCAGTACCAATTGTCGGACGATGCATCTTGGTCGTTGCATGTGGTTAGGTTGATGATTGGTGGTAAGATTCAAAACTATCGCAATATATTGAGGAGATATATTCGTGATTATGGTGAGAATGAAGACATTAATAGGGCGGTGCAAGTATTGGAACGTGCCAAGCGTGATGCTTTGAAGGCTCAAGATAAGACGGAATTAATTGGTTATGAGGGGATGGCTTCGAATGCCTATTTTGAGGTATTGCCAATCTTGATACTTAATCAGAAGACTGATTTCCCATTTCATGGTCGCAATCGTCGTCCTCCCAAGGATGCGGTGAATGCCATGTTGTCTTTTGCATATACGTTGATAGCCAATGATGTTGCGGCCGCTCTCGAAACTGTTGGCCTTGATCCATACGTCGGGTTTCTCCATACACTCCGTCCGGGGCGCACATCGTTGGCCTTAGATATGATGGAAGAGTTACGTGCTTACCTTGGCGACCGTTTTATTTTGTCGTTGATTAATAAAAGACAGATTTCAGTAAAAGACTTCTTGTTCCAAGGTGATAATGGGGTTGTTATGACAGATAAAGGGAAAAAGACTTTTATTACTGCATGGCAGGCAAGGAAAAGGGAAGTGATAATTCATCCTTATCTTAATGAAAAAGTTGAAATAGGGCTTCTGCCTTATGTGCAGGCTATGTTAATGGCAAGGTATATCAGGCAGGATATTGACGATTATCCGGTATTTCTTATAAAATGATTTTTAATTATGTACATTCTTGTGACTTACGATGTGGATACTACAAGCAAAGAGGGGGCTCGCCGTTTACGATGTGTGGCCAAGGCTTGTCTGGATTATGGACAGAGGGTGCAGAACTCAGTCTTTGAGTGTGTAGTGACGGAAGCGCAATATTCTCTTCTAAAAGGGAGAGTTAGGGATATTATTGATATGTCTCTTGATAGTGTTCGTTTTTATATTCTTAGTAAAAATGAGAATAAGAGGGTGGAAGTAATAGGTGTTGAAACGGCGTATAAACTTGAGGAGGCTCTTATAATATAATGCGAATGTGGTGTGTTACAAAAAAAGTAGTATCTTCGCATGTGTTAATAATCAGTAGATTAAATTATTTGTAAAGTATTTCTTCGTTATGAAGTTGAATAATAATGATGATTCGCATAACAGTGGATTAAATTTGCTGATTTATAATATGTTATTAGATATAGAGTCACACCCTGCGTGGGTGTGTGGATTGAAACAAATATCGTGGATTGTCATTATCATCATCATTAATGTCACACCCTGCGTGGGTGTGTGGATTGAAACCTTCAAAAGGTTCCGATGAGTATCCAGGCAACACGGTCACACCCTGCGTGGGTGTGTGGATTGAAACTATTATTACCTGTTGTTTTATTATCACAATGCAGTCACACCCTGCGTGGGTGTGTGGATTGAAATATGCTTATCAAGCTGTGGCGGAACGTGGAATGAGTCACACCCTGCGTGGGTGTGTGGATTGAAACATTAAAATACAGAGTTGGTTTGGGGAAATAAACAGTCACACCCTGCGTGGGTGTGTGGATTGAAACCTGTCCTGACCATAATGTCTATTGTATCAACGGTCACACCCTGCGTGGGTGTGTGGATTGAAACTGGTCTGTCTGGATATATTATTAAATTGCCGGATGTCACACCCTGCGTGGGTGTGTGGATTGAAACCACCTATAAAACGAAGTACCACGCCCAAACAATGTCACACCCTGCGTGGGTGTGTGGATTGAAACACATCTATCCTTGCCTTTATGGTTATTCGGTCAAAGTCACACCCTGCGTGGGTGTGTGGATTGAAACATGCTTATCAAGCTGTGGCGGAACGTGGAATGCAGTCACACCCTGCGTGGGTGTGTGGATTGAAACCCGACGTGGTAGATGAGCCTTTTTTAGCAAGCAAAGTCACACCCTGCGTGGGTGTGTGGATTGAAACATTCTTTAGAACAAGACTTTGAATATCATCATAGTCACACCCTGCGTGGGTGTGTGGATTGAAACAAGCTGATGTTGCTTTTGTTTGGTGACAGAAGCAAGTCACACCCTGCGTGGGTGTGTGGATTGAAACCACCATACAACAGCCAGCAAGCGACAGAAATCAAAGTCACACCCTGCGTGGGTGTGTGGATTGAAACATAGCAGATCCCATCCCTTATAGATATCCTCCAGTCACACCCTGCGTGGGTGTGTGGATTGAAACACTTATAGAGATTTGACAAACAGATATAGGGTATGTCACACCCTGCGTGGGTGTGTGGATTGAAACCGTCTGTCTGTGGAGATACACCCGGATGCGGAATGTCACACCCTGCGTGGGTGTGTGGATTGAAACACGCAATCCACCACTATCATAGCTCGGATGAACTGTCACACCCTGCGTGGGTGTATATGGATTGAAGCATTGTTCACTCGTTGGTCAAGTTTATGGAAGAATTGTAAGCATTCGGCCTCTTGTGTATTTCTCTTCAAGCTGTTATAAAGTCAAAAGCCAAACGAAGTACGTTAGGCTTTTGACTTTGTTATGACTGGAAAAAACACGCACAATCCCGGATGCTTATCTTTTGTCTGTCTTCTTTTGTGGTTTCACCTAGGTGACAATACATTGGCATCTAAGTGGAGAGGCGTAGTCACCCAAGTGATACGCTTGCTTCACCTTGGTGAAACTATAAATTCAACTAAGTGTTTCAAAGCAAATATATTATATTTTTATTATACTATCCCTTGTCGTTTATTTGTTATATTGTTGGTTATTAATGTATTATTATCTGTTTGTATCGATTGTTTTTTCTTGTCTTTATAAGATATATTAAAACATAAACTAACATGAAAATTGGTAT
>OHBE01003242.1_pt1 | contig 10652 bp, 9 predicted proteins | sample 1577231 | NCBI WGS metagenome assembly OHBE01 (sample SAMEA3541506, study PRJEB24748) | human gut metagenome | biome: human gut; feature: human-associated habitat; material: faeces | place: China | collected 2012
CGGCATCTGCATCTGCACCGGTGCCGGACGTCCATGTAAAGGAATTCAGGTACGAAGGCGTTGCGTAATGATAGCCGAGGCCGCTATCCATGCAGTACACGAGCTTACCGTCCACAAGCGGCGGGCGGTAGCTGTACGGGGTACCGTTGGCGAGCAGGCGCGTGCTCCAATATGCCTGATTGGTGGTAATTTTGAGGCCGGAACCCGTGTTCGACGCGGCAAAAGCCGCAGTCGGCAGCAGGCTCAAGACTGTCACCAGCGTCAAAAGCAGTGACAACAAGCGATGTTTAATTGACTTCATGTCTTTCTCCTTTCCAAAAAGCGCAATAAAAAGAGCAGATCTTGACGACCTGCTCTTGCGTGAGAGTTGATGATTTATTTGTTCGTGGGTGTATCCACCCGAGTGATGGAATAGCCATCGTAGAGGAAAAGCTGGACACAGTACCAGCACGGGTCACCAGTATCATTGACACCTCTTGCCAGCCCAACGCCAATCTCAGATAGCTTTGGGTTGACCATGTTCTTGTTGTGGGTTGTCGAAGCGCTCCAATCCGCCACGGCCCGTTCGGCAAGTGTCTGGTCAGACAGCACCCAATCTGCGATGCGATGGATATTTTCGGCCATGTAAGGACAATCCGTGGCGGTATTGAATTTTCTGCCATCCGGCCTTGTGTGAGAATAGACGGTATGCGTAGCCATCTCATCGGCGCGGACCTGCGCCGCCTGCATGAGCCTGTCGTTGACGCACAGCGCGGCAACGCCTTTTTCACGCCGCAGCGCATTGGTGCGGTCCACGATATCCTGCTTCATGGCATCCACATCATCGGCAGGCGTCGTAGCCTCCGGCTGTGAAGCAGGTCCGCTGGTCTCCGCTTTCACCGGCGCGATGCCGGTGTAGGGCTTGCCGCTCTCTACCTGCACACATTTGGCATCGCCGTCCCAATAAACCTCGAAACCAACAGCCTTGCCGATGTCCCGAAGCCGCACATAGTTGCTGCCGTTGATGACATAGGCTTCCATCTGCGCTTCTTTTCCATCTACGACAATGCGATGGTGACTGCGCTCTGCCATGATCCCGGCAGCATAGGCCGTGGTGGTGACGCCAGCCAACAGCAGGCAGGTAAGAAAACCGGCTGCAAAACTTCCTCGCTTCATGGTGTGTACCTCCAAATTCTTTGATGGGTTTATGGTATCGCGGATACCGCCGTGTGTCAAAAAATCCGCCCTGATTTTTCAGAGCGGATTTTTAGTTACACTTCGCTGAGCAGGAAGTCCAGCGCCTTTACGATTTTGATACCGTCCACGTCGCTAATAAGGTCGCAGTCCATGGCAATCACGATCTTTTCGTAATTGTCCTGCACAGCTTGCAGCGGCGCAAGCTCCCGTGCGCGGGTTTCGGGGGCGTTCATGTTGTCGGTGACTTGGATATACTTTTTCTCGTTCATCTTCGTTGCGATGAAGTCGATCTCCTTTTCACCGACCTTGCCGATAGCCACCTCATAACCACGCCGCAGCAGTTCAAAATAAACGATATTTTCCAGAATGTGTCCCACATCGCCGCCGCGATTGCCTAACAGATAGGTGCGGAGGCCGGGATCGACGATATAGTATTTGCCCAACGTCCGCAAGTAGTCCTTTCCCTTGATGTCAAACCGCTTGACCTCATAAAAGATATAGGACTCCAACAGTGCGTCGATATAGGCAGAGATGGTCTGCACCGCAGGCTTGGTCTTTCTGCCATCGTCCAACAGGCCCTCGCTGACAAGGGTGCGCCCGATGGACGCAGCCGAGGTGTTGTTGCCGATGTTGTCAGCCAGAAACAGAATGATCTTGCGAAGCAGCAGCGCGTCGGTAACGGCCCGCTGTTCTTTCCGTTTGCCGCGTTCCAGAATATCCCGCACAACAACAGCGGAATAAATGCCGTCCAGCAGCATATTGGCGCGCTCCTGATCCAGCTCCGCCTCGGCCAGCGCCGGCATACCGCCAAACTGTGCGTAGGCTTCAAACAGGTCGCGCAGCTCATACGCTTCGCCGTCTTTTCCCTTGGCGCGCTGTTTCATAGTGCCGTTAGGGGCTTTGTACTCCTCCAGCAAATAGCCGTGGAAGTCCAAAAACTCACGGAAGGACAGCGGCAGCATCTTGATCTCCACATAGCGTCCGGACAGATACGTGGACAGTTCGGAGGACAGCAGGTAGGCGTTGGAGCCGGTCACATAAATGTCGCAATCCAGATCCACGCGGAAGGAATTCACGGCATCCTGCCAGTCCCGAACCTTCTGCACCTCATCTAAAAACAGGTAGAGCCGCTTTTCCTTGGGTGCACGTTCCATCACATACTGATAAAGCCGCTTGCTGTCCATATCGGCAAACTGCATGGACTCAAAGTTCATCGAGAGGATCTGTTCCTCCATGACGCCTTGTTCCCGCAGATGTGCCATCATCAATTTCAGCAGGCTGGATTTGCCGCAGCGCCGGATTCCGGTCACGACCTTGATGACCTCCATATCCTGAACGGAAATGAGCTTATCAAGGTACTGCGATCTGTTTTTTAACTCCATGATCCTGTCACCACCTTGAAACCATGATAGCACATCTACGGCATTAAGTAAAGTTTTTCACATTGATGTGAAAAACTTTTTTTCTGTCGAAGTTATTCACATCAATGCTACTTTTGCCGAGCCTGCGCCCCGCGGCAGCGCCGCCTCACGCGCTGCGCCCGAGACGCAGCAGATTGGTTCGGGCGACGAGCTTGGACTTGCGCGGGTACGGGATGCACTGCATTGCGGTGTTCACTGCCTCGCGGCTCCCTACGAGGATGACCTCCTTCCGCGCTCGCGAGATCGCGGTGTAAAGCAGATTGCGATACAGCATTTTTGCAGTCGCCGTGCTCACCGGCATGAGAATGGCGTCATACTGGCTGCCCTGACTTTTGTGCACGGTCAGCGCATAGGCGAGCGCAAGGCGCGGTGGGGGCGCGTCGTCATTGGCAGCGCCGTATTTCTCCATACAGTCGATCTGCCAGGTCTTCAACGTGCCTCTGACCGCAAGCGTGGCGACACGGTGGGGCTTCTCTCCGCGAATATACAGCACGCCGACATCGCCGTTGCAGATGTTGTAATAGGAGTTATTCTGCGTAACGATGACACGGTCGCCGTCACGGAATGCTCCCCATGTCTGCTTTTCCGCTGTCAGCGGGTTGACTTCATTTTGCAGGCGCGTGTTGAGCGCCTGTACGTAAAAGTCGGTTTTGGTCTTCACCGGAGAGAGGACCTGAATGCTCTCGCCCGCCCGGTAGCGCCGCGCAGCCTCCTCGCACAAAAGATCGGGAATGATCTTACTATCCGCGGAAAGCAGACGAAAGCTGTCATCCCATTGCAGTTCCCGCTCATCGCTCAGCTTTGGGAAGGCTGCGACGTTCTGCCGCAGCGCCGCGGCGGCCGCGCTTTGACGGTACTGCTGCTCCAGAAAGATCGAGGGGACGCCGAGCTTCAGAAGGTCGGAAAGGACGTTCCCCGCCCCCACGGACAGCAGCTGATTCGGATCGCCGAGCAGGACGACGCGGCAATTCCTGCGAACACGGTTGAGGATGCCGGCGAGCATCTCCAGCGACACCATCGACGCCTCGTCGACAACGACCAGTCCGGTGCGGATCCAGCAAACGGCGTCCAGAAAGTTTGCATCCGGGACCTTCCCCAGTGCGCCGTGGACCGTGCGCGCCTCGATCCCGGTGCGCTCGGTGAGGTTGCGCGCAGCCTTGCCGGTCGGGGCGGCGAGCACATATGCCTCGGAACTGTCAACGCTTCCTCTGAAACAGTGTACAATGGCTTCAATGAGCGTGGTCTTGCCGCTGCCGGCGCCGCCGAGGATGACGGCGAGGCGGCTGTTCAGCGCCAGACCGATCGCCTTGCGCTGCTGCTCGCTGAGAAGTATGTCCCCGGCGCGGAGCTCCTTCGGGATCTCCATGACCGGCAAAGCCGGGTCTTTAAGGATGTCAGCGAGCTGCTCCGCCGCAGTCACCTCATATTCCCATGTCCGCTGGGCATACAGATGACACCCCTCCTGATGGAGGAAGGCGGCTTGCAGCAGGAGAGATTTATCCGTGTAGAATTGCTGTTTGGTGAGGTCAGGTCTCACCGTCTTGCTGACGCGGAACAGGATCTCATCCGTGCAGTAGGCATCCCCGTTCTTGCCGATGGTATCCATTGCAGTGAGGATGTACTTTCCGTTTTCCTTGATCTCCCACTTTTCCTCGTCTGTAAAGGCCTTCGCCGTGGCGGGCTTTTTATCCATATGGGTTCCTTTCCGGCGGTTCAGGGATCCGCCTTGGCGTTGAGCGCCTCGACCGCTTTGGCGAGCGCAGGCGCAGACTGATGCAGATAGCCCTCGGTCGTTTTAATGTCTGCGTGTCCCGTGAGCGCTGCAATGGTCTCCATGGGAACGCCGCCTGCCTGCAGCATCGTCACATAGGTGTGGCGGCAGCAATGCGGCGAAAGCGGCCGCACCTGACCGACATTTTTCAGCGCCGTGTAGAATCGCCGGCGGAAGGAACCGATGCCATAGAGCGGGGCCTCACCGGGGCAGGTTCAGACATAGGGTGCGCCGCTGTGCTCTCGAAGATACCGAACGTAGGGGCGAAACTGTTCCGGGATCGGAATGACACGACGGCTGCGGGCGCTCTTGGGCGGCCCGAGCTGCGGCACGCCATTCACCATCTTCACGGCGTATTCAACGTGGATCACAGAGCCGTCCTCACTGATGTCCTCGGGGCGCAGTGCCAGCAGCTCCTGCACGCGCATCCCGCTGCACAAAAGCGTGCGGATGCTGTTGCCGAGCAGATCGTCCGGCAGCGCCCCTATCAGTCGGGTGACTTCCCTTTCCGTGAACGCGTCCTTTTCCTTATGCTCTCCGCGAAAGCCGTTCTGCTTGCTGCGCACGGTCTTGGTCTTGCGCGCAGGATTGCGGAGAACCAATCCGTTGCTGTCAGCGGCATCGAAGATCTGGATGAGCATGGCGCGGCACTTGCGGATCATCGATAGCGAGTAGCCGTCGGCACTCAGCTTGTCCAGAAAACGGTTGATGTGAATGGGAAGGATCTCTGCGAGCGGCTGATCGCCAAAGGCCTTCTTCAAGGTCTTGAGCGTGTATCGATAACCGGAATAGGTCGAGGGCTGCACCTCGCTCCGGTAGTCCCCGTACCAGGTGTCTGCCCAGTCGGAAAAGCGGATCTTCCCACCGACGCTTGCCTCGGATTCCGTTTCGGCTCGCCACACGCGGAGCTTATCGAGCACCCCGGCGCGCGTCTTGGCTGTGAAACGGACGATGTGCCTCTTCCCTTCCGGCGTGTAGCCGTCCATAATTTCTCCGCGCCAGCTGCCACTTTTTGTTTTGCGGATGCAGCCCTCACCGTTTGAGCGTTTTCCTGCCATGATACCGCCTCCCCTTACGCGCCAGGCATCAGGCCGCCGGGCAGAAGAGTTCTCGTCTCGATCCACGCAAGGAAGGAAGCCTTGGGGATGCGAATGCTGCCGTCGAAACGGCAAATCGGAAAGGCATTGCGGTGCGCCAGTTCATACGCCTTGGACTGGCTGATGTTGAGGTAATCCTTGACCTCGTTGATGGTGAGATAATCGTGGTTGAGCTGCTTCATTTCGTTCATGATGGAATCCTCCTTGTAGAAATGCAGTCAAAAAGCGCTATGCAGGTCGGTACCCGCATAGCGCTTTACTACAAGAAGGAGGCTCCCTCTGCCGCCGCTCTCCCAAAACGGGGGCTTGCGCGACGGCTCAGAAATGGGTATAATACCCCCGTAGCGTAGTTTACTACTGTGCAGGTGGTCTGATCACCTGTGCAGGCACGTGGGAGGTGCGGATGCCGAGGATGAACATTAAGCCGCCCATTGTCGGCTGATCACCTGTGCAGGCACGTGGGAGGTGCGAACTCTCACGTGCTGCTACTTTTTAACTTGGGTATAGTATAGCGTATATACGCGTATATGTCAAGCGCGGAATCATATTTTTATAGAAGGAACGCAACATGGAAAAATCGGCCATATCGGATGCCCAAAAAAAAGCCATCCGGAAATATCAGTCCAAGTTCATTGAGATGCGGCTTCGCGTTACGCCGGAATACCATGATGAGATTTCTCAGCATGCACAGTCGATGGGCGAAAGCGATGCAGCTTTTCTCCGTCGCGCGGTTGCCGAGACTATGGAGCGCGACAAGCACAGCGAAAAATGACCATATCCTATCATAGCGTAAGGGAGACTCACGAGGGAGTCTCCCTTACGTTTATTTTATGTGAGGATACGGGGCTTTTTCGGTTTGTCGTAATTATACCGTAAGGGCACACCTTCGCAACGCTGACACTGTAAAACGGCGTGGATGTGAAAGCCGTCAGCAGTATGCTGGGTCACTACGACGCAGGATTCACCCTCCGCACCTACACCCACGCTACAAGGTGGAAGCAAGACGAGGCAGCACAAACAATGGGCAGTTTCATGGCGCAGGTCATGCAAGCAGAAAAAGAACCCAAAAATGCCGGAGAGAAGACAAAGCATTCTCTCCGGTGCTCATTAAATCTATCAGGACATTTCCGCGTGCTCCATCACAAAGGGCTCCATGCCGTGGCCGGCACGGTTATTCCTTACGCCTCACTGCCGGTCACGGATCCGCCATCGCTTTCCGCCGACCACTTTGTGTGGATGCCGTAGTTGGATGAGAGCCGGACGGTTTCGCCTGGCTTGAGCGCGATGCGTACCGTTGCCGTTACTGTTTTTTCATCGTCCTCCAGATTTACGGTCTGTACGGATTGCCGTCCACCGGCCACTGCTGTAAACTTACTGGTCATTTTTTCGTTCTTCCACGGGATGCGCCGATGCGCGATCGCCTGGCAGCGACGCGCATATGGATCCGTGAAGCCGCGATAGAACACCCCTTGTGTGCCGTCCGGCCGCCGGTGCGTCATGTATTGGAGCAGTGTGGGGTCCGCGCAGAGCCCACCGTCTTTTTCCAGGAGCTGCGCGTATGTGCTGCGCAAAAGCCGCACGCCCGCGCCCTCCGTGCTGCTGGTCAGTCCTGCCAGCTGCGCAAATCCGACGCCGCAGTTGTGCAGCAAATTGCGACTCGCCGCAGTAAGCTTGCTCGCGGGATACGACTCTTCGCTGTTGGTTACAATGCAGCGATCTGCGATTTCCTCGGGAGAAAGGCCTTCTTTCTCCAGCATTTCCCGGCGCTTGCAGCAGATGCGCGCCGCGAGCGTCGAAAGCGCGAACGAAAAGTCGTGCATGCTGCCGGAAAGCTCGGGTTGATGGTAGTCCAGGATAAGGCTGCCCTTATTGTCGGGGTCCTCATAGATATCGCCGTGCTTAAGCGCCGCGACTTGCTTTGCCTCGAGGCCTGTGCCAAGCAGCAGGCCGATCCCGACATAATCCGGGTCACCGAGATGCTCAAGCACGAGCGCCACGACCTGCTCCACCTCGTCGCGCGAAAGCACGTCTGTGGATACCGCGGACTTCTGAAGCCGTTGGGTATTCCACGACACCGCGTGCGACTCACGGTACAGCGCAAAGGGATTCGCGATCTGCTCATATTTGCGGCGCTCCGCGACGTATGCCATCAGGAAATCAGCCTCGCGGATCTTATTGTACCACGTCTCTCCGAGCTGCTCACAAAACTCGCCGATTTGCCGCTGCGTGATCTTCGCGCACGGAATCGCCGCAAAACCTTCAGAGACATGGGGGAGGAGATCCAGCCGATCCTTTTGCCGCCTGTCATTATGGGGGCTCCGCGCCTGCGCGTATTCTGCACCGTACATATTGATGACTTCGGCAAAAGAGAGCTGTTCGATCGGGATGTATGCGCCGGCGGCCTTTCCCGTGCCGACGAATCTTGTGTGCAGTATCTGCGCTTTTTCGGCGATCTCCCGCTTGACCTCTGCCGGGTCCGTGCTTTTCAGGGTGATGCGCAGACGCGCAGGTACCTCTTTCCCATCGCCGCCTTTCATATGTAAGACCGAATCCTGCGAATCGCGAAGGGAAACGGTGCCGCACAGAGGATACGGTGCCGTTTTCTCCTGCCTGCACAGGGTGTAGTGTACCGGAAACTGTTCAAAAATTTCGTAGTATCCCTTGATTTTCTGGGCGTCGCCGATATTGACGCCGCCGCTGAAACGGGAGTCATCCGTCAGGGGAATGTGATTGTAATTGCTCATAACGTTTACCTCATAGATTAAAATGTTTTTATGATCCACTGTGCGGTGGAGGTGCCAGATAGAAGGACGCAGCGTCCCATGATCCCGCCTCCCGCAGCAGACGCTCATAGTATCCGCGCGGGCGGACCGGGGCCAGGAACGGCGGCGGCGAGCTGCTCTCAAAGTCCACCGGCGCACAGTTTTTCTCCAGGATCTCTCCGTCTGTCTCTATAGTGATGTTGCCACCAATCTCAGCCGTCTGTGCTGTAATTTCTATAGTGCACGCCTCATCTGCAGAAAAAGTAAAACCAATATTTGTCTGGTTGGATCTGCCGGATACCCCCGGCGCGAGATGCGTTTGTGCAAACGCCGGATTGGTCGTACGATCCGGGTCATAGACGATACGCTCGGTCATCTGCGCGACAACAGGCCAGTTGTCCGGCTGACGCAGATAGCTGTCCCGGTTTGCCTTGTCTCCTTTGGGAGGAGCGTGCCCCATCATCGCGTCAACCAGCAGGGGGTCCATGTCGCAGCCGTTGCACAGCTCGCTGCAGCGGCTGCGGCGGGCGATGTAGGCGGTTACGTCCGTAGACGGGATGCCGTAGGCATCCATGTCGGGTTCCTCGGACATCTGTATTTTGACGGCATCCCAATAGCTGTCATCCAGAGCCATTGCCCGGGTCAGTATGGAAAGAAGGAAGGCTCTGAGCGCTGCCGGGCTTGCCTGTGTTGTCGGATCCCGCTCGGCAGAAACCGCCGGCATATCCCGTATTTGCCCGTCTGTGTACCCCAGCTCACGCAGATACGCCATGCGCGCCCGGATCGCCTCGGCTGCGATTTTTGGGAGAATAATGAGGCGGTAAGAGTTGTCCGTCTTCAAATCGGCAATGCGTGTTGTGCCGTCCGCCTGCCAAACGATCGCAATGACCGCGTAGTCGTCCCGAAGGACGATCTCTCCAAATTTGGGGGCGCAGGCCTCCGCCGTGCGAGCCATGCCGAGCAGCATTAGAATGCCGCCGAGGGACAGGCCGTTCCCGACCAGACGGCGCAGGGTCGCGACCGTCAAGACGGTGGCTGCCTCGCCGATGTACTTCTGCTGTTCAGCCTCCGGTGCGACACTTTTTGCGCGGTCACGAGGGAGGATCAGCGGTTTGATCGGCGCGTCAGGCCGTATCTCCGCCAGTCGGTCCAGCTGCCACTCCACCGCCCTGATGTGCTGGAGGATGGTGGTTTCGGTCACGGTGGTGCCCTTGCTTTTTTTGCTGCTTTCTGTCATGTCGCGGATCAGTTTCGCGATTTGTCCGGCATTTTCTTGGCAGATGGCAATGCCTAAGGCATCAACCTTCATGCAAAACGACCGAAAATAACTCAGGGTATGCCTGCGCGAGGATGCCGCCAGCATCTTGGGTGGGCACAGCAGGGCGGTATCGCTTGCGCTGAGACTGTTATAGATTTTTGTGAGCCCAGCCGTTCCGTCCGGGGTCGCCGCTGTGCATTTTTTCTCGTAGACCGCTGTCGCGCGGGCGATCAGGACTTTGACCATGCGGTCGATGTCCCGCGCATCCTGCACGCTTGTGCTGACGGACACATCAGCATCATGACGGATTCTTGTCTTGACATCGATCAGATATCCGTTCAGACTCGTGATATTGGTTTTGTGATTGGTGCAGAAGTTGACCTTTAATGCAACGTTTCTGATCGTTGTGCTGTATACCTGTACCCAGCGCTTATTCTTTTGCTTCTTTTTTTTCATGGATCTTTCCTCACTTTTGTTTGGAGACAAAAAAAGCACCTGCCGTTTTCAACTTTGAAAACGGCAAGTGCTTTACTGCTCCCTATTTTGTATGCTTACGCCTTTCGGATAATGGGCAAAATAAAAGCGACCAACCATTTACGGTCGATCGCTTTTGATGTGCGCTTACTTGCGGAAGACATACCTATTTATGCTATTATTATACCTCTTACTATCTATATTAATGTCTACTGAACAAGTGCCCAATTTTTCTTCTGAGCCAAAATCTCCAGAAGATATGTGAGAATTCTCAAAAGGGCGCGCTGAATCTTGCGGAGATTCAGCACCAGAACGGACATGGCGATCACGTGGGTCTCAGTCTCCCGCAGCTTTGCGGTGACCAGCCCCATGCCACATTTACGCTTCGCCAGACTGAATCTGCGCTCCACTTCCACGCGCTCGCACTCATCCCGATCGTCCTGAGCCTTGTCTCTGGTTTCACCCTTCTTAGGCCGCCCCAGAGCTGGGCCGGAAAGGCGGATCCCATGCGCCTTGCAATAGCTGAGATTCTCCCGGTTTCGGTAGATTTTGTCCGCCAGGATCCGGCTGGGGTAATGCCCCTCTCGCGCTCGAAACCGCTCTGTCATTTCCCGCAGATTTCCCGCCTCATTGTAGGTGTCAAAAGAACAGCACTCCAGCCGCGTCCATCCGTCAACGACACTGATGTCCAGC
>OHBE01003244.1_pt1 | contig 10645 bp, 9 predicted proteins | sample 1577231 | NCBI WGS metagenome assembly OHBE01 (sample SAMEA3541506, study PRJEB24748) | human gut metagenome | biome: human gut; feature: human-associated habitat; material: faeces | place: China | collected 2012
AAGCAACCGCGCCTCGGCGCGAGAATGTGCCAAGGCACATTCTTTTTTAAAAATCAGGATTATGGAAGAAAACAACGGGAGGGACGCTTACTATGTTATTCCATAAAAAAGAAAAGGCTCTGGAGGGACAACAGGCGGGGACAAAACCGGAGAAGCCCAGGAAAGTGCGCTGGTCGGAAAGAAGAGAACCGTCAGAAGCGGGGCTGGAAAGGTTTCAGGATTATCTGCAGACCTATTCCACGAACAAAGACCATCCGATAAAAATCCTGTGCAGTTTTTATAAAGGCAAGCAGAAGAAGCTGGTAGAAACAGGATTTTTCCTGATCCTGCAGCGCTCTCCGATCTGGATCATTCCGATTGCAACGAGCAACATCATCAATGCGGCGACGAATCCGGATGCAGGCTCTCTGGAGATCATCCTGTTGAATGTGATGGTTGCACTGCTCTTTATTATGCAGAACGCGGGAACGAACTATCTGGCAACGGTTGCATTTGCCAGCGTCAACAGAGGAATCGAAGGCTCTCTTCGAAATGCAATGGTCAGAAAGCTGCAGCAGCTCTCCATCATGTTCCACAAGGAAGTACAGTCAGGACGTCTGCAATCAAAGATCATGCGAGACGTGGAAAATGTTACGGAGCTTTTGAACCAGATTTTCAGAACCCTGTTTTTCTTTGTCCTGGATATTTCCGTGATCATTGTCATTACCCTGCGGAAAAGTCCGATGGTATTTCTGTTTTTCCTTGTGGTCGTACCCTTTGCAGTCCTGACGATGCGGGCATTTAAGAAGCCTGTCCGGGAGAAAAACCAGGAATTTCGAAGCGAGATGGAAAACACGCAGGGTGCAGTTGCCGAAATGCTTGAAATGATTCCGGTGGCGCGGGCACATGGTCTGCAGGAAGTGGAAATCAGCAAGATGAATACCTACCTGAACCGGATCGTAGACCGCGGTTACAATCTGGATCTGATCAATGCGCTCTTCGGTGCAGTCAACTGGGTTGTATTCCAGTCCTTCCAGATGATCTGTCTTGCCTTTACTGCGTATCTGGCAGTCAAAGGCAAAATTTCGGTTGGCGAGGTTGTTCTGTATCAGACCTACTTCACCTCTCTGGTGGGACAGATTTCGACGCTGATCAATATTTATCCGCAGATCAGCAAGGGTTTGGAGTCTGTCAAGTCCATCGGCGACATCATGGGCAACAGCCATGTGGAGGAAAACAATTCCATTGTGCCGCTGGGGGAATTAAAGGGCGCAGTAAAATTTGTCAATGTGGATTTTAAATATCCTGACAGCGATAAAAATACGCTGAGCGATTTCACTCTGGATGTAAAGCCTGGGGAGAGCATTGCGCTGGTGGGAGAATCGGGCGCCGGAAAATCTACGGTTCTGAACCTGCTGATCGGCTTTATCCCTCCGGTCAGCGGAAAGATCCTGATCGACGGCATCAATATGGTCAATCTGGATATCAATGAATATCGTCATCAGATCGCAGTCGTGCCGCAAAATACAATCCTGTTTTCCGGAACGATTCTGGACAATATCGCTTACGGTCTGGAACATGTGACGGAAAAGGAAGTGATGGAGGTCATAAAGGATGTCGGACTGGAGGATATGATCGAAAAGCTTCCGGATGGCATCTATACGCAGCTGGGAGAACACGGGGATAAGCTTTCCGGCGGTCAGCGTCAGAGAATTTCCATCGCCAGGGCACTGATTCGTAAGCCGAAGATCATCGTATTCGATGAAGCCACGAGCGCGCTGGATTCTGCCTCCGAGAAAAAAGTTCAGGAAGCGACCAGCAACATGATGAAAAACTGCACGACCTTCCTGGTAGCACACAGACTTTCCACGATCCGCAATGCGGACAGGATCGTTGCGATGCGGGACGGTAAGATTGTCGAAGTCGGCAGCTACGACGAGCTGATGGAAAAGAAAGGATATTTCTACGAGCTGAAAGCACTGCAGTCCTGACGCTGCAGCGGAGCTCGCCGTGGGTGCGGTACGCATCGACGGACGAAAAAGCGTATCGCAGGGGCGCTGAGCGCGCAGGATAGCGCGACTGGCTTGTGGAAAATTAAGGAGAAATATACGTTATGAAACAATTGAGCAAGGCAAACTGGATTCGGCTGGCGTGCTTCAGCGCCGGTGGGACCCTTCTCTTTTATCTGGTGCCGCTGATTTTGATGCAGCTGCCCGATCCGGCAAAAGGCAACGCCATGGTTATTTTGGTTATGTTCGTCAATCAGGTCTTTATGGGTGCCGTTGGCTGGCATTCAAACTACTTTGGCAAATGGGGCATCTATATTCCGATGGTGCTGATCGTCCTGTATGGGATTTCAGAAGTCCTTTTCTTTGGGGGAATCGGCTGGAATATGGAGATCAATTACCTTCAGACTGCCTATATCATCTATTTCTTAAAACGGATTATGAACAAGAGACAGCGGATGCAGGAACAAAAGAATCAGGTAAACTTCCCGAAGGGAATGGGGAGAAAGTAATACAATGGACGGCGGATTATAAAAATCCGCCGTCCATTGTGATAATCTGCCCGGTTAAGTAAAGGGGCGATTCTGCAAGCTTTAACGCAAGCAGTCCGACTTCCTCAGGCTGTCCCAAGCGGTCTGCGGGAATCTCTTCGATCAGTGCCTGCAGTTCCTCTTCAGAAAAACAGCGGTTCATGTCGGTGTCGATGACGCCGCAGGCAATGGCGTTTACCGCAATATTGCTGGGCGCAAGCTCCTTTGCCAGTGCGCGGGTCAGACTGTTGACTGCGCCTTTGGAGGCGGAGTAGGCGGTTTCCATGGAAGCGCCGACGTTGCCCCAGACGGAGGAGATATTTAAAATCCGCCCGGAGTGGCGGTGCAGCATGAGTGGAACGGCGAGCTTACAGGTATAAAAGCAGGCGTCCAGATTGGTTGACATAACTCTGTGCCATTGGTCAGGGGACATGTCCGTTAAAAGTCCGATATGGGAAATTCCGGCATTGTTGACTAAAAGATTGAGACGGCGGATCGGGGCAAAAAGTTCCCTTACCGTTTCATAGTCGCCGAGGTCGCCGATAAAAGCGGCTGCCTGGATTGAATAAGCTTCGGAAAGGCTTTTACAGAGCGTTTCCAGCTTTTCCCGGTTCTGGCGGCAGGTTAAAATCAGGTCATAGCCTGCCTGCGCAAAGGTTTCGGCGATGGCTTTTCCGATACCGCGGGACGCGCCGGTGATCAGCGCGATGGGGCGGGAGGAGCTTTCCGCCGGAAAAATAGGGGTAAGATCAGAGTACATAAAAAATCTCCATTCCGCAGGCGTTTTCTGACACCTGGCACTACTGTGATGTTACAGTTTACACGTAGCTTTCATGGCGCAAGGAAACTGTAATACCAGGATCAGCGTAGCACAGATTTCTTGCGTTGTCACTTGTGAAAATGCCGGATTTTGCGTATACTTTTGGAAAGGCAGGCGGCGCACAGGAAAACAGGTATGATTCCAATAGTGCAAGCGTTGTCTGCAGAATGGAGGAATTATGTACGATTTAATCATTATCGGTTCCGGTCCTGCGGGGCTCGGGGCGGCAATATATGGAAAACGGGCGGGATATTCCACGCTCGTGCTTGAAAAAAATCCCATGAGCGGCGGTCAGGTGTTAAATACCTGTGAGGTGGATAACTATCTGGGGCTTCCCGGTATCAACGGCTTTGACCTCGGCATGCAATTTCGGGAGCATGCGGACAGACTCGGTACGGAATTTGTGGAAGCGGATGTGACCGGAATCAAAAATTTGCCGGACTGCAAAAAGGTTCTGACGTCGGCTGGGGAGTTTACGGCAAAGGCGGTCATTATTGCAGCCGGTGCGGAGCACAAAAAGCTTGGCGTGCCCGGGGAAAAACGGCTGGCTGGCAGAGGTATTTCCTATTGTGCGACCTGTGACGGCGCTTTTTATAAGAAGAAAGTGACGGCAGTGATCGGCGGCGGGGATGTTGCTGTGGAGGATGCGATTTTCCTGGCGGGACTTTGTGAAAAGGTTTACCTGATCCACCGCAGGGACAGCCTGCGTGCGGCAAAGAGCCTGCAGGAAAAGCTGTTTACCCTGCCGAATGTGGAGCTGGTCTGGAACGCAGCTGTAGAGGAAATCACGGGAGAAGCGTTCGTGACCGGCGTGCAGCTTTTGGATACACAGACAAAAGAAGAGCGTTTTGTCGCGGCGGACGGAATCTTTATTGCGGTCGGGATTCAGCCGGTGTCCGAGAGCTTCAAGAGCCTTGTAAAAACGGACGAAGCAGGCTATATCTGTGCGGGAGAGGACTGCTGCACGAGCGTGCCGGGCATTTTTGCAGTCGGGGATGTGCGGACGAAAAAGCTGCGTCAGATCGTGACGGCGGTTGCAGACGGGGCAAATGCGGTCAACTCTGTGCAGGAATATTTCCAGACACGGTAAAAAAACAGCATCCAAAGGGAAAACTGCTGGTCGCCGGAGCAGCTAAAGATGCTTTGGCTGTATGAAGTCATAAAAAATTCATAAATTTGTCACAGTATTTCCGTCAGATTGCGATTTGCAGGAATTGACAAAAATGGCATGGAGTGCTATAGTATATTTCGAATTTAATAATTTTGTAACAAATGTAACAATTTTGAGAATCGGGAGTAATCCATGCATTATCATAAGATTAAAATGACAGCAGCGGCTATGGCGATGGCAGTATTAGTTACCGGAAACATGCCTGCTGCAGAACTAAATACAGCGACGGTATCCGCAAAGTCTGCGATATCAGCAGTCCTGCCGGCAGCAGGCGTTGGTCTGGTATTAAATGACGGTGTTTCGGTATCGCAGATTCGCGAAGAAATTAAAAAGAGAAAAGAAGAAAAAGAGCCGGCAGAGCCGGTTGCATCCAGCGACACCAAGGCATCTGTAACACAGACAGTCGCAGAATCTGCGACAGAAGCAGAGGCTGCAGTGGAGGCAGAAAGCACAGCTGAGACGGAGATTATCGAAGCGGTAGAGCCGGTATTAAAAGAGCCTGAGACGAAGATCTCCGATGAAGAGCGTGAAAAGAAACAGGACGTTCTGATCATCGCGCAGGTCAACGATTATGTAAATATCCGCAGCACCGCCAGCACGGATGGCGAAATCGTCGGTAAGCTGTATAACAATTCTGTCGGCACGCTGGTTGCAAAGGACGGCGACTGGTATCAGGTAAAATCCGGCAGCGTAGAAGGTTATGTGAAGGCGGAGTATTTCAAGACCGGAGACGAGGCGGAAAAGATCGCAGATGAAGTCGGTCAGAAGATGGCGACTGTCAACACCGAGACCCTGAAGGTCAGAAGCGATGCGAGTCTGGAAGCGAGCGTTATTGGTCTGGTTCCAGGAGGCGAAGAGCTTTCCGTTCTGGATGAAGAAAACGGTTTCGTCAAAGTCAGCATTGAGGAAGGTGATGGCTGGGTTTCCGAGGATTATGTCGTAGTTGCAACAGAGTATGTGACCGCAGAATCCATCGAAGAAGAGAAAGCCAGAATTGCCGAAGAAGAAAAGGCAAGAGAAGACGCAAAGAAAGCAGCGCAGGCAGCGGAAGAGCGCATGAAAGCGAAGGAAAAAGCAAAGGAAGGGAAGAATGCCGAGATAACGGATAAGACCACTTCCTCCGAATCCACTGCTTCTCAGCAGGCGACTGTTTCATCTTCTGGTTCCGGCTTGGGACAGTCCGTTGCAAACTATGCGGTACAGTTTGTCGGTAATCCCTATGTATACGGTGGGACAAGTCTGACAAACGGTGCGGACTGCTCCGGTTTTGTTATGAGCGTTTATAAGAATTTCGGCGTATCCCTGCCGCATTCCTCCACTTCCGATCGTTATGTCGGTTATAACGTAGGAAGTCTGGCAAACGCGCAGCCCGGTGATTTGGTTTGCTATTCCGGACATGTTGCGATTTATATCGGTGGCGGACAGATCGTCCATGCCAGCACGGAAGCAACCGGTATCAAGATTTCGAACGCAAGCTACAGAACACCTGTGGCCATCAGACGTATTTTCTAAGACGGCTGCAGCAAATACGCAAAATAAAATAAGAAACAGATAAACCGCTGTGCAGGAATGTACAGCGGTTTTCTCATCGTATTGGAAACTTCGTTTCCATACGATAATAAACGCTCCGCGAGGATGCGCACTCGGCGCAGTGGTAGATGGTTGCTGAAGCAACCGCGCCTCGGCGCGAGAATGTGCCAAGGCACATTCTTTTTCACAGGGAGAAAGCGAAAATCTGCCCATTGTTTCAAAACACGGAAATTGTCTGATATTGATAAAAAGCAGCAATGGAATTTCAGGAGCCGGATTTGTTAAAGTGCACAAGAAGGAACAAAAATGTGCGAAATAACAAAAATGAAAACTCACATAGTTATCCACATCGAAAAAAGGCGAAAAATGCGGGAAATTAAGTTATACACTATTTTATCCACATTATCCACAGACGAAAAAACCGAATCCTGTGGAATACGGAATGTCCAAAACAAACAGTTGTTTTGTGAAGTTATCACAGCAATCCAGTTTTAGGAGGCAGTCTGAAAAGAAATATAATTGTCAGAAAAAAAAGACAATTGTTTAAAATGCTCAGAAAATATTGCCTGGGACGAGGACTTATGGTATAATCTGAATAAGGATAGAGAAAGAAAGCTCTTGCAATATCCTAATTATGGACCAGAAGGGATGATGATTTTATGAAGATGATTATCAGCGGAAAGAACATTGACGTTACACCCGGTCTGCGCAGTGCAGTAGAAGCAAAGCTCGGTAAGCTGGAGCGGTATTTTACAGCGGATACGGAAATCTATGTAACATTAAGTGTGGAAAAGGACAGACAGAAAATTGAAGTGACCATCCCGATGAAAGGAAACATTATCCGGTCGGAGCAGACCAGCAGCGATATGTATGTATCGATTGATCTGGTAGAGGAAATTATCGAGAGACAGCTCAGAAGATACAAGACGAAGCTGATCGCACAGCAGCAGGCGGCTGCAAGTTTCCAGCCTGATTACCTGGAAGCGGATGAAGAAGAGGAGGAAGAGGTTAAAATCGTCAGAACCAAGAAGTTCGATATCAAACCGATGTATCCGGAGGATGCCTGCGTACAGATGGAGCTTTTAGGACACAGCTTTTATGTATTCTGCAATGCAGAGACGGATCAGGTAAATGTTGTTTACAGAAGAAAAGGCAATACCTACGGGCTGATTGAGCCGGAAGTATAAATCTGGATAGAGCCATTGACAAATTTGAATCAGCAAACCAAAACCGGGCGGGAGCGAAAGCTTCCGCCCGGTTTTGCAGTGCGCTTTACGGCGATGTACGTTATGCCGCAAGGCGCACTGCGCAGCACTTCTGCAGTTGCCCGTCATCCTGTATTATGCTAAGATGTAACAGACACGAAAGAAGAAGGAGAAAGAACATGGCTGTTGTTTTGCTCGCTGCTTTTTTGATGATCGCCTGCCTGCTGGCGCTTAGATTTGAAAAGCAGCTGACGGCTGTCCTGCCGTTGGCAACCTGTATTCTGATTTTAATATTATATGTGCTCGCATTTTTCCGGCGGCTGTCCTGGATCGATTATTTCAGCACAGCGATTGTGGTGGGAGCAGTTTTGAGAGTTCTGTTTTTATCCGGAGAAAAGAAGAAAAAGTTGTTTGCACAGCTGCGGGAGCTGTTCTTTGCGCCGTCTGCGATTGCTGCCATGGTGTTGCTGACCGGTGCAGTGCTTTTGACCGGAAATAAAATTGCAACGTGGTGGGATGACTTGAATTTCTGGGCAACGGACGTCAAGGCATTGTATGCGCTGGATGGCTTTGCAGCGAAATATACGAATGCAGCTTCGGAGTTTGGTGATTACCCGCCGGGAATCCAGTTGCTCAAATGGTGGTTTGTTCATTTAAAGCCGGACGGCTTTTCTGAGGGGCTGATGTTTGCCGGATACTATTTCGGCGTGTTTGTTTTTCTGACGCCACTGCTTAGCAGGCTGGACGAAGCGCTGCAGACTGACAGACGGACGGTGAAGCAGCTTTTCTGGACCGTTGTGCTTGTGGTCTGCCTGGCAGCGTTTCCGAGTATGACAGAGACGTTTTACCTCGGAGGAATGTGCGCCGACCTGGTGATGGCGGTGATCTACGGTGTGATACTGATGAGCTGTCTGGAAGATCGGGCTGCGCCTGGTGCAGACACTGCCGCCGCAGACACTGCCGCCGCAGACACTGCTACCGCAGACATTGCTGATGCAGCTTCCCGTTCCCGCACCTTCTCCAACCTGCGGATCGCCCTGTATCTCGGCGTTCTGGTGCTCGTAAAGTCCGTTGGATTTTTGTGGGCGGCGTTCGCCCTCGTCTTTGTCTGGTTCTGGCGGCTGCATGGCGCAGCGGACAAAAAGAAAGAAATACGGCAGCTGCTTTGCATCACAGCACTTCCAGCCGTCAGCGGAGGAAGTTGGATGCTGTTTTGTCTGCTCATGAAGCGGGTGGCAAAACTGACCGGGGCGGCGGTTTCGATGGCGTCGGGCAACCTGCCGATCCTGCTTGAAGGAACGGTACAGAAGCTGTTGCATGCGTATGCAGAAGCATTTGCAGCACGGGCGCTGCATCGGGATGGATTTTCTTGGATCGGTGTATCGGCGCTTGCCCTGTTTGTGATTTTTCTGATCGGAATCGCATGGCTGTACCGCAGGAAGCTTCTGACCAAAACGGAGCGGAATTTCCTGTTTGTGTATGTGCCGCTGACGGGAATTGTTTTTTACGGCATCAACCTTGTGAGTCATCTGACGATTTTTGCGACGGAAACCCAGTATCTGGAAGCAACCGGGATGATTGCGTCGATCGAACGCTACAGTGCACCGTTTACAGTTGGAACGTTGTATCTGCTGTTCGGGATTTTTCTGGAACGCAGTCCGAGGCTGTGGGGAAAAATTTCGCCCTATGCAGCGCTGGCTGCAGCTGTATTGTTGTGTGCAAACTGGGGCGCTGTCTATGACGGGATGATCGGTTACCGGCAGCGCTTAGACGACGATTTGCAGGCACGGTCGAACATGATCACGGAAGCGTCGGAGGAATTTCTGGAAAAAATGTCCAAACAGGACGTGGGCAGTGGGATGCGGGTGCTGTATCTGAAAAATGCGCAGGATGCGGCGCAGTGGGTCAGAAATACCTACATTTCATTTGAGGCGTCTCCGGTGTCAGTGCTGTTTGGCGGAATCGGGGAAGACACCACGTCCGGACAGGTGTGGGAGCTGGTGCAGGCTTCCCATGCGGGCTACTTATATGCAGATGAAACGGATGAAGCGTTAAAAGAGCTGTTTGCGCCGTATACAGAGGAATTTGCGTGGAAAACGTTGTATCGAATTCAAATGAACGATGGGACATTGACACTGGAAAGAGCGGAAGAAAGCCGACAGGAACAGCCATAAAAGGAATCAAACGGCGTTGGATAACACCAGAGTAAGGGTACACAGAAATAGCGCAAGGAAAACATTGGAATGGAGAATACAATGGAGAAACGGATACCGGTCATTATACCGGCTTATGAACCGGATGAAAAAATGATCCGCCTGCTGCAGACGCTGCAGGAATCTGGAATCGAGAGAATCGTCGTGGTGGATGACGGAAGCGGAAACGAGTATCGGAACCTGTTTGAACAGGCAAAACAGCTCGGCGCAATTGTTTTGACTCATGCGGTGAACCTGGGGAAAGGGCGTGCATTAAAAACTGCTTTTAATGAAGTTTTAAACAGATACCCGGAGGCGATCGGAGCGATTACCGCGGATTCGGACGGACAACATACGCCCGCCTGTATTCAGAAATGTATGGAAGCGATGGAAAAAGAGCCGGAAAAGCTGATTTTGGGCTGCCGGAATTTCGATCAGGACAACGTCCCGGCAAAATCGGAATGGGGCAACAAAATCACACGTCAGGTGCTCAAATATCTTTGCGGCGTGGCGGTATCGGATACCCAGACCGGGCTGCGCGGCATTCCGGCCGCGTTTATGCGCCATCTGATGAATGTCAAGGGCGAGCGGTTCGAGTTTGAAACCTACATGCTTCTGGAGGCAGGAGAGCAAAAGGTCGGCATCCGCGAAGTGCCAATTGAAACGGTTTACTTAAACGATAACAAAGGCAGCCATTTCAACCCGCTGCTGGATTCAGCTCGGATTTATCTGGTATTTGCAAAATTTTTGTTTTCTTCCCTGTCATCGTGCATCATCGATCTGGTGCTGTTTGCGCTGTTTTGCAGCCTGACGAAAGAAAGAATGCCGGAGGCTGTCAGCTATATTGTGGTTTCGACCGTGCTTGCGCGCGTGGTGTCGGCGGGCTACAACTTTTTCCTGAATTACAGGGTTGTGTTTAAAAGCAGCGGCGCAGTGTGGAAATCGGCGGTGCGCTATTTTGTGCTCGCAGTCGTGCAGATGTTGGCAAGCGCCGGACTGGTCAGCCTGCTGTATGGCGTTCTGGGTGGCTCGGAGGTGGCGGTTAAGATCCTGGTGGACGTATTCCTGTTCTTTATCAGCTTCCTGATCCAGCGGGAAATCGTGTACCGTTAAAGAACGCTGCTTGCAGCTTCCCTTGAAAGCTGTTACAGTTCACTCGCGCCATTCGCAAAACCGCGTCTTCGACGCTCTCCGCTGCTTCGCAGCTCATTT
>OHBE01003247.1_pt1 | contig 10640 bp, 8 predicted proteins | sample 1577231 | NCBI WGS metagenome assembly OHBE01 (sample SAMEA3541506, study PRJEB24748) | human gut metagenome | biome: human gut; feature: human-associated habitat; material: faeces | place: China | collected 2012
TGCAACTATTTTATAGGACTTTCATTGAAGTCTTTTGCCGCAGAGCTGATTCTTAGTTTTTTTTCAGATCAGGCAAAAAGAAAGAGCGAGGAGGTAATCCAACTCACAACGAATGTCAGTAACAGCATCACCAGTTCTACGCGCCGATTGATACGAATAGCAATCTGCATATCTGCCGTTGCCAGTTCACGTTCGTTATGGCCGATATAAGGCTTGCTGATGCTTTCTCCAAAATAATCATGTGTACCCCCGAAACGGCAATTCAATATACCCGCAAGAGCTGCCTCGGGATAACCGGAGTTAGGACTTGCATGTTGCCGACCATAACGACGAACAAAAGAGAACAGGTGGAGCTTCCCACTCACGAGAATCATCAGCCATGCCGTAAGCCTTGCAGGAATATAGTTGGCGACATCGTCGATTTTGGCAGCTATCCGCCCGAAAAGAAAATACCGTGCCGTCTTATAGCCGATCATCGAATCAAGGGTATTGATCATCTTATAGGCCATCATCCCCGGCAATCCCAGCCACATATACCAGAACATAGGGGCTACAACTCCATCGCTCAGATTCTCCGACAAAGTCTCCAAAGCTGCCGTCCTGACTTCCTGCGCCGACAGAGCAGCCGTATCGCGCCCTACGATTCGCGTCACCTGTTTGCGCCCTTCTTCAAGCGAACGATCGACTGCTTCGAATACCATACGTACTTCACGAATAAGGGTAGTACCTGCCAAACAGAAGAAAATGCCGATAGCCAAAATAAGAGAAGCCACAGCAAATGCAACAGCAATCCGGAAAAAATCGTCCAGCAAAATGGTATAAACACAGACAAAAACAAGCCCCAAGAGGATCAATAGGGTCAAAAGAAAAACGGCAACGATATAGAACACCGACATGAAGGCGCCTTTCACCTTGCGGTAGTTTCCTTTATTCAACCTTTTCTCTCCGAATGCAATCATGCGACCGAAGCCGACTATAGGATGCGGAAGAGAAAGAGGATCTCCTAAAAAGTAGTCTGCCAACCATCCCAGCAACAGCGGCAATAAAAAAAGAAGAAGAATTAAAACAGATCCCTGCATACCGAACAGAAAATTAGAAAGAAATCGATCGAAGTGCATCGATCAGCCAATCGTTCTGCTCACGTGTCTGTGTAGCTATACGAATACAATGGGTATCCAAGCCCTCAAAGTTGGAGGCATCCCGAATCAGCAGACCGTATTGATCAGCCAAAACAGCTTTCAGATCGGCAGCTGAATGATGACGGCAGCGAACCAGCATGAAATGGGTATCAGTCGGCTCCACCTCATAACCGGCCATTGAGCCGATAGCCGTGCGTAGCCGTTCGGTTTCCGCACGTAGTTCGGCCAAAGGTATAGAAGTGGGAAATCCCTGTTGCACCAGATACTCACCGGCAGCAATGGCAAGAGCATTCACCGACCATGGCATGCGGCAAACTCTGATCCTTTCGGTCAGAGAAGCGTGTGCTGTCAGGTATCCGAGGCGTAAGCCCGGTATTGCAAAACGCTTGGTAAGCGAATGCAGCAGTAAAAGATTGGGGAGAGAAACCGCCTCTTTCGTATCGAGGACTTCGGCTATAGAAAAGTATTCGTAAGACTGATCCACAATAAAAATCGTGGACGGACACTCCCGAACGATACGATACAACTCGCTTGCCTTCCAAACACGTCCCGTCGGATTGTTCGGATTACAGAGCCAGACCATATCATATCGAGAAGAAGCCTCTTCGGGCTTGGAAATGAAATCCACACGATGGCCATGCAGCCGGCAAGCATCGGCATATTCGCTGAAAGTGGGAGCTACTACGGCTGAAGAAGATTCACGGAAAGCCTGCGCTATGAGATAAATAGCTTCGGTGGCACCGCTGGTCACACTGATTGAATCGGCAGCTATACCGTGATAATCGGCCAAACCTTTCTCCAAAGAATAAGGCTCCGGCTCCGGATAGGAACCGATGCTATCCAATCTCTTGTGAAGGTGATCCAGCAATCCCTGACGCTCGGTGGCGTTATAAACATTCGAACTGAAATTTGCCCGAATGGGGCCGTGACGGTAGAGGTCGTCTCCGTGTCCTTTAATCATCGTCTTTCATCAGTTGGTAAATCAGCGGGACATCGGCATATCGTCTCAGATGGTCGGCCAATTTATCGTATTGCTCATCCTTATAGCGGACATAGTCGAAGCTCTTCCGCTCTTCCATTTTGTCTGCATACGGTGAAAGCAGATAGTCTATTACGGCCGGATTGTCCAGGATACCATGCACATAAGTACCCATACAAGTAGCATCCACGAAATATCCATCCTCTGTTCCATCCGAGAGTCGATTCAGTGGAGAAGATGCTGCACCTTCGACAGGCATCGTCCGCCCCATATGAATCTCATATCCCTCGCATTCTTCCGTATGATCCAGAAAGCGAAATGCCGTGCGACGTGTAACCTTCTCGCCTGTCATCACAGTCGTTACAGGCAGCAGACCGAGACCGGGCAGGCGTTCTATATCACCCTCTATATGGTCGGGATCGCAAACCTCCATGCCCATGAGTTGGAAGCCGCCACATATCCCCAGTACCGTTGTCCCGTCGCGATGTGCCTGTACGATAGCTTGTGCCGCACCATTGCGCCGCAATTCATAGAGATCGGCCAAGGTACTCTTGCTGCCGGGTAGAATGATAATATCGGCCTTGCGCAACTCTTCCGTATTGTTCGTATAATAAAGGTGTACGCGAGGATCGCGTTCCAAAACGTTGAAGTCCGTATAGTTCGATAAGTATCGCAGCAGGACTACAGCCACATTCACCCGTCCCTGTCCGGCAGCATACTGCTTGACCGACAGTGCTACGGAGTCTTCCTCCTCGATATGAATATCCTTATAGTAAGGAATTACTCCCACAACGGGAATACCGCACAATTCCTCAAGGATCTTTTTCCCTTCGTCGAAAAGGCGAAGATCGCCCCGAAACTTATTGATCATGATGCCTCGTACATACTTTCGCTCTTCGGCAGAGAGCAACATGATAGAACCGTAGACCGAAGCAAACACGCCTCCACGGTCGATGTCGGCCACAAGGATCACGCATGCACCTGCATGGATGGCCATCGGCATATTGACTATATCGGTATCGCGCAGATTCAATTCGGATATACTGCCCGCTCCTTCCATTACAACGGGGCCGAAACGAGAAGCCAAGCGGTCGAAAGCGGCGTACACCTCCGTACGCAGTTCGTCCCTCCCCTCTCGTCGAAAGTATTCGTAAGCATCCCGATTGCCTATCGGACGGCCATTGAGCACGACCTGTGAAGTATGATCCGAACTCGGCTTGAGCAGCACGGGATTCATATCCGTATGACATGGGATGCCGGCAGCTTCGGCCTGCACAGCCTGCGCTCGTCCGATCTCCAAACCTTCGGGCGTGACGAACGAATTCAAAGCCATATTCTGCGCTTTGAACGGGGCCGGATGATAACCGTCCTGCCAAAAAATGCGACAGAAACCCGTAGCGATAATACTCTTGCCTACATCGCTGCCTGTGCCGACAAACATAATCGGCCGTAGCTTTCCGCCTTCCGTCATTTCTTCTTTCTCTTATAGGCGAATCTATGCCACTTCTCCTCGCTCCAACCCTGCTGCTGCATTTCGTGCCGAGCCATCACGAAGAAAAGATCGGACAGGCGATTCATCCACTTCAAGATTGCATCCGGAACTTCATCGGATCGGTGCAGTGTCCACAACCTTCTTTCCGCTCGGCGTGCTATCGTACGAGCCAACTGCAAATGAGCAGAAAGCAGTGTACCACCCGGAAGAATGAAGTAGCCGTTGTCGGCTGTTTCGCCCAAAAGCCTGTCGATAAAAGCCTCGCAGTCGGCTGCTGCTTCTTCGGGGAAATGATTGGGATTCTGCTCACGCTTGCCGGCAGGAGTGGCCACTATACTCATCGCTGCCATCATCCGCATCTGAATGTCGTACAGCACGGTCTGACGCTCATCCTCCTCCGGCAGGAATGTCCGGATCATGCCGATGGCAGCATTCAGCTCATCCATCGTGCCGTAGGCTTCCACTCGTACATCATCTTTCGGCACACGCTCCCCACCGAATATGCCGGTGGTTCCTTTGTCTCCTGTCTTCGTATATATCATAGATTACATCGTTTCGCTTCCATCAGTCGAACCACGTCCACAGATCGTCATGCTCACCCCAGTAGAGATGCGTATATCCGGCCAAGAGATTCTTGTATCGGTATAGCGGAGTCTCCACGGCTTCGCCTCGCACATTGTACTGCTGTGCTACGGACGGCGTAGAGCCGATAGTCGAAGAGTAGTGGAATTCATGTCCTCGTAGCTCTTTCCCCTTGTACACCATTCGCCTGTAGCCGAGGTGCAGGCGCATTCCTTCCATCGTAGCCGCTTCAGACAATACGCCACACATGGGATAGTCCCGTCCGTCCATGCCCCGTATCGTATCGCAAAGGTACATCATACCGCCACACTCGGCGAGAGCATGGCCTCCCGACTCGATATAGTCCCGTACCGACCGCTTCATGGAGGCGTTGGCACTCAATGCCGGCAGGTAAAACTCCGGATAACCGCCGGGCAGATACAGGAAATCGCAATCAGCGGGCAGACGATTGTCTCGCAAAGGACTGAATCGAAGAACTCTTCCCCGGCTTTCGAGCCGACGAATATTCTCCCGATAGGTGAAGTTAAATGCTTCGTCATCCGCCATCGCAATACATTTCCTCCCGTGCAAAGAAGACTCCGTAAAGCTCTCTTCTTCGATAACCGGATCGACATCGGAGGCCATCAGGCCAAGCAATCTCTCCACATCCACATACTTCTCGATGGCATCTGCCACCCTATCCGGCAAATAATCATAACGGGCTAAATCTTCCACAGACAAACCCAAATGCCGCGACGGTACTTCCAAATCTTTCATCTTCGGCAAGTAACCGAGGCTGGCCACACCGGCATCCGCCGCCGCTTCCTCCAAATAGCGATAATGCGAAGCGGAGCCTACCTTATTGAAGACGACACCCACCGGAGCCACACCCGGACGAAAGTGCTTGAAGCCATAGAGTATCGGAGCCACGGAATAGGCCGTACTGCCTGCATGGATCAGAAGCAATACGGGAATACACAGATTTTCGGCCAAAAGGGCACTGCTACCCGTCATACGGTCGTATCCGTCGAATAAGCCCATCACCCCCTCTACGATGGAAACATCGGCTTCGCAGCCATAGCGATCATAGAGTCCGGCGATATGCTCCCGGCTCATCATGAAAGCATCCAGATTCACCGTTTCCGTTCCGCATGCAAGGCGGTGATACTTAGGATCGATATAGTCGGGACCGCATTTGAAAGGCTGCACTTTGAGACCGCGCCTTCGAAGCAATCGTAGCAATCCGAGCGTGAAAGTAGTCTTTCCACCACCCGATGAAGCAGCACTGATAAGGAGATGAGAGCGTTTGATAGGAACAAACAATTATATGAGTTAAAAGAATCGGTATTTACGGACAAAAGCCAAGGAAGAGAACGAAAGGCCTCCCGATCGAATGGATAGCTGCACACAAACACTGTCGGCTACAACCCTCTCCTCCGAACACGATCCCCCTATCCATTTTCCATCACTTTAGCGATCGCTAATTTAGAAATACTTCCCCATCAACAGCACAACTTCCCCTCTTTCTCCTTTCGGAATAATAGTTGTCTCCACCCTTCTAACTAAGGGTATTCCCAACGCTAAGACACTTCTTCGTTATTGCTACTAAGTTGTCTCCACCCTTCTAACTAAGGGTATTCCCAACACACGAAGAGATAATAAATAACCTGAAAAGTTGTCTCCACCCTTCTAACTAAGGGTATTCCCAACCGACCCTTTATAAGTCATTGATAGGTTGAGACATATTATTCAAAAGCTTTCCAAAAAATCTATTTTCAGGGTCGAGAATCGGAAGAATTTTCCGAATTATCATTTCGTATTTTTTCCATAATGAATCTACCAGAGAACTACCTTCCGGCAGATCTTTGGCAGAAGATCCCTCAATGCTACCGACCTTTGCACTCACATCTCGGTAAATAAGAGGTATTTCTGCAGCGCAGGGAAATTGGTTGTGAGCAGCCTTGTTGCGAATCAGAATCAGGTATTGGCTTTCGTCAGGAGTCAGACAGCCTTTCTTCTCCACCAGCATCTTCACCAGTGTAGAATGCTCTCCACTCTTACCCTCCCTGCTCGACGACTCGTGCAAATACGGCTTCAAGTCGCGATCAGACATGATGGCTCCTTCGAGTGCAAATGCCCAATCGAAGATTTTGATGCGGCAGCGATCATATTCGCCCAACAAAGTCTTGACTTCATCCAACGTAGCTTTGTGCTCGGGAAAGTGGGACATAAGTCCGGGTACCCTTCGATCGTACCGGTAGCGTATGTACTTGGACCAATCCTTACGCTTGCTCTTGATTTCGATCGTTGCCGGCACAAGAGAAAGAGAATTATCACCCCCTTCACCCTCTTTCTCCAAGACCTTAGCATGGACAGCCAGCGAGAATTGGTTCTCCTTATCCAATATGCTGTCTATGTTTTTCAGTCCGGGCAGAATATCCTCTTCTCTATCGGTCATTATCTTGTTGATGGCCATCAGCATAAGCCGATCGTCTTCTTGCACGAGGCGGAGCATAAATTCACGTTCATTGACAGCTCGGTGAAAGCTCCGCTTGATGTAGGCAGCCAAGTCAGGAGGGACAGGCTTACCGGCAGTTCGCAGTTCTCGCTTTTTGTCCCGTACGGTCTTCTCCATCAGATGCGTGTAGCAATCGGCGAATTTCTTTCCGTCTGACGGTATATAAGATACAGATTTGCCGTGGATATTCAGCTCTCTGCGCAGTCCATAGAAAGGCTGCATACCATCGGGGTACTTGGTACTCCACCAGTCCTTAAAGGCCTCATTCCATTTCTTCTTTCCGTCTTTGACCTTGAGTAGCTCCATGACCTTGCTATCGAAGAGATGCGATGGCAGATCTATGGGGTGGGCTTGCTTGTTTCGGATCCAGTCCTGAAGGTCGTTCTGCTCCTTCATCCGCCGACGGATGAGGAGGGGCAGTAGTTTTCGTGCTTCGCCATCCGGCACGAAGAAGACGCTTATCCGCCTTTTTGTATTCTCGTCCTGTTCCGGCCGATAGAAAGTTTTTGCCAACCATTCCCGTTTCTTCTCGAGATAGCATTTGTAGAAGTCTTCCGTATACCGATGAGCTGTCTCCATGGTCGCGGAAAGGAACGGATGCCCGGAAGAGGGGTCAAGAAGGCGCAGTTCTGCCACGATAGCCCTGAATTGGTGGCGATTCTCTTCTCCGGCATATTGTGCCAGAGAGCGTTGCATCTCATTGTAGTAAGCGGAGGTGATCAGCTTCTTCGTCTCTTCGCTTATGATCATGCGGACGATGTCCTGAGAGAGGAAGGTAGCCATTTCACCGACGAGAGGTATGGCACGAGCTTTCCCATCGCCATCCTTCCGAAACTTCTGCAGGCGTAGTCGGCAGTCTTCATTGAGCTGCTTGACATAAGTACGAAGCTTGACTGAATGGCTTGCAGGCCTGATATTCATCCATTCATCCAGAAGACGTGAGGGCAGTTGTCTCTGATCCATATCGAATGCCGACAGCAGTTGGCTATTGAGCTTGTCTTTCCTCCCCTTTATCTCCTGCTTGTATTTCTCCAAAGTCGTTTCAGCCTTTTCCCTCCGGTCTTTGCTCTTCGGATTCTGTGGAGGGATAAATCGGTGGCGCATCTCAGGGAATAATGCCGAAAACTGTAGTTTTCCCTCTGCCGTTTCATCCAGGATCCGATTCGCTTTTCTGAGGAAATCACTCTGCATACGGCTGAAGCTCCCTTCACACAGCAACTCCATCAAGAGAAGCTTACGAAGGTCGTGCACACTGATAAATCCCATCGACCGAGGATTGCTCAAGGCCCTCTTCTCCCCTGTCTTACTCTTAGGATATACAGGGTCGGATGTATGGCAATAGCCTATCTTATTGTCGTATATGGCATAGCGGGGAGCAAAGAGAGAGAAGCGTACGGGATAAGACGCCTCTCCACTGATCATCCTACTTACCTCTTCTTCATTCTGGAAGTCTGACAGCTTGCCGAATGCCAAGGCATGATCCGTTATCGTGCGATCGTACTCACCATTCCGGCCTACCTTTTTGGAGTAAGAATCCAGCTCGATTTCACCCAAATCGACACGAAAGCGTATACCCTTGAGCAGATCCATCTCCTCGATAAAACGAAGCATCAGATAGGGGAAGCGATCCTGATGGCGGATCCTCTTGGTCAGTGCCTCTGCCCAATCCGAAGAGCCGTCCCAAAGCAATCGACTCTCTTCGTTCAGGCTGTTTTCCGAGAGGTTGTTCATGCTATTTTCGTCCAGCGCAGGGAGGAACTGCGCCCGCTCCTCTTCGGGGAGCATATCGTAAAGGATGCGGGGGCAACGGTTCAGTTCGTTGAGCATATCGAGCAAGAGAGCTTCTTTCGTATTGCTGCTTTCGAGCCTGTCGTGAGGATGACGGATGCAGAGATCGCAGAAGGTCTCGTGCACGGCTCGTGCCCAATTCTCATCGGTTCGTTTGAATCCGCGAATCCTGCTCAGCATACCGGAAGCCTGCTCCCTATCGAGGAAGAGGCAAATGAAAAAGGCAAGGCCACTAACGGTCAGGCATTCTTTTCCGTCCGCTACGCTTATCAATTGTTCCTTCCTGTTCTTTGCCAGGACAAAGTCGTCGGGCTTGAAGAAATCTGCAAACCGCGATTGTGCTCTCCCGCATGCCAAGGAGTATGTCCCGGTAATAAAGGAGCTGATGTCAGGGCTGACTTCGAGATGCTCGAATGTAGTGCCATCAAGCCGATTGTGCGAGAAGTCATTGCGCAGGAAATCAAGTAAAGAATAAAGCTCTCTGATCAGCCTTTGGGCCGAATCGGGATCCACACCGGTCTTGCTATCATGGTCTTTTTCGATCTGACTATCCGGATCGAAATAATGGAGGAAAGGCAGATAGCGTCTGCTATGGCCATAGACTTTGGTCCAGCGATCGACGGAGAGCAGGTGATCACAAAGAAGAGATTGCTTGAGCGACTCTTCATTCAATTTCTTCTTCCCGAACTTAATGCGAACATGACTTTCGACTTCTATCAAATTCTCTCGTGCGAGGTTGAGATAAAGTCCGAAGTACTGCGGATCGTCTTCCACTGTACGGGATTGACCTTTGTTTTCAGAAGCAGGAACTGTATTCATAGGTTTGAGTTTTCTTGTTCTATCAGCGATATATAAAATGTCCAGTACATTTTCTCGACCATCTTGATTCGAAACCATTGTGCCAAGAAAACGAACAAAGCAGACAGAATCATGATGGGGACAGCAATGTCCGAATATTCTCTCCATCCAATGTCCTCCATGTCACAGGCAGGGATGTAAGCCAAGAGTTTATAAGACAAAAGAATGAGACTGATCAGTACCAATCCCCAAAAAGAATGCCGGAAGAAGAAATAATAACATTGAAAGGATTTGGCATTACCCAATTTGCCTCGAAAATCGAGTCTATACCACATACGATCGTAAAAATCCGATTGGAGCATTCTGATTTTCTCCTTTTCTTCCGATTGGCAAAACTCCTCCTCCGATAGATAGATCTTTCCCAACCCCCATCGTTCTGCTTGCCGATTGAGCGTATCGTTCATGATCGGATGCAAAGCTTTCATCTTCTGATACAAATCCGCCACATGCCGGTACAAACCGAATAGCCTCGGAAATAGCTTCACAAGCGAAAAACTCAGGACATACAATACTGCTCCGCATATAAGAGCATAAACGATCGTAGACTCCAGACCTAAGGGAATATCTACAGGCAGCGAGAGATGTAAAGAGGAGAAGATGATTCTAAAGACCACGATGAAGGCAATGCCGGGCAAAATAATGGCAAGGAAGTCATAAAGAGAAAATTTTTCCATAAAGTATCATCCGTATTTAATCAAAGAATAAGATAGAAGTAAGGATTCCCCCCTTCTTTTAGTGTCGTAGTCTTATTCAGGAAGCGCAAATTTAGTCATATTCGTCCGCTTTTCAATGGAATAAACCGCCATCTTTTTCCGTTTTTCCAAGGCATAACGAGGGCGTTTATTCCGCTTTTCCAATACCGAAACGACCTTTTCGTTCCTCTTTTCCAAGATTTTGCCTGAAATGAGAGACAGGACGTATAGATGAAAAAGCTGTCTTTCGGATCGGATCGGAGAAAAGCAGAGCATGCCATTCGGGTTATTTTTTCGTGCCAAAAAAGTTTTCAACAACGAAGAAGAGTTTGGAATGATTCTAAATAAGAGGTTAAAAAGAAGCGGATTTTGAAGTCTGAAAGTTCAGGGAACGAACTTTTTCGGATCAAAACATGCTTTTCAGAAGAGAGGATAACGATCTGTATATAAACCGTTTTCGATCTATATATAGATTGTTTTTGATTTATATATAAATCGTTTTCCATTTATATATAGATCGGAAGTCTTTTCTATATAAATCAGAGGCTGAAAAAGGCCGATTCGGGAGGTAAAAAAAGAGGCACCCGCACGATTCGTGGCCGAACCGTGCGGG
>OHBE01003249.1_pt1 | contig 10635 bp, 9 predicted proteins | sample 1577231 | NCBI WGS metagenome assembly OHBE01 (sample SAMEA3541506, study PRJEB24748) | human gut metagenome | biome: human gut; feature: human-associated habitat; material: faeces | place: China | collected 2012
GGCGACAGCGGCAGCACCCTGCGCTTTTTGCTGCCGCTGTTCATGGCCCTTGGCCGCACCGACGCGGTGTTCACCGGCTCCGACCGGCTGCTCTCTCGTCCTATCCCCGGGGATCTGGGCCTGCGGCGCACGGAGCAGGGCCTTGCCCTGACCCGCCCGCTGACAGCGGGCCACTGGTCGCTGCCGGGAGATGAGACGTCCCAGCTGATCTCCGGTATGCTGCTGGCGCTGCCGCTGCTGCCGGGGGACTCGGACATTACCGTCACCGGAGAGGCCGTCTCCCGGCCCTATGTGCAGATGACTCTGGCGGTCCTGGCTCGCCACGGCGTCACCGTGGAGAAAATCACCGATGGCTGGCATATCCCCGGCGGGCAGTTCTGTCGCCCCGCGCCGCTGTTGGACGAGCCGGACTGGTCCGCTGCGGCCTATTGGCTGGTGCTGCGTGCCCTGCTTCCCAGACAGAGAAGGGAGGCCCTTCGTATCCCGTTGGCGCCGCCGCCCTATCTCCAGGGCGACGCGACCATCCTACGCTATCTGGACAATCTGCCGGAGCAGATCGATATCTCCGACACCCCGGACCTCCTGCCGCCGCTGGCCCTGTACGCCGCGCTGCGCCCGGGCCGCGATACCCGCTTTACCCACGCCGCGTTCCTGCGGCGGAAGGAGAGTGATCGCCTGACCGCCGTCTCCGCTGTGCTGAACGCGTTGGGCGCTTCGGTGAAAGAACAGCCAGACGGGCTGATCATCCATGGCGTGAGCGCGCTGCACGGCGGGGAGGTCTCTGCCTGTGGCGACCACCGTATCGCTCTGCTGGCGGGCTGCGCCGCTATGGTGGCTGACGGTCCCGTGACACTGTCCGGCGCCGAGACTGTGGCGAAGTCCTACCCCGCCTTCTGGCGTGAGCTTGCCGCCTTGGGCGGAAAATGGGAGGTACTGGAATCGTGATGCACTACACGCTTTTCGGCGAGTCCCACGGTCCGGCGGTGGGTGTCCTGCTGACGGATGTGCCGCCGGGGCTGCCGGTGGACGAGGTCTTTATCCGGGAACAGCTGCTGCGCCGCATGGGGCAGGGGGGACTGACCACCGCCCGGCAGGAAAAAGAGGAAGTGCACTTCCTGTCCGGTGTCTATCAGGGCCGCACCACCGGCGATCCGCTGGCGGCGGTCATTTACAACGGTGATGTCCGTTCCACTGACTACGACAGCCTGAAACACAAGCCCCGGCCCTCCCACGGCGACTACACCGCTGCGGTCCGCGCCCTGGGCTGCAACGATCCCCGGGGCGGCGGCCATACCTCCGGGCGGCTCACCGCGCCGCTGACCGTGGCCGGCGCGCTGGCGATCACATACCTGAAGACGGCCCATATCGCCGTTCACGCGGAGGTCCTGAACGAGGAGACCCTGCGGGTGCGCGCTGCCGCTGCCAAAACGGACGGTGACAGTGTGGGCGGCGTGATCCGCTGCACCGTCAGCGGTCTGCCTGCCGGTTTGGGCGGTCCTGACTGGCGGGATACCGTGGAGGGCACCATCGCCCGCCACGTGTTTGCCATTCCCGCCGTCAAGGCCATCGGCTTCGGCGCGGGGGAGACCTTCGCCCAGATGCGCGGCAGTGCGGCCAACGACCCGTTTACGATGGTCCATGGCGCTGTTCGCACAGTGAGCAATCATTCCGGCGGCGTCAACGCCGGCATCACCAACGGTATGGACGTGGTGTTCGATGTGACGTTCCGCCCCACGCCGTCTATCGCTAAGGAACAGCGGACCGTGGATCTGACTACCATGACGGAGACGACTATCTCCGTCCCCGGTCGCCATGACGCCTGCATCGCGCTCCGCGCCGCCCCGGCGGTAGAGTCTGCCGCCGCCCTGGCGGTGTGCCAGCTGCTGCCGGACGTTCCCTCCGACCTGAACGGCCTGCGTCAACGGCTGGACGAGACGGACGCGGCGATCCTGGAGCTGTTTGACCGCCGTCAGCGGTTATCTGCCGCCATCGGCGCGTATAAGAGCGCCCACGGTCTGCCGGTCCGGGATAAGGCCCGGGAGGCGGAAGTCCTCCGTACCCGGGGCGATATGCTGCCGGAGCGCCGCGATCAGGCGGAGCGCCTGATGACCCTGCTGATGGCGCTCTCCCGGGAGGAGCAGGCATGACGGGGCGGATCATCCTTATCGGTATGCCCGCCGGCGGAAAGACCACCATCGGCGCCGCCCTGTCCCGGGCGCTGTCCGTGCCCCTTTACGACGCGGACGCACTGACGGAGCAGACGGTGGGCTGTTCCATCCCTGAGATCTTCGCCGCGGAGGGCGAGGCTGCCTTCCGTGCCCTGGAACGCCGGACGCTGGAAGCGCTCTGCACAGAGACGGAAACACCCTGCGTCATCGCCACCGGCGGTGGTGCGGTGTTGACGGAGCAGAACCGTGAGCTCCTGCGTCGAAGCGGCACGGTGTTCTGGCTGGACCGGACAGTGGATAATATTATGTCGACTGACTACACCGCAGGACGTCCGCTGCTCGCCGGGGGAGAGGCGGCCCTGCGGGCCCTGTATGCCGTCCGCAGCCCGCTGTACGCAGCCTGTGCCCATTACCGGGTGCCTGACGGTACCGTTGACCAAATGAAGGACTTTATTCTGCGACTATGGAGGGATACGCCATGAAGCTGCTCATCCTAAACGGCCCCAATCTGAACCTACTGGGCCAGCGGGAGCCGGACATCTACGGCAGACAGAGCTATGATGATTTATGTAAACTGATTTACGAGCACGCCGCCGCCGTGGGCTGCCAGGTGGAGCTGTTCCAGTCTAACCATGAGGGCGCGCTTATCGACGCTATCCAGGCCTCCCGGGCCGGCTTCGGCGGAATCGTCATCAACCCCGGGGCCTACGCGCATTACAGCTACGCCATCTATGATGCTCTGCGCTGCGCCCCCGTCCCGGCGGTGGAGGTGCATATTTCCGATATCAACGCCCGCGAGCCCTTCCGGGCCGTGTCCGTCACCGCGCCGGCCTGCGTTAGAGTCATCACCGGCCACGGACTTGCCGGCTATCTCGAAGCCATGGACTATCTGCTCCAACACACCAATAACACTGCGGCTGCGCCCACCTGCGGCTGCACTGGGGAGGCACTTGTATGACCAACAAAAAGCTCTATCTTATCGGCGACCCCGTGGATCATAGCCTTTCGCCGCTGCTCCACGGCGCCATGATCGCCCAGACCGGCGTACACTACACCTATGAGGTCCGCCGCGTTCAGCCCCGCGATCTGGCTGACTTCGTGGCCGAGGCCAAGGCCGGCGGCTGTGCCGGGTTCAACGTCACCATGCCCCATAAGGAGGCCATCCTGCCCCTGCTGGACGAGCTGAGCCCCGCGGCAGCCGCCTGCGGCGCGGTGAACACCGTCTGCATCAAAAACGGCCGGGCCATCGGCTACAACACCGACGGTCGGGGCTTTGTGGACAGCCTGCGTGCCCGCGGTCTGGAGCCGGAGGGCAAGACCGTGCTGCTGCTGGGTACCGGCGGCGCCGGAGACGCCATCTGTGATGCGCTGGTCGGCGCCGGTGTGAAAAAGATTTTCGTCACCAACCGCAGCGTCTATCCGGCCCAGGATCTGGCCGTGCGTTACCCGGATAAGGCGCAGTTCATCTACTTCGGCATTTTCCCCGTTCGCCGCGCCATGGCCGAGAGCGACCTGTTCATCAACGCCACTTCTCTGGGCATGGCCGGTATGAAGGAGTTTTCCGACCTGGGCTTCCTGCGTGACGCCCCGGCGGGCGTCACCGTCTACGATCTGGTCTATAACCCCCGGCAGACTATGCTGCTGCGCGAGGCCGAAAAGCGCGGCCTGCCCACCGTGTCCGGCATCGACCTGCTGCTCTACCAGGCGGCCCGTGCCTTCAAGATGTTCACCGGCAAGGACGTGGATATGCCCGCCCTGTTCTCGGCGCTGGAGGGCAAGCTGGACTGAGGTTGACACCCGTCCCGCGCGGTTATATAATACCCGAAGGCGTTTCACCTTTGCTTTGAGGTATTTTCTATGAACTTTCGATTGCTCTCACACACAATGGGCTACATCCTGTGGGTCGAGGCAGGCTTCCTGCTGCTGCCGGCACTGACGGCCTGTATTTATGCCGAGACCTGCTGGCAGCAGTTTTTGCTGACGGCGCTGCTCTGTGCCGCGGCGGGCACGGTGCTGCATCTGATCCCGGTGAAAAAGGCACAGATGCACAGCCGCGACGGGTTCGTGGCCGTGGCGCTCAGCTGGGTGCTGCTGTCCCTGTTCGGGGCGCTGCCCTATGTGTTCACCGGCGTTCTGGACAGCTATATCGACGCCCTGTTCGAGACGGTCTCCGGCCTGACCACCACCGGCTCGTCCACCTTCACCGCTGTGTCCCATCTGCCCCACAGCGTGCTGCTGTGGCGCTCGCTGACCCAGTGGATGGGCGGCATGGGTGTGCTGGTGCTGTTCCTGGCGCTGACGCCCCGCATGGGCGAGGGCGCGGTGTTCCTCATGCGCGCCGAAAGCCCCGGCCCCATCAAGTCCAAGCTGGTGCCCAAGGTGGGCGGTACCGCCAAGATACTCTATCTGATCTATGTGGTGCTGACCCTCTGCGAGGTGCTGGCCCTGCGTCTGGCGGGCGAGAGCTGGTTCTCCGCCGTCTGCCACAGCTTTACCACCATGGCCACCGGCGGCTTCTCGATTTATGATACCTCCCTAACGGGCGCGTCCAAGGCGGTCATGTGGATCGTCACCGTGTTCTCCTTCCTGGCGGGCGTCAACTTCTCGCTGATGTTCCTGTCTGTCCGCGGCAAAGTGAAGGAGGCGCTCCGCAGCGAGGAGCTGTGGATCTATGTGGGCGTGGTGACCGCCGCCACACTGCTGCTGTGTGTCAACCTGTGGGCGCAGGCCGGTGTGGGCTTTCACGACTCCATCACCGATGCTGCATTCCAGACTGTCACCATCATCACCACTACCGGCTTCGCCACTGTGGACTTCGCCCTGTGGCCTACCTTCTGCCGCATGGCACTGGTGATGCTGATGTTCATCGGCGGCTGCGCCGGCTCCACCGCCGGCGGTATCAAGATATCCCGGATCGCCATTCTGTGCAAGAGTCTCAAGCGCGAGCTGAAGCGTCTGGCCCATCCCAACCATGTCAGCGTCATCAAGATGGACGGTCAGGCCGTGGAGGAGCGCGTCGTTTCCGCCGCCAGCTCCTTTATCTGCGCCTATCTGCTGGTGTTGCTGGCCGGTGCGCTGGTGGTCAGCTGGGACAACTATGGCTTCCAGGAGTCCTTCGCCGCGTCACTGACCTGTATCAGCAATGTGGGCCCCGGCCTGGGCATCCTCGGCCCCATGGAGAATTTCTCCATCCTCTCGCCCCTGAGCAAGCTGGTGCTGTCGCTGGAGATGCTCATGGGCCGTCTGGAGCTGATGCCCCTGCTGGCGCTGTTCCTGGGCAGCACCTGGCGTGACTGACGCAAAAAAGCACCCCGCGGGGTGCTTTTGTCATTTCTGCGCCGTGCAGTATGCCTCATATTTTTCCTGCAGCCAGGCCTTCAGCGCCTCCACGCCCGCCTCGTCCCAGGTGAAATCCCGTTCCTCCTTGTCCTGCGCCAGCTCGTAGCACACATTGCTGTATACAGCGGTGTGCAGGATTCCCGCGTCCTTATCCCCATCGAAGCGGTAGCGGAACTCCCCGATGGAGCCGGTGTATACGAACGCCCGATTGAACCAGTTGGGCGTCAATTCTGCGAATTGTGGGTGCATGACGGTCGCTCCTTTCGTTTATCATAGGGATGATACCACAAAACCGACGGACTGTACAGGCAAAAATTTGCCGCGGCTCGTCGAAGGACTTGAAAACAGACCAAACGTATGGTACAATGTGCCTGCATATTCAGGGGCACCGCCCCTTGGCAAAGTGAGGGAATAGCGTATGAAAAACGCAGTCAAACGTATCGGCGTGCTGACCAGCGGCGGCGACGCCCCCGGCATGAACGCCTGCATCCGCGCCGTGGTCCGCAGCGCCAACGCCCGGGGAATCGAGTGCGTGGGCATCCGCCGCGGCTATCAGGGCCTGATCTCCGGTGACATCGTCGAGATGGACAACGCCAGCGTCAGCCGCATCATCAACCGCGGCGGCACCATCCTGTACTCCGCCCGCTGTGACGAATTCCGCACCAAGGAGGGGCAGGAGAAGGCCTACGCCACCTGCAAGCTCATCGGTCTGGACGGCCTGGTGGCCATCGGCGGCGACGGCACATTCCGCGGCGCGCAGGACCTGTCCAGGTTCGGCATTTCCGTGGTGGGTATCCCCGGCACCATCGATAACGACATCGTCTGCACCGACTACACCATCGGCTTCGACACCGCGGCCAACACCGCCGTGGAGTGTATGGACAAGCTCCGCGACACCATGCAGTCCCACGAGCGCTGCTCCGTGGTGGAGGTCATGGGCCACCGCGCCGGTTATCTGGCGCTGTATGTGGGCGTAGCCATCGGCGCCACTGCCGTGCTGGTGCCCGAGCGCCCCTACGACTTTGAAAAGCACGTGGCTGAGAAGATCCGCCGCGCCCGTATCAGCGGCAAAACCAACTTTATGATCGTGGTGGCTGAGGGCGCCGCCAGCGGCATGGCCGTGGGCGAGCAGATCAAAAAGGAGCTGGGGCTGGACCCCCGCGTCACCATTCTGGGCCACATCCAGCGGGGCGGCAGCCCCACCGCCAAGGACCGCGTCACCGCCACCCGCATGGGCTACGAGGCGGTGCAGCTGCTGGCGGAGGGCAAGACCAACCGCATCGTCTGCGCCAAGGGCGACCGGATCAGCAACGTGGACATTGATGAGGGCCTGGCCATGACCAAGACCCTGAACCACGAGGAGTTCGAGGTCATGACCGTCATGACCGGAAGATAAACCGTGAAAGAGAAGCAGGAGGCCGTGCGGCCTCCTGCTTTTGCCGCGGCAAAAATGGAAGGAAATGGAAGTATTTTACAATTTTGCGATGAACATAGGACAAAATCTGGGAGAATTTACAAAAAGGGGTGGACAAACGGAAAATACTTGTTATAATCAAAGTATCCGCAACGACGTCGTTGCATTGCGTTTTAATAAAATCGTTATTAAAACGATGGGGTCTGCGGAAATATAAATTTCTATGGGGAGTGTTACAATGAAAAAAGTATTGGCAACCATTCTGGCGCTGGTCATGGCACTGGGCCTCACCGCCACCGCGTGGGCAGCGCAGCCGACACCGCCGGCGGTTGCAGAAATGGGTGTAACCACTTACAACGATTTGCATACTGCACTGGAAGCAGCCAAGAACGGCGGCACGGTGAAACTGCTGGGAGATGTCAACCTTACTACCAGCGACTGGACGCCTGTCGGCACCAGCAGTGAACCGTTCAAGGGCACCTTTGATGGTGACGGGCACAAGATCACCGGGCTGAAGATCACCTCCGGGAGCTACATCGGCCTGTTCGGCTATGTAGGTGCAGGCGCGGTGATTAAAAATGTGAAGCTTGCGGGTGCGGAGGTCTCTGGAACGAAAAGAGTCGGTGCTTTGATCGGATGTATTGTAGGCGGCGCTACGGTGAGCAATTGCTCGGTGGACAGCGCTTCTAAGGTGGTAGGCACCGACAGTAACACCGGAGGACTGATCGGTGAAGCCATTGGAAATATCACAGTAAATTTGGATCATCTGACGAACCATGCGGCTGTAAGTAATAAGGCAGACGCGTATAGCCGCGCCGCCGGTATCATTGCGCAGGTCACCAGAGGTGCAAATGTGACCATCAGCAAGTGTGAGAATCGTGGCTCCATCACGACGAACCTCGGTTACGCTGGTGGTATCGTGGCGGCGAAGCAGGGCGGCAGCAAAGTTTCATTCGAAAATTGCTCTAATGCTGGTACGCTGACGGGCAATTATACCGGCAGCCTTATCGCTTGGCTGGTGGGCGGCAATTGGCTTTCCATGACGAATTCCGGTGATGCGCGGGCCGCGATCGGCGCCGTCAACATAAGCGGAAACGAGGGGTATACATTTTATTTTACCATAGACGGTGAGGAGTATTACATCAGAAAACAGGGAGGTACAGAGGGTTCCGATACAAAATTCTCTGCGCTTTGGGATGGAAAAAAGACCATCGATAGAGCGTATATGGAGCGTATTATCGCTTTCTTCAATTATGCAAAAGAAAAGAACACGAACTTTGCAAACTATCCTTCTGACCGTGCCGAGCTTTTTGGATATGGGTGGAATACGAGCGACTATACCAAGATGGACAATATGTTTGGAGCAGAGGGCTGGCCCGAGTTGTTGAGCGGATACAATGCGGATAAGAAGGACAACATGACCCGCGATGACTTTAAGGTAATATGGGAAGAGAATATCCTTTATTCCGCGCCTGCACCTGCTCCTACGCCTGATCCCACCCCCTCCACCGGCGGCTATTACTACTATCCCTCCACCGCGACCAATGACACCACTAAGGGCAGCCCCAAGACCTTTGACGCGGGTGTGGGCATCTACGCCGTGACCGCTGTTCTCAGCGTTACCGGCATGGCCTGGACCGCTAAAAAGCGCGGAAACTGACCCGCATTTCCTGCGGTGTCTTACCCCGGCGCCGCGCGAAATAAAAAAGGCACCCCTGATGGGGTGCCTTTTTCCATTTTGTTTTTCACTCCATATGGGGCCGTTCGTCGCCCATGAAGAACACCGCCACGGTGCCCTGTCCGGCATGGCTGCCGATGATGGTGCCGATGTCGCACAGGCGTACCTTTCCCTTCAGCTTCGGGAAACGGTCCTCCACGGCGTCCATGACCAGCCGGGCGTCCTCCGGGCACTGGCTGTGGCAGATAAAGCACTTGCCGTCATAGTCCCGGCCGCCCTGGGCGTGCTGCTCCATGGTGTCCACCGTGGTCTCCACGGCCTTTTTCTTGCCCCGCACCTTGCTGTATGCCTTGATGGCGCCCTTGTCGTCCAGCCGCATGATGGGGCAGATGTTCAGCACCGTGGCTACCGTGGCCGCCGCGCCGGATACCCGGCCTGTCCGGCGGAACTGGGTCATATCGCTGGAAAAGAACTGGTGATGCACCTTGTTCCGGTTGTCCAGCACCCACTGCGCCACGGTGTCGATGTCCTCGCCCGCGTCCCGCATATCGGCGGCGTAGTCCACCAGCAGGCCGTAGCCGCTGGAGGAGCACAGGGAGTCGATGACGATCAGCTTTTGCCCGGGGTACTTGTCCTTCAGCTCTGCTGCCGCCAGATAGGCGTTGTTCACCGAGCAGGACTGCCCGGATGTGAATGCGATGTGCAGCACGTCGCCGCCCCGCTGCAGCAGGCGCTCGAAGAAGTCCATATACCCCGCTACGTTGATCTGGCTGGTCTGGGGCAGCTTGCCCGCCTTCAGAAAGCCGTAAAACCGGGGCAGCGCCGCCGGATCGCGGCCCATATCGTCGTCATAGGTCTGCCCGTCCACCACATAGGTGTAAAACAGCACGGGGATGTCCCGGCTCTCCATATATGAATAAGGCAGATCCACCGTGGAGCAGCAGCTCAGTGTAAATTTCCGTTCCATTATTTCTCCTTTTTACTCCTTTGTTCCGCCGTGCCTGCGGCAGGGAAGGGGGCACGCAGAACGCCCATTTGTAATACAAGTTCATTATATGGCCCTGCCTGTTTTTGTCAATATGCGCTTTTCACGGATTGCAAAAACCGATGGGATACGCTATAATAACCACCTGACTACAATACAGGGAGCGATCCGTTATGATACTCGTACTGCAAAAGAACACTCCGGAGCCTGCCATCCGCCAGCTGCTGGCCCAGCTGGCTCTGCAAAACGTCAAGGGCGGCTGCGTAGCGGGGGAGACATCCATCCTTCTGCCCCTGGTGGGGGAGACGTGGCGGCTGGACCCCGCCGCGCTTCAGGCCCTGCCCTATGTGCAGGAGGCCCGCCGCCTGACCCCGGCCTATCACCTGGCCGCCCGGAGCACTCATCCGGAGAATACCGTGGTGCCGGTGGGCGATGTCCGCGTGGGCGCGGATTTCTGCCTGATCGCAGGGCCCTGTGCCGTGGAGTCCGCATACCAGATACAGACCGTCGCCGCCGCCGTAAAGGCCGCCGGGGCCGTCATGCTCCGCGGAGGCGCCTTCAAGCCCCGCACCTCGCCCTACACCTTCCAGGGCCTGGGTGAGCAGGGCGCGGCGCTGCTGGTACAGGCCGGCCGTGATACGGGCCTGCCCACCGTTACCGAGATCACCGATCCCGCCCAGTTGGACGCGCTGGCTGATGTGGACGTGCTGCAGGTGGGTGCGCGCAATATGCAGAACTTCGCCCTGCTGAAGGCTCTCGGCCGCACCCGCAAGCCCATCCTGCTCAAGCGCGGCACCTCCGTCACGGTGGAGGAGCTGCTGCTGTCCGCGGAGTATATCCTGTCCGGCGGCAATACGCAGGTCATTCTCTGCGAGCGCGGTATCCGCAGCGGCCTGACCCCCGCCCGCGCCGCCTTGGATGTGTCCGCCGTTCCGGTGCTGAAGCGCCTGACCCATCTGCCGGTCATTGTGGACCCCAGCCACGCTGCGGGCCGCGCCGATCTGGTGGAGCCGCTGGCGATTCTTCCCGATGAAGAAGGCGGATTATGGCT
>OHBE01003253.1_pt1 | contig 10630 bp, 5 predicted proteins | sample 1577231 | NCBI WGS metagenome assembly OHBE01 (sample SAMEA3541506, study PRJEB24748) | human gut metagenome | biome: human gut; feature: human-associated habitat; material: faeces | place: China | collected 2012
GCAGACTGAGAAGTGTTTTTTGCGACGTACACGCCGCCGCAAAAAACGGATTGCATTTAATTTGCCGCCCGCAGGCGGCAAACTCTGTGAGACTTTTTGACAATCTCAAAGGCCCCCGCCATCCGACGGGGGCCTTTGCTGTTGTGCTATGGATTGCTATGGGGTGATCCGCTTATACCAAAACCTGTTAAAAAGCTTGAAAAGCTTTTTATAGCGCCGAAGGTGCGTCAGGTTTTGTATGAGACGTCACAGCGTGTTTTCGCACGCTGTGCGTGCGCACAGCGCACGGGATTCTTGATTCAATTTTTGAATCAAGAATCAGTATTAGCTGTTGCGCTTTTTGCGGGACAGGACCACCAGGACCACGGCCAGGGCCGCGGCGCAGATCAGGACGATGACCCACATGGTGGTGTTGCTGTCGTCGCCGGTCTTGACGCCGGGCTGGGTGGGCTTGTAATTGGGATCGGTCTCGCCGCAGACGGTGCACTTGCCGTCCTTATAGTCGTGACCGGCAGCGGGGATGACCCGGGTCTCCACTTCGCCGCAGGCGGAGCAGGTGCGGGTCTCCAGGCCGTCCTGGGTGCAGGTGGGGGCGGTGGTGACCACCCATTCGCCGAAGGTGTGCTCATGGGCGGTGCAGACCACGTCATTGCGGTCGCGGACGCGGATGCGGGGGGCCATCTCGGTGCCGTCGGCCAGGACGAAGGTGTTGTCGTAGGAGGCCAGGCCGGTGGCGGAGATCTGGCAGCCGATCTCCAGGTTCTTCACGTCATAGGAGGTGGTGATGTAGCCGTCGATGAACACCCGGGCGATCTTACCCTCGCTGTCGCGGACCAGGATGGTCTGCACCAGGCCGTCGGCCATCTCATAGCCCACCACGAAGCCCTTCAGGGTCACCAGCTGGCCCAGGACGGAGCCGTCGTTGATCTGGGTGGAGGTGACGACCTTGGGGGTGACGGGGGTGGTCTCGCCGATCTTCTCGATGGAGGAAACCTGCAGCTCGTTCTCGCCCTGATAGGTCTCCGTCACGCCGGTGACCCGGACCACGTCGCCGATCCTGAACTCACCGGCCACGGGGAAGCAGTTGATGCCGCCGGTCTCATCCTGGACATAGATGCAGTCGAAGAAGGCAGTGGCCTTGTCATAGCCGGAGGCGTTGGAGGTCACGACACCCTCGATGGTGTACTTGTGACCGGCCTCGGTCTGGGCCTGGACGGTGGCGATGTCGGTGACCTTCACGGGGTTGATGGCCCGCAGCAGGTTCTCGCAGATCTTATAGTTGGAGTAGTTCTTCTCGGAGCCGTTGTCGCTGATGGTGGCCTGGACCTCGAAGTTGGACATGAAGGCCGCGCCGGACACGATGATCAGGCCCTTGCCCTCCAGCTGCTCGCTGGCCATGGCCAGCAGGCGGCTGTCGTTTTCGGCATAGGCGTACTTGGGCACGTTGGCGCCGCCCAGGCCGTCCTTATCCACGTCCACGGAATAGGTGGTGCTGTGGGCGTATACCACCGGGGAGACGGTGGCGGGCAGGGTGGAGGTGGGCTTGCCATCGGCGTCCACGGCATACACGGAGGCGCCGCCGTAGTGGCTGAATACCTCGGTATACAGCCGGTCATAGGGGTGCTCGGCGTCCACGATGACACCGTCGGTCAGGAAGCTCTGACCGTAGGTGTTGAAGTACAGACGCCACTTGTCCACGCCGTCGGCTGCGCTGCGGACATCGTCATAAGTGGCATCGTCCGCAATACGCAGGCTGGAGCCCAGGGCCTGAAGCACCTCGTTCTGGGTGGCGGCCATGTGCTTGATGGCGGGATTGCTCTGGATCACGTCATAGTTCTCGTAGTTGTCGCTCCAGCCGGCCAGGATCACGGTGCCGCCGCCGGCGTTGAAGGCGGTAATGGCCGCCAGCTCCGCGGCGCTGTAGGTCCGGGGATCGGTCTGGGCGTCCGCCAGGCGGCGGGAGGGGGCGGTGAGGATCAGGGCCTTGAACTTGGGATTGGAGCAGGCGGCGATCAGATCGTCGCTGGTCTTCAGTTCCACGGTGCGGACGTTGTACTTGCCCGCCAGGTTGCCGAAGTTGCCCATGGAATCCTTGTAGTTACCGGCCACATACTCGTTGTAGTGGGAGGCGTCGATGCCGATATACACCAGGTCGTCGGCATTCAGCACGTCCAGGGTAATGTCCTTGGTGAACACATACTCCTTGCCGTCCTGCTCCAGCACCACGGTGGCGGTGACCTTATAGACCCGGGCGGTATCGAAGGAGATATCATAGCTCAGGTCCAGGGTGCCGCTGGCGGGAACGGTGCCCGCGTCGGTGGCGGAGGTCAGCACCTGGCTGCCCACGGCATAGGTGATGGACTTGATCCTGGCATCGGTGCTCTCGCTGTTGAACAGGGTGGTGGTAACGGTCATCTTCTCGCCGGTGACGGGAGTGGAGGTGCCGCAGGTCACATCGGAGATGCCCAGCTTCAGGGTCTCGCCCACCCACACGGGAGCGGTGACCGCCAGGTCGCCGTCACCCTGGGTGACGCGGATGTAGTAGTAGCTGTAGTCGGGGTCCAGGGTGACGCTGAGGTCGCCGGTGGCCAGGACAGCGGGATCGTCCCAGGTATAGGCGGTCTTGCCGGAGTTGACAATGACCTCCACCTTGGAGATGGAATCGCTGGCGTCGGGGTCGTTGACGGTAACATGGATGTCCAGCTTCTCAGGGACCTCGGTGAGGCTGCTGCCCAGGAGCATGCCGTTGACGGTGTAGCCGATCTCCAGGTTCTTGTCCTCGGTGGCGTACATACGCATGGCGCGCAGCGCGTCGTAGATGCCCTCCTCGGAGAAGTCGTCGGTGAGGATCACGTCGCGGGCGTCGTTGGCGTTGCCCCAGCGGCCCTTGTGGTTATCCTGGTTGTTGGTGGGAGCCAGGTGCCAGCCCTTATCCAGCGCCATGGTGTAGTACTCATAGCTGGGATAATAGCCGCCGGCGCCGATCTGGCCCTCGCCGTTGCCGGCCTCCACCATGTACATGCGGCTGTCGATGACGGGATCCCAGAAGGCGAAGTCACCGAAGGTGCCGAAGGTGTTGCCGGGGTGGTTGAACTGGCTGAGGCTGTCTGCGCCCTCCTGCTGGCTCAGCAGGGCATAGTAGGCGCGCATACCGGCATAGTCGGTCTTGTTGTTCAGGGTGGTGTTGTTGCGGGAGACGATACCGGGGGTATTGAAGGTGTTGATGTGACCGGGACCGCCGGACCAGGTCATCTCGAAGCCGGCCAGAGCCACCAGGGAGCCGGCGTTGGCCTCGTTGAAGGCGGCCACGGCGGAACGGTAGCTGTTCCAGGTCTCCTGGCTGTAGGGGGTGGCCAGGCTCATGTCATACAGAGCGCCCTCGGGGTTGGCCGCGCCGCTCTTGTCGAAGTAGTTGGAGTGGTCGGTGAAGGCCACAAACTGCACGTTGGCGCTGTCGGGCAGGTTCTTCACATAGCTCAGAGCGGACTCCAGAGAGCCTGCGCCGTCGGAATACTGGGTGTGGCTGTGCAGCTGACCGAAGTACAGCTGATACCGGGACTCACCCACGGTGAAGAACCAGCTGAAGGAAGCGGACTTGCCGTCGGCGCGGGTAACGGTGACGGTAACATTGGTGCGGCCGTCGGTCATGTCGGCGGCGGGGGTGTAGGTGGCCTTGCCGCCGGCACAGACGGCGTTGACCTTCTCCCCGTTGACGGTCATTTCCACGGTGGGATTCTCACCGGCGTTGATGAGCTCAGCGGAGATGACAGGCCGCTTGTCGCTGCCGGTCTGGCTGCCCTTGAGCGGCGTCACGGCGCCGATGGAGGGCTCGTCCACCACGGTGACCACCAGGCTGCCGCTGTAGCTGACGCCGGAGACATTGGTCACGCGGACGGTGAAGGTCACCTGATCGGACCCGGCCAGCATGGCGGCAGGCACATTGGCGGTGTAATTGCTGCCGTCGGCGGTGTAATCGGTGATGACACCGGCAGACCTGCCGTCCACCAGGATCTCCAGCTTCTGGACCGCCTTCGCATCGTCCACGGTAAAGGTCAGGGTGTAATCCTGGCCCCCCTTCACGGAGTCGGCGGAGGTAAACTTCACGGCGGGATCATTGACGATGCCGCCGTCCAGCTTCACGCTGTCGGCTACGCCATAGAAGAAGAAGGAGTAGATGGTGTAGTCCGTGACGTTGTACATGCTATAGGTCTTATAGCTGTCGCTATAATACTCCAGGAACTGGCTGTATCTGCCGTTGAATTTGGCGGTGCGGCTCTCCAGCTGATAGCCGCCCACGCCGCCGGAGCAGGGCTCCACGGTCCAGTCGGCGTCGTCGCTGGCGGTGAGGGAATAGAAGGCGTTGTTGCCGGTGCCGTTGGAGCACAGGTAGCCGTAGGTCTCGTTGCGGAAGCGATAGTATTCGCCGCTGCGCTCCACGGTGAACACCACGCCGCCGTTTTCGGGGATGGCCTTGCCGTCCGTGATCTGGGCGGAGACACTATTGATGGCGGGGCTGTCGGTGTTGTCATTCTGCTGGGCCAGGACGCCCTGGGCATTCTGGTTGAACAGCACCACCTGCGCACCCTCCTGGGGCAGGCTGCCGGCGGGCTGGTCCATCTCGTCGCCTACCAGATAGAGCTGCTGGGCAAACAGAGCCTCGTTGCTGCCGATGGTGCCGAAGGCACTCCAGTTGTTCTTTTCGGCATACCACTCCAGATAGCTGCTGCGGCCCACGTTCTGGATATAGACGCAGTTTTCCGTGGCGGCGGGGAGGATGCTCCAGCCGGTGTGGGCCTTGTCCAGGGGGGTGCTGGAGTATTTTTCGTCCATAGACAGCTTCTTGCCGTCGGCGGTGGAGAAGGTATAGCTGCCGTCGGCGTTGACGCCCACGGTCCAGATGTCGGCCTTGGTATAACCGGAGAGCTTGCCATTGGTCAGGGTCACGTCGGTGCCCTTGTTATAGAAGCCGGTGTACTCCGTGGACAGGGCCTTGCCGTTGGCGGGGTTGAATACCACCACCTGGTCGCCGTCGGATACGGAGGTAACGATGCCGCTTTTCTGGATTTTGAAGAATGCCTGGGCAAACAGAGCTTCATTGCTGCCGATGGTGCCGAAGGCACTCCAGTTGTTCTTCTCGGCATACCACTCCAGATAGCTGCTGCGGCCCACGTTCTTAATATAGTAGCAGCCCTCGGTGGCAGCCTGCTCCAGTGTCCAGGCGGTGTGGGCCTTGTCCAGGGGAGTGCTGGAGTATTTTTCGTCCATGGACAGCTTCTTGCCGTCGGCGGTGGAGAAGGTATAGCTGCCATCGTCGTTGACGCCCACGGTCCAGATGTCGGCCTCGGTGAAGCCGGCCAGCTTGCTGCCGGTGAGGGTCACGTCGGTGCCCTTGTTATAGAAGCCGCTGTACTCGCTGGACAGGGCCTTGAGGTTTGCGGGGTTGTAGATGACCACCTGGTCGCCGTTCTTCAGAGGAGCGGAGGGATCCTCCGGCTGGCCGGGCTGGCCAGGCTCCTGGGTGTCTACCACCAGATAAAGCTGCTGGGCAAACAGAGCCTCGTTGCTGCCGATGGTTCCGTAGGAGCTCCAGTTGTTCTTCTCGGCATACCACTCCAGATAGCTGCCGCGGCCCACGTTCTTGATGTAGAAGCAGTCCGCCGTGGCGGCAGCGCTGAGCTCCCAATCCACATTGGCCTTGTCCAGGGGAGTGCTGCTGTAGCTGGTGTCCATGGACAGCTTCTTGCCCTCGGCGGTGGAGAAGGTATAGGCGCCGCTCTCGGTGCGGTTCACGGTCCACAGCTCTGCATCCGTGTAGCCGGTGAGCTTGCCACCGGTCAGCTCCACATCCACGCCCGTGTTATAGAAGCCGTTGTACACGGAGGACAGAGCCTTCTTGTTGGCGGGGTTGAACACCACCACCTTGTCGCCGTTCTGCAGGGTGGTCAGATCGGTGACGATGCCGCTTTCCCGGGCGGGGACGGTGCTGAGCTTATACAGGGCCACGGGCTGCTGATTCTCGCTCTTATAATAGCGGAACCGGGTGCCGTTGGTGGCGGCTGCGTTATACTGCAGCGTGGTGTTGTTGCTGGCGATCTTCACATTACCATCAGCGAAGGTGATGGTATTCAGCTCCGGAGTGGAGCCGGTGATGATCTTGTTGCTGCCGGACTTGCCGGAAATGTACTTTCCGCTGGCGGACTGTACGGACCAGCCGCCGGTCATGGGCGCGATGGTGAACGCGTACTTGGCGTAATCACCAACGATCTTGCCGTCGGTGATGGTCACGTCCACCTTGTTGCCCTCCTTGTCCAGGGCGGACAGGGAGCCGTCCATGATCAGGCTGCCCTTTTCATAGACGATCAGGTATTGACCGGACCAGTCCTCCTGTGCCTCGGTGACCTTTTCCCAGGTCCCGGACGCAGGCTCTGCCGCGAATACCGACACCGGCAGCAGGGAAACCAGCATGACCAGTGACAGCAGCGCAGACAGAAGTCTGGTGCGAACAGGTGTTTTCATCAAGCTATTACCTCCTTTAATTTCTCCCGGAGCTTCCGCCCCACAAGTGCTTCTATTCTATCATACCCCCGTACCGGTTTCCAGCTTTATTTACAGATTTGACACAAATTTTGCTGATATGTGCACAAAGTATGGACGAATGCACAAAGGAAAATGAAAAGTTTTACCCGGATTCCTCTTGACGTATCCCGGGGGACTGTGCTATAATTTCAAACTGCGCGGACTATATTCCGCGGAATTTTCCATGCGTTTCAGGAGGATGCCCCCGTGTTGACAGAGCTTGCTTCCCGGGAAAAGGTGATTGGCGTGAAACAGTCCGCCAGAGCGATCCGGGATGGACGGGCCCAGCGGGTATTTCTGGCCTGCGACGCGGACGAGCTTGTTCTGGAACCCATCCGCAGCGCCTGCGGCAGTCTTCCCGTGGAGGAAGGCTACACCATGGCCCAGCTGGGCCGGGCCTGCGGCATCGACGTGGGCACCGCCGCCGCGGCGCTGCTGGCAAAGGAAAAACCGCTTCCAACGGAATAAAATCCTTTGTTCCGTGGAAAATATAGGGAGTCATCCCACAAATCTTTAGAAAGGAGTTCATTGCATGCCTACTTTCAATCAGCTGGTCAAGCAGGGCCGGAAACAGGCTACCTACAAGTCCAATTCCCCCGCTATGCAGAAGGGCCTGAATACGCTGAAGAACAAGGAGACCGATCTGTCCTCCCCTCAGAAGCGCGGCGTCTGCACCGCAGTGAGAACTGCCACCCCCAAGAAGCCCAACTCCGCTCTGCGTAAGATCGCCCGTGTCCGCCTGACCAACGGCTACGAGGTCACCGCCTACATCCCCGGTGTCGGTCATTCTCTGCAGGAGCACTCTGTGGTCATGATCCGCGGCGGCCGTGTCAAGGACCTGCCCGGTGTTCGTTACCACATCATCCGCGGCACTCTGGATACCCAGGGCGTTCAGGGCCGTATGCAGGCGCGCTCCAAGTACGGCGCCAAGCGTCCCAAGAGCAAGTAATCCCCGCATGAAATGAGCTTTGCCGAAAAGGTTTATATTATATATCGTATGTACCTCTTTGGCAGGCCGTACAACAGCCTCTCCGGCTGTTGAGTACCTATGAAATCATATTTTTATGAAGGAGGGAAGCATAGTGCCCAGAAGAGGTAATGTTCCCAAGAGAGAGATCTTGCCCGATCCTATGTACAACTCCGTGCTGGTGACCAAGCTGGTCAACAGCATTATGTTGGACGGTAAAAAGGGCGTCGCCCAGAAGGTCGTTTACGGTGCCTTTGACATCATCAAGGACAAGACCGAGAAGGATCCTCTGGAAGTGTTCACCCAGGCGATGGAAAACATCATGCCCAGTCTGGAAGTCAAGGCCCGCCGTGTGGGCGGCGCCACCTATCAGGTCCCCATGGAGGTTCGTCCTGCCCGTCGTCAGACCCTGGGTCTGCGCTGGCTGACCAACTACTCCCGCGCCCGCGGTGAGCGCACCATGGCCGAGCGTCTGGCCGGCGAGATCATGGACGCCGCCAACAACACCGGCGCGGCTGTGAAGAAGCGCGAAGATACCCACAAGATGGCCGAGGCCAACAAGGCGTTCGCCCACTTCCGCTGGTAAGAAAGCAAGGAGAATCTTATGCCGAGAAAAGTATCTCTGGAGAAAACAAGAAATATCGGCATCATGGCCCACATCGATGCAGGCAAGACCACCACGACCGAGCGTATCCTGTACTACACAGGCGTCAACTACAAGCTCGGCGAGACCCACGAGGGTACTGCGACGATGGACTGGATGGAGCAGGAGCAGGAGCGCGGCATCACCATTACGTCTGCCGCCACGACGTGCTTCTGGAAGAACCATCGCATCAACATCATCGACACCCCGGGCCACGTCGACTTCACGGTCGAGGTGGAGCGCAGCCTCCGCGTGCTCGACGGCTCTGTGACCGTCATGTGCGCCAAGGGCGGCGTTGAGCCGCAGAGCGAGACGGTTTGGCGTCAGGCGGATCACTACCATGTGCCCCGCATGATCTACGTCAACAAAATGGACATCATGGGCGCGGACTTCTATAACGTCCTGCGCATGATCGACGAGCGTCTCAAGTGCAATGCGGTGCCCATCCAGCTGCCCATCGGCAAGGAAGCCGAATTCCGCGGCATCATCGACCTGGTCGAGATGAATGCGGACGTCTACTACGACGAAATGGGCAAGGATATGCGCGTGGAGGAGATCCCCGAGGATATGCGCGAGCTCGCGGAGGAATACCGTGAGAAGATGCTCGACGCCGTTTCCATGTTCGACGATGAGATCATGGAGATGTATCTCGAGGGCAAGGAAATCCCCACCGCCAAGATCCGCGCAGCGATCCGCAAGGCGACCGTCGCGGTCGAGATGATCCCTGTGGTCTGCGGTACATCCTACCGCAACAAGGGCGTGCAGAAGCTGCTCGATGCCATTGTGGACTATATGCCCGCGCCGACCGATATCCCCGCCATCGAGGGTATCAACCCGAAGACGGACGAAGAAGACAAGCGTGAGCCGAGCGATGACGAGCCTTTCTCCGCCTTGGCATTCAAGATCATGACCGACCCCTATGTCGGCCGCCTGAGCTTCTTCCGCGTCTATTCCGGTACACTCAACACCGGCTCCTCCGTTCTCAACTCCACCAAGAATGTTCGTGAGCGCATGGGCCGTATCCTGCAGATGCACGCCAACCATCGTGAGGATATCGAGACCGTTTACTCCGGCGACATTGCCGCGGCGGTCGGTCTCAAGAACACCACGACGGGCGACACGCTCTGCGATGAAAAGCACCCGATCATCCTCGAGAGCATGGAGTTCCCCGAGCCCGTGATCCGCGTTGCCATCGAGCCCAAGACCAAGGCCGGTCAGGAGAAGATGGGCATTGCGCTGATGAAGCTGGCTGAGGAGGACCCCACGTTCAAGACCTACACGGACGAAGAGACCGGTCAGACCATCATCGCCGGTATGGGCGAGCTCCATCTGGAGATCATCGTCGACCGTCTGCTCCGCGAGTTCAAGGTCGAGGCGAACGTCGGCGCGCCGCAGGTCGCCTATAAGGAGACCATCACCAAGGCCGTCGATCAGGACACCAAGTATGCCCGCCAGAGCGGCGGTAAGGGCCAGTACGGTCACGTCAAGATCCACGTTGAGCCCAACGAGTCCGGCAAGGGCTACGAGTTCGTCAACGCCACGGTCGGCGGCAGCGTTCCCAAGGAGTATATCCCCGCGGTCGATGCCGGTATCCAGGGCGCGATGCTCGCGGGCGTGCTCGCTGGTTATCCGGTGGTCGACGTCAAGGTCACGCTGTACGACGGCTCCTACCACGAGGTCGACTCCTCGGAGATGGCGTTCAAGATCGCCGGCTCCATGGCGTTCAAGGAAGCCTGCCAGAAGGCCGGCCCCACGCTGCTCGAGCCGATCATGAAGGTCAGCGTCATTGTCCCCGACGAGTATATGGGCGACGTCATCGGCGACCTCAACAGCCGCCGTGGTCAGATCCAAGGTTTCGAGGCCCGCTCCGGCGCGCAGCAGATCGATGCGTTTGTTCCCCTCGCCGAGATGTTCGGCTATGCCACCGACCTCCGTTCCCGCACGCAGGGACGCGGTCAGTACACGATGGAGCCCTCGCACTACATCGAGATCCCGAAGAGCATTCAGGAAAAGATCATCGATCAGCGCACCGGGCGCCACATGAGCTGAGGCACGAAAATAACAGTTGCAAATCGGCTCGATTTACGGTAAAATTATGGTGTTATGCAAGTGACACCGAAAACAATGAAAAAATCATAATAGGAGGATCACTCTAATGGCTAAGCAGAAATTCGAGAGAACTAAGCCCCACGTAAACATCGGCACCATCGGTCACGTCGACCATGGTAAGACCACCCTGACCGCTGCCATCACCAAGTGGCTCGCCATGCAGGGCAAGGCCCAGTACACCGACTACAGCTCCATCGATAAGGCTCCCGAAGAGCGCGAGCGCGGCATTACCATCAACACGGCCCACGTTGAGTATGAGACCGAGAAGCGTCACTATGCTCACGTTGACTGCCCGGGCCACGCCGACTATATCAAGAACATGATCACCGGTGCTG
>OHBE01003267.1_pt1 | contig 10594 bp, 9 predicted proteins | sample 1577231 | NCBI WGS metagenome assembly OHBE01 (sample SAMEA3541506, study PRJEB24748) | human gut metagenome | biome: human gut; feature: human-associated habitat; material: faeces | place: China | collected 2012
AAGTGGTGTGAAAGCTATCGATCAAATAGCTGATGCGGTTAAGCAACCTAGCCTGAAAGAGATGAAAGTAAAAGATATGACGCTGGACTTCATCATCAAAGATGGACGGGTAGAAACAAAACCGTTCGATATTCAAATGGGAGACTACAACCTGAATCTTTCCGGTAGCACGGGTCTCGACCAGACTATCGATTACACAGGAAAGATTAAACTTCCTGCATCTGCCGGTAATATCTCCAAACTAATGACTCTTGATTTGAGAATCGGAGGTTCGTTCACTTCACCTAAAGTCAGTGTCGATACCAAGAGTATGGCCAATCAGGCTGTGGAAGCAGTAGCCGATGAGGCTATCAGCAAATTAGGCCAGAAACTCGGACTTGACTCTGCTGCCAGTGCCAACAAAGATTCTATCAAACAGAAAGTAACGGAAAAGGTGGCCGAGAAGGCATTGGACTTCTTGAAGAAGAAACTTAAATAAAAAAATAAGGAAAAGAGATTATGCTTCTGAAGCTATATGATAAAAATAACAATCCGCAGGACTTACAACGGATTATCGACATTCTGAATGATGGCGGACTTATCATTTATCCTACTGATACGATGTACGCTATCGGCTGTCATGGACTGAAAGAGCGTGCTATCGAACGCATCTGCCGTATCAAGGAGATAGACCCACGTAAAAACAATCTGTCTATCATCTGCTATGACTTGAGTAGTATCAGCGAATATGCCAAGGTGGACAATAACGTCTTCAAACTTATGAAACATAATCTTCCGGGACCGTTTACTTTCATCCTGAACGGAACAAACCGACTGCCCAAAATCTTCCGTAACCGGAAAGAGGTAGGCATCCGTATGCCGGACAACAATATTATCCGGGAAATTGCCCGTCTGCTGGACGCTCCGATAATGACCACCACCTTGCCATACGATGAAGATGAGGATCTGGAATATATAACCGATCCCGAACTAATCGATGAAAAGTTTGGCGATATAGTGGATCTAGTTATTGACGGAGGTATCGGAGGAATAGAACCTTCAACGGTAGTAAAATGCACAGAGGATGAACCGGAAATTGTTCGTCAGGGAAAAGGTTGGTTAGAAGAAAGTTAGTTTCTTCGACAGAATTCATTACAAAATGGGCTGCTATCAATTCAACATTGATGCAGCCCATTATTTATAGAGTCTGTTCTATATTATTTAATCAAATGACCAGCTTCAATGTCCTTGAAATAACGGTAAGTTCCTACTTTCAATTCTTCAGTCGCAGCATCATCACATACGATAATACCTTTTTCATGCATCTGCAATGCACTGATTGTCCACATCTGAGTGATAGAACCTTCTACGGCATGATACAGTGCACGGGCCTTGTTGTGTCCATTCACGATAATCATCACTTCTTTGGCAGAAAGAACAGTACCCACGCCTACTGTCAAAGCAGTTTTAGGCACTTTATTGATATCATTGTCAAAGAAACGAGAGTTAGCAATGATTGTATCCGTAGTCAATGTTTTCTGACGAGTACGTGAAGTCAATGAAGAACCCGGTTCATTGAAAGCGATATGTCCATCAGGACCAATACCACCCATGAACAAGTCGATACCGCCATAAGACTTAATCTTTTCTTCGTAACGTGCACATTCTGCATCCAGGTCAGGAGCATTGCCATTCAGGATATTCGTATTTTCAGCCTTGATATCAATATGACTGAAGAAGTTATTCCACATAAAAGAATAATAGCTTTCCGGATGTTCTTTCGGCAGTCCTACATATTCATCCATATTGAATGTTACTACATTCTGGAAGGAAACGATTCCTTTCTTATTCAGATCGATCAAAGCTTTGTACATGCCCAGAGGAGAAGATCCGGTAGGACAACCCAATACAAACGGTTTTTCAGGGGTTGGATTGGCAACTTTTATTTTTGCAGCAACGTAATGTGCAGCCCACTGAGATACGGACTGATAGTCCGGCTGAATAATAAGTCTCATAAGTCGATTGTTTTATAGGTTAGTTAATAAATTAATAATCTTATTCACTGTTTTAACGGTCTTTCTTCAAGCGCTCTGCCATGGCATGTGCCAGATTCTCGCATTGAGTGTAGGTAATATCCCTCATCGCCTGCTTCATCTCTACCGGATCGCCTACCAGTTCAAATTTACTCTTTTCTGCAAACTCTGCCATACGTTTCACCGCAGCACCTGCCCATGCGAAAGAACCGAAATAACCCAGATAACGTCCTTTCACCTCACGCACCAGAATCTTTGAAAGCAATGATTCTACCTCCGGGAAAATCTGATTGCTATATGTAGGAGAACCAATAATCAATCCCTTATAACGGAAAATATCTGCTATAATATAGGAAGGATGGCTCTTAGCAACATTATGCATTACGATATTCTTGATTCCTTGTGCAGAAAGTTCTTCGGCAATAGCCTCAGCCATTTGTTCTGTATTTCCATACATACTTCCGTATGCGATAACTACTCCCTCATCAGCGTCATAACGGCTCAAACGATCATATATACCGATCACTCTAGCTATATTTTCTGTCCACACCGGTCCATGAGTAGAACAAATAGCAGAAATAGGAAGTCCGCCAAGTTTCTGCAAAGCCTTTTGTACAGGACTTCCGTATTTACCTACGATATTAGAATAGTAACGAACCATTTCTCCCCAATACTTATCCAGATTAATACGGGTATCCAGAAAGCCACCGTCTACTGTACCGAAACATCCGAAGCCGTCGCCAGAGAAAAGAACTCCGTCAGTCTCATCAAATGTCATCATCGTTTCCGGCCAATGCACCATAGGGGTCATGTAAAAGCGCAGTTTATGGCGACCTAAAGCCAAAAAATCTCCGTCCTTCACCAGATATTGTTCCCCGGTCACACCGTAGAAACCTTCAATCATGCCGAATGTCTGCTTATTACCCACGATAATAATCTCCGGATAATGCTGTTTTATCAATCGGATAGATCCGGAATGGTCCGGTTCCATGTGATTTATTATTAAATAATTGATAGGACGTTCACCGATCACTTGCTTGATCTTACGCAGGTATACTTCAAAATAACAGATGTCTACTGTATCCACCAATGCCACCATTTCATCATCAATCAGATAAGAGTTATACGAAACTCCATAGGGCAACGGCCACATCGCTTCAAAACGGTGTTTATTACGGTCATTCACTCCCACGTAGTGGACATTTCCTTTAATTCTTGTTTTCTCCATTCTTCAACTTTATTAATTTCACTTTCACCACTGGCTTCCTCTAAAAAACAGGTAATTATTCAGTGGCAAATTTATCACCTGCAAAAATAATTCTTTTTTCCGAATCCCTGTACTTCTTCCCTTGATAAGCACCTCTTTCTTTCATTCTTTTTTGCAAACGTACTACAAATTCATAATTTTTCAATCCCCAGTCCGGAGCTATTAATAAATCTTTAGGAGATTGAGAGACAAAACGTTCTACAACCATATCCGGACGAAGATGTTCGACATAGTCAATCACCAGATCAATATATTCGTTTACCTCCGTGAACAGATGAAAATCCGCCGGGTTTATATCATATTCGTGCGCCATACGGGTCCCGCGAATCAACTGTAACTGATGAATTTTAAGAGTTGACAAAGGAAGGTCAGACAGGATTCCCGCTTGCGCCACCATAGCGTCAGATGTTTCTCCCGGAAGTCCTAGAATGATATGTCCGCCTACGAGAATGCCACAAGCAGCCGTCCGCCCGACAGTTTCTACGGTATCCTCATAAGTATGTCCGCGGTTTATGCGCTGCAAAGTTCTATCACAAGTACTCTCAATACCGTATTCTACCATTAGAAAAGCGTGTTTGTTCAATTCCTCCAGATAGCGCAACAACCCTTCCGGCATACAATCCGGACGAGTACCAATCACCAACCCCACTACGTCTTCTACTTCCAACGCTTCCTCATATTTACGTTTTAATCCTTCTAACTCTGCATATGTATTAGTATATGCCTGAAAATAGGCCAGATATTTCATTTCAGGATATTTACGGGCAAAGAAACATTTACCTTCCTCCAACTGAGCAGTGACCGACTTCTCTGTCCGGCAATAATCAGGATTAAAGGTCTGGTTATTACAATAGGTACAACCGCCCCACCCTTTCGTCCCGTCACGGTTAGGACAAGTGAAACCCGCGTTCAACGAAATCTTTTGTACTTTATAGGGAAAATACTTACGCAGAAAAGTTGGAAAATCATTATATAGAAGATGAGTTGACATATTCATTACTGTTCATTCATTATTTAATCTACAAACATAAGAAAAATTAGCGAGGTAAAAAAAGATGCCCCAAAATATCTTCAATATATTAAAATAATCATAAATACCATAAGATAAATTAATAAATATTGCAAAAGGAGAAACTATTTAACTAGATTTGTCTTGATTTTAGGCATTGACGGGAGGACACTTGTGAAAGTATTGTGCAATTTATTCCCCAATTATGATTTCATCTCACCATACCCCATGCAACTCACGTCAATAAAATAATCCTCTTTGTATTCTTTAACCAGAATATAAAGAGGATTTTATATGAGGATACTAAACAATAGTATATGTATGCTTATTTTTGATTAATAAATGAAAGTTTTATCTTCAGTCATAAAATCAGTTTTATAATCCCAGTCTTTCTTTCAATAATCTGTAACCGGAAAGGCTTACCCGGAGCTTAACCCCGTTTTTTAGTAATAATTGATATGTTTCTTTCCCAAACAGTTCAACCCGTGATATCTGTGTTACGTTGACAATAGTCGAACGATGAACACGAACAAATGTTTCAGGCGGCAGATGCGTTTCAAAATATTTCATAGTTTGTTCTTTCAGGTATTCTCCTGAAGGAGTGATTAACATCACATAATCACCACAAGCTTGTATGTAGATTAGTTCATCCGCTTTAATCAAATGAATACGTGAACCGTCTTTCACTGTGATTCGATCAATTAATCCAGCCGGAACTTCCACCGGTGCCTCAACTACCTGATGCGCAATCAGTTCTTTTTCAAGTTCCTGATTCAAAACTTCTTCTTTAGCGGTAATCAAACGATACCAAAGAGTTACCGCAATCAGAACCGGTAACTCGAACAATAACCGGAAAGGGATTGTCTGTGTAAAAGGGATATAGGATATACCTGCTATCCGTACCATACTATCACAAACCATAAAACAACCTGCCAGCCAAAGCAGACTTCCTACCACTATCATGATAATATCTGTCTGCAACAACGAAACGAGCCCGACAACATACCATGCCAGATAGGCTAAGGCAGCTAACCAACCCATCGTTGCTATCCCATCTACCAAGGCAGGAAGGTAATCAGCTCCGGTGTATAGGCAGACTAATGCTACCTGAGCCGCAACCAACACCAGCAAAAGCAGCAGTATCGGAATCCAACGATAAGGGTAATCTATAATTGGATGTGCTTTCATACACTAGTCTTTTATCTCCAGACCTCCAAAAGAAAGCGTACCTCGAACTACTAATATGCTCTCATAGTTAATATCCCCGTTATGCCAACGTTTATCATCACAGCCACCGAAGAAAGTATTACATTTGAATACTACTTTCCAATCGGAAGGAACATAAATCTCAACTCCTCCCCAGCTACAGTCCAGATCGATATAAGTTTCTCCCAACGCAATATGGGTATGACGCAAATCAATAACTGTACCCCCGAACGAAGTACGAACAATAGCTCCTTTGAATAGCTCATCAAGTACGACATGACGTGCCGCTCCCCAAACATTTTCCGAATGCAAAAAGCCATCGACAGACTCGCATTGTTGCTGTTCTTCTTTAAAGTTCATACCCAGACCTCTCCGTTTCATCCATTCCTTGCGATGATGTGCCATATGGCTATGAGACCAAGGCCCTCTTCTTCGGGATTTGAAAATCAACAAAACACCCGCTATTATCAAAGCAAGAGGCCAGACCATTGCCTGAGAATTCTCAGGCAACCATGAAAGCCCACCCAATAAGAAATAGACACCAATCAACAAAAGAATTATTCCTCCTACAAAATGGCGACGTATCATCGAATATATACCTAATATAATAAAAAGAGAATACCAGGATACTATCGTGCTAAACAATTCAGCAGTAATCCATCCCATATTGCGGGCAAACAGTAGTATCCCCGAAAGGATAAAAAGTGAAGCTACCAGATATTTACCGGAAAAGCCTGTAGCAGACAAAGTTTTTTGTTTCTCTTCCATTATTTCTATTATTAATTGATTAATGGTTCAAAGATACGCCATTTCTTTATGCTTTTACAGGCTTTTCTGCTGATTTACGGTCAATAATCCGATGAATACCGGATAAAAACCGATGAAACTTATCATAATACTCATTGTTTTACCTGCTTTCACAAGCAAATAGAACTAAGAAATCTAATCATTAAAAAACAATTATTTGGAATGACTTGCCGGAAAAGTATTCTCCACCAAGCCATTCAGATACACCTCTAGATTTGTATAAGCAGCACTCAAATTATACTTTGCCCCGTCAGACGCATCATTAGGATTTAAGCCTTTTGCTATTTCCCATCCGTCCGGTATACCGTCCTTGTCTGTATCGACAAGAGAAGAGGTTTCAGTTATATATTCGTCCCACTTTTCTATAGTATCCTCCTGACTGTCTATCAAACCATATCCACCACCTTTAGATGCATTAGTACTATAAGTACCATTAGCAGTTTCACTTACAATACGCCTATCAATCTTATCTCGCTCCGGAATGATATACTTATTATCCTTCCAGCCACATGTCCATGCCCCTGCATACGCCAGCACAGTTTCGTAAGCGTCTGTAGCAGATTGCATAAAACTGTAATCAGAAAGGATATCAATGCGCATGTCCAACAATAAGTCAGAAGATGTTCTTTCGTCATTCTTTACCTTGAATGCAGTAGAAGAAGTATTATTGGCGTTGGCGCTGGCAATCTCCTTCTGCTGTTCGCCTGACAAGTCCACACATGTATTGTCCATTATATTGCCATTCACATAAAAGTAACCAAATACTCCGGCATCTTGGGCATTCTTTCCATCATCTATATAAGCGGTGAAAAAACGTGCATGAGTTTTATCCTTGGCGGAAGCAGGACCTAGTTTATAATAGTTGTTCATAATATTGTAATAACCTCCCTGAGCTCCATAAGCACCTTCATTAGTCCAATTATAAATTACATTATTACATAAGTCCACCTTTTCCACATCTGCCCGATTCGAATAACGACTTCCACAAAGACGCGGAGTCCGATTACTGTGATGAGCCAACAAATTATGATGGAATGTGGCAGGTGAGCCACCCCATATTCCACCATAACCATGAGCCTCTTTTTCATGTATCGAATGCCACAAGCTTTCGCTGAGAATACACCACTGCATTGTAAAATTAGTATTCCCATAAAATGAGGCACATTCATCAGTGCTCCAACTCATGGAACAATGGTCAATAATAATATTCTGCTTTCCGGGATAATTATTCTGATAACCATTCATCGCATCATCCTCTATTCGTTTTTCATCTCCCATACGACAACGGAGGAAACGAATAATTACATTATTGGCATTCACCCGCAAAGTGTTGTCCTTCAAACAGATTCCCTTACCCGGAGCTGTTTGACCTGCAATAGTAATGTCATCGTTGGTGATAACTAGTTGTTTCTGCAATTCGATCACTCCTCCGACTGCAAAGACTATTGTACGTCTTCCCTTCTGCTGTATAGCATGACGTAAAGTACCCACCGCCCCATCATCAGCTAATGAAGTCACTATATATACAGTACCTCCGGCACCTCCTGTTGTATACTTTCCGGCACCATAAGCTCCCGGAAAAGCAACAATGGTGGTACGGTCGGGGGTAGGATATTCCGGTAGCCCCGATTCATCTGTCAACTGTTTTTCTGTTGCCTGTTCGAATGAACAGGCAACTACTCCCCCAAAAAAGAAAGCCGACAATATAATTCCCAATATATTTTCTTTATAAACCCAAATAACAAGTTGTCCTTTTATTAGTCTTTTCATGTTCCTGATAGTTTAAAGTGATTATCCTTTTTATTACGAACGAGTTCACCTCACAAAAGTATGGAAACAGAAATATACTCATGTGCAATATTTGTTTTTCACTTTGTATTTATTGTTGATTAATTATGGTTGAATTAAAAAAAAGACAAGTTTCAAATAACAATAAATACTATGCGAATAACAATTATTACACACGTAGCTACCTAAATATTCATACCTTTACGCCATTAAAACGAAAATCAGAATAAAGTTCCATATCAAAACAATAATCAACTAAAGAAAGAGCATGAATAAAAAACTACCGGCAGCACTGTGCATTTTACTCACTATACCTATAATGGTAAGTGCGACAACCTATATATCCATTGATATACAGGATAATAAAAGTGTCAATAATGAGAAGAAAGACTATCCGACCCCTGATCGAAACAAAATTATAGCTTTTCCCGGAGCAGATGGTGCCGGAAAGTATACAACAGGAGGTGCCGGAGGTACTGTATATATAGTGACTTCACTAGCCGATGACGGTTCCGAAGGAACTTTCCGTTGGGCTATCAACCAAAAAGGTACTCGCACAATCGTTTTTGCAGTAGACGGAATCATAGAGCTGCAAAAACCTCTGAGAGTCAACAATGGAGACCTAACCATTGCCGGACAAACAGCTCCAGGTGACGGTATCTGCCTAAAAAACTATACTTTCTCCATTCAAGCCGACAATGTAATTGTCCGTTTTATCCGCTCACGCATGGGAGTTGACATCAAACAAAAAGGAGACGACGCTATGAACGGCATCAAAAACCACCAAAATATTATCATTGACCACTGCTCCATGAGTTGGAGTACCGATGAATGCGCCACTTTTTATAATAATCGCAATTTCACTCTCCAATGGTGCATCATCAGCGAAAGCCTTGCCAACTCCATTCATGAAAAAGGAGCTCACGGCTATGGAGGCATTTGGGGAGGACAGACTGCAACTTTTCATCACAACTTATTGGCTCATCACACCAACCGTACTCCTCGTCTTTGCGGAAGCCGTTATACTGGTAAACCGGAAGAAGAAAAAGTTGATTTATTCAATAATGTAATCTATAATTATGGTAGTGACGGAGCTTATGCCGGCGAAGGAGGTTCCTACAATTTCATTAACAACTATTATAAACCGGGACCTTTCAGCGCTACAAAAGGTTCTTTTAAACGTTTGTTTACCGCATACGCCGACGATGGAACGAATAAGAATGAAGCCGGTGTCCACGGTATATTCTACTTTAATGGTAATTATATGGACCCTACTTGTTCTAAACTCACCGATAAACAAAAAGAAGCTCTTTACAAAGTGAACAGAGACAATGCCTACGGACTGGTAATCAAAAACGACTTTGCACCTGAAAAAAAGTTGTTGTCCTCTAAAGCTTTCAATATAGCCGAACGTACTTCCTTGCAATCTGCGAAAAAAGCATATAAAGACGTGCTCGAATATGCCGGTGCTTCGTATCGTCGTGACATAATAGACAAACGCATTGTAGAAGAAACCCGCAAAGGTAATTATACTTATGAAGGTTCCCACGGTAGCACCAACGGCATGATAGACCAGCCATCGGATGTAGGAGGATGGCCGGAATATAAATCGGAAGTAACTTTAGTCGATACCGATGGTGACGGTATGCCGGATGAATGGGAAATTGCTAATGGATTGAATCCGAATGATCCAAGTGATGCTAATAAAGATTGTACAGGTGACGGATATACGAATATTGAAAAGTATATCAATGGAATCAGTACAAAACACAAAGTAGACTGGAGAGATTTAAAAAATAACTACGATACATTGGCTGAGAAAGGAAAATTAATGTAATCTGCAACTGGTATCGGTATAAGATGCCGGAACTGGGTTTCCTTTTGGCATATGGTATAAAAAATAAGATGAAATGAAAAAGATAGTTTTAATGTCTCTGTTGTTGCTTTGCGGTTGGATATCTGCCGGAGCAGTCGATTTGAACAAAGAGAATCGTGATCCGAAATATGTAGAGTCTATAGTCAATCGTTCGCAGAAAATTGTAGATAAACTAGGACTTACGGATGTGAAAGCAGCCGAAGACGTTTGTAATATTATTGCCAATCGCTATTTCGAACTGAATGATATTTATGAAATACGTGATGCAAAAGTAAAAACCGTTAAGGAATCAGGTTTGACCGGTGATGCGAAAAATGAAGCGTTGAAGGCTGCTGAAAATGAAAAAGATGCAGCTTTGTACCGTTCTCACTTTGCTTTTCCTGCCAGTTTATCTCTCTTTTTGAATGAGGAACAGATAGAAGCCGTAAAAGATGGAATGACTTATGGCGTAGTGAAAGTGACTTATGAAGCTACGCTTGATATGATTCCTTCTTTGAAAGAAGAAGAAAAGGTACAAATCTATGCTTGGTTGGTGGAAGCGCGTGAGTTTGCCATGGATGCGGAAAATTCAAATAAGAAACATGCGGCTTTCGGCAAGTACAAAGGACGTATCAACAATTATCTGGCTA
>OHBE01003273.1_pt1 | contig 10564 bp, 10 predicted proteins | sample 1577231 | NCBI WGS metagenome assembly OHBE01 (sample SAMEA3541506, study PRJEB24748) | human gut metagenome | biome: human gut; feature: human-associated habitat; material: faeces | place: China | collected 2012
GTCAGCACGAGTGAAGCGCAGGGGTGCCCGGAGCGCAGCGGAGGGTCAGCACGAGTCAAGCGGAGGCCGCGCCCGCCGTAGCGGAGGGTCAGCACGAGTGGGGCGCAGGGGTGCCCACCGGGCGGGGTACGGTGCAAATGGAAAAGGCAGACAGGATAAACCCATCTGCCTTTCTTCCGGTTGCAATAAAGATCAAGATTACTTGAACTTGCGCTTACGAGCAGCCTCGGACTTTTTCTTGCGCTTAACGGAAGGTTTCTCATAATGCTCGCGCTTACGGACTTCCGCCAGAACACCGGATCTGGCGCAGGAACGCTTAAAACGTCTGAGAGCACTATCCAGCGACTCGTTATCTTTTACTCTGATCTCTGCCATTTACTTTCCCTCCCTACGCCTACGGCTGGAGTTATATCCTAATTACAGGATAACATAGTGATTATACTATGCTTTCACGGATTCTGTCAAGAGATTTTTGCAGGAACCTTACACGGGTGTTTTATTTTGCCACGATATTGTAGAGCTTACCCTTTACATAGATTTCCTTGATGATGCTCTTGCCCGCCAGAGCCGCCTGCACATTGGCATCGGCCATCACCAGCGCCTTGACCTCCTCCTCGGCGGCGTCGCTGGGGATCATCAGTCTGGCCTTGATCTTTCCGCTGATCTGAACGGCAATCTCCACGGCGGCATCCACGCACTTGGCGGGGTCATATTCCGGCCACTTGGCGTGGACCAGCATCTCCTTCCCGCCGATGGCCTCGTTCATCTCCTCGGTGAGGTGCGGAGCAAAGGGGTTGAGCAGGGTGATGAAGGTGCGAAGCTCGCCGCGGGTCACGCTGCCCTTATCGTTGATCTCGTTGAGTACGCTCATCATGGCGGCGATGGCAGTATTGCACTTGAGGCCCTCGATGTCCTCCGAAACCTTGCGGATGAGCTTATGGAAGCTGCCCTCCAGCTCGGGGGAATAGCCCTCCTCGGGGGTCATGATATCGGTGAGGGCGGCCACACGCTCCAAAAAGCGCTTTACGCCCTTGATGGAGGAGGTGTTCCACGGGGCGGTCTTTTCAAAGTCGCCGATGAACATCTCGTACATTCTCAAGGTATCGGCGCCGTACTGGGCGATGACGTCATCGGGATTGACGACGTTGCCGCGGGATTTACTCATCTTCTCGCCGTTTTCGCCCAAAATCATGCCGTGACTGGTGCGCTTGGCATAGGGCTCCTTGCAGGAAACCACGCCGATATCATAGAGGAATTTGTGCCAGAAGCGGGAATACAGAAGATGCAGCGTGGTATGCTCCATGCCGCCGTTATACCAGTCTACCGGCATCCAGTAGTCCAGCGCCTCCTTGGCGGCCAGCGCATTGGCATTGTGCGGGTCGCAGTAGCGCAGGAAGTACCACGAGGAACCCGCCCACTGGGGCATGGTATCGGTCTCACGCTCGGCGGGGCCGCCGCAGCAGGGGCAGGTGGTCTTTACCCAGTCGGTCAGCTTGGCCAGCGGGGACTCCCCGTTATCGGTCGGCTCGTAGCTTTCCACCTCGGGCAGGCGCAGCGGCAGCTCCTCCTCGGGGATGTCCACCCAGCCGCACTTGGGGCAGTTCACCAGCGGGATGGGCTCGCCCCAGTAGCGCTGGCGGGAGAATACCCAGTCACGCAGCTTGTAGTTTACCTTGGTCTCGCCCTTCTTGTGCTCCTCCAGCCACTTGATGATGGCCTTCTTGGCCTCCTCCACGGGCATCCCGTCCAAAAAGCCGGAATTGACCATGATGCCGGTGGCGCAGTCGGTAAAGGCTTCCTTTTCCACATCGCCGCCCTTTACCACCTCGATGATGGGCAGGCCGAACTTCTTGGCGAACTCCCAGTCACGGGTATCGTGGCCGGGTACCGCCATGATGGCGCCGGTGCCGTAGCTCATCAGGACGTAATCGGAGATGAAAATGGGGGTCTCCTTGCCGTTGACGGGGTTGATGGCCGCAACGCCCTCCAGCCGCACGCCGGTCTTTTCCTTGGCCATTTCGGTGCGCTCGAAGTCGGACTTACGGGCGGAAGCCTCCCGGTACGCCCGGACGGCATCCATATTGGTGATGCGGTCGGCCCACTTATCGATATAAGGGTGTTCCGGCGACATGACCATGTAGGTCGCACCGAACAGGGTATCGGGGCGGGTGGTATAGACGATCAGCTTATCGCCGCCGGTGGTATCGAATTCGACCTCGGCGCCGGTGGAACGGCCGATCCAGTTGATCTGGGAGGTCTTGACGCGCTCCAAGTAGTTCACGTCGGAAAGGTCATCGATGAGGCGCTGGGCGTAGGCGGTGATCTTGAGCATCCACTGGCTCTTTACCTTGTGGATGACCTCGCTGCCGCAGCGCTCGCAGACGCCGTTTACCACTTCCTCATTGGCCAGCACGCACTTGCAGCTGGTGCACCAGTTGACGGACATTTCCTTCTTATAGGCCAGCCCGTGCTTAAATAGCTGCAGGAAGATCCACTGGGTCCATCTGTAATAGGCGGGGTCGGTGGTGTTTATCTCCCGTTCCCAGTCGAAGGAAAGGCCCAGGCTTTGCAGCTGTGCCTTGAAGTGCGCCACGTTCTGTGCCGTGACGATCTCCGGGTGGATGTGGTTCTTGATGGCGAAGTTTTCGGTGGGCAGGCCGAAGGCATCCCAGCCCATGGGGTACAGGACGTTATAGCCCTGCATCCGGCGCTTTCTCGCTACGATATCCAAAGCGGTATAGGAACGGGGGTGCCCCACGTGCAGCCCCTGCCCGGAGGGGTAAGGGAACTCCACCAGCGCATAGTATTTGGGCTTGGTGTAGTCATTTTCGGCGTGGAACGCACGGGCCTGCTCCCATTTTTTTTGCCATTTCGGTTCGATTTCCTTAAATTCGTGTTTCAACGGTCTTCCTCCCAACCTCATTCGGCGCCGCGGCGCTTGCTTTGTTTCTGCAAAAATCAGTTTTCCCCGGTAAAATCCAGCGGCAGGCGGGGTGCATCCGCCCACACCCGGTCGATGCTGTAAAAATCGCGGGTTTCGGCATAGAAAATATGGACGATCACATCCCAGTAGTCCATCAGGATCCACTGGGCGGAGCTGCGTCCCTCGATGCGCTTGGGCTCGATGCCCTGACGCCCCAGATATTCGTCCAGGTCCTCGCACAGCGATTTGACCAGCGTGGTATTGCCGGCGCTGGCCACCACAAAGTAATCGCCGATGGTGGTCAGCTCGCCGATCTGGATGACCTCAAGGTCGGTGGCCTTTTTGCTATCCAAAAAGCGGGCGATGGAAAGAGCAAGTTCTTTCGGGTTCATTCCTTTTCCTCCTTGCAGATTTTAACGTATTCATTGTAGGCCTGCCAGCTGTCCCGGCAGATGGTTCTTCTGCGGCGGGTCAGCTTGCCGATGGTATAGGACAGGGCATACAGCATGGCCTCATCCAGTGAGGTATCCGCCAAACGGCGCATCTCGGCCACATCGGGGTAATGCCGCCCCTCCTCGGTCAGGTCCGCCAGATAGATGATCTTTTCCAGCCGGCTCATGCCGGTCCGGCCGGTGGTGTGGTAGCGCACGGCATCCTCGATCTCACGATCCCGTACCCCGAAGCGCCCCAGCAGCTCCGCCGCCGCATAGCCGTGGATGAGCTGCGGCTGCTCCCGAAAATCAATATCGGGTATTATAGCACTTTGCCCCACGATTTGCAATGCCTCCGGAAGGGGCATTTCCTTGCAGCAATCGTGCAGTATGCCGGCCACCGCCGCCTTTTCGGGGTCCTCCCCCCAGCGGCGGGCCAGCCGTTCGGCTTCCCGTTCCACCCCCAGGGAATGAAGGTACCGTTCTTCGCTCATCAGCGGCCGGATGGCCGCACGCATTTCCTCCCGGGTCATCGTTTTTCCCCCTTATACAGTCCGTGGGCGGCAATGTACTCCCCTACCCCGTCGGGCAGGTCATCGCAGGGCAGGCCGCAGCGCAGCTTTTCCCTTATCTCGGTGGAGGACACCACCCGCACTCGGTTATCCAGGAAGATGGTGAGCACACCCTCCCGTGCCAGCAGCCTTGCCTGACGGTACAGCGACTCCTTATCATCCGGTTCCCGGCTGGCCACCGCCAGCGTGCACATTTTGGCCAGCGTGCGCCATTCCCGCCATGCGGTAAAGGTCAGGTAGTTATCGGTTCCCATGATGAGATAAAAATCATCATCGGGGTAGAGCCAGCGCATATGCTGCATCGTTTCGACGGAATAGCTGACGCCGCCCTTGGCAAGCTCGTAGTCATCCGCCACGGCGCCGCGCAGGCCCAGCAGCGCCAGACGGCACATCTCCAGCCGGTCCTCCCCCGCTGCCAGCTCCGGAGAGGCCTTATGGGGCGGGATATAGGTGGGGATAACATGAAGACTGTCCAGCCGCAGCTGCTTCATTGCATGACGGCATACCTCCACATGACCCAAATGGATGGGATTGAAGGTGCCGCCGTAAAAGCCGATCCTAGCCACTTCTCTCCCCTCCGTTACTTCAGGTCAATGATGGTTTTTTCGGGGTTTTTGCGGTAGAGGGTCACCTTTCGTCCCACCACCTGCACCACCTCGGCGCCGGTCGCCTCCGCCAGCAGCGCCGCCATCTCCTTCGGGGTCTCCGGGGCGGTCTCCAGCACCGTCAGTTTGATCAGCTCGCGGGCGGTCAGGGCGTCATCCACCTGCTTTTGCAGGGCGTCGCCCATGCCGTTTTTGCCCACCTGAAGGATGGCCTCTACGGTATTGGCCATGGCACGCAGCCGGGCTCTCGTTTTGGAATTCATCATTTCATTCTTCCTCTTTTCTGCTTTTCATTTTCTCATACAGCGCCGCCAGCGCCCGTCCCCGGTGGCTGATGGCATCCTTTTCGGCTCCGTCCAGCTCTGCAAAGCTGCGCTCCCCCACCATAAAAAGCGGGTCGTAGCCGAAGCCGTTTTGTCCGTGCAGGCAGCGGGCGATGGTCCCCTCGCAGGCGCCCTCGCACCGCACAATATCATTTTCTCCGAATACGGCACAGATGGAGCAGACGAACCGTGCCGTGCGCTTTTCCTCGGGGATATCCTCCATCTCCCGCAGCAGCTTTTTATTGTTGTCGTCGGAATTATGCCCCTCGCCGGCATAGCGGGCGGAATACACCCCCGGCGCACCGCCGAGAGCATCCACGCAGAGGCCCGAGTCATCCGCTACGGTGGGCAGGCCGGTGGCCCGGTAGATGCCCATCGCCTTGAGGAATGCGTTTTCCGCAAAGGTACTGCCCGTTTCCTCGATCTCCAGATCGGGCGGGCAGACCTCATCCTGCGGGATGACCTGCCAGCCCAGCGGGGATAAAATACGGCAGAATTCCTCTACCTTGTGTTTATTTTTGGTGGCCAGTATCAGCTTCATGCTTCTTCCTCATCCAGTAGCAGCGCACGGGCGAACTCGGCGGCGCAGAAGGGGGTCAGATCCCCGATGCTCTCGCCGGTGCCGACGAACTTGATGGGCAGCCCCAGCTGATCCCGGATGGCGATGGCCACGCCGCCCTTGGCGGTGCCGTCCAGCTTGGTAAGAATGATGCCGGTGACGCCGCAGGCCGCTGCAAATTCCCGTGCCTGATTCAAGCCGTTCTGCCCGGTGGTGGCATCCAGCACCAGCAGCGTTTCCCGGCTGCAGCCCGGCGCCTCCCGTTCCAGTACCCGGTCGATCTTCGCCAGCTCCTCCATCAGGTTTTTCTTGGTGTGCAGGCGGCCGGCCGTATCGCAGATCAATACATCGATATTCCTTGCCTTGGCGGCGGTGATGCTATCGTACACCACCGCAGCGGGATCGGCGCCCTCGGCGTGCTTCACCATCTGGCAGCCCACACGGCCGGCCCATATGCCCAGCTGCTCCCCGGCGGCGGCCCGGAAGGTATCCGCAGCGCCCAGCAGCACCTTTTTGCCCTGCCCCTGCAGCCAGTAGGCCAGCTTGCCGATGGAGGTGGTCTTGCCCACGCCGTTGACCCCGACCACCAGCACGACGCTGGGCCGGGTCTCGGTTTGCAGCGGCTCGTCCGGCTCCATCAGCTCGGTGACGATCTCGCAGAGATTCTGCCGCAGCTCGGCGGAGTCGATGCTTTTGTGCTTGATGCGCTCGCCCAGCCTGGAGCAGATCTTCCCGGCGGTGGTCACCCCCACATCGGCCAGAATGAGGATCTCCTCCAGCTCCTCCAGCGTATCGGCGGTGATCTTCCCGGAGAAATTATCCAGCTCCAGGCTCAAATTCTGCTTGGTCTTTTTTACGCTTTTGCGAAAAATATCAAAAAATCCCATGGGTACTCCTTAATTCAGGCTCTTGCCGAATTTCTTTTCCATCTCGGCCACATCCAGCCGCAGCAGCTTACTGATGCCTTCCTCCTCCATGGTGACGCCGTACAGGACGTCGCCCTGCTCCATGGTGCCGCGGCGGTGGGTGATGGAGATGAACTGGGTGTGGTCGGTCATGCGGTGCAGATAGGCGGCAAATTTACCGACATTGACATCGTCCAGTGCGGCCTCGATCTCATCGATGAGGACGAACGGGGCGGGATTGACCCGCAGGATGGCAAAGTAGATGCAGATGGCCACAAAGGCCTGCTCGCCGCCGGAAAGCGCCGACAGGTTTTTGATGATCTTGCCGGGCGGCTGCACGATGATCTCGATGCCCGTTTCCAGGGGGTCGGTGGCATCGGTCAGACGCAGCTCGGCGTGTCCGCCGCCGAACAGCTCCCGGAAGATCTCGCCGAAGTGCCGGTTAATGCCCGCAAAGCGCTCGGTAAAGATGGCGCTCATCTTGGCGGAAAGCTCGGCGATCAGCCGGGTCAATTCCTTCTTGGCGTTCTCGGCGTCGTCTATCTGCTCCTTCATAAAGCGGTAGCGGCCGCTTACCTCCTCGTATTCCTCTATGGCGGCCACATTTACGGCGCCCAGCCCCCGGATGCGTCCCCGCAGCTCGGTCAGGCGCTTCTGGGCGGCGGGCACGTCCTCCAGCGGGATGGCGGTCTCGGCGGCCTCGCTGCGGGTCAGCTCGTATTCCTCCCACATCTTGGTGCTGATGCCGTTCTGCTGCTCCTGCATCGCTTCGCTCTTTTCCTGCAGGCGCACAAGCTCGCTGGCGGCGGCCTCCCGCTTGGTGATGGCATCGCTGCTTTCCCTTGTCAGGATGCTGCGGCGGGCCTCCAGCGTGTCCTTCTGCCCGTCGGCCTCCTTGATATCCCGGCGCAGCGTTTCGATCTCGCTGCCGCCTCCTGCCGCCCCGGCGGTGATCTCCTCGATCTCGGCCCGGATGGCTTCGTTTTCCTTTTGCAGCTGCTCCTGCTTCTGCCGCAGCTCGGTCAATGCCGCTTCGCTGCCGCTTTGCTGGTTTTCCAGCTGCGCAATGACGCTTTGTGCGGCCTCGCAGTCCTTGCGGCGGGTGATGGCCTCCATTTGCAGGTCGGTCACCTGCCGTGCCGACTCCTCGATGGCCTCGGTCAGTGCGGTATGCGCCGCCGTGCTTTCCACATCCATGCGGTTCAGCCGTGCGACCTCCTCGGTCAGCTTTTTCACCAGCTCTCCGCCGGTGAGCTTCTGCTTTCGCAGCTCCTCCACACGGGCGGTCAGCTCGTCATATTCCCGCAGCGCCTGCTCGTTGAGCTGCTCGGCCTCCTCGGTGCTTGCGGTCAGCCGGGACACCAGCGTCTGTGCGGAGATCAGATCCTCCCGCGCGGTTTTTTCCTCGGCTGCTATGCCCTCCACCGTCGCCCGGATGGTATCCGCCTCCCGGCGCAGCTCGGTCAGCTGGGTCTCCAGCTCCTCCACCTGTGCGGCGTATTTCTTCGCCTCGGCGGTCAGGGCGTCTATCTCTCCCCGGCGGGAAAGAATGGATGCGTTTTTATTGACGGAGCCGCCGGTCAGGGAGCCGCCCGCATTGACCACCTGCCCATCCAGCGTGACCGCCCGGTAGCGGTAGCCGTAGGCCTTGGCAATGGCGGCCGCGGCGTCGATGTCCTCCGCCACGACGGTACGCCCCAGCAGCGAGTCCATCACCGCCCGGTAGCGTTCCTCACACTGTACCAGCTCGCTGGCCAGTCCCACATAGCCGCCCCGTGCGGCCAGGTCGCTTTCCCGGATCGGGTTCGCCCGGATATTGGTGAGCGGCAGGAAGGTGGCACGTCCCGCACCCCGTTCCTTCAGCAGGGCGATGGCCCGCTTGGCGGCGGTCTCATCCTGCACCACGATATTCTGAATGGCGGCGCCCAGTGCAATCTCCACGGCGGTGGAATAGCGGTTTTCGGTCCGGATCAGGGCGGAGACCGGCCCGATGACGCCCCGCAGGGCTCCGGCGCCCGCCTGCTTCATCACAAACTTGACGCTGTTATTAAAGCTTTCGTAGTTCTTTTCCAGGTCGGTGAGCACCTGCGCACGCTGCAGCTTTTCCCCGGCCAGCTTTTCGCTGTTTCTCTGCCGGCTTTCCACCTCGGCGATTTTATCGCTGCGGCTTTTCAGCTTATAGAGGTAGCCGTTTTTGCTGTTCTGCAGGCTTTCCAGCCGTTCCCGCAGCTCCTCCGCAAAGGCCCGGTGCCCCGCCAGCTCCTCCCGCAGGCGGGTCAGGTTCTCATCCTTATTCTTGGCCTGTCCCCGCAGCGCCTCCAGACGGTCCACCGTCTCCTCGGCCAGCGTGCCGGCGGTCTCGGCGGAAAGCTCCGCCCGGTGGATGTTCTCCTGCAGCTCCTGCTTTTGCAGCGCAAGGGCGCTCTGCTCGGTCGCCAGCCGGCGCTCCTCCTGCCGCTTGGCCTCCAGCGCCTTTTGGCTCTCCTCCCAGCGGCGGGCGGTCTCCTCGGCCTCCTTTTGAAGCAGGGCGCAGTCCTCCCGCAGGCCGGTCAGCTTTTCCTCCAGCTCTCCGGCGGAAAGCATGCTGCGCTCCCATTCGTCCTGCAGTTCCCTGATCGTTTCCTCATTGTGGGTGACGGTGTTCTGCTTGACGGCGGCGTTCACCTTGGCCTCGGAAATGGCGGTTTCCCACTCCCGGATGCGGTCCCGCTTATGCTCGATATAAAGGTTCAGTTCCTGTGTTTTCTGCTGGATCTCCTCGGTCTCCCGTTCGATCTCCTCCAGCCGCTTCTGGGCGGTGGTTCTGTCGTTGGCGGCCAGAAGGGTCTTATCCTCCAGCTCGGCCATCTGCCGCCCCAGCTTTGCCAGCTGTTCCAGCCACAGGCTGATCTCCAGCGATTTTTTCTCCTCGGCCAGCACCACATACTGCTTGGCCTTTTCGCTTTGCGCCTTCAGGGGGCCTACCCGGTCCTCCAGCTCCTGCATGATATCCCGCAGGCGGATGAGGTTATCCTCGGCCTGGGTCAGCTTGCGCTCCGCTTCGGTTTTGCGGTAGCGGAACTTGGAGATGCCGGCGGCTTCCTCGAAGATCTCCCGCCGCTGGGTACTTTTGGCGCTCACGATCTCCGCTATTTTCCCCTGCTCGATGACCGAATAGCCATCCCGTCCCAGGCCGGTATCCATAAAGGTCTCGTTGATATCCTTGAGCCGGACGGGGTTATTGTTTATGCGGTATTCGCTTTCTCCGCTGCGGTACAGCCGCCGGGTGATGACCACCTCATCGGTATCGATATCGATGCTGCGGTCGGTATTATCGATAAAAAGGCTCACCCATGCAAAACCGGTCGGCTTTCGGGAAGCCGACCCGCCGAAGATCACATCCTCCATCTTGGCGCCGCGCAGGCTCTTCACCGATTGCTCGCCGAATACCCACTTGATGGCGTCGCTGATATTGCTTTTTCCGCTGCCGTTCGGCCCGACGATCACGGTGATTCCGTCATCAAAGGTCAGCTTTGTGCGGTCGGGGAAGGACTTAAATCCCTGCATTTCCACCGCTTTCAGCTTCATGGCATCTCCTCCTGTTTTTCCCGTTTCTATGCAAAATCACATACTGACTCATATTGAATTTTCATTATACTCCTTTTTTGCCCTTTTCACAAGAATTTCTTTTTCCTTCCGTATTTGCGGCGGGGGCGAGCGGCCCCCGGAAAGCCCCTGCAAGGGGCCGGGCGGGGGCGCAGCCCGTTCCGGCAAAGCCGGAACAAAGCAGGCGGAGCCTGCTTTCGCCGCCCGCAGGGCGGCGGGGCTGCGCCCCGGCCTCCGGCGGCCTGCAGGGGGTATAAAAAAGACGCTATGCATCCGAAACGGAGCATAGCGTTTTCCGTGTTGCCGGGGCTTAAAATCAAGCCTCGGAAATGGCGCCAACGGGGCAGGTACCGGCGCAGGAGCCGCAATCGATGCAGGCACTCTCGTCGATCTCACAAACGCCGCCGGCATCCTTGATAGCGCCGACAGGGCAAACGCCCATGCAAGCGCCGCAGCCGATACAGGCATCGCCAATTTTGAAAGCCATATGTTGTACCTCCTGATAAGGGTCATTGTCATACGCCCTTTAGCGGCCCGGTGCCGTTTCCGGGAATGACATCCAGGCCGGTTTGTCGGTCTGTTTAGGGGTATTATAGCATACTCTCCCGAAAAATCAAGGGGGTTGCAGGGGGGAAGTTGCAGAGGGGGCATAGCGGCAGGG
>OHBE01003278.1_pt1 | contig 10543 bp, 7 predicted proteins | sample 1577231 | NCBI WGS metagenome assembly OHBE01 (sample SAMEA3541506, study PRJEB24748) | human gut metagenome | biome: human gut; feature: human-associated habitat; material: faeces | place: China | collected 2012
CCTTTATTCTCTTTGACAAAGGCTTTTGCACCAGCGAAAACTTCGTCCTGCGTAGATTTTGGAATTTCATTATAAGAAGCTCGCACGTTATCACATTGCCAGCCAAGATGTACGCTTAATCTCTGCCAGACAACAAGCTGTCTTAAAAGGTAAGCGTGATTTTTGCTTATTCCGCTATGGCTGTCTGTGTACTGTTTTACATATTCGATAGATAAGGCAACGTCGCTTATCTGGTCGGCACTCATACGGGTGCTTGCGTCAGCTCTGGTCTTGTAACCATTCTTAAAATCTGTGTTAATGTCGATACAGTAAGCGTCCTCGCCCTCAACGGTCAAATGTCCCTCATTAAAGGTAGAACCAATCGAACCGTCATTCATTACTTTTTCAACGATACCGACACGTTCTTTTGACTCCGTCCAGTATTGCTTACTTTCTGCATGAACGGGTGTTGTCGGCAAAGCAGTAACGACAGTCGCAAGAGCTAAGAAGCCCGTACACAATCGTTTTAACATCTTTTTCATAAATCTAATGCTCCTTTCATTTTGGGTAATAAAATAGCCGTCCAATAAGAACGGCTGAAAATAGAAAAGGAACGTCATGTTAGGCGTTCCATAGTCTATGAGTTATTCAATTTTTTGTTGTTTCAATACTAATGTACTGTACCATATCTTTGCATATCTAGGAAAACTTGCGTATCAAGGCTCATTCGTTAGTAGTAAATAAGTAGTAAATTGATGTGTTTGTTTCCTTGAAAATGCTGATAGATACTGTGTTTTAGAGGATAATCAGATTTTTATTGTGTTTTTTATTTAAAATTTAAACCTATGTTTGCATTTATACTATATGTTTTATCAATAGCCCTCATTATTTTTATTTTATATAGAAAAATGTTAATACAAATATTAAATAAAACGAATACACACATATAGCATTCTCTTTTCAAATATGTTAAATTTATGTTATTCGTTTATCATAGGAGGATTACATGAAAAAGTTTTTTAACTCTAACAAAACAGTATATATCATATTATGTTTAGTTATTCTTGCTGGAATTTGTAGATTTAGTTATGGTTTTTTTGTAGAAAAACAGGGAACGCATTCTGACGAAGAATGGAGTTTTGGACTTGCAAATAGTTATTATGAACCATATATATATTCATCTGATGATGATAATTATGATAAAAACTGTAATGAATGGCTTTCCGGTGAAGTGCTTAAAAATTATTTAACTGTTCAGAAAGGAGAACGTTTTTCATTTGGTTCTGTATATTATAATATGGCTTGTGATATGCACCCACCTCTTTACTTCTTTGCATTACACTTTTTATCATCTTTTTTTGTTGACCAATACATTCCCGCATTAGGCTTTATTATTAATATTGTGTGCTATATTATTATGTCTATATTTCTTTATAGGCTTTTATTAATCATGTCCAAATCCAGATATGTTGGAATATTAGGTGTTATTTTTAACACATTTAATGTCGGAACTTTGTCTATGGTGATATTTATCCGTATGTATACTATGGTTACAATGTTTGCCATTATTCTCGCTTATTATAACGCCAAATTATACTATGATACCGCTTCCAGAAAAAAAATCTCAACTTATATCAAGTTAGCAATATTTACGTGTCTGGGAGCCTTAACACATCATTTCTTCCTTCCATATGCATTTATGCTTACTGCCATTATGTGTATATGTTGGATGGTTAAAAAGGAAGGGCATGTCTTGGCTAAGTATGCAGGATTCATGATCCTTGGAGTTGCACTTTCTATTGCTATCTTCCCCGCTACACTTGATCATATGCTCGGAGTTCAGACATTTAAATTCCGTGATGAAGGGAAATATACTACATCCACTGCTCAAGCTTTTACTAATAATAATGACGCATCAGATCTTGTAGATGATACTGACACATCCTATAAGGCATTTACAACTGATGATATTGAAAATTATGACCAGATTATTTTTAAATACTACTTTTTCACCTGTATATATATGGTTTTTGTAGATATATTTGGATTTTCCATCGTCTCTCCATACAGTAAAGGTATTATGCTCTATTTTCCTGTAGTTTTATTAGTATTAATCATTTTATTCTTTTCTTTTAGTTTTCTATTTAGAAAAGAAACGTTTTTCATAAAACTGAAGAAACGTTTCAAAACCTTTCTGAAAGAAAAAACAATCGTTTCTCTGTTTAAAAAAATTAATTGGTTTGTACTATCAATTATAATTACATTTATATTTATTGTTGTTATCTGCAGTTATCGCGTTGATATATCATTAATGTCCAATTTCACTACACGTTATCTTTTTATTGTTTATCCTATAATAAGCATTTTATTTGTTTACATTACTTTTTCATTATTTAACAAACTATTTCACAACGCAAAAATATACATGACCTTATTTTCAATTGTTATAGCTTTAATTTTATCAATAAATATCATACTTGCTACAAAACAATGTTCTTATTTCTTTCCAACAACTAAAAATATCGACTATATTGAAAATCTGTCAACAAACTCAAATATAATAATTGTTTCTCCAAGTCGTTGGCATATGACAATATACGCACCATTAATATATAAATGTGATAGTTTTATATATATGTCCAATTCATCTTTTTTTAATCAGTCAAATTTATTGTCGTCAATTGATCAGACGAAAAAAACATACTTATTTATTGATACTACACAATTCCTTGATAGTTCTGAAGATGCAAATGACAGTGCTAGTTATTCTGATATGTCTACATACAATTACAATGAAGTTAATACACGTTCAATCATACTTAATAAACGCTTGCATAACTTAAACTTAGGAAACAAAAAACTTCTCTATCTCGATAGTTATCTAAATTATTTGTCTAAAGATAATAATATTAAATACTTAAATCTTATTACCGATGCAGTTGACTTCGGTGCAGAATTTAACGTATATGAAATAACCTTTGAAAAGGAGTAATACATTATGCAAAGATTACCATATAAACTAGCTCAAAACGATTTGGAATTTATTTTATGTGAATTATCCGGCCGATTAAAAAAGAAAAAAATAATCAATTACCTAGCCAGACAAGATAACCCTGACTACATGAAAATAGCTAAATATTTAAACGATAATAAAGTAAATGTATTTCCATATAAATTTACAGAGCAATACAAATCTTCTGATATTTCTATCAAAAAAGATAAGACAAGTAATTTATATTTTACAAATTATCATAATTTTGATATTTATTTAAAACCTGCATTTACAAATAAATACCGTGCTGCACGCTATTTTAAAAATATCCTACTTGAGCAGGACACGCAATCACCACATCGATATACAACAGAAGAATTTCATCCTCAAAAAGATAGTGTAATTCTTGATATTGGTGGTGCTGAAGGTTTTTTCCCTATTGATTATATCGACGCTGTAAAGAAAGTATACATTTTTGAATGCTCTAATGAATGGATTCAGGCACTGGAAAAAACATACAAAAACTACAAAGATAAAGTTGTCATAATTAAAAAATTTGTTTCATCCTATTCTGATGATACACACATTTCCCTTGATGATTTTATAAAAGAAAAACATCTTGAAAATGAAAATTTATTCATTAAAATCGACGCCGAAGGAAGCGAACCAGACATTATCAAAGGCGGATCATTTCTTTTCTCTTCTAAACAATCAATTCAACTTGCACTATGCGTCTATCACTGTGCATGGCATGAAAAATATTTTAGGGAACTATTTCACAACTGGAATATCTGCTCATCGAATGGTTATATGCTATACTATTACGATTTTTACTTCTCAGAACCATATGTCCGTACAGGTGTCCTAAGGATATGGAATTAATATATACAAAAACACTAAGGTTTTAATCTAATAAAGCCTTAGTGTTTTTTATTTATTGTCTTTATTTTAGCTTTTTCTCCTCAACAATATATCTCGGCCTTTTCTTCGTTTCAAGATATATTTTTCCTACATACTCCCCAACTATTCCAATGCACATAATCTGCATACCTCCAAACAGACAAACTAATACAATAATGGTCGTCCATCCTAATACAGTATGTCCAACTAAATGTCCTATTATAACATAAATCAAAAATATTACACTAATAAATGCTGTTATAAATCCAAGGGCTGTAATCATTCTTATAGGTTTTACACTCGTTGATGTTATGCCATCTATTGCAAAAAAGATCATTTTCTTTAAAGGATATTTGCTCTCCCCTGCATATCTCTTACCTCTGTCATATTCCACAACAGAACTTTTAAAGCCAATCAATGGTACAAGTCCACGTAAAAATAAATTTACTTCTTTATATTGCTCCAGTTCCTCTACTGCCTTCTTGCTCATCAATCGATAATCAGCATGATTATAAACTAATTCAACTCCCATCATACGCATCAATTTATAAAAAGCTATCGCCGTCGTCCGTTTAAAAAAAGTATCCGTCTTTCTGGATTTTCTAACTCCATAAACTATCTGAGAACCGTTATAATATTCATCTACAAATTTATCAATAACATCTATATCATCCTGCAAATCTGCATCCATTGATATAATCATGTCCGCATACTCTTTTGCCTCGAACAGACCTGCTAACAATGCATTCTGATGTCCTCTGTTTCTGGATAGCGTTAATCCGGTAACAAATTCGTTTTCGTTATACAATCGCTCAATAATAGTCCATGTATTATCTTTAGAACCATCATTTACATATAAAATGCGGCTTTTTTCCGATATGCGCTCTGTTATAATTAAATTTTTCAATTTTTCTGTTAATCTTTTTGTTGTTTCATCAATAACTGCTTCCTCGTTATAGCAAGGTACAACAATATATAATATATCTCTCATACTTTTCTTATGTTCACTTTCATAGATTTTATATGATAATTTCCAATTATACTTACTCTTATCTTTCTGCTAATCATACGTCCTATACGCCAGCCGGTAGAACACCATGATCACCTTCACAACCCATTTCGGCCAGAACTTCTCGAACATGCTCTGGTCTTCGATCTCGCGGTTATGGTTCTCTATAAAGTCCTTACTGGTGGCGCCATCATGGACGCGGTAATGACCGAGTACCATATCCATATATAAGAACCTTCCCGGCTGGCATGCCAGCTTGTAGAAGGTATCCCAGTCGAGATTAAACCCATATTCCGATGTAAACACAGTATCACCAAGTCGTTTCTTGTTATATGTAACAAGCGGACATACGATTGAATTACCCAGACAGAGAGTTAATTTCTTCCGCCAGATTTTATTCGCCTTTCTACGATTCTTTACAGGAAAACGAAGAAGCCTTCGGATTTTACTGTTTACATCCCGCTTGCTACTGTCCCCATGCTTGATCGGTGTATAATCAGTATAGTATATGCTCCAATCATCATATGTCTTTATACATTTTAAGAAAGCGCGGACATACTCCGGTTCATACACATCATCCTGATGAGCAACAGTTACATAATCTGTCTTTGCATGATTATATGCATAATTCCAGTCTGCCTGTATTCCCTGTCCCGCTTCTTCGTTTACATATACAGGAATATGATATTTCTCACCAATATTTCTGATATGTTCATTAGGCGTTGATGTATAGATTTCGATATTTGATCTTACAGTCTGTGCTACCAATGACCGGATACATTCTTCCAGATATGGTGACTCTTTATAAGCACAGACAACAAATGTGTGATTCGTCGAATGTCGCATTACTATATACTATTTATGGAACACTATATGATCTCTAAGTCACTTAATGATCCATTCCTTTCTTTTAATTCATTTATCATTTTAATGCAAACAGGCATGGAATACAACTAAAACGTCATATTCCATGCCTATTCTATTTCTTTATATGATACATATCTACATCTCTGTTATTCGCTAACAGTTACTTATGCGATATCTTCCATCATATATTTATTTCTTTGTAATATATCCCTGTGCCTTCAACAGCTCTGCGCAAAGAACAGCACCACCTGCTGCACCTCTGACTGTATTATGGGATAAACCAACAAACTTCCAGTCATATACAGTGTCTTCACGAAGACGGCCAACGCTGATTCCCATACCGTGTTCAAAGTCAACATCCATTGATACCTGTGGACGATTGTCTTCTTCCAGATACTGGATAAACTGCTTTGGTGCGCTCGGAAGCTCAAGTTCCTGAGGAACGCCCTTATAGGATACCAGTTTTTCGATCAACTGTTCCTTTGTAGGATTCTTCTTGAACTTAACAAATACAGCTGCTGTGTGTCCGTTTAATACAGGGACACGGATACACTGACATGTGATAACCGGTGTTGTTGCAGGAACGATCACACCATCCTCGATCTTACCCCAGATACGAAGTGGTTCCTTCTCTGACTTTTCTTCTTCTCCACCGATATATGGAATGATATTTCCAACCATTTCCGGCCAGTCCTTAAATGTCTTACCTGCACCTGAAATTGCCTGATATGTGGTAGCAACTACCTCATATGGTTCAAACTCTTTCCATGCTGTAAGAACCGGCGCATAAGACTGGATGGAGCAGTTTGGTTTTACTGCTACAAAGCCTCTGGTTGTTCCAAGTCTCTTCTTCTGGAAATCAATGACCTTCATATGCTCCGGATTGATCTCAGGTACTACCATAGGAACATCCGGTGTCCATCGGTGTGCTGAGTTGTTGGATACTACAGGAGTCTCTGTCTTTGCATATGCTTCTTCGATCGCCTTGATCTCTTCCTTTGACATATCAACTGCACTGAATACGAAATCTACAGTTGCAGCAACCTGTTCTACTTCATTTACATTATGAACGATGAGCTTCTTAACGCCCTCCGGCATCGGAGTATCCATCTTCCATCTGTCGCCGACTGCCTCTTCATATGTCTTTCCGGCACTTCTTGGGCTTGCAGCCACTGTTACAACCTCAAACCATGGATGATTCTCTAATAATGCTATAAATCTCTGTCCTACCATACCGGTAGCACCAAGAATACCGACTTTCAGTTTATCACTCATTTTTACTAATCTCCTAATCTTTTTTCTTAGATCGCACGAACTTTGATAACGCCATCAATTGCAAGTAATGCATTGATATCGTCTTCTGTAGGAACCTTATCAATATCAAGGATTGAATATGCATATTCACCCTTTGCCTGACTGATCATTCCTGATACATTTCCACCCTGCTTTGCAAATACTCCGGTAAACTGTGTCAGCATGTTAGGAATATTCTTATGGCAGATCGTAACTCTGGCAGTGTCACCGCATACACCCATATTTACATTTGGATAGTTTACGGAGTTCTTGATATTACCATTCTCCATAAAGTCCTTGATCTCCTTGCATGCCATGATCGCACAGTTATCTTCAGATTCTTCTGTGGAGGCACCAAGGTGTGGTAATGCGATTACATTTTCTGTACCTGCGATTGCCGGATTTGGGAAATCTGTTACATATTTTGCTACCTTGCCACTTGCAAGTGCTGCCTTGATATCTTCATCATTCACAAGAACATCTCTTGCAAAGTTCAGGATTCTGACACCATCCTTCATCATTGCAAATGCATCTGCATTCAACATTCCCTTTGTTGCAGGAAGTGCAGGAACATGGATTGTGATATAATCACATTCTTTATAGATATCTTCTACATTTGTAATATGTTTGATGTATTTGGATAAGCCCCATGCTGCATCAACTGATACAAACGGATCATAACCATATACTTCCATTCCAAGTCTGACTGCGATATTTGCTACCTTGGCACCGATCGCACCAAGACCGATAACACCGAGCTTCTTGCCGGCAATCTCATTACCTGCATACTGCTTCTTCTGCTTCTCAACTGCTTTTGCAAGGTTCTCATCAGAAGCATTGTCCTTTACCCAGTTGTATCCGCCCATCAGATCACGGGAAGCAAGAAGCAGACCTGCTACAACCAGTTCCTTAACACCATTTGCATTTGCACCAGGTGTGTTGAATACTACAACACCCTTTTCTGCGCATTTATCAAGCGGAATATTATTTACACCTGCACCTGCTCTTGCAACACACAGGAGTTTATCTGAAAGCTCCAGATCATGCATGGATGCGCTTCTTACCAGAACTGCATCTGCGTCTGCATAATTATCCGTTATTTCATATGTATCCGGTAACAGCTCCATGCCACATGCAGCGATCGGATTTAAACAATTCACTTTAACTGCCATTTTAAATTCTCCTTTATTATGAATTCTTCTCTTCGAAATCCTTCATGAATTCTACTAACTTCTCAACACCCTCGATTGGCATTGCATTGTAGATGGATGCTCTCATACCACCAACAGTTCTGTGTCCCTTCAGGTTTACAAAACCGGCTTCTGTTGCAGCCTTTACGAACTTGGCATCTAATTCTTCATCACCTGTAACAAACGGAACATTCATTAAAGAACGATCCTCTTTTACTACAGTTCCCTTGAACATCTTAGAGCTGTCTAAGAAATTATAAAGGATTGCTGCCTTCTTCTCATTGTGCTCTTTCATAGCTGCAAGGCCACCCATCTCTTTTACCCATTTGAATACCTTGCCACAGATATAGATACCGTAGCATGGTGGTGTATTGTAAAGAGAATCTGCATCTGCCTGTGTTTTATACTTTAACATGGTTGGTGTGAAAGGCATAACGTCATCACGGATCAGATCTTCACGGATGATTGCAACTACTACACCGGCCGGGCCTACGTTCTTCTGTACACCAAAGTAGATCATACCATAGTCAGATACATTGACCGGCTGGGACAGAATGTCAGATGACATATCTGCTACCAGGATCTTGCCCTTTGTATTTGGAAGCTTGTGATATGTAGTTCCATAGATTGTATTGTTATGACAGATATATACATAATCTGCATCCTCATCAATCGGAAGATCAGAACAATCCGGAATATAGGAGAATGTCTTATCTTCAGAAGTTGCGATCTTGTTTACTTTTCCGTATTTCTGTGCCTCCTGATATGCTTTTTTTGCCCACTGTCCTGTTACGATATAATCTGCAACTTTGTTTTTCATCAGATTCATAGGAATCATAGCAAACTGCTGTGAAGCACCGCCCTGCAGGAACAGCACTTTATAGTTATCCGGAATATGCATCAGATCACGCAGATCCTGCTCTGCTTCTTTGATAATATCGTCAAAGACCTGTGAGCGGTGACTCATTTCCATAACGGACATACCACAGCCCTTGTAATCCAGCATTTCTGCTGCTGCTTCTTTTAATACTTCTTCCGGTAATACGGCCGGACCTGCTGAAAAATTGTACACTCTGCTCACTTTCATATCCTCCTTGACTTCTCACTTTGTTGTGTGATGAGTTTTATAGCAAGTGCTGATGCCTGTTTTCAAAACTCCGCCAGATATCAGCACTTATTTTCTACACTTTACTATAGTACCTTGTTAAAAATTAGTCAAGCCTTTTTCCAAGTTCTGGAAAAAGGCTTGCAGAACCGAATTTATGCTTCTTTATTCAGATCGTCCTGATCAAATGTATCTTCAATCGGGGCACCTGCCGGAACCATCGGAAATACTTTGTCGTCGCAGTCGATCACACAGTCGATCACAACCGGTTTGCCAAGTGCGATCGCTTTTTCAACAGCCGGTGCGACTTCTTCTTTTTTCGTTACACGGATGCCTTCTGCACCAAGTGCTTCTGCCACTTTCACAAAATCCACACCGTCATTCAGAATGGTCTGTGAATAACGTTTTCCGTAGAACAGTGTCTGCCACTGGCGAACCATACCGAGCACATGGTTATTGATGACAACCTGAATGATCGGGATGTTGTATCGGGCTGCGGTTGCAATCTCATTCATGTTCATACGGAAACATCCGTCTCCGGCGATGTTCAGTACCACTTTATCCGGTCTGCCCACTTTGGCTCCGATTGCAGCACCGACACCATAACCCATGGTGCCAAGTCCACCGGATGACAGGAAGGTACGCGGATCTTTGTAACGATAATACTGTGCAGCCCACATCTGATGCTGTCCGACATCGGTTGTGATGATGGCATTTCCTTCGGTTACTTTATAGATCTGCTCGATCACATACGGACCGGTCAGACCTTCTTCATTGTATTTCAGAGGATGCTCTTCGGAGATTGTCTCAATCTCTTTGATCCATTCTTTATGCTCATGTTTTTCAATTCTCTGATTGAGACGTGTCAGCACTTCTTTGAGATCTCCGATAATACTGCAGTCTACCTGAATGTTTTTGTTGATTTCTGCCGGATCGACATCAATCTGGAGAATTTTGGCATTTTTTGCAAAACGGCTGGCATTTCCGATGACACGGTCACTGAACCGGGAACCGACCGTGATCAGCAGATCACATTTTGTTACACCTAAGTTGGATGCTTTTGTTCCGTGCATACCCAGCATACCCATGTAAAGCTCATCGGTGCCGTCAAAAGCACCTTTTCCCATCAGGCTGTCTGCAACCGGTGCGTCTATCTTTTTCACAAACTCCATCAGTTCCTTGGAAGCTCCGGATATCACAGCACCTCC
>OHBE01003287.1_pt1 | contig 10506 bp, 10 predicted proteins | sample 1577231 | NCBI WGS metagenome assembly OHBE01 (sample SAMEA3541506, study PRJEB24748) | human gut metagenome | biome: human gut; feature: human-associated habitat; material: faeces | place: China | collected 2012
GGGAGCGAAGCTGCCTGTTCGATGTCCAGCGGGCGGCCGCGTATTACAAGGTCTGCCGCGGCAGCTTCAGCGGCACGACCACCTCCTTTGGCGTGAAACCGAACAATCTGACGAACTTCCTATATCTTTTTGACGACGCCTCCAAGCGCTTGCAGGATGTGGTGATCGAGAACAAGGACTGTCTGGAGATCATCCGCGAACGCGATGGGCCGGACAGTCTCATTTACTGTGATCCGCCGTATTTTGAGGCGGAGAAGCTGTACGAGGTCGGATTTTCAAGGGAGAAGCATATCGAGCTGAAACGGATTCTTGCAGAGTGCGTGGGCTACATCGTTGTGTCATACAATGATTGTCCATTTATCCGCCATCTGTATCAGGATTTTTACATCTTAGCGTTCCGCAGAAATAATCCTCTGTCACAGAAGAAAAACGCCACCTACGGCGAACTCATCATCACGAACTACGATCCGCGCCCATACTTGCAGCCGCAGGTCAGTATGTTCCCGGCCGAGATCGAAAACGGAGATCTGGTGCTGGTGCAGACGCCCATCTGCGGGTCACTGCGGAAGATCAATCTGGAAAGGAAGAAGAACGATGAAGCAAACCACAACACGTCTCCGTCTTGAGCTGGAAGTTCAACCGGATACCGCCGAGCGCTGCGTTCTGGCAGCAATGGCGCCCATGACGGCGCTCTCGGTCGGCAGGCGGAGCATTCTGCTGACCAGCCGCCAGATGAGCGCAACGGCGGTGCTGGATACGCTCACCATGCTGGACCACGCACAGGAGGCGCTGTTTTCCGCACTGGAGGAAGCCTGCGGGAGCTGCGATTCTCTCTGCGAGGAATCCGCGTATCCAGACGAGAACGCGGAAGCCATTCTGCAAACCGTCCCCGCAGACCTTCTTCAGAAGCTCCGCGAACGCGGCCTTTGTATGCGTCAGTTGGCGCGGCACTTGAGAAAAGGAGACGCCGTCTATGGAAGATAAACAGGACTTGACAGAGCAGCAGAAAATTCTGCTTTCCAAACTGGAAACATTGCGCGCGGAGATGCACCGTTCGGTGGACGCGCGTGTGGACAGGAGCATCCAGCGCATCCTGACCGGCAGCGTTTTGGAAGAATCGCCAACGCTTCCCCTGCATACAGATCCGTCCGTATTCAAGGGCAAAAAACCGGAAGCCGTCCTGTTTCCAAACGGCCAGAGCGTCAGGACACCGACATGGAAAGCGGCGGTGCTTGCCATTATGCAAGACTGCAATGCAGACCCGACGATGCACACATACCTCATGGAATTGCGCGGCAAGGTTATGGGCAGGCAGCGCACCATTCTTGCGGCCTCCCCGGAGAAGATGCACGCGCCTCTGGAAATTGACAAGGAACTCTATATGGAGAGCTACTATGACACCGCTTCGCTTTTGTATGTGCTGAAGAACCGTGTGCTGGATGAGATTGGCTATAACTATTCCGGCATTTGCGTCCAGCTCCGGCAGGAGCAGGAAGAAGTACAGAAGCAGTCGCCCCGCATGGATGAAATGACACTTTGACAGGAGGAACAGACATGGACGCATCGAATATGGACGTCACGATTGACCACATTGCAAAGGACGGTGGGAAGCTCAAAGCCTTCGCCACAGTGACCTTTGACGGAATGTTCCGGGTACACGGCATCCGGCTGGCGGAGTCAAAACAGGGCCTGAACATTTTCATGCCGCAGCGGACGTTCGATAAAAACGGAAAGACGCAGTACGCGGACGTTTTCCACCCCATCACAGCCGGGGCGCGCAATGCGCTCAAGGAAGCAGTCATCGACGCCTACAAAAAGGCGCTGAAATAACTGAAGGAGGGACACAATGAAATACCGCGCACATTGCCTGCGCCCGCCCTGAAGGTGGGCGCATTTTTCATGGGCAGACGGTTCTGCCCGCCGGAAAGGAGGCTTGACCTCATGAACAACACGCCATATCGGGCGCGGGATCAGCCGGAACGCTGCGCCGCGTCCCAACCCAGAAAGGAAGAACATCATGCACAAATTTGAAAAACGGGACGCAAAGTCCAGAACACTCGTCATTCTCGCCGTTGTCGGCCTCGCCGCCGCGCTCACGCTCGGCATTTTCACCGCCGTCCGAATGCTTCGCAAGCCTGCACAAGATGCGGACGATTCCAAAAGCGGCATCGTCTACGATTCCAGCGCCGTGGAGGGCGGCTGGGACAACCTCTCGCCGGAGGAAATTGCGAAAAAGCTCAATGAAAAGGTCGCGGAGGGCATGATCAACATCAGCATGAACACCGCTCCCTATTTCGAGGACGGCAAAGCCGAGGGCAACATCATGATCGTAAATGAATCGATCAACAATTACCCCCAGCAGGTGGAGTTCATCCGCAACGACACCGGTGAACAGATCTACCAGAGCAAAGCGATTCCTGTTGGCAGCAAGATCGAACATGCCGCCCTCGATGTGGAGCTTCCGGCTGGCACATACGAATGCACAGCCATGTTCCACAATCTTGACCCCGAAACCGGCGATATTATCGGAACGGCTGGGGCCATCATCACAATCACCATCAAGAATTAAATTTTCAAAACAACAAAGGAGTATTTTACCATGAAAAACACCAAGAAGATCGTTTCCCTCGTTCTCGCAATTTGTATGCTCGCATCCCTCGCCATTTCCGCTTCCGCTGCCAACACCGTGGACGCTTCTGGCGGCACCGGCACGTCCAGTGTCACGCTGTCCAGCACCGCGGACGGCAGCATCGGCGGCGACCCCGCAGCTACGAAGATGTCCGTGACCGTACCCACCGTCCTTCCGATTGCCGTTGGCACTGACGGCACTGTTTCTACTGCGACCGATGCCAAGATCGTCAACAACAGTTTTGGTGCAGTCAAGGTCAACTCTGTGAGCATTGAAGCCGCGCAGGGCTGGTCGCTGGCTGCGTTCGGTGACAAGGCAACCCTCGCGCACGAAAAGGTCAACTCCAACAAGTTCGGTTTCCAGATTTCCCTCGGCAACGGCGAAAAGAAGCTGACCGACAGCAAGAACGCCAGCAAGCAGACGCTTCTGGACAGCGCTGTGGAAGGCTGCTTCATGTCCGGCGTGGGCGATACCTCCGCGAACTCCATCGGTATCAGCTATGACGCCATCGTGACGCCGGTTTCCGAAGCTGTGACCAACACCGCCATCGCAAGCGTCCTGTTCATCATCGCGTGGGATGCCATCGAGCTTCAGTAATCATCTTTCAGGGGAAGGCACTGCCTTCCCCTGCGCTTTAAGGAGGACTTCAACATGAAACATAAACGAATCCTCGCAATGATTCTTGCCGTGGCGTCCTGCCTGTCGCTGGCGGTTTCGGCATCGGCAGCAAACACAGCCAGAAAAGCTACAGATTTCCGCGACTACGACCGTACCGCGTGGTACGCCGATGCGGTCAGCGCCGCCGTGGATAACGGACTTCTGTACGGCAAAAGCGCGACCATCATCGACCCAAACGGCGATATGACTCGTGCGGAGATGGCTGCGATCATCAACCGGTCTTTTGGATGCTACAAGCAGGCGGACATTTCGCAGTATAAGGATGTGGCGAAATCCAAGTGGTACTACAACGATGTCGCTCTCGCCGTCCAGATGGGAACGTACAACGGCAGATCGAACACGGCGATGGCCCCGGACGCGCCCATCACCCGGCAAGAGGCTATGACGGTTGTGGCGAGAGCGCTGGAGCTGGACTATGACGCTTACGCAAAAGAAGATTTGTCTGCGTTCTCTGACCGCGGCGAGATTTCCAATTGGGCACTTCCGTATGTGCGTGTCATGGTCGGTGCAGACTATATTCACGGCAGAGGGAAAACCCTTGCCCCGCAGGACAACATCACCCGCGCCGAGTTTGCGCAGATTTTTGCCAACATCATCAAGAGCTATATCACCGTCAAAGGCGAATATAACAAAGACCATGACGGCAATTTGCTCGTTCGCTGCGCGGACGTCACGCTCAAGGACATGACCATTAAGGGCGACCTGATTATCGGCTGCGGCGCGGCAGACGGCAAAATCACGCTGGATAACGTGACCGTAGCCGGGCGGCTGCTCGTCTGGGGCGGCGGCACGAAGGCCGTGTATTGCAATAACGGGACGCAAATGCCGGAGGTTGTGGTTGCCCGCGTGGATGATGCAGTCAAGGTCATTTATGACCGGGATTCCACACTTGCGGTCATTGACACGATCAAGGTCAGAATCACGGAACGCGCCAAGCAGCACAAAGAAACCGAGGTTGTCTTTTACGATGTCAGCGGATTGCGAGAAGCGCAGAAGCAGCTCAACGCGATTGTCGCGGACAATCAGATTGCTCTTACTGCTCCTGCTCATCTTTACGCGCTGGTCGGAGAAACCGGCGTGAAAGCCGAGTTTGTGAACAACAGCAAAGCGGACACCTACAAGGTGGAAATCCGCAGGAATAAGGACAATGCGCTGATTGCAGACGCTTTTGAGTTGGAGGCGGGCAAAAGCATTTCTACGCTGAATTTAAGCGAAGCGCCAGAGTTTGGAAACGTAGATTGCACGGTCACGGTTACTGCTTTCCGTGATGGCAAGCAGATCGGCACGCTGGACATAGAGTTGACGCTCCACACCGCGTATCTCTGGCCAAAGGAGGTGCAGGGATGAGTAAGAAGAAAGGTATCACTTTTCTGCTGCTACTGACAATGATCCTCTCACTGGCAATCAGCGTGTCCGCAGCAGAAACGACCGAAGCCCGTGTGCCGGTTACGCTCACCGTTGTCAACACCGTCAGTCCAATTTCCTGCACTGTCCCCGCTGCGCTGCCTGTTTCGCTGGTGGATGGCTATGTTGTGACAGCCAATAATGCGGCAATCACAAACACCGGCAAGGCTGGCGCAATCAAGGTCACGCGGGTTGACGTACAGGCGGGAACATTCGAGATCGGCAGCTATGATGATTTCAGCGCGGGCAAAAACAGCATTGCACTCAGCATCAACGGCTGCCCCACCAAGGGTGCGGGCAGCTTGACGCTTGCGGACGGCGCGTTCCCGGCAATCAGCGCGGAGAAGTCGCTTGCCATCCGATATAAGGCGAAAGTTTCCGCGTCCGAGGCCGTTACGAACGTCAATGCGGCAACGATTGTGTTCACCATTGCCGCCGTGAGTGAAAAGGAGGCTGCATGATGAAGAATTTCAAGAAATTCACCGCATTTGTGCTGGTCCTCTGCATGGTATTCTCTCTGAGCGTTTCGGCGTTTGCCGCCGAAGAACATGACCACCACGAACACACGGTCTACGAAAGCGCACCGGAAGAAGAACTTTCCGTGCAGTCTGCTTCTGTCGAGTCCGAAACGTCTGGCACGATTCAGGGCAGCAGTATCAAATGGGAATTGGATTCTCACGGTTGGCTGACCATCTCCGGCAGCGGCGAAGCGCCAGTATTCCAGAGCGCGGACGATCAGCCGTGGGCGGCTGTCCGTGAGGAAATCACCGAGGTTTGGTTCGAGGATATGGAAATCTTGAGCATTTCGGATTTGGCATATTGGTTTGAGGGCTGCACAAGCCTGACCACTGCCGAACTGCCCCTCGCGCCGGTCATTGGCACGCACGCTTTTTACAACTGCCCGAAGCTCTCCACGCTAACCATGTATTACGGCGAAACCGTTCTGAAAAACATCGGTGAGGATGCTTTCTGGCGTGAAACCGACAGCGGCGATACGCTCTATATCGCCTACCTCATCGGCTACCCGGAATCGACCGTGCCGTTCTACACCTATGATTGGGCGGCAAGCAATCGAAGCAGCCGGTATTTCTATGATCTGTACGGCGTGTATCCCAATGCGGACACTGCAAACACGGCAGTCAATACCGCATCCGTGTCCGGCATCCAGAAAGCCCCCGGCATTTCGCTGGCCGCTTCTACCGGCATTGTTGGCAACTGCCCAAGCTGCGGGAAATACTCGCTGCAAGGAACGTATGTATCGCAGACCCATACCTCGCGCGGCCATGCCGAGTACTATGAGTGCTACCTCTGCCATTACACAAAAAATCTTGGCACTTATGTGTACAAGGATCACGGTTCTGGTTCGTATGGTTCGTGGACCTGCCCGGACTGCGGCAGCCATACCTGGGTGCTGGACTATGAGCAGGATGCAACGTGTACGCGAAACGGCTATCGGGAATATAGCTGCGATTGTGGTCAGACAAAGACAGAAACCATTTATTCCAGCGGTCACAACTACCGCTACGGTTCGTGGGAGGAATACTCCTCCACCCAGCACCGGCGCGAAGCCTATTGCCGAAACTGCGGCGACTCGGATTACGAATACGCCAGCCACAGCATGAGCTACGGAAGCTGGAGCAATTACTCGGACAGCCAGCACAGCCGCACGGCGATCTGCCGCACCTGCGGATATTCCACAACGGACTACGGCAATCACAGCTATTCCACCGGTTCGTGGAGCAAGTATTCTGACACACAGCACAGAAGAAGCAAAACCTGTTCCGGCTGCGGCGCAAGCACTTATGACTATGCAAACCATTCGTATAGCTACGGTTCGTGGGCAAAGGCGGATGATACCCAGCATAAGCGCACGAAATCCTGCTCCGCCTGCGGCGACAGCACAACGGAGTACGCCGACCATGCGGATGCGAATGGCGACGGCAAATGTGATGACTGCGGCGCAACTGTTTCGTTGACAATCAAGTGGGATGCAGGCACAAACGGCGGCACGATTGATGGTAAAGCCAGCGTCACAACAACAGCTAAGCCGAACGCGGCTGCAACTGCGCCGACCGGCACGCCGGTCAAAACCGGCCATGCCTTCAAGGGCTGGTACACCTCCGCTTCGGGCGGCACTCTGTATAACACCGTTACAATCACGGCGGCAAAAACGTTCTATGCACAATTCACCGCCAACAGCTACTCCATCACATGGGATCTCGGTGACGGAAATACAGAGGTGACGAAGCAGACCTACGGTGAAAAACTCGTCCTTCCCACAGAGCCGACACGCAAAAATGCGGAGTTCCATGGTTGGTTCACGGAAAAGGACGGCGGCACAGAAGTGACAACGAACGATGTTTTCACGGACACTTCGGATGTCACCTACTATGCCCATTGGGAAATTACCGAAGTCTTTTCCGTGACCGTGCCGGTTGTCCTGCCCCTCACAGTTGATGAAAATGGAGAAGTTCACACCGGCGCAGCGGAGATCATCAATGCGTCTACTGGCGCAGTGGTTGTGTCCAGCGTTTCCATCTCGACCAAGAACGGCTGGCAGCTCGTTCCGTTTGCTACCGACATGGCACACGAAAAGGTGGATGCAAAGCTGCTCGGATTCAAAATCAACGATTCAGAAACGAAGAACAACGGCGATGCAGAAACGTTCACCCTGTCCTCGCCATGGCAGATCGCGGAAAACGGCAGACTGCCCATTTCTTATGACGCTGTGGTGTCCGCTGTTTCTCAGCCGGTCACGGAGCAGGATGTGTTGAGCGTTGTGTTCGTATTGGAATGGAAGGAGGAATAATTTATGCTGAAACTTCTCAGGCGCGGAAAGCTGCTCGTTTTCTGCGCACTTCTGTGCCTGCTGCTGGCAACGGTCGCTTCGGCGGCCGGCAGCGGCGATGTGGCATCCGCTGTTGAAAGCACCTGGACCACAGCCTCCACACAGATCAAAACTGTTGTGGATAACGTGGTTTTTCCGGTCATTGATATGGTTTTAGCCATCGCTTTCTTTGTAAAACTCGGTACCGCATATTTTGACTGTGCGCCCGTGATGGCATTTCAGTAATTCCGGGAGTCGCGTCCCGGCAGGTAAAAACTCAAACGCCTGTTATCGACCGGTTTACCGGAGAGGGAAACCTCGCAAGGGAAAATAGCACGCCGGTGAACCCACGAGTTGGATAGTTGTCAATCCACGACTGAGTGGGAAGATAAGAAGATGATATGAGGATAAAAGCTATACTGCCTGAAGCGCAGTCCGAGAGGCTTATGTAGGAGCTATGGCGAAAGACAACTGGCGCTGTATCGTGCGGCTGCAATGCAGTAGTCGAGCATATGCAGGAGAGTTTCTGCACGACTCAACTTCGTATGAAGCAAAAGGACGAAAACGCTATCCGACAATCATCTGTGCGATTATTGAAATGCTAACCGGGGATTGCCTAAACCGAAACGCCGGAAACGGCTATGCGAAATGCCCGCAAGGGCGACAAATTTCAAGGCTCTGCCAAGAAAGATGACGCTGAATATTCGGCAAGGCAACGGAGCCGCCGTAGTAGTCCGCATGCGGTAACGCCGCATACATGGCGAAGGGCGGCAGCTTGTTCGCTTAATAATGAGAAAGGAAGGTGTGGGATACATTGAGAAGTCCAATTAAATTATTAAGCAGTTTGCAAACCCATAGTAGTGATAAGTCATATACCTATGACAGACTGTATCGCAATTTATATAACCCCGGTCTGTTCATGCTGGCGTATCAGAATATCTATGCCAGTCCGGGCAATATGACAAAGGGCAGTGATGGGAACACCATCGACGCAATGAGCCTGAATCGCATTGAGGGTATCATTGCGAGCCTGAAAAATGAGAGTTATCAACCAAAGCCATCAAGAAGAACCTATATTCCCAAAAAGAACGGCAAGAAACGTCCGCTGGGGATTCCGTCATTCGATGACAAACTCGTACAGGAATGTGTGCGGCTCCTGCTGGAAGCAATCTATGAGGGCAGCTTTGCGAAAACATCGCACGGTTTTCGCCCAAATCATAGCTGTCATACGGCGCTGAGTCAGGTACAGGTGAACTTTACAGGTGTCAAATGGTTTGTAGAGGGAGACATCAAAGGATTCTTCGACAATATCGACCATGATGTAATGATTCACATTCTTGCCGAGCGCATCAAGGATGAACGCTTTCTCAGGCTGATTCGGAAGTTCCTGAAAGCCGGGTATTTGGAGGACTGGGTGTATCACAATACATACAGCGGTACGCCGCAGGGCGGTATCATCAGCCCAATCCTTGCAAATATCTATCTGGACAAGCTGGACTGCTTTGTAGAAAAGCTAAAAGCCGAATTTGATCTGGGGGCACAGCGTGCCATTCATCCGGTATCCTACAAGTTGGCGATGAAGCATGGCACACTTGCAAAAAAACTGCGAAACAGCAACTCAGAGGAAGAAAAGAAGATACTGACGGAGCAGCTACGCGCCATAGAACAAGAGCGTATTCATATCCCGTATGCAGATCCTTTCGATGAGGGCTTTAAGCGCATCCAGTATGTTCGGTACGCAGACGATTTTCTGGTCGGGGTCATCGGAAGCAAGGAAGATGCCAGAGAAATCAAGGAACGCGTCCGCGCATTCCTTGCGGACACGCTGAAGCTGGAGCTTTCCGACGAAAAGACTTTGATTACACATTCTGCAAAACGGGCGCATTTTCTGGGATACAACATCTATGTAAGGCGCTCCAAGTCAACAAAGCGGAATTGTAAAGGACATCTTCACCGGAATCTGAGCGGAACAGTCTGTCTGGAACTTCCAAGCGAGGTAATGCGGAAAAAGCTGATGGAATATAGAGCGATGGATATTAAAACAACCGTATACGGAAAAGAAAACTGGGTGGCAAAAGCCAGATATGCGCTGGTGGACAATGACGATCTGGAGATTCTGAGCCAATATAACAGCGAAATCCGCGGATTCAGAAACTATTATCGCATTGCAAACAACGCATCACACGCCAGCTCTTTTGGCTACATCATGCAGTACAGTATGTTCAAAACGTTTGCCGCAAAGTATCGCATCAGCATGAAAGATGCAATTCGAAAGCTGCGCATCGGCAAAAATTTCGGTGTACGTTATCTGGATAAGAACGGAAAGACAAAAGCCAGAATGTTCTACGCCGATGGATTTGCGCGGAAAAGTATGCAGAAAACAGCCGGCGTGGACACGCTGCCGAATACGGTGATTTATTCCGGAAAAACAAAATTGATGGACAGGTTGGCTGCACGGAAATGCGAGCTGTGCGGCAAATGTGGCTGCGACTTGGAAATGCACCACGTCAGAAAACTCAAGGACTTGAAAGGCAAAAGCCACTGGGAGCGGCTGATGATTACGAAAAATCGTAAAACCATTGCGCTCTGCGTGGACTGTCATCAAAAACTACATGGAGGCAAACTGAACTAACAAGTGGGGAGCCGTGTGCGCTGAGAGGTGCAAGCACGGTTCCGGGGCGAGTGTTTGGAAACCTGTTGCAGCAATGCAAAAAGGCGCCGGGCACTTAGCCTACATCGGAAATCCGGGCAGTTTGAATGGACTGCCCCAGCCATCCTCTTTGCCTGCCTCGTGTTCACCCTGACCGCACCGACCTACATCTGGGGCATCGTCGGACTGTGATCAATTCAGAAAGGAAAGGCAGGTGACGAGGCTTGTTTATCTGGGATTTTGTAGCCGACACGATTTTAGAACAGATCATGGACTGGGTCTACAAGCAGATCATCGGCTTCCTTGCAAACTTCTTTG
>OHBE01003290.1_pt1 | contig 10498 bp, 10 predicted proteins | sample 1577231 | NCBI WGS metagenome assembly OHBE01 (sample SAMEA3541506, study PRJEB24748) | human gut metagenome | biome: human gut; feature: human-associated habitat; material: faeces | place: China | collected 2012
GTTTAATGCACGTGTGTTCGGCACTACCGACTCGGCATTCAAGGGACTTTCCAAATCGTATGGCATGGAATTAATTGTGCTTGCCATTCTTGTCGGACAATTCCTTATTGTACAGTTCGGTGGTGCTGTATTCCGCACGGAACCACTCGACTGGCAGACATGGCTTCTAATTATAGGCGTTTCGTCCATGGTGTTATGGGTTGGAGAACTTGTTCGCCTTGTTCAGCGTATTATTCACAAAAGAAAAAGAAATGAAAAGTAAAGGAATTAAAAACCTTCTTATTGATTTAGGCGGTGTACTTATCAATCTCGACCGTCAACGTTGTATCGAGAACTTCCAGAAATTAGGGCTCCGTAACGTGGAGGAACTATTGGACATCTCAAATCAGGACGGAATCCTGATGCAGCAGGAGAAAGGCTTGATTACTCCCGCAGAATTTCGTAATGGCGTTCGCGAAATGATAGGTAAAGTAGTTAGTGACAAACAAATTGATGCCGCCTGGAATAGTTTTCTGGTAGATATACCAACACACAAACTTGATTTATTGCTGAAGTTACGCGAAAAATATGTAGTCTATTTGTTGAGTAATACAAACGAGATTCATTGGAAATGGACTTGTAAGAATCTATTCCCCTACCGTACTTTCAAAGTAGAGGACTATTTTGAAAAAACATATCTCTCTTTTGAAATGAAAATGGCCAAACCCGAACCGGAAATTTTTAAAGCAATATTGGATGATGCCGGCATCGAACCGGAGGAGACTCTTTTTATTGATGATTCCGAAATCAACTGCAAAGCGGCACAGAACTTAGGAATCTCTACTTATACGGCAAAAGCCGGCGAAGACTGGAGTCATCTTTTCAACAGTAAATAATTTAATAGATATGCAGATTATACGTGACATATCGGCTATAAAACCAGAACCCTGTGTAGCTACCATAGGCTTCTTTGACGGAGTGCATGCAGGACATCGCTATCTGATTCAACAAGTGAAAGAGATAGCCGCAGCCAAAGGTCTACGTTCTGCATTGGTCACTTTCCCTGTTCATCCCCGTAAGGTAATGAATGCAACCTATCGGCCGGAACTCCTGACTACTCCGAAAGAGAAAATTAGTCTGCTTGCCGACATTGGTGTAGACTATTGCCTGATGCTCGATTTCACCCCGGACATTTCGCAGTTAACCGCCCGCGAATTTATGAACCGACTGTTAAAAGAGCGTTATCAGGTGAAATGTCTGGTTATCGGTTATGACCACCGTTTCGGACATAATCGCAGCGAAGGATTCGAGGACTATGTATGCTACGGGAAAGAAATTGGTATAGAGGTAATTCGTGCACAGGCATATACCAGTGACATAGACATAGGAACTACCCGAAACATTCCGGTAAGTTCGTCTTTGATTCGTAAACTGTTACATGAAGGAGAAGTGGAAATCGCAGCCCGTTGCCTGAAATATGAATATTTTTTGGACGGGACTGTTGTAGGCGGTTACCAAGTAGGCAGAAAGATCGGCTTTCCGACTGCCAATTTAAGCGTAGATGATCCGGATAAACTTATTCCTGCCGATGGCGTATATGCCGTATGGGTAACGTTTGACGGGAAAACATACATGGGAATGCTAAATATAGGTGTCCGCCCGACGATTGACAATGGTCCGAATCGAACAATTGAAGTGAATATCCTTCACTTCCACTCGAATATATATGATAAACTCATCCGGCTCACTTTTGTAAAACGGACACGCCCCGAACTGAAGTTCTCCAGCATTGACGAGCTAATAGTCCAACTCCACAAAGATGCAGAAGAAACCGAAGCGATTCTTCTTGCCAGCAAAGCAAGAAGTAACCAACAGGAAGAACTAAGAAAATAATACATCAACCGAATAACAACTTAAAATAGATTCTTATGCAAAAGTCATTTATGAGTATTTCTCTGGTGGTAATAGCAATTTCTATGTTAGCTATGTTTATATGCAGCTTCTTCGCTACTAAATAAAAAAGTAAAATATGAAGACGGCTATCAAACTTGTATTAATAGACCTTGTCATTGCGCAAATTGTTGCCCCTGTCCTGATTATGATTCCTTGTACTATCTATTTGTTAGTAACCACAGGAAATTTAGATAAGGCTGTTCTGACACAAACAATTATGATTCCGGCGCAATTGGCCGGTCAGATAATGATGGGTATCTATCTGTGGAAGGCCGGCTACATCAGCACAAAGAAAGAGACCTGGTCACTTGTGTCCGCTCCTTATCTTTTAGGTAGTGCAGTGGCAATCCTTACCAGTGGATTTGTTGTTTCTTCATTAATGAGTTTGCTGGATTGGATACCTAATATCATGGAGCAATCTTTCGATATCCTCCAATCCGGCTGGGGAGGGATTCTTGCAATAGCAATCGTAGGCCCTGTACTTGAAGAATTATTGTTCCGGGGAGCAATCACCAAAGCTTTGCTCCAACAATATAATCCTACCAAAGCAATTCTTATTTCGGCACTTCTATTCGGTGCCTTTCATATAAATCCCGCACAGATACTTCCGGCATTTCTGATCGGTATCCTGTTGGCATGGACTTATTATAAAACGGGTAGTCTGATACCTTGTATATTCATGCATATATTAAATAACTCCTTATCAGTATATCTCAGTATCAAATATCCCGAAGCGGAGAATATGGATGATCTGATTAACGGTACACCGTATTTTATTATTCTTATCGGTGCAATTGTCATACTGGCAGGAGTCATTCTATATATGCGCCGCGAGACTGTCTAAACTTGTCAGCCAGCCTCTTCTTTTGCTTTGAATGCCAATGCATACATTCGTATTTGTTTGACCATGGACAACAACCCATTGCTACGTGTAGGTGACAGATGTTCTTTCAACCCTATCTTATCTATAAAATAAAGATCAGTATTCAAGATTTCATCAGGAGTGTGTCCTGAAAGGACTTTTATCAGCAAGGCAATAATTCCTTTTACAATCAAAGCATCACTTTCCGCCTTAAAAACAATCTTACCGTCTACCTCGTCCGCTTGAAGCCATACTCTGCTTTGACATCCTTCAATCAGATTCTGTTCCGTCTTATATTTTTCTTCAAGCGGTTCCTGCTCATTTCCCAAATCAATAAGTAGTTGATACCGATCCATCCAGTCATCGAAGTCACTGAACTCTGCAATCACTTCGTCTTGTAATTCATTAATTGACATATATATAATTGCTATTTACAAATTTCTAAATACTCTAAATAACAAGGAGATTATTTTTCATTGTAGATTACTTCCAATACAGTCTGCCCGACCGCCTTCAGTGTATTCCTGTCTATATGCTCCATATTATCATTGATAGTATGCCAGGTCGGGGTAAAACCACCTTCCGGATCGGAAGCAATAATATCGATCGTTTTAATACGTGCCAGGCGGTTGATAAACAAATGGTCATCCGTCACCCCTCCTCCGTCTTCATCAATGAACATTTTGCCATATCCCAATTTCTTGGCTGCTTTCCACACCTTTTTATTTATATCCGGCGCAAATCTCTCAGAATATGATTCTTTCAGGAAAACCGTATTTTCGCCACCTACCATATCAAGCAGGATACCAAAACGAGCATTATATCCCTGTACATGAGGGTTACGCGCCCAGTATTGTGCACCCAGACACCATGATTCTTCATTATCCTGGTCATGTGTACCATAATCTTCGGCATCAAGAAAAATAATGTCAATACCAAGTTCCGGCTGCCGTTGATTGACCAAACGGGCTATTTCCAACAGAGCTCCTACTCCGCTTGCACCATCATTCGCTCCCAGAATCGGAGTCTTGTGATTCTTTTCGTCAGGATCGTTATCGGCCCACGGACGTGTATCCCAGTGGGCAAATAAAGCGATTCTTTTTTTACTTTCCGGCTTATAAGAACCGATAATATTTCGCGCTTTCAACAAAGTACCGTTATAAGCAATCAGATCGGCATACTGATCGGTCACCTGCGCACCGAAATCTTTTAATTGCTTAGCCAGATAATTTCCACAAGCTACATGCCCCTTTGTATTAGGAACACGAGGACCAAAATCTACTTGATTCTTTACATACAGATAAGCACTATCTGCATCAAACTGTGGTACATTCACAACTATCTTTTCGTTTTGTTCACTTGTACTATTTGCCTTATTGCCACCTCCGCAGGAGAATGCTGATAATAACAAAAAGGCACTTACCAATACTATCATAATTTTCTTTTTCATCATCCTCTTTTCTATTAAAGTCTCAAAATTAGTCATTTTCATCACAGCATTGTTCAGATGAAATAGATTATTAACAAATAAACTTTAATTCTACATTTTTCTTTCCAACCGTAAACTCTACTTTTGCTCCGTTTATAAGCGGCAAATTATGAGTAACATGCCCTACAGGAAAATTAAAGCAAACGGGGTAATCATACTCTTTTACCAAATCCGCCAGAGCAGCATACAACTCTTTGCCCAGCGAACAATCTTCTTCATATTCCGTAAACTGTCCGACAATCAGTCCAGATAATTTTTCAAGTACACCGCCCAATTTTAGATTATACATCATGCGTTCAATGGCATGAGGTCGTTCGCTGACATCTTCGATAAACAGCACAGTTCCTTCTGCCGGAATATCATAAGGAGTACCGCGCAAACCGTAAGCTACCGCCATATTCCCCCCACGAAGAACCCCCTGCGTACTGCCCTGCTTATTCAACTTATGTTTCTCACAAGTATAAGAAGGCAAGTTTCCGAACAGGATATCTTTCAAATAGTTTGTACACGGATCATCCTCCGGCTCTACCGCAAGATGACGTGCCATTAACGAATGCAACGAAGCATATCCGTTTTTCTGAAACAGATTGTGCAATGCAGTAATATCACTGAAGCCCAACAACCATTTCGGATATTCACGAAATGCCGTAAAATCAATCTTATCTATCAGATGTACAGCTCCATATCCTCCACGACTACTAAGGATAGCTTTCACTTTCGGATCATCCATTGCATCCTGCAAATCTTTCAGACGTTGGCTGATCGTGCCGGCATATCGCCCGGATGAACCTCCGGCGTGCTTTCCCATAACAACTTTCACCCCCCATGATTCAATCCGTTTCTTGGCACCTTTCAGGAATTGTTTGTCTATCTTACTGGAGGGCGATACGATAACTACTTTATCACCTTTCTGCAAAAAAGGAGGAAATTGAATATCCATATATGTTCTTATTTTTTTGACTTCCGTTGATAAAAATGTACCCAGTCCACTTCCATTTCTACCGGAAGATCTTCAGGACCGACCGCTCCGACCCACGAGCCTCCCAATTGCATATCAATCAGCAGGTAAAAAGGCTGGTTAAAAGGGTATTGCCCTTCTTCTTTTGTTTGTATACGAGGATAGGTAAACGTATGCATATCATTGATATAAAATGAAAGGCTGTCCGGATACATTTCTACTGCGTAAACATTGTACCGGTCAGGATAAATAGGTCCCGTGGAATGAGACTTGGGATTTTCTGTGATGCCCAATGTGTAGGTATAATGAGAATGAACAGTCTGATAAGCAATTGAATCGTTATTCAAACGTTCCATAATATCAATTTCGCCACCGGACGGCCATGCCGCTTTTTCGGGTAACATCCAGATAGCCGGCCATGCCCCTTTCGCAGCATTCAACTTGGCACAAATTTCAATACGCCCGTTTATAAAAGCCTTCTTGCCTTTTGTATAAACACCGCCCGTCAAATAAGGAGCCGTGTCATTGGGCTGAACCTGATTGACGATACCTCTCAACACCAGTTTGCCTTCACGCATTGCATAACAAGAATCAAAATCAGTCATGTAATTATTCCAATCCGACTTTCCTCGTGGAATCTTACTCCACACCTTTGAATCAAAATTCTTTTTTTGATTAAATTTTTCTTTCCAGACCAAGGACCAACCTTCAGGAACCTTCGTCGTCTTGCACGAAATGAACAGCCAACAAAGGAGGATTAAGCTAACAAAAAATAGATTTTTAAACTGTTTCATGTCTTTTTTATTTCATTGGGGGATTCATTTGCAAAAATACAGGAAAAAACGATTCCATGCATATCTATCGACCAAAACAAATAAAATATAGCAAAATGTTACATAATGGATGTAATTTTTCGGATTGCAATCGCTATTTTCTCAATCCTTTTTCTGATATTTGCTAAAAATCTAACGTTATGGAACCTATTCAAAGTTTTGCCCAATTGACGGCTCATCTCAAAAAACTAAATCATAGAAAACGGATTGCCGTAGTCTGTGCCAATGATCCTAACACGGAATATGCTATTACCTGCGCATTGGAAGAAGGAATTGCGGAGTTTCTGATGATCGGAGATTCGGCTATTCTGGAAAAATATCCTACACTCAAACAATATCCCGAATACATAAAAATCATCCATATAGAAGATTCGGACGAGGCAGCACGCGAAGCGGTACGCATTGTCCGTGAGGGAGGAGCAGATATTCTGATGAAAGGAATTATTAATACGGACAACCTGTTGCACGCTATACTTGATAAAGAAAAAGGATTGCTTCCGAAAGGGAAAATTCTTACGCATCTGGCGGTAATGGAAATTCCAACGTATCACAAATTACTTTTCTTCTCGGATGCTGCCGTTATTCCGCGTCCCACTTTGCAACAACGTATAGAAATGATCTGGTATGCTATATGCACGTGCCGCCACTTCGGTATTGAACAACCACGTATCGCCTTAATCCACTGTACGGAAAAAGTAAGCGCCAAGTTTCCCCACTCACTGGATTATGTAAATATCGTGGAACTTGCCGAAGCCGGAGAGTTCGGAAATGTAATTATTGACGGCCCGCTGGATGTACGTACCGCCTGCGAGCAGGCAAGCGGCGATATTAAAGGTATTGTATCTCCTATCAACGGACAAGCGGATGTGCTGATATTCCCCAATATAGAATCGGGTAATGCATTCTACAAATCTGTGTCCCTGTTTGCACAGGCAGAAATGGCGGGTTTATTGCAAGGACCGATCTGCCCAGTGGTACTTCCGTCTCGTAGTGACTCCGGCTTGTCCAAATATTATAGCATGGCAATGGCTTGCCTGCAAGTCTCAGGAGACTGTGAATGCAGAAAACAAATAAATCAAGTCCCCAATAATTCATAATTCAAAAATCAATATTGATGAAAATTCTAGTTATCAATCCCGGCTCCACTTCGACGAAGATTGCAGTATATGAAAATGAAACTCCGCTACTGGTCCGTAATATCAGCCATACAGTAGAAGAATTATCCGTTTATTCACAAGTGGTAGACCAGTTTGAATTTCGGAAGAATCTGGTACTCCAGGAGTTGGAAGCCAATAAGATACCTTTTGACTTTGATGCAGTCATCGGACGCGGAGGACTGGTAAAACCGATACCGGGTGGAGTATATGAGGTAAATGAAGCCATGAAACGTGATACGGTACACGCCATGCGCACTCATGCCTGTAACCTTGGAGGATTAATTGCAGACAAACTTGCTTCTTCCTTACCCAATTGTCGTGCTTTCATTGCCGATCCGGGAGTAGTGGATGAACTGGAAGATATAGCCCGTATCACAGGCTCACCGTTAATGCCCAAAATTACAATTTGGCATGCCTTGAACCAGAAAGCAATAGCACGCCGTTTCGCCAGAGAGCAGGGAACACAATACGAAGACCTTGATTTAATCATCTGCCATTTGGGAGGTGGTATTTCTACTGCAGTTCACCGCCATGGACGAGCTATTGATGCAAACAATGCGTTGGACGGCGAAGGCCCTTTCTCGCCGGAACGTGCAGGTACACTGCCTGCCGGTCAACTCATCGACCTTTGTTTTAGCGGACAGTTCACCAAAGATGAATTGAAGAAGCGTATTTCCGGACGTGCGGGACTGACAGCTCACTTGGGTACTACCGATGTACCTGTGATTATCAAATCCATAGAAGAAGGAGACAAAAAAGCGGAGTTCGTATTGGACGCCATGATTTATAACGTAGCAAAAGCAATAGGTGGCGCCGCTACTGTACTTTGTGGGAAGATAGATGCTATTCTCCTGACAGGAGGGATTGCTTACTCCGATTATGTCATTTCACGACTCAAAAAACGTATTTCTTTTTTAGCTCCGATCCATATTTATCCCGGAGAAAACGAAATGGAATCATTGGCTTTCAATGCGCTAGGGGCATTGAAAGGAGAACTTCCGATACAAATTTATAAATAACACAAACTTCCCATTCTTGAGTTTCACCGTTTTTATCGTATTGATAAAACACTGATAATCAACACAAATCAATATGCTTCTATCACCCTCAAAGCAAATATATGGAAAAAAACACCTCAACTATTTTTGAAGTGCACCCCAAAAGTTAGACAAAAAACTTTTGGGGTGCATTCTTTATGAAATACACTTTTGAAAAAAAGCTCAATATAGTGAGCAGGGTAAAAGCCGGTTGTCCAATTAGACAGTTGGCAAAAGAAAACAACCTACACGAGAATAAAATTCTCGATTGGGTACGTTTATATGATAGATACGGGGTTGATATCCTAAGAAAACGTTCCAAGATAAAGCCTACAAGTGATTTTAAGGAACAGGTTGTACGCGAGATATTGGAAAAAGGATTACCTTTGTCCCATGCATTGATAAAGTACCGTATAAGCCGTACAGCACTTGAAGGCTGGGTTCGTACGGTTCGTAAACATGGATATCCGGAATTACATATATTTAGACGTAAAGGCAGACCTTCTCAAACTATGGCAAGACCTAAGAAAAAAGAACCTCAGACAGAATTGGAAAAGCTTCAGGCGGAAAACTTGCGCCTGAGGGCAGAGAATGCGTTACTAAAAAAAGTGAAGGCCTTAGTCGAGGAACAGGAAGCCCGGGCACGTCTCAATGGGCAGAAGCCATCGACGAACTAAGGTCCGAATATCCTCTTGACTTATTATTGGAGTTAAGAAAGATGGCTCGTTCCGTATTCTATTATCATCTGAAACGGCTTGAGGAACCAGATAAATACGCAGTGGAGAAAGAAGAAATCAAATCCATTTTCCATGAGCACAAAGGACGTTATGGCTATAGACGTGTCACTTGGGAGATGCGGAACCGTGGTTATGTCATCAACCACAAGACCGTGCAGCGTCTCATGACAGAAATGCATATCAAATGCAAGATGCGCAAGGTGCGTTATCGTTCTTATAAAGGAGAAGTTGGCAGTCTCGCCCCAAACATAATCGGGCGTAACTTTGTTGCTACTGAGCCAAACCGTAAATGGGCGACTGATGTAACACAGATAAATATAGGGGCTACGAAACTATATCTGTCGTCTATTCTTGATATGTTCAATGGTGAGATTATTTCCCATAACATATCTAACAGCCCTAATCTTGAACAAATATATGACATGCTCGATAAAGCATTTGATAAGTGTGATAACCTTGACGGACTCGTACTTCATTCTGATCAAGGTTGGCAATACCAACACTTCGGATATCGGAAAAGGCTTGAAGGACATCATATAATTCAAAGTATGTCGAGAAAGGGAAATTGTCTGGACAACTCTATGATGGAGAATTTTTTCGGAATTATGAAATCTGAGCTTCTATACGCTGAAAAGTTCGAGTCTCCGGAAGACTTCACAAAGGCTTTGGAAGAATATATAGATTATTATAATAATAAAAGAATCAAGTCCCGGTTAAAAGGAAAGAGTCCAGTACAATACCGAACTCTTTCTATAACTGGATAATGTTTAACCAGTCCAAATTTTTGGGGTCACTTCATTTTTGCCTTAACGCCCTCTTTCTTTTAAAGGAGGGAGTATTTTTAATAAAAGGGAGCGAAGCCCCCTCGACTTCACTCCCTCACAATCTTTCTCCTCTCATTTCCTAATACACGGAGAAACACGTTTGAATCAAAAAAAGTTACACCTATAATTATAAACTATTCATCCACCTTTAAAGCTCCGGCAGGTCTTTATTTCCGGTCTTATTCACCGGCGAACCGTCAGCGTTTACTTGAATAGAACCATCGCCATTGCAAACAAAAGCATTTCCATAAATATCTCCTAGCTTGCCACCTTCTTTAATACACATCCAATAGGCTATTGAGAATTCCTCCTGCCCGTAAGAGAACTGGGTATGAGATGCAGAGAATATTGCCTTCCATTACATAATGAATACCTGTGCCTTCAAAAGCTCGGTCCAAAATTTCGGATACCGACTGATTGTTGGCAGCTACATTAACTACCCGTTTTACATCTACTGTTTTTTGTTGTAGACAAACAAATAGTTGGTCTGTGACTCTATTTTAGAGAGTAACTCACTTACTTTCAGCGTTGAGTGGGGAATGCTGATTTTTGCACTCTGAGAGTATCCATTCTCACAATAAGCTTGAAATGTTACGAACAGAAGAAGGAATAAAGTGATCTTCATAGTCAGTATTATTTGCTTAGATTCTAAACTTTTTGGGCAAAAAA
>OHBE01003294.1_pt1 | contig 10492 bp, 6 predicted proteins | sample 1577231 | NCBI WGS metagenome assembly OHBE01 (sample SAMEA3541506, study PRJEB24748) | human gut metagenome | biome: human gut; feature: human-associated habitat; material: faeces | place: China | collected 2012
GGCATTGCGCAGCGCCGCCAAGGCCGAACTGCCCACGCGCGTCGAAGAACTGGCACGGCTGCACGGGTTCCGCTACGGACGGGTGACGATCCGTGCGTCGCGCACCAAATGGGGCTGCTGCACGGGCGACAACAACCTGTCGCTGAGTCTCTTCCTGATGACCTTACCCCCGCATCTGCGCGACTTCGTACTGCTGCACGAACTCTGCCACACCGTCCACCACGACCACTCGCCCTATTTCCACGCACTGCTCGACCGGCTCACCGGCGGCAACGAAAAACTCCTCAGCCGTGAGCTGAGGAGCTATTCGATACCGGCTCGGTAGCCGCGCTATTCGTACTGGCCACTTTTGAGACGCATCACCTCCTCCTTGGTCAGGAAGCGCCATGCGCCGCGTTTGAGATTCTTCTTCGTAAGGCCGGCGTAGTAGACGCGGTCGAGTTTGCGCACCGAGTAACCCAGCGACTCGAAGATGCGCCGCACGATGCGGTTGCGCCCCGAGTGGATCTCGATGCCGATCTCGCTCTTGTCCTCCTTGACGTAGGCGATCTCGTCGGCGTGGATCTCGCCGTCCTCGAGCGTGATGCCCTCCGCAATACGATCCATGTCGGCCCGCGTGAGCGGCTTGTCGAGCGACACCTGATAGATCTTCTTCTTGCGGTACGACGGGTGCGTCAACTGGCGCGTCATGTCGCCGTCGTTGGTGAAGAGCAGCAGCCCCAGCGAATTCTTGTCGAGCCGCCCCACCGGATAGATGCGCTCCTCGCAGGCGCCCTTCACCAGATCCATCACCGTCTTGTCGGCGTGGGGATCTTCGAGCGAAGTGACATAGCCCTTGGGCTTGTTGAGCACCAGATAGACCTTCTTTTCCCCCTCGATGCGGCTGTCGTTGAACTTCACCTCGTCGGTCGGCTTCACCTTCGATCCCAATTCGGTCACGATCACGCCGTTGACCGAAACCAGTCCGGCCTGGATATAGTCGTCGGCCTCGCGGCGCGAGCAGAGTCCCGACTGGGCGATGAAACGGTTCAGGCGGATTTCGCCCGTCTGCACGTTGGGATTATAGCGGGGATAGCTCTTGGGCCGCACCTCGCCGCGGCGATCGTCGCGCTTGAATCCGCCCGCGGACTTCGGACCGTAACGTTTCGGCGCCCCCGCACGTTCGCCGTGACGGAAATCCCCCTCCTGCTCGCCGTAGGGGCGCTTGGGCCCGAACTTGCCGGCGGATTTACGGCCGTAGGCGGGCTTGTCGGCGCACCGAAGGGTTTCTTCCCGTAGGGACGCGGACGATCTTCCGCCGCGGACCGCTCGCCGCCGTAGCCGCCCGAACGATCCGAACGGGGCCCGTCCGGACGGCTCCGGTAAGGCCCCGAAGGCCGGCCTTCGCCATATCTGGAACCGCCGGACGGACGGCGCGGGCGCTCGTCGACGGGTCGGTTGTCTTCCGTGAAGTGGGGATTGTACGAAGCACGCCGTGGGGCATGTTCGCGCGGGGTGTCATCGGCATCACGCCGGGGACCGGGGCGACGTTCGATACGTTCGGCGGTCGTCGTGCGCTTGCGCTTGTCGCGTGCGAAACGGTCGAGAACCACCGTCGAGTCGCTGTTGTAGTCTTTCATTTCGATTCAAATTAATTCGTGGCAAAGGTAATCTAATTTTCGCAGATTGTCCGCACAAATCGCACCAAATCAGCCGCCACGGCGAAAGAATCAGCATTCGTCCGTAAAAATGCCTCGTGCGTATCTCCGCGGGCATTCCTAAGGCCGGTCGTCCGCCGCCGGAACGGCGCGGAACCGCATGGGTTCCACCCGCACAGCCGGCCGTAAATCCGCGGCGGGCTGCCGGCATCGCACCGTCATGCAAATATATTTGGTTCTGCCCGCGGCTTGCACTATCTTTGCGACACGTTAAACCCCTCGTTTATGAATCGGGAAATCCTGCGGCTCGCGCTTCCGAACATCGTTTCCAACATCACCGTCCCCGTCATGGGCATCGCCAGCACGATGATCGCCGGCAATCTGGGCGGCGGCGACACCACGCGCGCGATCGGATCGCTGGCCGTCGGCGTTTCGATCTTCAACTTCATCTACTGGAACTGCTCCTTCCTGCGCATGGGCACGAGCGGACTGACGGCGCAGGCCTACGGCGCGAAGAACCACCGCGAATGCACCGCTACGCTGGCGCGCACGCTGCTCGTCGCGGCCGTATTGGGCGCACTGATCCTGCTGCTGCAATACCCGCTCGGCCAAACGGCGATCTGGGCCATGAACGGCGACGAACTGGTCGCCGAATACTTCTACGCCCGCATCTGGGCCGTACCGGCGGGCATCATGCTCTTCGGCCTCAACGGCTGGTTCATCGGGATGCAGAACGCCCGCATCCCCATGTGGATCGCCATTCTGCAAAACGTCGTCCATGTCGGCTGTTCGTGGTTCTTCGCCTTCCGCTGCGGGATGGGCATCGCCGGCATCGGTTACGGCTCGGTCGTCGCCCAGTACCTCGGCGTGGCGCTGGCCGCCGTGCTGATCGTGGCCAACTATCGGGAGTTCATCACGCGCATCGACTGGTCGGCGGTCTTCGACATGCGGCCGATCCGGCGCTTTCTGGTCGTCAACCGCGACATCATCGTCCGCACGCTCTGCATCGTAGCCGTCTACACCTTCTTCACCGGCGCATCGGCCCGCATGGAGGATCGGACACTGCTGGCCGTCAACACCATCCTGTTGCAGCTGTTCACCCTCTTCTCCTACATGACCGACGGTTTCGCGCAGGCGGCCGAGGCGCTCACGGGACGGTTCATCGGCGCACGCGACGGGCGGTCGCTGCACCGCTGCATCCGCAACTCGATCTTCTGGTCGCTGGCCGTCGCGGCGGTCTTCGTCGGCATCTACCTCGTCTGGTGGCGCGACCTGCTGCACGTCTTCACCCTGAACAGCCCCGAATCATCGGCCTACATCATCGCAACGGCAGGCGATTACATCGGCTGGATCATCGCCATTCCGATCGCCAGTTCGCTCCCCTTTCTGATGGACGGCATCATGGTCGGCGCGACCCGCACGCGGGTCATGCGCGACTCGATGATTCTGTCGACGATCATCTACTTCGCCATCTTCTTCGCCTTCTCGCCGCTGATCGGCAACAACGCGTTGTGGTGCGCCTTCCTGCTCTACATGCTGCTGCGCGGCGTATTGCAATACTTCATGACCCACCGTTTGAAGGACATCTACCGGCAGGCGGACGCCGCCTGACCCATACGGAATCCGCCCCTGCGAAAGCTCGTGCATCGCAGGGGCGGACTTATCCGGACAAGAGGGGGCTATTCCCTCATGCAGCGTACCTGCGCACCGCAACTGCGAGCGGCCGATCCCAACAGTTTCTTCTGAATCGTTTCCAGTACGAACGCACCTGCCTTCGGACTGTCCGGCGCATAAGGCGAGGCGCTCCAGACATACCAGCCGCTCTTCGTAAAGCGCGCGGCACCTGTCGTTCCGAACAACATGCCCGCAGCCGGATAATAGATCTCCTGCCCCTCGACCGTAAAGACCAATCCATCTTTGGCGGAGACGCTCGTTCCCTGCTTGTACCACTGGGAGAAAGGGGCATCGGCCGTCGGAGCGAAGGCCGTCCAGACGAAGCGATGCGACACCCGGTAACCGGGCGGACAAGGATCGTAGATGCTCTTCGCCCCGACATCGGACAGCGCATCCGTGCAACCCCACAGGTCATCTTTCAGGCGGTCGCCGGCAGCGACGTAATACCAGTTGGGATAGGATGCGCCGGTGCTTTCCGGAATTTCGGTGATGAAATTCATCGGATAACGCACCGCAGCCTCCATCGTAGCGGCTGCACCCAGCCGTTCCCCGTCGGCCAGGTGCCAGCCCGGAGCGGCATCGAACGCCGCCGAAGCCGCCGAATCATCCGCAAGTTCGGCGCCCGCCGCATCGTAGACGGCCATACGCTCCTGCGACGAACGGAACGGCACGAACGGGTCTTTGCGGCCCCACTGGTAGAACATGCCGTAGCTCGACGCATTGTCAGCGCCCAGCCAGGCGGCAGCGAGCGCTCCCAGATTGCGATCCATGACCGCCGCTGCGCCGAGACCCTCATAGGGAAGCGCATACCGATGCAGCGACCCTTCCAGATCGGCCGACGTCAGCCACAGATGCCAGCTCCATAGAATCGCACCGTCGGCGTCGCAGGCCGCAACGACGGCATTGCCCTCCACGAAGGGATCGGCCGTCGTAAAACGGATGCGTCCCTCCTCGCCGAGCGAAACCTCCCCGATCAGATTCGGCGCCGTCTGCCACAGCAGCTTCGCGGTCACTGGCCGCAGCGCTTCGGGAACGATTCCGTCCGCCTTCCCGCAGGTCGAACCCGCGGTGTAGGCCGCATCGGGCGGCGTCACCGCACCGTTGCCCATCGTCGTAGCGTCGAACTCGTAACGTCCCGCCCGCGCCACGACGTAGCAGTTGGCCGTCGCCGAGGCATCGAGCGCCACGGGCGCCGGTTCGGTAGCCGCATAAGCGATCGAATTGTAGGTCTTGATATGGTTGGCCGCAAGCACGACCTCCGCCTGCGACGTCTCGCGCACCATCTGCCCGCCCTCCGTATCGGTGATCGTGAAACGCCAGCCCCGGTAACTGCCCGGCGGAACGACCAGACAGAAGACGACGGGATCGCCTCCGGAGAGCGCTGCGCCCCCGGCACCGCAGTCGAGCAGGATCGACGGATGTCCGGCATCGACGGAACGTATCGTCCCCCCGCCGGCGGCCGTCCATTCGAACCGCATTCGTCCGGCAAGCGGCGCACCGTCGAGCGTCGTCAGACGGATCGAGCGGATCGTCGCCGTTCCGGTGAGTTGCAGCCGCACCACGCCGCAGACCGACGTGAAGCGGAGATCGTCCGCACGTGTGCTTCGGGCGGTCATCGGGCTGATGCCCGCAGCGAACGTCCCCGAACCTCCGAAGGGCTGCACCGCAGGAAGCGTCGTCGTCACGCCCGTACCTTCGGCGACAGCATCCGGACGATAGGGATAGCAGGCGTAATAGACCGCGCTTTCAAAAGCCTCGCCGGTGAAATCGGCAGACGTCCCGCCCGCAAAACGGTCGTCGATCGCATAACGGCGGCACGCCGGCGAATCTTCTCCCCACAGCGCGATCGCATCGCCCGCCGACCACCGCACCTCCGTGCCGCGCGGGCCGCCCAGCGACGTCCGGGTCTCGTCGACCCGGGCATGTACCTTCATAAGCGCCGGCGTCTCCTCCGACGGACGCAGCGGCGACTGCGCCTCGTCCGGTTCGATCCGCTCGCAACCGACCGATGCGAGCAGGATCGCAACGAGATAAAACCGTCTCATCGTCCCGACCCTATAAATCCTCCCACGGGTCTTCGACCATCGGCGTGTTACCCGATTCCGACGACGCTGCGAAACCGCGTTCCGCGACGCACTCCGTCGACCGTACTTCCGGAGGCAGATAACCCGCCGCCAACGACAAATGCTCCCGACCGGTTCCGGTACAGGTTGCCTGCAACGTATACCGAGCGCGGAAAACGACTGGTGAAAACGAATGTTCGCACATAACTTCTTTCTGTTAAAAGTTGATATTTTCTCTCTTCGTTTTCTCGCCTCGGCATAGCCCGAACAAGTTCGGCTCTGCGCTCGGCTTATCGAAAACGTTGAACAAAACAAAGATAATAAAATTAACAGAAAAAGTCTTTTTAAATTATAAAAAAAATCTTTTTATTTTATTACAAACGTGCGATACGAAAGCTCCGCTTCGGACACTCGCGGAAGCGTGTACGGGAAAAGCAAGGCCCCGAAAAGCCGGAGAGGGGCTGCCGGAGCTTCGAAACGGGATCGACGGATTGCCGACCGCGCCCGTCGCCCGCCATCCCTCTGCCAGAAAGCTCCCGGTACCGATACGGCGAAGGCCGGAGACGGGATGTGAGATCCCGTTCTCCGGCCTTCTGTCGAAAGACGAAAGAGTTCCCGTTATTCGAGACCCTTCATCTTTTTGAGCAGCTCATTGTACTCATTGTACTTGTCCATCATACCCGGTTCGTCGCGCAGACGGAAGCTGATCGACTTGATGTAATCGACCGTATCCACGTCGTCGGGTTTGAGCTGATGCGCCTTCTCGAAGTAAGGCAGAGCCGCCATGTAAACGACGTTCACCTCTTTCAGGTCGGCATCGTACTCCGACTGGCTGCGGTAATTCTTCTGCCCCATCTCGGTGTTCATGGCGTCGGCCTTGACCGTATAGAACAGGCCCAGATAGTAATTGCCCTCGTAGAGGTCGGGCTTCAACTCGACGACCTTCTTGAACGAATTGATCGTCTCGTCGTAGTTCTTCAATTTGTAGAAGACACGGCCGCGGCCGAACCAGAGGTCGACGTTGTCGGGATCGCTTTCGAGCGACTTGTCGATCATGCCCACCAGGTCGGCGGGATCACCCACGCCCTCCTCCGAGGTATAGAGCTGCATCAGGCCGTCGAGAATCTTCTCGTTCTTCGGGAACTTCTCGATACCTGCCAGCAGTGCGTCCTTCGCCTTGATGAGGAAGGCCGCATCCTTGTCTTTCTGGCCGTAATAGCTGTGGAACAGATAGTAGTAGACATCGCCCGCCTCGTCGGTATAACCGGCGGCCAGCGCGTCGTTGAGCGCCTGTGCACCGCGCGCGAACGATTCGGGATGGTTCGCTCCGTCGACGGTCAGCAGATAGCCGGCATAGTAGAGGAGCGCCGGATCGGCCTCGCCGAAAGCGGGGCACTGCTGCGCCTTGTAGGCGGCCAGATAGGCCTCGGCGCCCGTAAGGTATTCGCCCGCTTCGATCGAGACATTACCCAGAATCGAGGCGTAATTGGAGATCTGCTCCAAACCGTTCTTGATCTTCGACGCCTGCTTGGGATCCAGCTCGTAGGCCTTGTTATAGGCTTCGATCGCCGTATCGAGGGCACCTTCCTTGATCTCCTGCAACTGCTTCCATGCCACGATCTTCCCGTCGCGCTCGTAGGCGATGAAATAGGGATAGTTCCATGCAATGGCTTTCGAACCGTTGAGCGTCACCTCCTCGGTGCTCGTGGGATCGCCCACCGAAAGTTTCAGCAGCGTCGTCTCCATCGGAGCGAACAGGTTGGCCGTCGGTTCCGCTGCGGCGTCGTAATAGACCCTGCCGCGATTGATCCACGTGGCGGCCTTGGCGTTCTTCTTGGGATTCGCGATGTCGGCATCGCTCTTCTCGAGTTTGGACAACGTCGCCTCCTTATTCACTTTCTGCGCTTCGGCAGCCGGAATGGCCAGCAACGCAGCGGCTGCGGCCATCAAAATGAATCTTTTCATACTCGTTTTAACTAAAATAATTGGTTTATCTCCTGATGTATCTCTTTATTGCTCGGCGGCAGGCGTTTCGTCCGTCGCTGCGGGAGCGGGATTCTCCCCGCCTTCGACCGCCGCCAGTTCCTCCTCCTCGCTGCCCGGAACGGCCATTACCGAGGCGATAGCGTCGCCCTCGCGCAGGTTGATGATCCGCACGCCCTGCGTAGCGCGGCCCGCCACGCGGATCTGCGACACCGCCGTGCGGATCGTGAGACCCGACCGGTTGATAATCATCAGATCGTTGTCGTCAGTCACGGCCTGGATCGAGATCAGTTTTCCGGTCTTCTCGGTAATATTGATCGTCTTGACGCCCTTGCCGCCGCGGTTCGTGATGCGGTACTCGTCCAGATCGGTCCGTTTGCCGTATCCGTTTTCGCTGAGCACCAACACGTCCTGCCCGCTGTCGGGTTCGACACAAATCATGCCGACCGCTTCGTCGCCCTCTTCGAGCGAGATGCCGCGCACGCCGGCGCCCACACGGCCGATCGGACGCACCGTCCGCTCGTTGAAGCGGATCGCCTTGCCCTCGCGCGCCGCGATCATCACCTCGGCCTCGCCGCTGGTGAGCTTCGCCTCGATGAGCTGGTCGCCCTCGCGGATGACGATGGCATTGACGCCGTTGCTGCGCGGCCGCGAATAGGCTTCCAAACGGGTCTTCTTGATCGTACCGTCCTTGGTACACATCACGATATAGTTGTTGTTGACGTACTCCTCGTCGTCGAGGCGCTTGACGTTGATGTAGGCGCGCACCTTGTCGTCCGGTTCGATCTGGATGACGTTCTGGATGGCGCGTCCCTTCGACGAGCGCGTTCCTTCGGGAATCTGGTAGACCTTCAACCAGAAGCAGCGCCCCTTCTCGGTGAAGAAGAGCATCGTGTTGTGCATCGTGGCCACGTAGATGTGCTCGATGAAGTCCTCGTCGCGCGTCGCACTGCCCTTGGCGCCCACGCCGCCGCGGTTCTGCGTGCGGTATTCGGCCAGCGGCGTGCGCTTGATATAGCCCATGTGCGAAATGGTGATGACCATTTCGTCGTCAGCGTAGAAATCTTCGGGATTGAACTCCTCCGAGGCGTAGACGATCTCCGTGCGGCGTTCGTCGCTGTATTTCTCCTTCATTTCGAGCAGTTCGTCCTTGATGATCTTCATCTGCAACGGTTCGCTCCGGAGCACCTCGTTGAAGTAGGCGATCTGCTTCTGCAACTCGTCGCGCTCGGCCGTCAGCTTGCCGTGTTCCAGCCCCGTCAGCGCGCGCAGGCGCATCTCGATGATCGCCGAAGCCTGCAACTCGCTCAGGCCGAACTTCTCCATAAGCGCCGTCTTGGCCTCGTCGGGCGTGCGGGCGGCGCGAATGGTGTGGATCACCTCGTCGATATTGTCCTGCGCGATCAACAGACCCAGCACGATGTGCAGCCGCTCCTCGGCCTTTTGCAAATCGAAGCGCGTGCGGCGCACCACCACGTCGTGCCGGTGCTCGATGAAGTGGCGGATCATGTCGCGCAGGTTGAGCAGGTAGGGACGGCCGTGCACCAGCGCGATGTTGTTCACGGGGAACGACGTCTGCAACGGCGTATTCTTGTAAAGCGTATTGAGCACCACGCTCGCCACGGCATCCTGTTTGAGGATGATGACGATGCGGAGTCCCTGACGGTCCGACTCGTCGTTGATGTAGGAGATGCCCTCGATCTTCTTGTCGTTGATCATGTCGGCGATCTTCTTGATCATCTCGGCCTTGTTGACCATGTAGGGAATCTCCGTCACCACGATGCACTCGCGGCCCGACGCCGTGTGTTCGATCTCGGTCCGGGCGCGCATCACGACGCGTCCGCGGCCCGTCATGAGCGCCTCGCGGACGCCCTCGTAGCCGTAGATGATGCCTCCCGTCGGGAAATCGGGGCCCTTGACGTACTGGAGCAGCTCCTCGCACTCGATGTCGTGGTTGTCGACATAGGCGCAGCAGGCGTCGATCACCTCGCCCAGATTATGGGGCGCCATGTTGGTGGCCATGCCCACGGCGATGCCGCTCGCGCCGTTGACGAGCAGCAGCGGAATCTTGGTGGGGAGCACCGTCGGCTCCTTCATCGTATCGTCGAAATTGTTCGTCCAGTCGATCGTCTCCTTGTCGATGTCGGCCATCACCTCGTCGGTGATCTTGCGCATACGCGCCTCGGTGTAACGCATCGCCGCAGGCGAGTCGCCGTCCATCGAACCGAAGTTGCCCTGACCGAAAATCAGCGGATACCGCAGCGACCACTCCTGCGCCATGCGCACCATGGCATCGTAGACCGACAAGTCGCCGTGGGGGTGGAACTTACCGAGCACGTCGCCCACGATACGGGCCGACTTACGCGTCGGTTTATCGGAATAGAGCCCCAGTTCGGCGCTCATGTCGTACAAAATACGGCGGTGCACGGGCTTCAGACCGTCGCGCGCGTCAGGCAGGGCGCGCGAAACGATGACCGACATCGAGTAGTCGATGTAGGCCGATTTCATCTGCTGCTCGATGTTGACGGGGATGATACGCCCCTCCAAACCGGCATTCTTTTCTTCTTCAGTCAGCATGTCTTATCTATTCGTTTTCAACTGTCGTTCTCCGTGTCGGCGGACGGTCCGCAGGGATGCGGAAATCCGCATCCGCAGATTTTCCGAAAACATCTCCCGTCGCGCTCCGATCCGGCTTGCCGAACCCCTATTAATAACAAGCAAAAATACGATTTATTTCGCAAACGGGCAACTTTTAGGGGTAAAAATTCAATCTCTCGACATGTCTTCCGACCGAAACCCTCCGTTTTCGGCAGGTTTCAGCCGATCTGAGCGCATTCGGCATCCGCCCCCGACAGGAGGACGCGGGAAACCGGCTCTTCACCGGCCGGCAAAGCGGCGAATTCCCGTCCGCAGGAGTTGCGATTGCGCGGAAGATTTCGGAGTTTTGTTCTGCTAACCTCCGACGAACCATGAACCGATTCTTTTCTACGCTGCTGCTTTGCGTCGCCACCGCGCTCTGCGTCGCCGGCGCAAATCCGCCCGCAGGCGGTCTGCCCTGCCTGTGGCATTTCGACAAAGCCCGTCACGCCGCGCACGCCGCGACCTTCGTCGACGAAGGGTACCTGACGGCCGACG
>OHBE01003295.1_pt1 | contig 10492 bp, 5 predicted proteins | sample 1577231 | NCBI WGS metagenome assembly OHBE01 (sample SAMEA3541506, study PRJEB24748) | human gut metagenome | biome: human gut; feature: human-associated habitat; material: faeces | place: China | collected 2012
TACTACAGGTTCAGGAAAGACGATGACTTCTTTTAAATCTGCTCAGCTTATAGCATCTTCGAAAGATGCGGATAAGGTCATCTTTTTGATGGATCGTATTGAATTAGGAACACAAAGCTTAAAGGAATATCGTGGGTTTGCGGGTGAAAATGAAGAAGTGCAGGCAACAGAAAATACAGGTGCATTGGTTACTAAGCTGAAAAGTACGGATCCATCAGATACATTGATCGTTACTTCTATTCAAAAAATGAGCAACATCAAAGATGAAGATGAAGGTGGGTTAAAGAGCGCAGATATTGAAATGATGAATAAAAAGCGTATTGTTTTCATCATAGATGAATGTCATCGTTCTACTTTTGGCGATATGCTTATGACAATCAAGCATACTTTTCCCAGAGCTATTTTCTTCGGATTTACAGGGACACCAATTCAAGATGAAAATCAGAAGAAATCTAGTACGACTGCGACTATTTTTGGAAATGAGCTGCATCGGTATAGTATTGCGGATGGTATACGCGATAAGAATGTACTTGGATTTGATCCATATATGGTATTGACTTATAAAGACAATGACTTAAAAGAGGCCGTCGCACTTGAAAAAGCAAAGGCTGATTCAGTATCTAAAGCCCTTGCTGATCCAAAGAAGAGTCAGGTGTTTTATGAGTATATGCAGAAACCTATGGCTGGAACGATCGATGATGCAGGAAATTATGTAAAAGGAATCGAAGATTATATCCCTAATAGTCAATATGAAACGGATGCTCATCGTAAAATGGTAGTCGATGATATCATTGAGAACTGGTTCACTTTAAGCAAAGGGGGAAAGTTTCATGCAATCTTTGCCACAAGCAGTATCCCAGAGGCGATCGAGTATTATCGATTATTAAAGAATAAAGCTCAGCATATTAAGATCACTGCACTGTTTGATCCTCATATTGATAACCGAGGAAAAGGAACTAAAGAAAAAGAAGATGGACTTGTGGAAATCATCACAGACTATAATGCGCAGTACGGACAAGATTTTACGATTCCTACCTTTGCAAAGATGAAAAAAGATATAGCTTCGCGATTAGCGCATAAGAGACCTTATGAACGCATTGAACGAACTCCTGATCAACAGATCGATGTCCTTGTTGTGGTAGACCAAATGTTGACGGGATTTGATTCAAAATGGATAAATACTCTGTATTTGGATAAAATCCTTCAATATGAAAATATTATTCAGGCATTTTCTCGAACTAACCGGTTATTCGGAAATGATAAACCATTCGGAGTCATACGATATTACCGCAGGCCTCATACAATGAAAAGAAACGTTGAAGATGCGGTTAAATTGTATTCTGGTGACAGACCACTTGGATTATTTGTGGATAAGCTTGATAAAAACTTGAATAAAATCAATGATTTATTTACAGAGATAAACGATTTATTCAAAAGTGCAGGAATCAATGATTTTGTGCAACTGCCAAAAGAGATTCCAGAACGGAAGAAATTCGCAGAACTATTTAAGACATTGAACGATCATATTGAAGCTGCGAAAGTACAAGGATTTCAATGGGACAAACAAATTTATACATTTTCTGTTGAAGAAACAGGTCAAAAATATACGATAAAAGAATCGATGGACGAAACGATATATAAAACTTTAGCTTTGCGATATAAAGAAATATCTAAACCAGATGGATCTGACGGTAATGACGGACCTGAAGAAACATCATATGACATTGATGGTTATCTTACTACAATTGATACGGATGATATCAATGCAGATTATATGAATTCGCGCTTTGATAAATACATGAAATTACTTAATCAGGGATCGAATGATAGTGATCTTAAACAAGCTGAAGATGAATTGCATAAGACCTTTGCCACACTTACTCAAGAGGAACAAAAATTCGCAAATATCTTTTTGCATGATATTCAGTGCGGAGATGTAATTCCAGAAACAGGAAAGACGCTCCGTGATTACATTACAGAATATATGACCAAAGCAAAAGATGACCAGATTCATCGATTAGCAGCTACCTTTGGACTTGATGAAGAAAAGCTAAGGAATCTTATGTCTCTGAAGATAACGGAGAGCAATATCAACGAATTTGGCCGATTTGATGCTTTAAAATCAACAGTTGATAAGAAATTGGCAAAAGCATATTTTGAAAAGATTGAAGGAAAACCAATCATTCCACCAAAGGTGCCAATGAAAATAGATAAGTTGCTTAGAGAGTTTATTTTAAGTGGTGGATTCGAGTTAAATAATAGGAAATGAATCGCTTTTCTATAATCTAAGTTTTTTCTCATTTCACCAGCGTGAGTATATGTAATGAGAATATTAACACTAACTTAAGCCGGATAAGGAACGCATGACTAAATCAATATCCTTATTTTCAAGCTCTTGAATGATATGCAAGTACGTTTTTTGCGTTGTGGTCATGCTTGAATGACCTAAACGCCTTGCAACACTTGCAATAGATACACCTGCAAATAAAAGCAAAGAAGCGTGAGTATGGCGAAGCCCATGAATAGAAATAACAGGAATATTGTTTTTGGTGCAATGACGAGCAAGCACATCATTTACTGTTGAGTTATAAACCCGCTCTTTCGTGATGAAGATTGGCTTTTCAGGAGGCAATCGCTTTACCAACTCAGAAAATTGGATGACGGTCTGCCAATCAAGCTGAATTTTACGTACAGACGATTTATTCTTAGTAGGCAGAAACCCACCATTTCCTTTATAATTCCAAGTTTTACTGATAGAGAGCATTTGATGTGCAAAATCAAAATCAGATGGTGTAATCGCCAATGCCTCTGAAAATCGCATGCCCGTTTTGGCAACCAGCAAAATAAGCCAATCCCAATTGATCTCATCTTTTAATTGCAAATTAGACAAAAGCGTATGCAATTCATATTGATTAAGATACTTGATCTTTTTAGGGGTTGGTGTTTTGCCTTTAATGATCGCCTTTCGTGTTGGATCCTTTGTAATAAGACCATCGTCAACAGCATCTGCAATTGCACCTTTAAGCTGATGATGGAAATCCATCGTAGTTTGTTTCTCATGAGTTATTGCATAGTCATTAAGAATTTGTTGATACGTAACCCTTGTAATATCACAAAGCCGGAGATGAGACGCAAGCTTCAAAAGCCATGAATACGTCATCATATACTTATCCAATGTCACTTTTCGAACAGCGCCTTCTTTATATACTTTTACCCATTGAATGTAATAATCACAAAAAAGATCTGTGGTTACAACTTCACTTAACATATGACACCTCCCATTCTGATTTTTACACTCACGCTGATGAAGGGTGATAAGCCTATCTATTCTTGAAAAAAAATGACCTATAACCTGCTGTTCATCGTATATAGGGACAAAAACATTGATATCATTTATTGCTGTTTTCGATAAACTTGGAACGCCAGTTGATTCATCTTTCTTTTTCCAATCAATATTTTGGAAAATATCAAATGCAAAATTTAAATCAACTTTTTCTTTTGGAATAGTATAAAATAACGTATCTACCGTCCAAAATGGTGCCTTAAGTATATACGGTTTATCAATCGTACCCTTTCTGCCAATTCCAATAGCATCTTTATCATAAGACAATGCTTCATTTACACTAAGCATATAACCACCAGTTCCATAAACCGGAATAGTACCTTCTGATAAGTGTTTATAATCTTTACCACTCCAAACAGTAATAAGTTCTCTTAACTTACGCTGTTCCCAAACGTTAGTAAATTTGGGAAATTTTAGGTCAGGAATGGATTTTATCATTTTTGTTAACGTTATATTCTTAATGTTTATCAATTTAGTGCACTCACGCTGATGAAGGGTGATAAGGTTATTCAGTTGGTCTAAATATTGACTCAATACTTTTTGCACATCTATTTTAGGAATGGTAACAACAGTATTTTCAACCAATTCTTTATTAAGGTTATTCACTGTACTACCAGCAGCTAGTGATCTGTATTGATCAAGCATTTGTGGTGTACCTAATAGATGACAAAGGAAGGATAAATTAAAGATACTATTTGTATCTCGGATAAGCAGCCAACCATCGTGAATACAACCGTCAATGCCCATTATATAAGGTTTTCCAAAACTCATTGAATTTGATAAAATCAAATCACCTGGATGTACTTCTCTTGTCTTAGATAAGCCTTCTGGTTTGATTTTTTCAGCAGTCTTTGTAATATAATGACCCTGCACGGGAGCGTCACCAATTTTCACCCAGTTAAGCCCGTTTTGTGAATCAGTTATATAATCGTCTATCGGTCTTGGTGAACCGCCGCGCTCAATTTGGACAACATCTCCTAACTTACGCTGTTCCCAAACGTGTGAGTATAGTTTGAATGGTGATTTTTGTTTAGCGATGATTTGATACAGAAAATAATTATTAACTGTCCTTTGTTTCATTATACCTTTCTCTATGGTGTATATCAATGGCAGTAGTTTGACTTTTAGGAAGGGGTTTACTATACTTGGTTTGACAGGATCGACTTCATCCGAAGCGTGATTATTTTTTTAGCTAAGGAGGAAGGTATATGATATCCATTACTAGGGAGACCGCATGGCTCATGGGGATTGATCCTGTCGCTACGGGGAATCTGCTGCGTGATATGCGCTGCAAGGCAAATCTGTCTCAGGAGGGGCTGTCTTGGTTGTTTGAGAAAGCTGGTGATTCAGCTTCCAGAGTGACGATCAGCAATTGGGAAACAGGCAAGAAACTGCCTACGCTTTCTCATCTTGTCTTTCTGGCAGAACTGTATGAGTGTTCCCTTGACGAGCTGGTCATGAGTTTCCGGCGTTCACGCGAACATCAGGGCCATGATCAGCCCGATCACATCAATATCAGACGAATGTACAAAAAAAGTATGTTCGTCTTTTTGTGTGCCGGGCATGGGGCACAACTAGGTGGTGGAAGACCACTGTGGGGGCGTTCATCGCAACCGCCAACCACTAGCCAGAGCCAAGGGTGTCCATCGTGAGGTGGAATCTGAAGGAAGGCCGAGGCAAACCTCTGTACCGAGGAACACGAACCAAATCAGGCTTGCGATGATGATAAGTGTGCAAAACAACACGAAGTCAGATAGAGTTGCGGATGAGCATCGTAAGTAAATTTGGCGGGTCCGGGCTACCACACGGTCCAGGACGAAGATAGAGGGAAAGTGGTGTCACCTTACCCCGGGAGGTCTTGTCAGCGGCGATAGCCGTAGTAACAACGAATGGCAAGAAGTCAGCCGAGGTCGTAGTGTGCGACTTGAAAGTCGTTACTTTAATTGCAGAAATGCTACTACTTCTTTCTCGTAGTATTCCTATCGATAAGTGCTTAGTAAGAAATGAACAGTGCAAAGCAATCGAGACAAAGTGAGAAAAGTGGAAACCACGCCCACTTTATTGCAAGGAAAAGATGTATATGATTAACATATGTGAACTGTTGTAAGGGTCGTCACTCGCTGAATAGGTGAAATGTGGTTGATACACCTAAGCCAAAAAGGCATGGGGTCAAGGCTGTGGTAATTACTATGGTGCCACAGAGAGAAAGACAGAGTACCTCCGGTCTATAGACAGAATCTAAGTACATCGTAATTATTGAAGTAGCGAAACAAGGTAAACCTCATGCGTTCCCATCCGCGGGTAGGTCAATCGTGAGAAAGATACAACACGCAGGAGGCAGAGGATGTTGGAAAAAGCGAATGTTCTTATGTAATGTAAGAAATAAGGATTCAAGATTTGTCCTGACCGAAAGGTGGCTGACTTCCAACACGTATTTAATTACATGAAAAATCTGATATCTATGAAAGTATTAGGTTCAAAGACACGCAAGTGAGGACAATACTGATGAAGAAAGTCAAATGGAAACAGATTAACTGGGAACAGGCGGAAACATACATTAATAGATTGCAGATTCGGATTGTAAAGGCAGTAAAAGAGAACAAATGGCGATTAGTCAAGCGATTACAATACCTGATTACACACTCTTTCTATGGAAAGGTAGTGGCAGTCAGACGGGTAATCTCAAATAAGGGAAAGAACACACCAGGCATTGACGGAATAGTCTGGAAAACGGACAAGGAAAAAGAAGAAGCGATTAGAACATTAGAGACCAAGGGATACAGAGCATCAGCACTACGAAGAATCTATATAGAGAAGTTTGGAAAAAAAGAGAAACGTCCACTGGGTATACCTACCATGAAAGACCGTGCAATGCAGGCATTACAATTGCTGGGACTGGAACCAGTAGCAGAAACACTTGCAGATACGGTATCATTCGGATTTCGAAAATATAGAAGTGCTCAGGATGCAATGGAGTATGGATTTAGTGTGCTATGTCGGAGAGATTCGCCACAATGGGTGTTGGAAGGAGATATAAAAGGCTGTTTTGATAACATCAGTCACAGATGGTTGGAAGAAAATATCCCAATGGATGCAAAAGTACTAAGAGAATTCATGAAATGTGGATATGTATACAATAGGAGATTATATCCAACTATTAGCGGAACTCCGCAGGGTGGAATTATATCACCAACCCTGGCAAATATGACGCTTGATGGAATGGAAAAGCTTATTAAACAGAAGTACTGGAGCAATAAGAAAGGTTCTATTGACGTCAGAAATAATAAAAAGAAAGTGCATCTAATAAAATATGCAGATGATTTTGTGGTGACGGCGTCAGATAAAGAGACGCTAACCGATATAAAAGAAATGCTGAAAGCGTTTTTAGGACAAAGAGGGTTAATCCTGTCTGAAGAAAAGACAAAGTTCACGTCAATCCATGAAGGTTTCGATTTTCTGGGATGGAATTTCAGAAAATACAAGGGAAAACTGATTATCAAACCTTCAGATAAATCTGTGCGTAAGGTCAGGAAGACGATTAGTAAGATAATCAAAGATAATAAAACCAGCACACAGGAAAATCTGATATATCAGCTAAACCAAGTGACAAGAGGATGGGCGGAGTATCATCATTCAGTATGTGCCAAAGAAATCTTTGCAAAAATTGACCATACTACATGGGAAATGCTATGGAGATGGGCAAAAAGAAGACATCCAAACAAGCCTAAAGGCTGGATTGTTAATAAGTATTGGAAATATCACAAAGGAAGAAACTGGAGTTTCAAAACAGACAAGAACATACTTTTCTGCATGAATGATATGCCGATTGTTCGATACCTACAAGTTAAACTGGACGCAAATCCGTTTCTGGACAGTGAATATTTTATAAACAGAAAGAAAAATAGAGACCGCAAGAGACGGAAAGCTATACGTTCCAATAAAGCCGCGCAAATAGGTTATTATGCGTTATAAATGCGTGAGCGGAGTGCGGTGAAAGTCGCACGCTCCGTTCTTAGGAGGGAGAGGTGCTGCAAAGTACCTTTTCTATCCGACAGCGAAGAAGTCCCTGTAATGGGGATGGAGCAAAGGACCGAACAAATCTATCAGTTATTAAAGTGGCATTTGATTCTGACATGCGAAAACAAGGACAACGAGTAAACTAGGGCCACGAGTAAACAGGAACGGAGGAAAGTGGAAGTCAGCATGTTGGATAGCGAAGAAATGGAGATGACGGACATGAAAACTGAGAAAAGTTTGCTGGATGATATGCTCAGCGAAGAAAATCTGAGCCGGGCATATCAGCAGGTCGTGAGAAACAAGGGGGCCGAGGGAGTGGATGGTATGAAATATACCGAACTCAAGGACTACCTGAAGGAACACGGCGATGAAATCAAAGAACAGATCCGGAGCCGGAAGTACAAGCCAAGCCCGGTGCGAAGGGTAGAAATACCAAAAGAAAGCGGTGGGACAAGGTGTCTGGGGATCCCGACGGTGGTGGATAGATTTATCCAGCAGGCCATCGCGCAGGTGCTGACACCGATCTATGAGCCGCTGTTTAGTGAGAACAGCTATGGCTTTCGGCCAAACAGATGTTGTGAGATGGCGATACAAAAAGTATTGGAATACATGAACGATGGCTTCCAATGGGTAGTAGATATCGATATAGAAAAGTTCTTTGATCACGTCAACCATGACAAACTGATCACGCTCGTGATGAAGCATGTAAAAGACGGAGAGATCGTGTCGCTGATACGAAAATATCTGAAGAGCGGAATCATGATGGACGATGAGTATAAGGAGTCGGTCATCGGATTTGCGCAGGGAGGAAATTTGTCTCCGCTGCTCAGCAACATCATGTTAAATGAGCTGGATAAGGAACTGGAAGCCAGAGGATTGAACTACGCCAGGTATGCAGATGATTGTCTCATCCTAGTGGGAAGCCAGAAGGCGGCGGACAGGGTCATGGCGAATGTTTCCAAATTTATAGAGAAGAAGCTTGGGCTAAAGGTCAACATGACGAAGAGCAAGGTGACGAAGCCGAATGACATCAAGTATCTGGGATTTGGATTTTTCCGGGACAGCAGGAGCAAGCTGTGGAAGGCCAAACCACATCAGAAATCAGTGGAGAAGCTGAAGAAGAAGCTGAAGCAGCTGACGAACCGAAGCTGGGGCGTAGACATGGACCATCGGCTAAGGCGAATCGAGCAGGTGCTGAGAGGATGGGTCAATTATTTTAGGATTGGAAAATTCAAGGGAGTCTGTGAAAGAATCGACAAGAATTTGAGATACCGGCTAAGGATGTGCATTTGGAAACAGTGGAAGACGGTAGGAAGAAGGTACAAAGCGCTCAGGCAGTTAGGGATGGAGAAAGAAACAGCATGGAAATGGGCGAACAGCCGAAAAGGATATGCACGTGTGGCATCTTCACCGATACTGACGTACACGGTCACGAACGAGAGACTAGCAAAAAGAGGTCTGATATCAATGACAGACCTCTATCAGAAAATCAATAAAACATGTTTAGCATAGATTTGAACCGCCGTATACGGTCCCGTATGTACGGTGGTGTGAGAGGACGGAGATATAGCTATCTCCTCCTACTCGATTCCTTGGCCGTATCTTTGATTCAATTTGAAATCTCTGATAAAAAGGAGGTGTAGATACATCACCACGCGAGAAAGGAAATTAATTATGGCAAAGAAGAAAAAAAACATACCTCAATATGGAACCGTCACACGAAAGGGTGTCCTGTATTACAGAACCCGGATTCTGGACGCAGACGGCAAGCAGGTGAGCTTGTATGGGACTACCTGCGAGGAACTGTACGATAAAGAGCAGGAGGCGAGACGCCAGGTAGCGGAGATCATCTTCCACCGGGAGCATCCTACTGTGGCCGAGTATTGTGAGAAGTGGCTGTTGATGCAATCCGCAAAAGTGTCGCCGGCTACACTGAAGGGCTACGCCTCCAATATGAAGAACTACATTATCAAGCCTTTGGGAGATATGTATATGGAGGAAGTAACAGCGGATGATATTCGTCTGGCGCTGATCCCATTGTCCAATAAGTCCGAGAGCCTGCACAATACGGTGAATATGCTCCTCAAGTGCATTTTTTACTCGGCAGAGCGGAGCCAGTTGCTGGAATACAATCCGTGTGAGGGGATTTCGGCAAAAGGAGGGAAACCGACCCAAAAGAAAGATTCGCTGACAGACCAGCAGGTGGAAGTGCTGCTGGAAACCGTCAAAGGACTTCCGCCGTATCTGTTTACCATGATCGGCTTATATGCCGGTCTGCGCCGAGAAGAAGCTCTCGCCTTGCAATGGGATTGTGTGTTCCTCGATGCACCCACTCCATATATCTCTGTGCGGCGCGCATGGCGATCAGAGCATAACAGACCGGTTATCTCTACAACGCTTAAGACGAAAGCAGCAAGAAGGGATATTCCCATTCCCAAATGCCTTGTGAATTGTCTGCGGGAAGCCAAGGCTGCCTCCAAATCGGAATATGTGATTGCCGATAGTGAGGGACAGCCCTTGTCATATTCGCAGTTCAAACGTGTCTGGCAGTACATCGTTGTTCGGTCTACCAAGGAGCGTACCTATTATAAGTATGTGAACGGACAGAGCATCAAGTACACTGTTCAGCCGAGTCTGGGAGGACATCAGAAAAACAATCCCAACATTGTGTATAGCCTGGACTTCGATGTGACACCGCACCTGCTGCGGCATACCTACATCACCAATCTTCTGTATGCAGGTGTTGACCCCAAGACGGTCCAGTACCTTGCCGGACATGAGAACAGCAAGACAACTATGGACATCTATGCAAGAGTAAAGTATAATAAACCAGAACAGCTATTCGATGTAGTAAATTCTGCATTTCATCAAGCTGTCCCCTCGTAAAAGTGGCCTGTTTTTTGGTTAAGGAATAGGACAACCGAGGGGCCGAGGCTCAAAAAAGCCCGGAATATCAAGGAAAATCATCGCTCAGACGATTGAAGTACGGTTTGAAAGCAGCACGTCGTGCACCGCAGTTCTCAAAACGTTAATCGTTGTATTGAGAAGATCAGAGAAGTATTTAGACTTTGTGAGAAGTTTGGATACTTCTTTTTTTTTTGTGAGTACCCATCTGGGGGCCTAAGCAGTTTT
>OHBE01003297.1_pt1 | contig 10489 bp, 12 predicted proteins | sample 1577231 | NCBI WGS metagenome assembly OHBE01 (sample SAMEA3541506, study PRJEB24748) | human gut metagenome | biome: human gut; feature: human-associated habitat; material: faeces | place: China | collected 2012
CGACGGGGTGCGGCACAGCGCCTTCGGCCAGGGGATGGTCCTGAGCGTGCGGCCCATGGGCGGCGATGCCCTGGTAGAGGTGGCCTTCGACCGGGTGGGCACCAAGCGGCTCATGCTGAAGGCCGCAGGTGCGCACTTGGTAAAGCTGTAAAGCTATTTCGCATTACAGGAAAAGCTAAAAATCCCCTGGCGCACAAGCGCCAGGGGATCGTTGAAACGGGGATTTACTTGGCCAGGATCTTCTTCAGATGGGCAAAGCGGGGCAGGGAGTCCACCTTGGGCAGGTCCGGCTCGCCCTGGATCAGGGGCAGCGCGTACTCCACAAACTGGTGGTTCACGCCGTTGCCGGCCTCGTTGATCCACTCCCGGGGAACCTTCTTTTCGGTGTTGGCCACCTCCATCAGGGGGATGAGCTTGGTCTTGCAGGCATACTTGCCATCCCGGATGCCGCGCTCAAAGCCGATCATGCGGCCGTTGATACCGTTGATGGCGTTTTCCACGGCGGCCTTGCCGGCCATGTAGGACTCCTCGATATCGGTTTCGGAGGCCAGATGTGCGCCGCAGCGCTGCAGCAGGTTCAGCTCGATGCCCCGGACCTTGGCGCCGGTTTCCTCCTTCAGCACCTGGGCCAGCATGGCGGCCAGACCGCCCAGCTGGGCATGGCCGAAGCCGTCGTTGGCGGCAACCTTGGCCTCGGAGACGAAGCCGCCGTCCTCATAGTGGATGCCCTCGGACACAGCCACGATGCAGGAGCCCTTTTCGGCGTATACGCGCTTGACATCCTCAATAAACTGGGTCATGCTGAAGTCCACCTCGGGCAGGTAGATCAGGTCGGGGCCTGCGCCGTATTCACCGGCCAGGGCGGCGGCGGCCGTCAGCCAGCCGGCGTGGCGGCCCATGATCTCCATAACCACGATCATGCCGGTGTCGTACACATGGGCGTCCAGGTTCACCTCCATCAGGGAGGTGGCGATGTACTTGGCGGCGGAGGCATAGCCGGGGCAGTGATCCGTGCCGAACAGGTCGTTGTCGATGGTCTTGGGAACGCCCATGACCCGGCATTCGTAGCCCACGGACTGCATATACTGATTGATCTTGTTGCAGGTGTCCATGGAGTCGTTGCCGCCGTTATAGAAGAAGTAGCGGACATTGTGCTTCTTGAACACCTCCAGGATCCGGCGATAATCGGTGTCGTCCACCTCGGGATCGGCGATCTTATAGCGGCAGGAGCCCAGGGCGGAGGAGGGGGTGTATTTCAGAAGACGCAGCTCCTCGGGATCCTCCAGACCCATGTCGAACAGACGGTCGCTGAGAACGCCCTTGATGCCGTGCTCCGCGCCCAGCACCTGGGTGATGACGCCGGATTTCAGGGCCGTGTCAATGACGCCGTAGGCACTGGCGTTGATCACAGACGTGGGCCCGCCGGACTGACCGATGATACAGGCACCTTTTAATTCTTTCATGATTGACTACCTCCCAGTAGAATTTTCTTGCCGTGCGGAATATTTTATCATAAAAGATTGATAAAGTAAACCATCGGGGCTTGCAAAAAAGAAAAAATGTGGTACAATGCATATGTACATCTTATCCCAATCATTCCATACAAGTCAAGACCAAATTTTCAAAAGGAGCGATTTATTATGCCACTGGTTACAACAAAGGAAATGTTCGAGAAGGCCTATAACGGCGGTTACGCCATCGGCGCCTTCAACGTGAACAACATGGAGATCATTCAGGGCATCACCGAGGCCGCTGCCGAGCTGAAGGCCCCCCTGATCCTGCAGGTGTCCAAGGGCGCCCGGGCCTATGCCAACCGCACCTATCTGAAGAAGCTGGTGGAGGCCGCCGTTATCGAGACCGGCCTGCCCATCGCCCTGCACCTGGACCACGGCGACAGCTTCGAGCTGTGCAAGTCCTGCATTGAGGACGGCTTCACTTCCGTGATGATCGACGCCTCCTCCAAGCCCTTTGCCGAGAACATCGAGATCACCCGTAAGGTGGTGGAGTACGCCCACGACCACGGCGTGGTGGTGGAGGCAGAGCTGGGCACGCTGGCCGGCATCGAGGACGATGTCAAGGTGGCGGACCACGCCGCATCCTACACCCGTCCCGAGGAGGTGGAGGAGTTCGTGTCCAAGACCGGCTGCGACTCCCTGGCCATCGCCATCGGCACCAGCCACGGCGCGTATAAGTTCAAGCCCGAGCAGTGCACCGTCAACGAGAAGGGCATCCTTGTGCCGCCTCCTCTGCGCTTCGACGTGCTGGAGGAGGTCAGCAAGCGGCTGCCCGGCTTCCCCATCGTGCTGCACGGCTCTTCCTCCGTGCCGCAGGAGTATGTGAAGATGATCAACGACCACGGCGGCAAGATGCCCAACGCCATCGGCGTGCCGGAGGAGCAGCTGCGTCAGGCTGCCCGTCTGTCTGTGTGCAAGATCAACATCGACTCCGATCTGCGCCTGGCCATGACCGGCACGATCCGGCAGTTCATGGACGAGCATCCCGACAAGTTTGACCCCCGCGAGTATCTGAAGCCCGCCCGCGCCAACATCAAGGAGCTGGTACGTCATAAGCTCATCGACGTGCTGGGCTGCGCCGGCAAGGCGTAAACCTATCTATTATGAGCGCAGGAAAAATGGAAATCCGAGGTGATATCTTGCCCGCTTCATTTGTTTCCGACCCCGCCCGACGCGTGGAGATCGCCCGCACGATCCTTTCACAGTTGCCGGAGTGGTTCGGCATTCCTGCCGCTACGGAGGAGTATATCACCGATGCCGCCCGTGAACCCTGCTTTGTTTACGAGAAAGACGGCGCACCAGTGGGTTTTCTTTGTCTTAAGGAAACAGGGCGCAGCACTGTAGAGCTGGCGGTTATGGGCGTTCTGAAGTACTGCCACCGCAAAGGGTACGGTCGTGCGCTGGTGGACACCGCCGCAGCTTACGCCCGTCAGATGGGGTACGAATTCATGCAGGTCAAGACCGTGCAGATGGGGAAGTACGAGGAGTATGACCGCACCAATCGGTTCTATCTCAGCTGTGGCTTCAAGGAGTTTGAGATTTTTCCCACGCTTTGGGATGAGTGGAACCCCTGTCAGATATACGTCCTTTCTCTGAATAGATAAGCAAAGTCCCGCAAGGCCACAGGCCTTGCGGGACTTTTATTGTCATGTATTTTCCCTTTACAGCGTTTCCTTGATCCGGGCTGCGATCTGATCCGCCGTCAGGCCGTACTCCCGCAGCACATCCGCCGCTTTGCCGGACTGACCGAACTGGTCGTTGACACCGATCTTCCGGAACTTGCAGCAGACCTTGCCCATCAGCACGTCGGCCACCGCGTCGCCCAGACCGCCGATGACGCTGTGCTCCTCCACCGTCACCACGTTGCCGCACTTCTGAGCATATTCGGTGACACAGGCCGCGTCGATGGGCTTGATGGTATGGACGTTGATGACGCTGATCTCGATGCCCTCGGCAGAGAGCAGCTTGGCAGCCTCCAGCGCCTCATTGACCATCAGGCCGCAGGCGAACATGGCGACGTCCTTGCCCTCCCGCAGTACGTTGGCCTTACCGATCTCGAAGGGGTAGTCCTCCTCGAACACAGGCGTGGCCAGACGAGCCAGACGCATATAGGCAGGGCCGCGGAACTCCGCCAGTGCGAAGGTGGCCTTGCGGGCCTCGTTGGCATCGGCGGGGACGATGACGGTCATACCGGGGATCAGGCGCATCAGGCCGATGTCCTCAATGGACTGGTGGCTGCCGCCGTCCTCGCCCACGGAAACGCCGGCGTGGGAACAGCAGATCTTTACATTGAACTTGGGGTAGGCGATGGAGTTGCGGATCTGCTCATAGGCCCGGCCTGCGCCGAACATGGCGAAGGTGGAGCAGAAGGGGATCAGGCCCATGGTGGACAGGCCCGCGCCGATGTTCATCATATTGGCCTCGGCAATGCCGCAGTCGAAGAAGCGATCGGGATGAGCCGCCTTGAAATACTTGGTCATGGTCGCGCCGGCCAAATCGGCATCCAGCACGACGACGTTCTTGTTCTGTTCGCCCAGCTCTACGAGGGCCTTGCCGTATGCCTCACGGGTCGCAATTTTCTCACTCATGGCTCAGTCCTCCAATTCCTTCAGGGCCTGCTGACGCTGCTCCTCATTGGGAGCCTTGCCGTGCCAACCCACCTGATTCTCCATAAACGATACGCCCTTGCCCTTTACCGTGTGGGCCAGGATGGCCTTGGGCTTACCGGCCGTCACGGGCGCACTGAGCGCCGCCTCGACGGCATCCATATCGTGACCGTCGATCTCGTAGAGGTCGAAGCCGAAGGCCCGCAGCTTGGCAGCCAAGTCACCAAGGCTCATGACCTCGTCGTTGCTGCCGTCGATCTGCAGACCGTTGTTGTCCACGATGACGGTCAGGTTATCCAGCTTATAGTGCGCGGCGGACATCAGCGCCTCCCAGATCTGACCCTCCTGACACTCGCCGTCACCCAGCAGGGTAAAAACCTTGGTGTCCTTTCCCTGCACCTTCGCGCCCAGCGCCATGCCCACGGCGATGGAGCAGCCCTGGCCCAAAGATCCGGTAGAGGCATCCACGCCGGGGACTTTCTTGCAGTCGGGATGGCCCTGCAGGATGCTGTGGAGCTGCCGGAAATTCTTGAATTCGTCACGGCTGATAAAGCCCAGCTCCGCCAGAACAGCATAATAGCAGGGGGCGGCGTGGCCCTTGCTCAGCACAAAGCGGTCACGGTTTTCCATGTGGGGCTGTGCGGGGTCAATGCGCATGTGGTTGTAGAACACGCTGGCCATCAGCTCCACCGCCGACAGAGAGCCGCCGGGGTGGCCGCTTCCGGCGTTGGCCGTCATATTGATGATGTCCCGGCGCATCTGACGACACACGCCGGACAATTCTGCTTTGTTCATGGGAGACCTCCATTTCACATTCTTCTAACTTCATAGAGTATCGCATTTCCGCCTCAAAGTCAATCAAGACCATGCGTATCCGGCAAAAAAATCCGTGCAGGCGGAGGTTTCGCGGCATATACTGAAGCGGAGGGATGTGACGATGGTTTTCAGACCCTACGACCGTCTCCGCGCGGTCATTTACGCCCATCGGTGGGCCTACGGACGTAATCCCCAGTTCTACGACTATGAGGAGATCGGCGGCGACTGCGCCAACTTTGCCTCTCAGTGCATCTATGCGGGCACGGGCGTGATGAACTATACGCCGACCTACGGCTGGTACTACATCAACAGCAACGACAAATCGCCGTCCTGGACAGGGGTAGAGTATCTGCGGGACTTCCTGACCCGGGAGCAGCGGTCTCTCGGCCCGACGGCTCTGGAGACGCAGGATCTGTCCCGCGCCATGCTGGGCGATGTGATCCAGCTGCGCTTTGATGACGGTGAGACATTCCAGCATTCGCCGGTGGTGGTGCAGCCCAGCTCCAGCGGTGACCCGGATAAAATACTGCTGGCGGCCCACAGCGTAGACGCGGACTGGCGGCCGCTGAGTAGCTATCCCTATCAGGAGTACCGGGTGCTGCACGTGCTGGGCTTTTACGACGAGTAGGGCAGGGGAGGGCACAATAAATTCACCATGCAGCGGCGACCTGACGAAGATCAGACGCATCAAAGACTGAAGAACCCGGGGGAGTTCATCATTCCTCCGGGTTCTTTTCGTCAATTTTCCATTTCATAGTAACGTGTGACAAGGGATTTGCCTTTGCAGCTACACGCAGTGCCTCGTTGTCGATATGGGTATATATCTCGGTGGTGTTCAGGTGCTCGTGGCCCAAAACCTCCTGCACCGCCTTCACGTCCACGCCGTTTTGCAGCATCAGCGTGGCCGCCGTGTGCCGCAGCTTATGGCTGGAGTATTTTTCGCTGTCCAGCCCGGCGGCGGAGAGGTGCTTCTTCACCAGCGCGTGGACCATGGAACGGCTGATGCGCTTGTTCTGTCCGGACAGAAAGAGAGCGTTATGGTCCTTACCGGTGATGGGCCGCCGCACCGCCAGATACCGCGACAGCGCATCCTTGCACGCCTGGTTCAAATACACCACACGGACTTTGTTGCCCTTGCCCAGCACCCGCAGCGCGTCGTCCTGCATATCGGTGATGTCCAGGCCGATCAGCTCGGAAATACGCAGGCCGCAGTTCAGAAACAGCGTCAGGATGCAGTAGTCACGCTCCCGATTCGGCCCATCCACCGCATCCAGCAGGGAAATGCTCTCGTTCAGCGTCAGATAGCGGGGGAGAGCCTTCATCTGCTTGGGTGTGTCCACATCCTTGCAGGGATTATCCTCCAATAAATGACGTTTGTTGCATATATAGTTGAAAAAGGAGCGGATCGTGGCCAGTTTTCGCGCCCGGGAGGCTGCGTTCAAGCCTTTGTTAGAATTTTCACTATTTTGATGCTGTACGCGTTCGCGGCTCAAATACGTCATATAGCCATAGATGTCCGTCAGTGTGATGCTGCGCAGAAACGGCAGGTCAATATCCCGGATGTCGATGGCGTCCAGCAGCTTATCACGCAGCGCCGGATCGCGGATCTGTTTCATGTAGCGGAAGAAATTCCGCATATCCAGGTAGTATTCGTCGACCGTTCGCTGGGAATGGGCCTTGATGGTTTCATGGTAGCTGAGGAAATCAAGCAGCAGCTTCGGCGAGTCCAGGCGATAGTCCATAGCGTGTGCTTTGAACGCAGCAGACTGTGGAGCGCAAGCCGCAGCGCGGCGGTATATCATGGCAACGACACCGCCGAAAGCCGTCCGCAACGCGCCGGAACGGTCATAGGGTGATGCAGCGGTCGTCCGGGCAAAGCCGCCTTGCAAACGGCGAAAAGTGGTTTTCGCCTCCACTCGATTGAACAAAATTTTTATTTTGTTCAATCGCATCTACTTTTCAAAGTGTCCTCCCTTCCTGCGGGTATCAATGGCAACATCGTAGCAGACGGATGTGAGGAAGTCAAGTTTGAACAAAATCAGAATCAGGTTTTCTCATCCTGGTTCTCCGCCAAGCCGGAAAGCATTTTCTCTTCCCAACGCGACTGTCTCCACCAGCCGACGATTATCATCAGAAAACCTACAATGAAGACTACCGTCTGCGTTGCGGACGCCGGAGAAATTACACAGGATGCGACCAGCCCTGTACCCGCGCTTGTGAAGAAGTGATTTACAGCTTTTTCCCGCTTGGCCACTCCCAATTCCCTTTCCCTATCGATGACTTTTACCATCTTTGTGTCCTCCTTCAGCAGTGTATCGAGTGAGATACCAAATTGGTCGCTGATGGCTACGAGAAGCTGTAAGTCAGGATAACTCTTTCCGTTCTCCCAGTTCGAGACTGTCTGCCGCGTCACATGGAACAGGCTGCCGAATTGCTCTTGCGTTAATTGCCGCTCTCTGCGGATAGACATGATTTGATTTCCGATACTCATAACATCACCTCCTGCCCTCAAGTATGCGGACAGCACCGCAAAATGTAAAGCAATTCTTCTTTTACATAGAGCCTGTATGCGGCAAAAGGACGGCTTGCGCCGTCCTTTTGTGTCACATTACGTTGCCCCTCTCCCCTTTTTGTGGCCATATTACGCCTTCAGGCAGCGCAGGACCGCCATCAGGATGGAGTAATACTTGCTGTCCGGCGTGTCGGCGCGGCTGGTGATGACCACCGGGCAGGACGCGCCGCAGATGGTGCTGGCCATGGTCTTGCCGGCGATGTAGGTGCAGGCCTTATACAGCACGTTGCCGATCTCGATATACGGCACGAGCAAAATGTCGGCCTGTCCCGCCACGGGATCGTGGATGGCCTTATGCTTCACGGACTCCATGGAGATAGCGCCATCCAGTGCCAGCGGACCGGAGATGACGCAGCCGGGCACACCGCGTTCGGCGATCTCCTTGGCGGACACGGTGGAGGGCATCTTCTCGGTGACATTTTCCACGGCGGACAGCACGGCCACCTTCGGGCAGTGGATGCCCAGAGCCTTGGCCACGGGCAGCGCGTTCTCCACGATGCCGATCTGGGTATCCACGTCCGGCGCAATGTTGATGGCGGCGTCGGTGATCATCACAAAACGGCCCTCATACTCGAAAATGCCGCACTGGCTCACCAGCCGCTTTCCGCTGGCGGGGATCAGACCGGTCTCGCGGTTCAGGATGGCCCGGGCAAAGTTGGAGGTCTGCAGGATGCCCTTCATGGGGATGTCAGCCTTCCCTTCTCGTACCAGCTGCACCGTCAGCTTGGCGGCATCCAGCTCCTCACCGTCGAAATCCACGATCTCGTAGTCCTTCTCGTTCTCGCCCATCTCATGGAGCATGGCGATGATCTCGTCCTTTTTTCCCACCAGTGTGCCCTCTACCACACCCTTGCGTCGGGCGTTGACCACGGCGCTCAGCGCCGGCTCGTCGTGGGCGTTGGCCAGGGCGATGCGCTTTTTCATGCCGCAGCCCAGCACATAGGCTTCCAGTTCCTTAAAAGATGTAAACATATTCCTTTCCTCCGTATACAGCACCGCACTTGGCGGCACTTCATTTGACGCGCTCATTATACCCCCTGCCCCCGGAAAAAACAACCGCTTTTTCCGAAACGACTTGCATTTCCGGCTATTTTCCTGTATACTGAAAAAAATGCTTTTGGGGAGGACGGCGTCCATGACATTTTGGGATTTTCTTTTTTACGGTATCATCATCGTAGGTGCGGTCCTGTTTATCGCTTTGACGATCTATCGCATTGACTGGGCGCGTCACCCTGAGAAATACAAGGACCTCACGGAGGAAGACCCGCAGAAGGCCGAATACCGCAGGAAAAAAGAGGCGGACAAAAAGGTGGCCGCTCAAAAGGCCAAGGAAAAGGAAAAGCAGCTCAAGCGCCAGAAGCGCGTGGATAAGCTGAACCACTACCGCGCCATCAACGGCAAAGGCCCTGTGGGCATGGACGGCAAGCCCGTCGACAAGAAGAAAAAATAAGAGGAAAACATCCCCCGGCGCGTATGCGCCGGGGGATGTTTTTTCTTATTTCCGCTTTCCGAGTACCAACGGCAAGCCGCCGATGAGCACCGCCGCGATCAGGGAGACCGCCGCCTTAAAGGGCCAGATGATCTTGAGGTTTTCCAAAAAGACCACGTCCGGCGCAGCTTCTAATTTGACGCGAAAGCCGGGGATGGCGAGACTCATGAACAGATATACCGCGATAAAAATAACAATGGATAAAATAACGGAAAAGACGATACGTTTTTGTTTCATCCTGTGTCCTCCTCGCAGATGACATACCACTGCTGTTTCTTCTACTATTATACCAAAGGGCAAAAGAATGTCAATTACAAAAGAGTTACACGACAGTAACAGTTGATCTCATAGAATGGAGCGCCGCAGGCCAAACTACGGCAAAGGAGTGATGGTATGATCCCCTGCACCGATACCTGCCGCTGGCAGCGCAACGGCGAATGCACACTGGATACCTGCGAAAATCCGACCGGTCAGCCCAGCAAGGACCACCCCTGTCTGCATTACCAGCCGGTCATTTGCCCTGGGCCAGCAGCCGCAGCGCCCGGGAAATATTTGCCACCGGCAGCAGCTCCAATCCCGCAGGGGCTTTCAGATCCTTCGCACGATGCGCAGGGATCATACACTGTGTAAAGCCTAAACGCTTTACTTCTAACAGGCGCTGTTCCATGTGAGTGATGCTGCGTATTTCCCCGGAAAGGCCCACCTCCCCTATCGCCGTCATGGTGCTGGGGACGGGCTTGTCCAAATAGCTGGACGCAATGGCCACCACCGCCGCCAGGTCCGCTGCCGGCTCGTCCAGCGTCAGGCCGCCGGGCAGGCGCACCACCGGTTCCACGCATGCTGTGGTGGGCGGGACCGTTCGCTGCAGCTGCTGTCCTTCCAAAAGGCGTTTCATAGGCTTTTCCTTTCGTCTCAGGTGTTTCTGTCTTACACTCAGAGAAAGGCTCTGCCGCCGTCCCGGTTGGAAAAACAGCACAATAAATTTCAAAAAAGCAAAAGAGCCTTTTCTGCCGCATTTGTGCAAAGCTGAAAAGGCTCTTCTGTTGTGTCCCCTTGCGGGGTGTGAGTTGATTCGACATTATCGAGGATGTTCTGTGGTGCGACTGTGTTATCGTCCCCTTGCGGGGTGTGAGTCGATTCCTTATTGCTGTCGTTCTGAAACAGGAATACAGTGACTATCGTCCCCTTGCGGGGTGTGAGTTGATTCCTGAAATGCGCGGTTGGTTCAAAAACTTCGGTTCACTATCGTCCCCTTGCGGGGTGTGAGTTGATTCAGCAAAACTGCTCGCCCTGGAGCTATCTGACAGCACCGGAACTGTTCATTTTACCAATTCTATTGTAGAGTATAGCACGCTTTTGGCCAAAATAAAAGTACCTTTTCGCAAATTGTCTGTGCGGCCCAGTGCGAACGCCCTTTCCCCATGGGCCAAAGCGGCTGGCGCATCGCCCCCTTCGCACCCCAAAAAGGCACCCCGGCACAGATTGCTCTGTG
>OHBE01003310.1_pt1 | contig 10462 bp, 8 predicted proteins | sample 1577231 | NCBI WGS metagenome assembly OHBE01 (sample SAMEA3541506, study PRJEB24748) | human gut metagenome | biome: human gut; feature: human-associated habitat; material: faeces | place: China | collected 2012
GCGGAGGACTTGGGCTGCAACAGCACCCAGGTGTTTTCCCGGGTGGTGCTGCCGCTGAGCGTTCCCGGCATTCTCTCCGGCATGACCATGGTGTTCGTCCCGGCGGTGTCCACCTTCTATATCTCCCAGAAGCTGGGCGGTACGGACACGGTGCTGATTGGCGACGTGATCGAGCGCCAGTTCAAGCAGGGCAACAACCCCAATCTGGGCGCGGCGCTGAGTCTGGTGCTGATGATCCTTGTATTCATCTGCACCGGCATCATGAACCGCTTCGGCGGCGGCAATGAGGAAGGCGGTGTCATCGTATGAAAAGAGCCAACCGCATTCTCACCGTTCTGATTTTCGTTTTCCTGTACGTCCCCATGGCGGTGCTGATCGTAGCGTCCTTCAATACGGGCAAGGACATCACCCAGTTTGAAGGGTTTACCTTGCAGCAGTACGCCCGTCTGTTTCAGGACAGGACGCTGTTAAAGCTGCTGGGCAACTCCCTGCTCGTCTCGGTTCTCGCCAGCTTCATCGCCACGGTCTTCGGCACGGTGGCGTCACTGGGCATCTACAACCTGAACCCCAGACTGCGCAAGGCTGCCATGACGCTGACCAACATTCCCATGACGAACCCGGATATCGTCACCGGCGTGTCCCTTTCCCTGCTGTTCGTCTTCGTGGGAACCCGGATGCTGGGGCAGCGGAACAGTCTGACCTTCTGGACGCTGCTCATTGCCCACATCACCTTCAATCTCCCCTACGTGATTCTGAACGTCATGCCCAAGCTCAAGCAGACGGACAGCTCCCTCCGGGACGCGGCCATGGATTTGGGCTGCACGCCCCTGCAGGCGTTTTTCAAGGTGACGCTCCATGAGATCGCCCCCGGCATCGTATCCGGTGCCATCATGGCCTTTACCATGAGCCTGGACGATTTCGTCATCAGCTATTTTGTCAGCGGGCTGGATTTCGTGACCCTTCCCGTGGAAATCTATTCCTACACGAAAAAGCCCCTCCATCCGAAAATCTACGCCCTGTTCACCCTGCTATTCCTGCTGATTCTGGTGCTGATGGTCACCATGAACCTCATTCAGCTCCGCGGGGACAGAAAACGAGCCGCTGCCCACAGCGGGACATAAAGGAGAATTATCATGAAAAAAGTAATTTGCGTTGTTCTTTCCGTCTTGCTTGCCGTAAGCTGCCTGGCCGGGCTTTCCGGCTGCGGCAGCAGCGAAAAAACCACCCTGTACGTCTACAACTGGGGTCAGTACATCTCCGAGGGCGACGACGGCTCTCTGGATGTAATCGCCGCCTTTGAGGAAGCCTACCCCAACATCCGCGTGCAGTATTCCACCTATGACTCCAACGAGATCATGTACTCCAAGCTGTCCAACGGCGGCATCACCGTGGACGTGATCATCCCCTCCGACTACATGATCGGCCGGATGGTGCAGGAGGGTATGCTGGAGGAGCTGAACTTTGACAACATCCCCAACTACCAGTATATCGACGACTCCTTCAAAAACACTTCCTACGACCCGGAGAACAAGTACACCGTTCCCTACACTTGGGGCAGCGTAGGCATCATCTACAACACCGCCATGGTGTCTGAGCCTATCACCAGCTGGAGTGCCATGTTCGACGAGCAGTACGCCGGCCAGGTGCTGATGATCAACAATTCCCGCGATGCCCTCATGGCCGCCCTGTGCTGCCTGGGCTACGACATCAACACCACCGACGAAGCCCAGCTCACCGAGGCGTTTGAGCTGGTGAAGAACGCCAAGAGCAAAGGTGTCTATCAGGCCTTCGTCATGGACGAGATCTTTGGCAAGATGGAGGGCGGCAACGCGGCTATCGCCATGTATTACGCCGGCGACTACCTGACCATGCTGGAGAACAACGAGGACCTGGCCTTCGTCATCCCCGAGGAGGGCAGCAACTGGTTCGTGGATGCCATGTGCGTTCTTAAGTCCAGCCAGCACATGGACGAGGCCGAGGAGTGGATCAATTTCATCGCCTCCACCGATGCCAATCTGGCCAATATGGACTATATCTGGTACGCCTCTCCCAACGCGGAGGCTTTGGCGGAGTACCCCGCCTATTATCAGGAGACGTACGGAGAGCCGCTGGACGAGGACATCTACCACATCATGGCTATCCCCGATGAGGAGCGCGCCCGCTGCGAGATCTACGTCAACCTGCCCCGGGAGACACTGAAGTTCTACGATAAGCTGTGGACGCAGCTTGGCGTATAAAGGAGGACAGAATATGATCAAGATCGGCATGACCCATACCGTGGAAAAGACCGTCACCCCCGATATGACCGCCAAGGCCGTCGGCTCAGGCGGGCTGGAGGTGTTCGGCACACCCTATATGCTGGGCCTGATGGAGTGCGCCGCCATGTGGTGCGTGCAGAATGAATTGCCCGAGGGCAAGGGAACGGTGGGCGTGAGTATTTCCTCCAGCCATTTGGCACCCACCCCTGTGGGCATGAAGGTCACCGCCACCGCTGAGGTGACGGACGTCTCCGCCAACGGCAAGATGATCACCTTCAAAGTCACGGCCTCCGACGCGGAGGGCCTCATCGGCGAGGGCATCCATACCCGCGCCGTCATCGACAACGCCCGCTTTCTGCAGAAGTGTAATGAAAAGCTGGCACGTATGTAAACCGAAAACCGAAAAGCAAAAGGCGGCCACGTGCCGCCTTTTGCTTTTACTTCACTGATGTCCGCCCCTTGCCACTTACCCCAAAATATGCTACAATATTTCGGATACAATCACTGGGGGAGGGAAGATGGTATGAGAGTCCTGGCCACCATCGGCTTTTCCTTTGCCGCCGGCATATTCCTCACCCTGCTGCCCTGGGACGGCTGGCAGCTCTATGCCGCCGGGGTGCTGGCGCTGGTCTCCCTTCTGTGGGCGCTGTTGGGCCGCAGGTCGGCCTACTTCCGCCGCGGTCTGCTGATCCTGTTGCCCCTGACGGTCTCCCTCCTGTATTTTACCGCCTACCGCGCCCTTGTCCGCCAGCCGGTGCAGGCTCTCTGCGGCGCAGAGAACGACTTCTCCGCTGCCGTCTGTGACTGGCCGGAGGCCACAGAGCACGGCGCGAAGGTCACGCTGCGCCTGCATGGTTTCCCCGGCACAAAGGCCGTCTATTACGGCGACAGCGATCTGCTGGCGCTCAGACCCGGCGACACTGTCTCCGGGGCGGCCTGGTGGAACGATGTGGCTGCCATCGGCGACGGCGATCTGCGCCAGTTCAGCTCCCGGAGCGTCTACGTTCTGCTGTATGCCCGCGGTGAAACGGAGGTGCAGCCCGGCTTGGCCGGAGATCTCCGTTACCTGCCCCAGCGCGCCGCCAAGATTCTGCGGGACAAGCTGGCTCAGCTGTGGGACGACCCCTCCGTGCTGGGCTTCCTTACCGCCGAGCTGACCGGCGATAAGTCTCTGCTGCCGGAGGAGGATTATGTGGCCATGCAGGAGACGGGGTTGGCCCACATTTTCGCCGTATCGGGACTGCACTGTGCCTTTCTCGTCACCCTGCTGTCCCTGCTGATCCCGCCGGCTCGCAGGCGCACGCTGTGCGCCGTGGCTATTCCGGTGCTGCTGTTCTATATGCTGCTCACCGGCCTGTCCCCCTCGGTGGTCCGGGCCTGTGTCATGCAGGTATTTTTGCTTATCGCACCGCTGTTCCGGCGGAGCAGCGACCCACTGACCAGTCTGGCCGCCGCGCTGACGGTGATCCTGCTGGCCAATCCCTACGCCGTGGGCAGCGTCAGTTTACAGCTCAGCTTTGCCGCTACGCTGGGCATGGTGCTGCTCTCCGGGCGGCTCTATAAGAGCTTTACCGGCTGGTATCGCGGCAAAAGCCGCGCCCTCGGAAGGGTGATCTCCTTTGTGGCCGCCAACCTTGCCGCCACACTGGGCGCATTGGTGCTCACCACACCGCTGACGGCGTACTACTTCAACATCCTGTCTCTCGTCGCGCCCCTGGCCGGACTGCTGGCCGTGCCCGCCGCAGGCTACGCCTTCATGTCCGCCTTCGTCTCTGCCCTCCTGGGCTTTGTCTGGACGCCCCTGGGCCATATCGTGGGATATGTCCCGCTTCTGCTGGTCAGATATGTCCTGTGGCTGGCCCATCTGCTGCTGACTGTGCCGTACCATGCGGTGTACTTCACCAATATGTATCTGCGGGTGTGGCTGCTGTACGTCTACGCTGTGTTTATCGGCTGCGCCGTCACCCCGGACGGCAGGCGCAAATATGCGCTGGCATCCTGCCTGGCCGTACTGGCGTTGGCCGCTTGTCTCTGGTTCAACGTCCGCTGGCAGGAATACGGCTCGTTCAGCGCCATCGTGCTGGATGTGGGGCAGGGAGAGAGCGTGGCGCTGCGCTCCGGCGGTGAAACGGTGCTGGTGGACTGCGGCAGCAGCAACTCCTATGTGGATGCCGGCTCTGTGGCCGCCGATACGCTGCAAAGCGCCGGTGTCCGACGTTTGTCCGCCGTGGTGGTCACCCACTACCACGCTGACCACACCAACGGCCTTACAGAGGTCCTGACCCGCCTGCCGGTGGATACGCTCTATCTGCCGGACATTGAGGACGAGTATGGCGTCCGCGGCCGGCTCGTCTCCCTGGCGGAGCGGCGGGGAATCGCCGTGGTGTTCGTCACCGTTCCCACCCGGATCACTCTGGGCGAGGCCGCTCTCACCATCTACCCGCCTCTGCAGGCCACTGGAGACCTGAACGAGCAGGGGCTTACGGCGCTGGCCAGCGCCGGGGATTTCGATCTGCTCATCACCGGCGATATGGCCGGTTCGACAGAAAAACTGCTGGTGCAGACCTACCCGCTGCCCGACCTGGAGGTGCTGGTGGTCAGCCACCACGGCTCGCGGTACAGCTCCGACGAGGACTTCCTCCGGGCCGTCACCCCGGAGACAGCCGTCATCAGTGTGGGCGACAACCGCTACGGCCATCCCACGGAGGCGGCCCTCCGCCGCCTGCAGGCCGCCGGCGCGTCCATTTGGCGCACCGACCAACAGGGCAGCATCCGCATCACCGTCAACGGAGGTTGAACATGGCAAAGAAGAAAGAAGAAGCATATCCCGGCTACGATGAGCTCCGCGCCGCCCTGCAAAGCGGCGGCCCTGCCAACGTCTATATTTTCTTTGGTGAGGAGACGTATCTGATGCAGCAGGCGGTGGAGCAGCTCCGCACCATGCTTGTCCCCGCCGGGTTCGAGGAATTCAACTACCACCGTCTCACCGGCAAGGGCCTTACGGTGCAGGAGCTGACGGAGACGGTGGAGGCCATGCCCATGATGGCGCAGAACACCTTTGTCACCGTTACCGACCTGGACATCTTCAAGCTGGACGAGGCCCAGCGCGCCGCCCTGGTATCGCTGCTGGAGGATTTCCCGGAATACTGCACGCTGGTGTTCCTTTACCGCCAGATACCCTATAAAAAGGACGGCAAGATGAAGAAACTCACCGCCGCCGTTGCCGCCCATGCCACAGAGATCGAATTTACACAGCAGGGCCGACAGAAGATGCAGAAATGGGTGCGCCGCCGGTTTGCCGCCTTTGACAAGGAGCTGGACGACAACGCCATCGACCATCTGCTCTTCACCTGCGGCAGCCTGATGGACGGCCTTGTGCCGGAGATCAACAAGATCGCCGCCTACACCAAGGGACAGCGCGTCACTGTGGCCGACATCGACGCCGTGGCCGATCCGGTGCTGGATGCCCGTATTTTCGACATGACCAACGCCGTCACCGCCCGGGACTACGACCGTGCCGCCGCTGTGCTGGCGGAGCTTTTCCGGATGCAGACCGAGCCTATCGCCATTTTAGCCGCCCTGAGCCGGGAGCTGCGGCAGCTCTACACCGCACGGCTGGCACTGGACGGCAAAAAGGATGCCGTCTGGGTCAAGGATCTGTGGCGCATGACCTCCGACTACCCGGCCAAAAAGCTGATGCAGTCTGCCCGGGCTGTGTCCCGGCCCTGGTGTCGGGAGGCCGTGCGGCGCTGCCAGACGCTGGACCGCCGCATGAAGTCCGAGCGCAACATGGACGCCGAGGGCGCGCTGAAGCTCTTCCTCATGGAACTGGCAGGTGCGCGATGAAGCCCCGCGTCCGTGAAGTGATCGTGGTGGAGGGGCGTTACGATAAAAACGCCCTCTCACAGGTGGTGGATGCCGCCATCGTGGAGGTGGGCGGCTTCGCCGTGTTCAATGACCGGGAAAAGACGGCCTACCTCCGCGCATTGGCGGAGAAGCGTGGTCTTATCCTGCTCACCGACCCGGACGGCGCAGGCTTTGTCATCCGCGGCCACCTCAAGGGCGTTCTGCCGCCGGACAGGCTGAAGCAGGCTTATATCCCCGATATTCCCGGCAAGGAGCGCCGCAAGAAGAGGCCTGGTAAGGAGGGCAAGCTGGGCGTGGAGGGGATGCCTCCCGACGTGCTGCTGGCCGCCCTGCGCCGCGCCGGCGCGACATTTGAGGGGGAGGGAGAAGCCCCTGCACCTGCCCATATCACCAAGGCCGACCTGCTGGATAAGGGTCTTATCGGCCCGAATTCCACCGCCCGCCGGGCCGCGCTCCAGCAGCGCTTGGGTCTGCCCGCCCACCTCACCGCCAACGGCCTTTTGGAGGCGCTGACCCTGCTTCTGACCCGGGAAGAATTTGACGCGCTCTAAAATGCGCCCAGCTATTGCAATCCCGCCCAAAATCGCGTATAATTATAAATCGCTTTTATTACGACAACAAGGAGTGTGAGACAATGACCGAGGACATCAAGGCCACCGCGCCGGAGGAAGCCGGCAAAAACTTTATCTTGAATTTCATCGACGAGGACATCGCAGAGGGTGGTCAGTTCCAGGGAATGACCGTCCACACCCGTTTCCCGCCGGAGCCTAACGGCTATCTGCATATTGGACACTGCAAGGCGCTGACCATCGACTTCGGCACCGCCGAGCGGTATAACGGTCTGTGCAACCTGCGTATGGACGACACGAACCCCACCAAGGAGGACGAGGAATTCGTGGAGGCCATCAAGCAGGACATCCACTGGCTGGGCTTCGACTGGGGCGACCGCTTCTTCTATGGCTCTGACTATTTCGAGGAGGACTACCGCCAGGCCGTCCTGCTCATCAAAAAGGGCCTGGCCTATGTCTGCCAGCTGACGCCGGAGGAGTTCAAGGCCAACCGCGGAGACATCGGCATCCCGGCCGTGTCTCCCTACCGTGACCGGCCTATGGAGGAGAGCCTGGACCTCTTCGCCCGGATGCGCGCAGGGGAGTTCCCCAACGGAGCGATGACCCTTCGGGCCAAGATCGACCTGGCCAGCGGCAACTTCAACATGCGCGACCCGGTGATCTACCGCATCAACCACATGAGCCACCACCGGCAGGGCAATAAGTGGTGCATCTATCCCATGTACGACTTTGCCCACCCCATCCAGGACGCGCTGGAGGGCATCACCCACAGCCTGTGCTCGCTGGAGTTTGAGGCACACCGCCCTCTGTACAACTGGGTCATCGACCACTGCGAGCTGCCCGCCCGTCCCCGGCAGATCGAGTTCGCCCGCCTGGGTATCGACCACACCGTCATGTCCAAGCGCAAGCTGCGCAAGCTGGTGGAGGAGAACTATGTCTCCGGCTGGGACGATCCCCGGATGCCCACGCTGTGCGGTCTGCGCCGCCGGGGATACACCGCCGCCGCCATCCGCAGCTTCTGCGAGCGCATCGGCGTGGCCAAGTCCCCCAATGTCATTGAGTACGGCTTCCTGGAGCACTGCCTGCGGGAGAATCTGAACGCCCATGCCGAGCGGACTATGGCCGTTCTCCGGCCTGTGAAGCTCACCGTTACAAACTATCCCGAGGGGCAGAGCGAGACTGTCACCGTGGAGAACAACCCCGCCGATCCCGCCCAGGGCACCCACGACATCACCTTCTCCCGCCACCTGTGGATCGAGGCAGACGACTTTATGGAAGTCCCCGTCCCCAAGTACAAGCGCCTGACCCCCGGCGGGCTGGAGTGCCGTCTCAAGGGTGCGTATCTGGTCACCTGCACCGGCTGCGTCAAGGACGAGAACGGCAACGTCACCGAGGTGCTCTGCACCTATGACCCGGATTCCCGGGGCGGCGACCCCGCCGATGGCCGCAAGGTCAAGGGCGCGACGCTCCACTGGGTGGACGCCGCCAACTGCCTGGACGCCGAGGTGCGGCTGTACGACAACCTGTTCTCCGACGAGCAGCCCGATGGCCCGGACAAGGACTTCCTGGAATGCCTGAACCCGGACAGCCTGACGGTCCTCACCGGATGCAAGGTCGAGCCGGAGATGCAGAAGGTGGCCGCCGAGTTTGATAAGAAGGAGAACCGCACCGGCACGAATGCGCCCACGTTCCAGTTCATGCGTTTGGGATATTTCTGCCTGGACAACCGGGACAGCGCCGCTGACCACATGGTGTTCAACCGCAGCGTCTCTTTGAAAGACAGCTTCAAGAAGTAAGCGCACACGACAAAAAGAAGTGTCCTTTGGGCACTTCTTTTTTGTCGTTGTGGCCTGTGTTTTCGCTATTTCGCCCAAAATCGCCGGGTAATTTTGGTTGACCTGCCGAAATGTGAAGAATTTCCCTGCGGGCGCTTGCAACTCCGGAAGCGCAGTGCTATACTCATAACACAAATGCAGACTGGCACAAAACCCCTATAGGGGTTTTCCATTCTTTGTGAGAGCAAAGAATGAAGCGTGTTGGCTGTAAAATTTTAACAGAAGGGGTACAAAGACATGAATAATCGCAAAGCAACCAAACGGGCGCTGCTGACCAGTGTGATGGCATTGGTCATGTGCGTGGTTATGCTGGTGGGCACTACGTTTGCGTGGTTCACCGACACCGCCCGCACCGGCGTCAACAAGATTGAGGCCGGTAAGCTGGATGTAGCGCTGGAGATGCAGAAAGCTGACGGCACTTGGGAGAACGCCGAGGGCAAGACCTTGGAGTTCAAGAAAGCTGCCGGTGCAACGAGCGGCGAGAAGGTCCTTTGGGAGCCGGGCTGTACTTATGAGCTGCCTGCACTGCGTATCAGCAACAACGGCAATCTGGCGCTCAAGTACACCATTGAAATCACCGGTATTAACGGTGATGCCAAGTTGAATGATGCTATTGAATGGACAATCGACGGCATTACGCTGGACAATACATTTACCAGCTTGGCTGTTGGTGCAAACAAAGAGTTCACCATCAAGGGTCATATGCAGGAAACTGCCGGCAATGAATATCAGGGTCTGTCTATTAACGGCGTTGGCATTACTGTCTTTGCTACTCAGGACACTGTTGAAAATGACAGCTACAATAATCAGTATGATAAGGATGCCGGTACAGCGCACTATACTCTCGCTGAGTTCAATGCTCTGACCGAGATTCCCGAGGATGTTAAGGTAGTATATCTGAATATCGGTGATGTTTCCCTTGCAGACGGTGATGTTACCATCGGTAATAAGGACATCTGCGATATGTGGACTTCGGATAAGGATACGAACCACAAAGTCGGCGATATCCTTGAAGATGGACGCAAAGTCTATATGGTCAGAGCTACGGATACCATTTATAGCTCCAACAAGCCCGGCATCACCCTGTACATCAGTGGTTCTGTAAAAGATAATCCGGAAGGCGGACTGAATCAGAGCAATTCGCACGCTATCACTTTCAGCATTCCCGATGCGTCCAATGTTGTGTTCACGAAGGACTTCACTGTGAACGGCTATTTCCGTATGTTCACCGGCTGGTCTGACGGAAGAAATCTTGGCGGTGCATTCTACAATCGCACGGTAAAGACCGTTCTGTTCGACCGCAGTACCTTCAACGGCATTTGGATTCAGAACGGCGGCTTCTTTGCCGACAGTCTCACGCTGGACGGCTGCACCTTCAACGCTTACACAAACAAGGTGTCTGCCAACGACTCTAATCCACTGTGGTTCTGCAATATCCGCACTTGCGACGTGACGGTCAAGAACTGCAGCTTCAAGGCTTCCCGCCCGATCAAGGTCGTTGAGCAGGGTGTTTTCGGTGCGAATGTGACCATCACCGACAACAAGTTTGATATGAGCCTGACCAATTCTGCTAACGATGAGAGCAAGCCGAAGAACGACGCTATCATGTTCAGTACCCTTATCGGAGAGACACAGTGGAATCCTGCAGGTACGCTTGGCAATGTTGTGGTCAGCGGCAACGAGGTCACCGGTGCGAATGCTCTGCTGACTTTCTTCAATCCCAGTCAGATCACCATGGCGGAAGGCGCAACCTTCAAGGTTTCCAATAACACCCTGAACGATGCAAAACTTAGCGTTGAGTGGAAAACAGCCACCGAATACACTCCCGATTTTGTGAAATAAGTAAACCCATCCCACCCTTGTGGTGATAGACCACACCCCTTTACCCGATGCGGCCATGCTCAGCCGCACGGACACAAAAAAGAACCGCCCC
>OHBE01003318.1_pt1 | contig 10447 bp, 12 predicted proteins | sample 1577231 | NCBI WGS metagenome assembly OHBE01 (sample SAMEA3541506, study PRJEB24748) | human gut metagenome | biome: human gut; feature: human-associated habitat; material: faeces | place: China | collected 2012
CATTTTCTCCGTCTTTTTTAACAAACTGGATTTCTCCATCAGCTACTTTAAAAAGAACCTCTGATGAGTTAGTTCTAGAATTTGCCTTTTTGGCATCTAATTCCTCATAGGATATTACATATTTCTCATAGGTATCTCTGGTTAATGTAATTGTGTAATAATAGATTATATCTGAAAACACGCTAGTAATAAATTCAGCTTCTATTGATAACTTTTGAACTTTTTTATTGATAATTGCATCCAAATTATTTTGAACAATCGGATTATTCAAATATTCCGGATTAACAAGAAGGTTTTTCAAGATTTCTACGGAATTTACGATACCGGATTTGCCTGAACCGTTCATACCATAAATTCCTTTAACATTATACTCCTGTATGTCTAGATCTTGAGGAATTGTTTTTTTATAAAAGGACAAAGATATTTTTTGATCCAATGTCTTGATGCCTTCAACAGAATAATTGAGTAGATGTAGTTTATCGCTCATCTTAACACCCTCCTTTTATATATCATAGCACATGCGTTATCAAAAATAAATACATTTTGTATTTATTTTTGATCCAAGGCATATAATATTATTCCAAACTTACACTCATTTATCACAGAAATTTTCTAAAAATATCTGAACATAAACAGCCAAACAACTGACACACAACTACATTCTCGATATTTTTTCTGTATCAGGAGTAAAATGAACTTTGTAAGCAAGCAATATCCACTCAATCATTTGACTCTCGCATCTGCGCAGCATAGTAGTGGTGGATCGTCTCTGGCGCATGATACAGAGCGGTCAGAAGATAGGAGCGGATGTTATGTATCTTGGCAGTGCTGCTTTGCATCCGTTCCAGTACATATTCGATATGCTCGCACTGCAAACTCAGCAACCGCTCCTTCACCATCGGCTGTGGGATATCCTGCTTGTCCAGATGAATGGTACTTCTCCTGCTGGTTGCTACTTCGGTCATGAGCGAAACAATTTCATCGATTTCCCTATCACAGGATGGATTTCTCAAAAACAAAACATCATACTCAATGTTTCTGCGGATAAGCTGTTCCATTTTCTCTTTTTCGCGCGTGCGTTCCATCCCATCCATCGAATCATAAAAAGATTCTGTATCGTTTCTCTCAGTCTTACTGAGATCAGTATTATTTCCGTTCGATTTTGGAAAGTCAAGACTTCCTAGTTTGGACAAGTCTTGACTTCCTTTTTTCAAAAGTGCAGACTTCTGAAAATCGGAAGTCACTTCATGCTGAGAGTTCCTATTTTGGGAAAACTGCTCATCTTTTCCTTGAAAATCCCCCTTCTCAGAGTTCCGATTCTGGGAAGTCTTGTTTTCATCAGAACCTCCATCCGCAGCTTCATCCTCCAAAAAGTTCTTGACATAAATCTTTGCTGGCTTTCCCTGCCCCTGCTTTTTGCGCTCGATCAGCCCGATTCCTTTCACGCTGTCCAACTCCGAAAAAAGTCGCACTGCCTTACCATGCCCACAGCCCAGCAGTTCCAGTGCATCTTCCAAAGTAAAATAGATATAGATGCGGTTTTGATTGTCCATCCAGCCATTTTTCATCGACAGGCTCATCCGATCCAGCATCAATCCATAGAGGATTTTGGCTTCTGCGGAAAGTCCCTTAAATCGGGCATCGGTAAAAAGGACTTTTGGTATCTTATAAAAGTGAAATTGCTCCGACTGATTTTTGTAATAATATCGGAATTGCAGCGTTTGTGTCATGGAAAACTTCCTTTCTGTTGTCATTCTCGAGTTCTTCTGCGGTCTTGGACACCTTCTCTTTGTGCTGTCACCCATATTTGGTGTTATTTTTTCTCTTCACCCAGAAAGTGTCCCTTCACCCTTACCCCAAAACACCTCCAAAGTTGCATACAAAGATGCAACTTTCCTACCTTTTCTTTACTAAAAGCAGGCTGAGCCTGCACCCAATTTTAAAATCAAACTTTCGGAGAATGGAGCGCAGCGACATTCTCAGGGGCAATGGGTACTAAACCTGTTTTGAGAAGAAACCAAAACATTGCCCTTTCCGCAGTAGTCTGACGACCACGCTCTCCCTTTTTGCATAGACCAAACTCCGCGAGCACAAAGGCTGGACTAAAAAGAAACTAAAACGCGAAACAGCTTTGGTACTTTCTCAGAAAGTACACAGATTCAAGCTGGAGTCTTGCGCAGCATTCCCTTCCTGATGTACAATGAAAATATACAAAAAGAAGGAGGGCTAAGCTGTGAAAAAGAAAATCAATCAGATAATAAACATCATTATGGCTGCCTTCGCTGGCGTATTTATCGGACATGGGATTTTTCTCTATCTTGATTACAAAAATCACCCCGACCTCTACATGGTACAATCTGCACCGTGGTACACTGGCATCTTGGTTTATGGGATAGGAACGCTTGCAGTACTGATAATTTGTATTGGGATAAAGATTATTTTGAAGAGAAAAATAGATAAATCCTCCAAAGATCAAAACAGATAAGGAGGTTACAACCATGAAAAAGAAATACCTCATCTTATTGGCAGTTCTCATTCTGGTGTGCGTATGCGCATGGTTTTATGGATATTATCATCATAAAAGCAATGATAACCTTCCTGCCCTTGCCTCTATCGCAGAAATGAGCGAAGCAGATGTCAATAGCCTGTTACCTGGATACAAAATTGACCAGTTAATAGAAGTTTGGGGAGAACCTGACCATTCTGAAAATAACACATGCTATTGGAAAATCGGAGACAAAACACTCATCGTAAACTACAAAAACAATGATGTCATTGCGATTTGTGGACTAAAGGACAAATCCGGTATATCAGTAAGTGAAGAAAGGAGCAAATAATCATGAATAATAAAGCTTTAAAAGGGATTTCTCTTATTCTATTTGGAATACTTCTTTCTGCCAGTGGTCCAGAGATGAATAGCATCGTTCTGCATTCTTATAGTGATTTCCCGTTTTCATTGATCGGTATAATCATTGGAATTGTTGGACTTGTAATGGTTTTTAGCACAAACATAGAGAATAAATAAATTCCCATTTATCAAGACGACCACCTGAGACGAACAACTTCGCTTGTTCGTCTTTTTATCTTTCCTGTTCCTTTTGTCTGCGCTGCCACTGTTCGAGCAGCTTGATGATGGTATCCTGCATCCGCTGCGGTGTGTAGCTTTTCGGGAAGTATTTGCGCAGGGTGTCACTGGTGAGCGTTACCCTGTCCACCTCACTTTTCTTTTCCTCGCTCAGGATCGCTCGCATTACATCAAGGGAAAGATGACCTTCCTGACTGAATTTTTTGAGTCGCTGTGCCTGCGAAAGTGATGGTGTCGTCTGCTCGCTCTCCATTGCATCCAATAATTTTGTTTGCTCCTCCTTTTTCAAGAAGGAAAGCTCGTATGCTGGATTTAGTGCGATCTTACGTTCATCCACCAGTTCCAGCAGTTCGGGAATCAGCTCGGTCAGGCGGATATAGCGTTGAACTTGTCTTTGACTCTCTCCTGCTTGATTCGCAACAATTTGTATTGAAGTATGCGACTTCTCGCCAAGTTGGCGAGAAGTTAAATCTATACGTTCCCCCTGATGCTTCATCGCCTCCAACTTCATTTTATAAGCAAAAGCTCTTTCGCTCGGCAGCAGGGTTTCCCGCTGCAAATTGCTGTCCACCATAATAATCGTTGCGGCGTCATCGTCCAGCTCCCGAATAATAACCGGCATTGTTTCCTTTCCGGCAAGCTGGCTTGCCCGATGCCTCCTGTGACCGGCAATTAGCTCATATCCTCCGTTCGGGTCCGGGCGTGCGATTGCAGGAACCAGCACCCCATATTCCCGAATACTGTCGGCGGTTTCCTGCATTGCCTGATCATCCCTGACTTGAAAAGGATGATTTTGAAACGGATGCAGCTGGGAAAGTGCAATCTCAACCACCTTTTCCCGCTGAGCATCTTCACGGCTTTCTTCGGTAGAAAACAGTTCATCGACTGAGGTCAGCCGGACGTTCTTCGCGCTGTTTTTCAAGGCTCAGCACCTCCTTTGTTAAGTTTCGGTAGCCTTCTGCTACTCTGCCATTGGGGTCATGGGCGAAAATGCTCTTTCCTTCGACACTGATCTCCTTCGCGCGCACAGAATGGGGAATCTCGCTGCAAAACACCCGGATTTTGTTTCCATATGTATCCCGCAGAAGAGCGGCAATTTCTTTTGCAAAATTGGTTCGATTATCCACCATGGTGAGCAAAATTCCGTCAACCTGCAATTTGGTATTGAGTTGACGCTTCACCCTTCCAATGGTCGAAAGCAGCTGCTCCAAACCTTTTGCAGGTAGATATTCTGCCTGAACGGGAATGATAATGCGGTCAGCAGCAGCCAAAGCGTTGACGGTGAGCATACCTAAAGATGGTTGGCAGTCAATCAGAATATGGGAATACTGTTCTTCCATCGTTTCCAGATACTGACGCAGGATGCTTTCGCGGCTCATGGCATTCACCAGCGAGACCTCCATCCCGGACAGCTGGATATTGGCAGGGATAAAGTCTACCCCTTCTGGGTGATGAAGAACACCTTCTCCTTGTGGAAGCGGTTCATCCATCAGGATATGTCCCATCGCCTCGGAGAGAGTAAACGGCAGCTGATCCGGCTGCGGGTATCCAAGGCTGATTGTTAAACTTCCCTGCGGGTCTGCATCGACCAACAGCACCTTCTCTCCTTCTCTTGCCAGCCCGATTCCCAGATTTGTACAGGTGGTCGTTTTGCCAACTCCACCTTTTTGATTTGCAATTGCGATAATTTGTGCGGTCATTGTATGGACTCCTTCCTTATGTCTTGCAGCATCAAAATAGCTTTTTGCCTGATTTTTTGTTTTCTTATTTTGTGTGTTTCTTCGCAAATCGTGTAGTATTCTATGCAATCTTGGTAGGTTTCCATAGGTATCATGGTGTGACTCATGTTTTTGTCAACGATCCGACCCGCGGATACGGCATCTTTGCTGAAAATATGGATAACAGCCTGCTGACCGTAGCAGCACAGACAAATCAGAATGCAGCATAAAACAACCCCCACCTTTTTAGAGGTGGGGGTTGTACATTTTTTATATAATATCTATTTTGCTTTTTCTTCTAGATTTATCCATAAAATACTGTTGTTCTTATCGTGTTATATTGCTTAGAAACAACTATATATTAAATAATACTTGATAGAAAAAATAAAATATCAGATGAAAGTAAGCTCATAACATGTAAACATTGTGGAATAGTCTATTGCAGCATTTTTTCCCATTACAAAAAGTGAAGTAGAAAGTGCATCACAACGCTTTCCCTCTTTTGACACAATAGTAACAGAATCCAAATCATTGTTCACAGGATAACCTGCTGGCCGGGAACCGATTGCAACAATGTTCCCACCCAAATTCAATAAGGCAGAAGTAACACCTGCTTCTTAAAGAATCTCAGCAACCTTATCACTGGCATATCCTTTACCTACCGCATTCAAATCCAACATCATACCAAAATTCAGGCAAATTGTGTTTTCTGATGAGGCGACTTCTTGATAGTTTACCAATTTTAACAGTTGTGTAATTTCTTTTTTATCTGATACACGGTGCTTGTGGGTAGTAAATCCCCAAGTGATCAATATCGGATAAATCGTAGGGTCTAAAGCTCCTTCTGTTTCTTTTGCCATTTCGAGTGTAAATGACACAATCTCTGTTGTTTCATCCGTGACAATTACTGGACCACCTTCGCTATGCTTAATTTTATAAATATCACTATTTTCGTCTGTAACAGACCAAAGCGCTTCCAAATCTTCAATCTGCTTCTGGGCCAGAGAAAGTACCTGCTCAGCCTCATCGCCATATGCAAGAAATGTAAGTGTTCATTGCAAAAAATCTTAAAACGTCTGTGTCTATTGCTTTTCATTTGTATTTGAACAGGCTCCCATACTTATTACCATACATACTATCATTAAAGGCGAAAAAAACCTTTTCACTCTGTTTTCATCTCCCATCTCTTTCCAATTTTGCGAACACCTGATGCACAATAGTGACCAATCAAAATAAATAGTTCCATCATTGCCAGATAATCTGCAAAAAATAATACAAGTGGTTGCTCATAATCAAAAAACACAAACTGTGTCCGAAGAAAAAGATAATTTGGAATTCCTTGTCGTACAAAAGCAAAGATACCATACACGGCAATTGAAACTGCTATCATACGCAGTAACAAAACAGAACCCACATTTTTTCTCTTACAGAGTTTACGAGCCACACCCACCATTACATTCCAATGTATACCAAGGTGGAAAGAGAAAAAGACAAGATTCCAATATACGCAGAGCATATGCAGCATCCGTCCAAAGCTACGACCTGTACTGATGGAAAGAAAGGAAAATACCTGGCGGGAGATTAGCACCGAGCTGATTATCGTACCTGTCATTGTAATAAAAATCACAAAGACACAAAGTATTTGTAGAATGCGAAAGGGCGTAAACCTGCTGGTCCAACTCCAATTTAAGATATGATGTAAAATAAACATTCCAAACATACTAATTCCAATCCATTCGTGAGCTGTTCTACCAATCAATTCAAAAGCCATGAGTAGCATCAGAGTAATGGTCATACTAATATCCAATAAAATTTGGAGCACCAATTTAGTTTTCATAGCAGCCGTCTCCTATCGGTTTTTATTTTCGAATAAAATTGGTAAAAACAAATGGCTCCTTTGGTGGAAGCGGAACCAATTTGCTACCAACTTCTTTGCATTTAAGAAAATAAGCTAAATTATGTCCTAAAACCTGCATGGTTTGCATTCCCTCAAGGTCATGCTTGACTTCATCGGGGGTTGTTCCATGAACCATATTCCAGTAACGCGATGTAATAATCGGCATCTGCATTAACCCAAAGTATTTGTTAATCTGATCCCATATGGCTGTTGTACCAGCTCTGCGTGCGGAAATTACTGCCGCTGCTGGTTTCAAATAAAATCTTCCCTCACCACCGTTCAGATCCGCATAAAAAACTCTGTCCAAAAAAGACGTGATTCCTCCAGATGCTCCTGCCCAGTGAACCGGAGTTCCAAATACAAATCCATCATACGTATCTGCCAAATCTAAAAAATCATTGACTGCATCCTGAAATACACAGTGATGAAGTTCACTGCATTTATGACACCCAATACAGCCAGAAAGAGGCTTATTGCCAATCCAAAACATGTCAGTATCGATTCCATTCTGATTGAGAGCATCCGACACTTTACAAAGGGCTGTATAAGTACATCCTTCTTTGTGGGGACTACCATTTACTAATAATACTTTCATCTTGTTCTCCTTATTTATGATGGGATATAATCCAGTTTAAAATAGATGTTTCATCAAATATAACATTAGCGCCGCCATGATAATTATCTGTAACGCCGCGTGCTGCGAACCAATTGTTATCCGGTGTTTGAATCTGGAGAAGATTATCTATGTCTTCTTCAACCCAACCTGCATTCTCATAGGCATCATACAATCTCTCATAAGCATCCCATGCTCTGTCTGAGCCATAATACTCATCGTTTTGTGCCATAAAAATATACACTGCTACGTTATTCTCTGCCATTGGGGTATATTCACCATCCCACTGGGAGGCTCCATGCAGATAAGCTGCATAGAGATCCGGTCTCTTTGAAACAGCTTGTGACATTGTTTCCCCTCCGGCAGAATATCCCACAGCATAAATACGGTTTTCATCTACAGAATAATTATTCAGAAAATACTCTGTCAATTCGATGGCCTGATTAGCTGAAGTTTCATTCCAATCGGTGAGCTGGGCGGAGGCAACAATCATATCTTCAGGCAATTCTGTCCAGCAGAGGAACCCTTGCCAATTCAGATTAGAGCCAGCCGAATCTTCCCCAAACCACATCATATCGTAACCTGGCATAACTACCATCATAGGGTAGCTTCTTTCCTGGCTATAATTTTCGGGAAGATAATAGCTGTAATGAATTGTTCCGCTCTCTCCCTTCAAAACTTGCTTTGCAACAATGCCAGCCCGAACATCCAATTCTGAAATATTTTTATTACTTTGACTGTTCTCCTGGGATTCTAATGGTAACTCTGAGGAAAATAACAGACCTTTTGCATTTTCCTCATTCTCCTGCGCTTTTTCGTATGGAATTTGATAATGGTAAGAAAAGACAAATAGTATGATCCCAATACATAACGCAACATGAAAAAAAGAAAACCATTTCTTTCTACTCATCGTCTGCCTCTTTAATAGCCCAGTTCTTCCAGCCATGCAGCAACATCGGAAGCTGCATCTGCCACTGTCTGCTCGCTGACAGTAAAACCGTCTTCAATCACAGTAGTACCTGGCTCCAATTCCTCAATCGTTTGGATTGTGCGGGAAAAGCGACTTCCATTATGAACATTGAATGGGATAATGGTTTTTCCGGAAAAATCGTACTCATCAAAAAAGCTGTATAATACCTGAGGCATATCCCCCCACCAGTTGGGGTATCCGATAAAAATGGTGTCATACTGATCGAGATTCTCAATATGTGTGATCAGTTCCGGGCGTGCGTTGTTTGCTTGTTCCTCTGCTGCATAATCGATCAGCTCAGCGCCGTCAGCAGGATAAACCACAGAAGTCTGGATTGAGAATAATTCACCACCCACCTTGTCTTGAATCATATCTGCAACTGCACGAATACGTCCAACGGCCTGTCCATCAATCATGGAATAGCTGGCAGAAGCAATCGCATCCACACCGCTGTTTTCAGCTGCCGTAAAATAGGCAATCAATATATTTTCATTCCCCACTTCTTCATCTTCTACTTTCCCATTTCCATCCGTTTGAGAATCAGAATCGGATATATCGGTTTTTTCTGCAGGATCAACGTACTCCAAAGTTAGATCTGATACATCGGTTTCATTTTCCATACTTGAACTGCTGCATGCGTTTAACGACAGCAATAACGCTGTGGTCAGCACAGCTATCAACAATTTCTTTGCAAACATCATGATAAAACGGACTCCTTTCTATTTTTCCTGTTTCTATTCTAAGTTATAAAGTTTCGGTTCTTTATCCCGTTCATGAGGAAAAGTACATCCTATATTGAAAAAAGCAGTGATTTTATCACTGCTTTTTTCAGTTATATTGCTTGAAAGAGATCTCCAATACTTCTCCATCCACAAACATTTTTGGTCATCGTTTCATATAAAACTTCCCATTTCATTCTGCTTTTACCTTACGACATACCGAAGCCACAAAGCATTTCCTTCTAATTTCTCTACTTCTTTTAACGTAAATGCAACGGGGGTATGAGCAGGCAAAAAGTCTGCCCGTTCAAAGATAGATACCGAAGTTGTACTGCCATCAGCTACTGGAGCAACCACCAAACTAACCTCATCTATCAAATCTTCCTGAAGAAATGACCAGTTCATCACTCCACCTCCTGCTACCATGATTTTTTCAATGCCAAACAGACTCTGGAGCTTTTGAAGTAATAGCGTACAATCGAGATATTTTTCCCCCGCAAACAGGTACGATACTCCCTGATTTTGCAGATAAATCAGATATGGTGCAGATACCTGCTTTGTCAGAACCTCAATTACATGGGCAGCAGTTCGCCCTTTCTTTTTTATGGTTGAAGAGGAAAATGCCAGCTCTCCTTTGGGATCCACAGAAATAATAAACTTTCTCAAATCTTTTCCTGCCGGATTGATCCAATCAACTAAAGGAACTGATTTCGCTATTTCAGGCAAAGCTGGAGCTGGGCCATCTGCGTAGCCACCAAGCATGGTTGTTGTTCCATAGAGTGTAGCCTGGCACCCATAAAACTCACGCAAATCGCTATAAGCTTTTAATGCTGGTGCCGTTTGAGGAAGTTCAAAAAATACTCCATCAATCTTACCGTCCAAAGAAGCAAGCATATGACAAACAACAAAAGGACGTTTCATCTTTCTTTCCTCCAGCCTTTCTGTTATTACTTTAACGCTGCTCCATCCTTAAACGCATTTCCTACCCGCTCACCCAGCACATGGTAGCCATTATTTGCCGGTTCAAAAGCAATAGGATGGAATTTTGCCATATCCAGATGGCCTGTATTATCCAGTACATTCTCATCAATGCTGACATTGATAATCTGACCAATGATATTGCCGTCATCAGTCTCTTTCAGGAATTTGCATTCCAGTGCCACCGGAAGCTCACAGATAATCGGTGCATTTACAAATTCACTTTTTACGGTATGAAACCCTGATTTTTCAATCTTGTTTGGTTCATTATTGCCCGAAACAAGACCCACGTAGTCTGCAGAAACTACATGGTCAGCATCGGCAAACGCTATGGTGAACGCTCCCTTTGCATGGATGTTTTTTGTGGTTTTATGTCCTGCACTCAAGCAAAGTACAACCTTATCCGAATCATATAGTCCACCCCAAGCCGCATTCATGGCATCAGAACTTTCATCCTCGTTATAGGT
>OHBE01003328.1_pt1 | contig 10422 bp, 13 predicted proteins | sample 1577231 | NCBI WGS metagenome assembly OHBE01 (sample SAMEA3541506, study PRJEB24748) | human gut metagenome | biome: human gut; feature: human-associated habitat; material: faeces | place: China | collected 2012
GTGCGGCGAGTCTGAGAATTAAGAGCCGTCCCGGCTCGGCGAGTTTATTCGGACTTTGCATGTGAACGTATTGCTTCTGACAAAAAGAATAGAAAAGGTACTGCCGAAAAATGTGCTTTTCGACAGTACCTTTTTTGATTTTTTATCTCATGCTTCCGATCGGACTTATTAATATTTTGCTCCAGACCGTGCAGGGCACAGCGGTGTGAGCCGATCCTTCGGCGTCTGTCGGATCCTGCCGTTATGCAAAAACAGGCGTGCCGAGCGTTTGCTCGGTGGAGAGTGCGTACTTCTCGGGGAGCTTGTCGGAATAAGCCTCGGGAGCCACGGTGAACATGATGTTCTCATCGGCTGCAAAGCTGTCGCCGCGTGCTACGATGTCGAGCACATCCGCGACCACGGCGCTTGCCGTCGGGAGCTTACCCGCGCCTTTGCCGTAGAACATTACCTCGCCTACCGAGTCGCCGGTGACAGATACGGCATTAAATACATCGTCCACACCGTAGAGAGGGTTATCGCGGCGGACATAGTACGGCTCTACAGAGAGGCAGACGCAGCCGTCCTCGGGCAGCACCGGAGGTGGCGGCGGTGGCGGCGGACATCGTCCCAAGCCCAAGCCGACAGTAGAAATTCCTGATGATGACGCACTGGGTCTGAACAACACTGACCACTTTGCTTACATTGTTGGTTACGGGAATGGCGAAGTACAGCCGCAGAATTCCATCACCCGTGCAGAGGTAGCGGCAATCTTCTTCCGTCTGCTTGAGGATGGTATCCGCAGTGAAAACTTCACACATCAGAATGATTTCTCCGATGTGGCGGCAGATGCATGGTATTGCAGCTCCGTTTCCACGCTGAGCAGGATGGGCATTATCGCAGGGTATCCCGATGGGACATTCCGCCCGAACGCACCCATCACGCGTGCGGAATTTGCGGCAATCGCAACACGCTTTGACAACAACGGCGACAAAACGCCCGTAAGCTTCACCGATATCATCGGGCATTGGGCAGAAGGCGAGATTACGGTTGCGGCGAACCATGGCTGGGTAAGCGGCTACGGCGACGGTACATTCCGTCCCCAGAATCAGATTACCCGTGCAGAAACCATGTCTCTGGTAAACCGTGTGCTGAAGCGTCTCCCTGAGACTCCGGCGGATTTACTTCCCGACATGATTACATGGACGGATAACGCTGATACAAGCAGCTGGTATTACCTGCCCGTGCAGGAGGCAACCAACAGCCATTACTATGAATTCAAAGAGAATTCCAAGCATGAAAAATGGACAGAGCTGCGCGAAACACGCGATTGGTCTAAATTAGGATAAAAAAAAGGGAAGGACTTAGTCCTTCCCTTTTTATTGCCTTAAAACAATCAGCTTTCAGCCAAAGCAAGCTTTATGGTTGTATCCGCATAAGGTACTTTTACCTCCGGCGAGCCTGCCGCGTAAGGCAGGATATCATAAGGATTATAATACAGCACCAGTGCGTCCTCCGTCAGGCAGAAATTGACTGCGGAAAGCGCTTTCTCGCTGTTCTGCTGATAATACTCAAGCAATTCGCCTACGGTTTCTTTGACATACGCGTCAAATTTTTCCTTTACATAGCTATCCGTATCAGCGGCATTTTTCCCCAGAACCTCGCTCAGCGTAAGCGCTTTATTTTCCGCCAGATTGAAGGTCTTGGAGCTTTTCAGCGTATTGGGATGTGCGCCGTAGGTATTCGCATAATCCAGCTGTGTGATAGAAAGCAGGTTATCCTGATTCAGACTAACCTCAAAGGAGCGTGTGAAAACCATTGGATGGTAATTCTTGCCCTCGGAAGCAAGGACTGCCGCGGCAGAATCCTTAAATTCCGCTTCCGCTTCGGAAATAGCAGCTTCGGCATCCTTTTTATACTGTTCATTTACCGCTGTGATAAAGGCGTTATTGTCCTTATTTTCAATGACGGGGTATTCAAACGCTACCGTAATCAGGATATTTCCCTTATCATCTGTTATATTCTTGGAAATATGTGCGGATGTAACGGCATACTGCCCCTGTTTTTTCTGAATATCCACGGTTTTGGTATCGGCAGACCAATCAACCGTGCAGTCCAGACCTTCGGAAATGGCTCTCAGCGGCACAAGGGTTCTGCCGTTTACGATTTTCGGCGCAACATCCAGCTTCTTTGTTTCGCCATCAACGGTGATTTCGTTTTTGCCGATTTCCAGAGTGATCCATTGATTGCCTCTGTTTGCCGTAACCACCTGCGCGCCATTCTCCTTCGTATAGGAAACGGCACAATCCAGTGCTTCAAAAATCTTTCTGAACGGCACAAGGGTTCTGCTGTTTTCAATCACGGGATTTACATCAAACTCCATCTGACTGCCGTTCAGGTTTACCGTAACAGCATCCGCCGCATAGACAGGCACTGCACCAAAAACCAGCGCTGCACCTAAGGCAAGGCTTACGTTTCTTTTTACCGTATTTCTTTTCATCCTAAATCCACTCCTTTTTTATTCCGCTTCAATGGCATCCAGAAAAGCATAGAAATTTTTGAGCCTGCTCCATTCCTCTGCGAGGAACTGTGGTAATTCAGGGGAAAAGAGGATATCCTCCATACCGCCGCGTGCCACAAGCAGAACATCCTTTTTGGGATACCACGCCTGCAAAAGCGGGGAAAGCGTTTCGTTTTTGAATTTTTTATATGCTCTCCCTTCCAGATGGAAAAGAGGGTCTTTCTCAATTTTTTTCGCCATACGTTCAAACGCCGCAGGATTACTTTCGATTTTTCTGCGGTATGCCGCAAGGAAGGCAGACGGACTGCACCACATGCCAAGACCATGCTCATAGCCTTCGGGGCTCAGCTCGAAATAGAAGGAAGGGCGTTCCTTCCATGCCGTTCCCTGCAATGCCGCATCATACAGCACAACCCAACGGCTTGCGCGGTAAGGGCTTTTATCCTTGGAAAAGCGGATATCGCGATTGATACGGGAAACGGAGCATTTCATTTCCCTGCCGCCGAAGGCTATGCTTTCCGCCACAAGCGCCGCCGCAAGGCTATCAAAGGGCTCCTTCAGCGCGCACTTATAGCGGTCGCGGTTTTCCTCCATCCATTCGCGGCTGTTATTCATCCGCAGCTCCCAGAGGAAATCTATTGTTTCCGCGGTAAAGCCTTCAAATGGTTTCATGGCTTAAAACTCCATTTTTTCCTTCAGATAAGGAACCAACTCTGCGATAGGCATTCTTACCTGTTCCATGGTATCTCTGTCACGCACGGTTACGCAGTGATCCTCAACGGAATCGAAATCGTAGGTGATGCAGAAGGGTGTGCCGACCTCATCCTGTCTTCTGTAGCGCTTACCGATAGAGCCTGCGTCATCATAATCGCAGTTAAATTCCTTCGCCAGTGCTGCATAAACCTCTGCCGCCTGTTCGTTCAGCTTTTTGCTCAGAGGCAGAACAGCCGCCTTGATGGGAGCCAGTGCGGGATGGAATTTCAGAACGGTTCTGACATCGCCTTCGCCGACCTCCTCTTCGTTATAAGCATCGCACAGGAATGCCAGCGTTACACGGTCCGCACCAACAGAAGGCTCGATGCAGTAAGGCACATATTTTTCATTCTTTGCCTGATCATAATATGTCATATCCTCGCCGCTTGTGTTCTGGTGGCAGGTCAGGTCATAATCGGTTCTGTCCGCAATGCCCCACAGCTCGCCCCAGCCGAACGGGAATTTATATTCGATATCTGTTGTACCCTTGCTGTAGTGAGACAGTTCTTCGGGAGAGTGATCTCTCAGACGGATTGCATCCTCTGTCATATTCAGGCTCAGCAGGAAGTTTTTGCAGTATTTTCTCCAGTAATCCAGCCATTCCAAATCTGTACCGGGTTCGCAGAAGAATTCCAGCTCCATCTGTTCAAATTCTCTGGTACGGAAGGTAAAGTTACCGGGTGTGATTTCGTTACGGAAGGATTTACCAATCTGACCGATACCGAAGGGTAGTTTTTTTCTTGTGGTTCTCTGCACATTTTTGAAGTTTACGAAGATACCCTGTGCGGTTTCGGGACGCAGATAAACCACGTTTTTCGCATCCTCTGTTACGCCCTGGAAGGTCTTGAACATCAGGTTAAACTGACGGATATCTGTGAAGTTATGTGCGCCGCAGGAAGGGCAGACAACCTGATTATCGTCTACAAATTTCTTCATTTCTTCATTTGTCCAACCGTCTACAACTACTTCGGGCATATCATGGGATGCCATGTGGTCTTCAATCAGCTTATCGGCGCGGAAACGCTCCTTACATTCCTTACAGTCCATCAGAGGGTCGGAGAAGCCGCCAACATGACCGGATGCCACCCATGTCTGGGGGTTCATCAGGATTGCACAGTCAACGCCGACATTCTTGGGGTTTTCCTGAATAAATTTCTTCCACCATGCTTTTTTCATGTTGTTTTTCAGCTCTACACCCAGAGGGCCATAATCCCATGTGTTTGCCAGACCGCCGTAAATTTCGGAACCGGGGTAAACAAAGCCTCTGTTTTTTGCCAATGCTACGATTTTTTCCATAGATTCTACTGCCATTTGAATTCCTCCTTATTTCTGTGGGACTCACCAATGTATCTTGCAAGGGACGAATAGAAACTAGAAAAGCTCCCGTCTCCTCGCTGTTCAGCAAGGGACGAAAGCTCTTAAAATCTTCCGCGGTTCCACCCTCGTTGATTGATGCCGACGCATCAACCCTCTCTTGTGACACTGCTCCAAAGTGCCCTTCTCTGTTTCGCACCGCTGCCTCACACCAACCGACAGCTCTCTGCAAATGCTCCGCAGATACTCCTCTTCTTCATCGCAGTAATGATTAACTTGTGGTTTATGATAACGCTTTTCTCTTTTTCTGTCAAGGCAAAAAATTGCACTTAAATCCATGTATTTTTCCGTCTTTCTGCAAAGGAATAGACAAAAAATGTACGATACTTTATTCACTGTTCAAAAAAATCGCGTGTTTTCAGCCTTATGCCCATGTGAACCTCCATATATTTCCGTAGGATAAAGGTCAGCTGTTCGAGTGCTTCGGCGGAAAGCTGAAAGCCAAACGCCGCGCGGCTCTCTCTTTCCAGCACAAACCGAACCGCCCTTCGGACGGCATCCAGAACAAAAATGCTATCCTCTGTGCGGTGCTTTTCACAGTAAAACGCACCCATCCTGCCATCAAAATAGAGTGTCCCCTCGCCTTCGCCGCAGATATGACATACATCTGACGCAAAGAGTCCATTCAGCTGCAAAAGCTTCAATTCAAAGATACGGGAAATCAGCTTCGGCGGCAGAATACCCCTATCCATCACAAGAAAGGCATAATACAAAAGCTCCAACACAGCATCCTGCTCCATACCGGCAGGGCAGCTGCGCTCCGTCAGCTCCGCCAGATACATGCCCTCAGAGAACTTATCCATATCCAGCCGCAGACCATAAAAGCTGTTTTTCAGCTCCGCCTGCGTGACGGAATAAAATCCCTTACCCTCATAGACCACAAAATCGGCATAGCAGAACAGCTGCGTTGCCGCCAGAAGCTTACTTTTCGCTCTTCTGGCACCGCGGGCAGAAAGCAGCACACGACCCACGCCCTGCGCCAGAAGCACAATCTGCTTATTGCTCTCGCCCTTTGCCTGCTCACGCAGGACAATGCCGCGCAGCTTTTCCGTTCCCATAGCCGACCTCGTTTCCTTCCTAAAGCACTGAAAAATGCTTAATAAAAATGCTTATGCCTTGATGCTTCCTCTATACGGCGGCGCGGATTCTGCGATTCCTTTTCCGCCTGTCTGCGGTAGCGCAGATAATCCGCTACCTGTCCTGTCTGCAAAAATCTCTGCCAGTGTTCTCTTTCGTTCATACAGCACATCCCCTTTCGGGAATAGGATATGGAGAAAGAAAACCGCCCATACTATAAAAAACTTGCCATTCAAAAACCTTAAAACCTTTTTCACGGGACTCTGTCCCGTACCCTGACAGGGGAATGTGGTCAAAGTATCTTCCCTTCGGGAAGACGGCTACGCCGCCGCCTTATCTTGGCGGTACTCATACCCCTGTACCCCCATTTGCAGAAACATAAAATGTTTCTGCGGTATCGGATTCCAAGGGAGTGACTCCCTTGGCGGAGTTTGAGATACGCACCGCCGAACAGATGCGGCGGTTGCCCGAAGGGCAAGGGTTGAAAACCCTGCTTGAACAGAGCCTCAAAAAAATTAAATATTCTTCTTGTCGTAGCCGAAGTTTTTCAGCAGGAAATCACTGTCGCGCCAGTCCTTCTTCACCTTCACCCAAAGCTGTAAATAAATAGGCGAGCCAAGCAGTCTCTGCATATCATAGCGTGCGGTGGAGCCAATGCGCTTGAGCATCGCCCCCTGCTTGCCGATGATAATGCCCTTATGTGAATCCCTCTCGCAATAAATGGTTGCCTGCACATCCACAATATCCTTATCGGGACGCTTCTTCATGGACATAATCTCCACCGCAATCCCATGCGGCACCTCATCCTGCAACAAATACAACGCCTTTTCGCGGATAATCTCCGACGCAATCTGGCGTTCGGGCTGATCCGTCACCATATCCGCAGGGAAATACTGCGGCCCTTCCGGCAGATATTTCCGAATTACCTCCAGCAGCTCGCCTGTATTTCTGTCCTTCATGGCAGAAATCGGCACCACCTCCGCAAAGGGATATGCCTTGCTGTAAACAGAAATCACCTCTAACAGTGCTTCCCGTTCTACGGTGTCGATTTTATTGATAACCAGTACAACGGGTGTTTTTACGTTTTTGATGCGTTCCAGAACGTATTCATCCATTGTCTGCACCTCTGTGGTGGGTTCAATGAGCATCAGCACCAGATCCACCTCATTAAAGGTTGTTTCCGCAGAACGCATCATATATTCGCCCAGCTTGGATTTCGGCTTATGAATCCCCGGCGTATCCAGAAAGACACACTGAAAATCATCCTTCGTCAGAATGGAGGTAATTTTATTTCTTGTGGTCTGCGGCTTATGCGAGGTAATGGCAATCTTCTCCCCGATCAAGCAGTTCATCAGCGTGGATTTGCCGACATTCGGTCTGCCGATCAATGCAACAAAGCCGGAGTGAAATTTTTTCATTCTGTTTCTACCCCTCTTTCCTTCAGCATTTCCTTCTGCTCTGCCAGGAAGATTTCATCCTTTTTCTCCCAATCCTTCGCCATATCCAAAAGAAGCACATATTGCAGCCATCTTTCGTTTTTGGTATCAATATCCTCCTGCGACAGCCCCTTAATCAGACACAGTGCCTGATAATATTTCATGCCGTTTTCTGCTGTCATATATTCGGAATTCATCCCCAGAACAACGTGGATTTTGTTGGTATTGGGCAGGCGGTATCTTCTGATATCATCCTGAAAATCGGTTACATCCTTTCCCATCATTTTTGCAAATTCGCAGGCAGCCTTATAATGCGCCATCAGCTCGCTTTCTGTGATCTTCACACGAAATGCGCCCCAGTTTTCCTCGATATAGGCAACCACCTCTTCCATGGTTCTTGCGTTTGCCTTCAGTTCCACATCTGCAAATTTTGCCTTCAAAGCGTCAATGCCGTTCATGTTTTTTTCCTCCTAAATTCTCTTTCCATGTTCCTTCAATTCGTCCCACTTGGCACGAATCGCCTGCATATCCTCCCATGCAGGACGTTTTTTTGTGGCATCCCTGAGCAGTGCAGAGGGATGATAGGTTGCTATGATATGATACCCCTTTCGCTCAAACCACTGCCCTCTCTGACGGGTAATGCGAAATTCGGGGTCGATAATTGTTGTGGCGGCAATACGCCCCAGACAGACGATGATTTTCGGCTGAATCAGCATCAGCTGATATCTGAGATAATTCAGACACGCCTCCTTTTCATCGTCATGGGGGTCACGGTTGCCGGGCGGACGACACTTGACCACATTGGCAATATAGGCATCCTCTAAGGAAAGTCCGACACTTGCCAGCATTTTATCCAATAATTGTCCCGCAGGGCCTACAAAGGGTACGCCCTGCAAATCCTCCTGCTGGCCGGGGCCCTCCCCGATGAACAGAATATCCGCATTGCGGCTGCCCTTGCCAATGACAACATTGGTGCGCATTTCCCATAGCCTGCATTTTTTGCAGGAATGGCACGCGCCCTCTAAAATTTCCCAGCTTTTTTCCGCCATGCCTTCCACCTCAAACTCTTACTTACAAATATATTCCGCCAAAGCGTCCCGCGCCGAGGTGCTGAAGCTTGCACCTGCGCCCCAGTCAAAGCGGAAAATTATCCCTTGACCGCCGCCGCCGGCAGAAAGATGCACCCTTGTGTGCTTCTCCAGATTATCCGCCAAAAAGGTCAGCGTGGCTCTGTTGCCGGAGCGCATATAATATTTCTCGAACAGCACCATGATGATTTCCTTGCCATCCGGCAGGATTCGCACATATTCATCCAGAATTTCTCCCGAATACAAGCCGGCTGTCACTGCCTCCTTGACCTTCTCCGCCGCCTCTTTCGGGGAAAGATATACATAAAAATCCATTTTTTCCATCGGGATTCCTCCTTACCTGATGTCCTCCTTGCGAAAGCCCATCGGAAGCAGCTCTCTGACTGTATATGTTACCATGCCCTTTTCCTCGCTGTAAAGCAGGACTTTGCCTTCGGGCATAAATTCCGCTAAGACCTGCCTGCAAATACCGCAGGGAGAGGCATAGTCCCCACTGCTTGCCACGATTGCGATTTTCTCAAACTCCCGATATCCCTCGGAAACCGCCTTGAAAACGGCTGTCCGCTCGGCACAGTTCGTTGCTCCGTAGGACGCATTTTCAACGTTGCAGCCCTTGAAAACCGCCCCATCCTTCGCTAAAAGCGCCGCCCCGACCCGGAATCCGGAATAGGGCGCGTAGGCATTTTTCATCGCATCCTTCGCCTGTAAAATCAATGCTTCGTCTGTCATAAGGGAATCCCCTCCTTTGCTGCCTGCCATCCGGCAAAAACTACTTTTCCGAAGATTTAAAAACGCTGTCAGAACTTTGCTCCGCAAAGCCGCCTGCGGCGGTGCCGTTTCTCTTCGGCATTCATTGCTTTTTCCAATGAGAAAAAGTTTTTTCAACAAGCCGCCGCCCGAAAATCATTCCGTCCGATAGAAAACACTTTCCAAAGATTTTACGAAACCCGTTCCGCCCGATAGAAAATACTTTTCAGAACTGTTTAGCCTGCGTCTCTGTTCTGAAAAGTTTTTTCTATGCAAGGGCGGCTTCAAGCACTTTTACTTCCTCGGAAAGCCTGCCTGTAATAAAATCTCCTTCTGGCGGCGGAACATCTCCGCTTCCTCCTCCGGCTCCATGTGGTCGTAGCCTAAAAGATGCAGCATGCTGTGCGCCGTCAGAAACGCAATTTCCCGTTTCAGAGAATGTCCGTATTCCTCCGCCTGCTCCTTCGCACGCTCCAGAGAAATAATAATATCCCCCAGAACGATTTCGTCATTCTCGTTGACCTCTGCTTCTTCTCCCTCCGCAAACGTCAGCATGGGAAAGCTGAGTACATCCGTTGCTCTGTCAATGCTTCTGAACTGGCGGTTAATCTCACGGATTTCCTCGTTATCCACAATGGAAACGCTGATTTCGCAGTCCTCGTCAAATTCTTCGTATCGCAGAGCCTCTGCCGCCGCCCTGCGGATGGCATCCTCCAACTCCGCCGTCAATGGCTCGTCCGTTCTGTTGTCAATCAGTAAGTTCACTGCTTTCTTCCTCTCTTTTTTCTTCTCTTTTTTCTTTCTTTTCTTCCGCCTTGCTTTCCTCTGCGCCCTTCTTCGCCGCTGCATTGATTTCTTCCTGCTTGGGATACGCCACTCTCTCGTGATACATCCCCTGGAATACCTTCAAAAATGCTCTGCGGATGATTTCCAGCTCATGAATCCCTAAGCCGCTGTTGTTCAGCTGTCCGTCATCCAGCTTGTCCTTGATGAGCGTTTTAATAACACTTTCCGCTTCTGCCAGTGTTTTTCCGCTGCCAAGCATGGAGCGCACCGCCGCTTCTACCGTATCCGCAAGCATGACAACCGCAGATTCTCTCGTGCTCGGAATCACACCCTGATAGCGGTAATCCGCTTCATTCACGTTATCCGCACCATAAAGCTTGAGCGCCTTAAAATAGAAAAACTTCACAAGGCTTGTCCCATGATGCTCCCGAATGACATCCAGAATGACATTCGGCAGACCGTGTACCCTCCCCATTTCCACACCGTCCTTCGGGTGCTGTGTAATGATTTTCGCACTCGTTTCGGGTGCAAGGTCATCATGGGGATTATAGCCCGCCTGATTTTCCGAAAACATCTGCGGATTTTTCAGCTTGCCGATATCGTGATAATATGCACCTGCTCTTGCCAGAGCAGTATTTGCGCCGATTTCATACGCCGCCGTCTC
>OHBE01003335.1_pt1 | contig 10410 bp, 12 predicted proteins | sample 1577231 | NCBI WGS metagenome assembly OHBE01 (sample SAMEA3541506, study PRJEB24748) | human gut metagenome | biome: human gut; feature: human-associated habitat; material: faeces | place: China | collected 2012
GGGCGGGTCAGCCGCTTTGCGGCCAGGCCCTGCGCCGTGGCCGCAAAGCAGCCCACAATGCCGCTGATGAGCAGGTTCTGCACCAGCACGACGCCGCCGGGCATCGGTACAAACATCAGTGACAGAATGAACGCGCCGCTGGTCAGAAAGTGCTGCCATGAGTTGGGCTGCAGCGTCCGTGCCAGATACAGCACGGCCAGGTCATCATTGCCCCAGATGCCGGGCCAGACGATGAGCAGGATGACCAGATTCACCGCCAGATACGGCAGCGTCCAGGCCACCCACCGCCGGGCAAATTTGTCCCCGGCGCGCAGCTTCTGCACCAGCGTCACCGCGCCGTGCACCAGCCCGAACGCCAGCACCAGAAACAGCGCCTTGTAGACAAAAAACGCCGGTGTGCGCCAGTCATAGCGGAAGAACAGCCTGTCCGTTCCCAGCGTCAGGGCGCACCACAGCACAGCAGCCGCCAGCTCCGCCGCCGTTCGCTTTTTTGCAGGTGTTTTCATTCTTACTCCTTCAGGTCAGCGCGTCAAAACCGGCCTTATTGGCGGGTGCCTCCGCCGCGCGGTACTCGTCCGGCGTGCCGAACGGCAGATGTAAATCACACGCAAAGCCCGCAATTCTTGCGCCCTGCGCGGCCAGCACATTGTAAATGCCGGAGACAAAAAATTCCTTGTACTCGCAGTTTTTCAGGTATTTGGCGCAGGCGTCGGCGTAGGTTTTCTTATCCTTGAAATAGTACGCGCCGCAGATGGCATCATGGCTGACGACCTGCTTTTCCACCGTGTGGCAGACATTGCCGTCCGCGCCGTACTGCAGATAGCTGTACGCGGGAGAATCGCTCTCAAACGTCAGCAGTGCACCCGCCGGGCCGTTTGCAAAGCCACCCTTAGCGCAGAACTCGTTGAACGCCCTGCAGACAAACAGATGGTCGCAGTCGTTGAACAAAATCGGCTCACCGTCTGGCAGGCCCTCGCAGCCCTTCAGCGCCGTGACGGCCGCGCCCTCGGTCACCTCGGGCAGCGCCACAATGCGGGCCGCAGGCCAGTACACCTTGATCTTTTCGTCGATGGCAAAGTCGCGGATATGCTCCTCGAGCACCACAAACGTGAGGTCCGCGCAGTCCACAAACTTTTCCACGCTGCGCGCCGCCCAGTAAAAGAACGGCTTTCCGTTAATTTCGATCAGCGGTTTCGGGCAGACAAAGCCGTTTTTAAAAAAACGGCTGCCCCTGCCGGCCATGGGGAGAATCAGGTGAAGTTTAGACATGATGTACCTCTTTTCAAAAAGCCTTCCTCTGCGGGGGAAGTTGGCACGCAGCGCGGGGATGAGGGGCGACCTGCCGCCATTGCCTGTGCAATTTTCCGCAGAAGAGTTGCTCCATTCACTCTGCCCTCATCAGTCGCCTGCGGCGACAGCTTCCCCCCGATGGGGAAGCCTTTTTACTTTTCCAATCCCGCCAGCATCCGCGTCTCGGCCTCAATGACTCTGCCCAGCCCCGTCTCAATATCGACCTGTGGCTGCCAGCCGTAGACCTCGCGGGCGTGGGTGTTGTCGCACTGGCTGAACTTGTTGACCTCGTGGTCCAGGATCTCCGGTTTGATGCCGTAGGCCCCGCCGTACAGCTCGGGGTACTTGGCCCAGTAATGGCTGCTCGGGCAGTATTTGGCCTCAATATTTTTGCCCATCAGGCGGTTGGCAATGGCGTACAGCTCGCGCACGGAATAGCTCTGGTTGCTGGACACGTTCACCGCGTCAAAGCCCTTCTGCGGGTGTTCGACGACGCGCAGCGCCAGCGCGATCAAATCATCCACGTAGATGTAATCGCGGCGCTGGTTTCCGTCGGAGTGGAACTCCGGCGTGCGGTCATAGTACAGCTCGCGGATCATGTAGCCGACGAACGGCGGCTGCTTGCGCAGGCAGTCGATGTGCGGGCCGTAGACGTTGGCAAAGCGCAGGCAGGTCACAGTCATGCCGTAGGTATCGGCAAAGCTCTGGGCAAAGCGCTCACCGCAGTATTTCGTGTTCGGGTAAATGAGCGTCGGCGGGTTGAACTTACCCTCCACCGTCGGAAACTCGGTCTCGTTCTCGTACATGGCGTTGGTGGATGCCTGCACGAGCTGTTTGATGCCGGTGCGGCGGCCCGCCTCCAGCAGGTTGACCAAGCCCAGGGTGTTGACCTCAATGGCCTGCACGGGGTCGCTCTGGCAGTCCGGCAGCGGCGCAATGCCCGCAATGTTATACACAACATCGAACTTTTCTGCCTCGAACAGAGCCAGCATCCCGGCCTTGTCGCGGATGTCCATTCTGCGCACCTCTGCGCCAAAATCATGGTCGTCAAACTTCAGGTTGTCCGGATTGCCGTAGGAGAAGTTGTCAATGCCGACGACCTCGTCCCCGCGCTTCCACAGCGTATGCCACAGCTGGCCGCCGATAAACCCGGCAGCGCCCGTCACCAGAATCTTCATATACCAAAGCCCTCCTTACAGGTTGGAAGCTACGACCTCGTAGCTGTAATCCTCAATGATTTTCTCGCGCCATTCGCGCTCCACAAAGGCCCGCGGCCCGGCCAGATACTTGCCGCAGAGCTTGAGCAGGCTGATGCCGAAGCTCGTTAGCTTGTTGTTGCTGACCTGGTCCTCCTCCCGCCAGCTGATGGGGAAGAACAGCACCCGCTGCTTCATCTGGCAGAGCGCCAGGATCATGCAGTCGTTAAAATACAGCGTATCCGGGAACTTTTTGTAGTACTCGTTTTTCAGCGGTTCCACGGCATACAGGTTCAGCCCGCTGCCCAGATCGGTGATTTTTTTGCGGGCCACTAAGCTGAAGAGCCAGTTGAAGCCGTAGTTGCCCCAGGTGCGCAGCGCGCTGTAGCCGCCGGTCTTGCTGCCCTTCATAAAGCGGGAGCCAAGGCAGCAGTCGTATTTTTTGTAGGTGCCGTCGTTCAGAATCGGCAGCAGGTCCGCAATAGCGCCCTGGTCGTCGCCGTGCAGCACGACCAGATGCTCATACCCGTGGGCCGCCGCGTAGCCGAACGCGACCTTGTGGCTGCCGCCCAGACCGTAGTTCTGGTCATTGCGCAGCAGGCGGACCGGCGCGTCGGGGTGGCGGGCCATCCAGTCCTGCACGGCGGCCTCGGTGCCGTCGGCAGAGCGGTTGTTTACGACGATGCACTCCCCCACCCACGGGGCAATGCGCTGATCCAACAGCTGCGAAAGCACCCGCGTGACCTGCTTTTCGCAGTTATAAGCAGGGATAAAAACCAGCAGTTTTTCCATGGAAAGCTCCTTTTCTGCACACAGTTCTACATAATAAAGATTATACAACACCGCGCCGCCAATCGCAAGAAAAAAAGCCCCCTCTTGGGAAAAGAGGAAGCAATTTTTGCGGGTCAGGACAGCGCAGATCTCCGCGGACGGATACGGGGTCCGCCCCTACGTCTGTAGGGGTCGGCGTCCCCGACGACCCGTACCCGTCTGCGGCGCGGAAAAGCACGTGGGCCTGTATCGGCATACACCTTTTCGTGCGGGAGGATTCCACACAATGCCGTCTGCCGCAAAAGGATTATTGTATCGGCATACACCTTTTCGTAGGGGAGGATTCCATATCCGCCCGTGCCCGCTCACGATACCGCAAACCTGACCCTCTGTGCATCCAAATTCCGATACAGCACATACCCCGCCGGGCACGCCGCGTCCGCCTTTTCCAACGCGCTCGTATCCACCGGCACGCCGTCCGCTGCCAGCACCCAGTCCGCCGTGTCCAAATCGGTATATGCCCTGCCCGGGTACTCCGGCCCGACGGCCTCGGCGGTCAGGTCCAGCACGCCGTCTGCCAGCGCACCGCTCTGCAAAAGCGTCTCATACTCGACAATATAGACATCCCGCGCCGCGAGCTGCGTCGCTTTCGGCCTTTTGCACATCTAAGCGCTGTTTTCAGATACACCCTAAGATTTTAAGTGGTCAAGCACAAAACTATATGGAACTGCGCTCACCATGCGGAGCTGCAATTGGACAAGCAGCCTACTATTTTAACGGAGATGTTTATACCTGTGACGAGGGCCGCATGATTGCTGAAATGGGCGATTCGGCATTTAAGCTTGGCAATGTTTATAAAAACTCTTATGATGAGATGATGTCGTCGCCTGTTTGCAAAACCGTATGTGCTGCTTCTGTATTGGAATCATTGCCAGAGTGTACCGATTGTGTGTACCAACCGTATTGTGGAACATGCCCGGCTCTAAACTATGCGAGCGAGCACAACGTATTCAAACGCGATGCTAGAGGATACCGTTGTCAAATCTATAGAGGTATGCTCGATGCAATCTTTGCGATTCTTTTCCGCAATGACCCCAAAGATATTGAAATTCTTCAGACATGGTAGTGAAAAAGCAGTTACTACGACCGCGCTTTTCTTTGCGCTGCTTTATAATATTCGCACCATCTGCTCATATCGCCGGGTGCTGCGTCATCTGCACGAGAATGTGCTCACCGCAGCCGATCTGAGCCGTATTCAGAACGCGCTGACGTTTCTGTCGCCGCTCTGTCGGGACACTCGCGAAGCCCACGAGGATATGATGGGCGTGCCATTAAAAACCGATGCTCTGCTGAGAGCCGGTAGATAAACGACCACCCGCTGCACTGGCAGCGGGTGGTTTGCTATGATTAGCTCGCAATGGGCTTCGAGCCAAGCCAGTCAGGTGGCAGGTAGACTGCCGCCAGCGCGTTCACAGTATCAAACAGTCTGTAACGGTCTGCATCATCGCCGAGGTTAAGTGCTGTTTCGAACATATCCCACACAAACTGCATGACCCTCGTGAACATGTCAGGGGCATGGTGCCGTGTATCCATGGTCTCTCGCGGTCCAGCGTCGCCAACGTGCCGCGTTTGCTCCTGCTGTGCGCGTTCTTGCCTGCACGCCGTTTCATCGCCTGGAATGCCCTACGCCTTGCCGACCACGGCGATGCTTTGGATGCAGTCATCGACAAGCTCGTTGTTCCCGTTCTTCCGCAGTTGCGCGATGGCCTCGTTCGCCAACTGTTCCTGCAGCGCTCTTGCATTTTCAATTGTCATCTTGAATCCTCCTAGTGTATTTTGGGCTTTGCCCGTGTCAACACAATGGCACATACACTCGGAATGTCCATCCAGCAACACCAACAAAAAAACCTGCTCAAATTCTACGTTTTGCCGAGAGTAAAAAAGAGCCGCTTTCCCGAAAAATCCTCGGAAAAGCGGCTCAAAATGCCTTGGGTAAAGGTACAGGTCCATCGAATTTGCCAAAGCCCATTTTGGCATCTTTTTGTCACGCCTCTAAAAATGGGCGCAAAAAAGCCCGGAAGCCGTTCTGTCTCCCTTGACAGGGACACAAACTGTCACCCCCATTGAGGGAGCGGATTTCTCCGCTCCCTCTTCCTGTTCTCTCCGTCTTATGCCGGGAATTGAATGACCTCGCTCAGTGGTGGAAGGATTTTCGGTTGCTGCTCGTCCGGCTGCATGGCGCTGTCCACCAGACCGATATCCCGGTAGATGATGCGGATAGACTGGCTGGCGTTGCGGGAGTATTTCACATCCCGTTCTCCAATCTCGATGCGCTGAATGAACAGCCGCAGCAGTTCCGGTGTCAGCTCGTCGATCGCTGTGTATCGTTTGGCTTTCTCAATGAACGCCTCCACGTTGGCTTCCCGCGATTTGAGCTGTGCCAGCCGTTCTTCCTTTTTCGGAATTTCTTCTTCCAGCAGCCGCTGCTCGTCTGTGTAATCACCGGCGAGCATCCGGTACTGCTCGTCGGTCACGCGCCCGAGAACATTGTCCTCATAGAGCCGCTTGAACAGTTTGGACAGCTCTGCGCTTCGCTTCTTCATCGCGTCCAGTTCGCGAAGCACGCGGTTCATCTCCCGCCGCAGCTCCGCACTGTTCCTCTGGTTGATGTACGCCGCGAACTGTCGCTCCTTCATCCTGGCGAAGTGTGTGACCCGCCGCAGGTCATCCAACACGATTTGCGTGAGATCACATTCCCGGATGTGGTGCGCGCTGCAGGCAGTTTTTCCTTTCTTGCCGTAGGTGTAGCACTTGAAATTGTACTCCAGCTTTTTCATGGTCGTGGCACGATGCAGCACCATTGGCTTTCCGCAATCTGCACAGAATACCAATCCGGAAAAGATGTTCGGTTCATCCATGTGCTTTGCCGTGCGCTTTTTGTGCTGCCGCACCTCCTGCACGATCTGCCATTGCTCCTGTGAGATGAGCGGCGGATGCGTGTTCTCCACCAGAAATTGTTCGCTCTCTGGCCGCTGCACGATCGTCTTGTTCTTGTAGGAGATCGTGGTCCGCCGCAGGCCGACCGTGTGTCCCAGATATACAAGGTTGCCGAGAATGTCGCTGACTGTTGTGCCGGACCACGCACATGGCCGGAGCGGATCGCGCCCATGGTGCGTTTTCCCGGTTTTCTGGAAGTAGTAATTTGCCGGTGTCAGGATATTCTGTTCTGTCAGAATCCGCGCGATCTGGCTCGGTCCTTTCCCGGAAGCACAGAGGGTAAAGATCTGCCGGACGACCTCTGCGGCCTCTGCGTCAGGTTCCAGATGCGTCGGGTCTGCTTCGGACGTCTTGTAGCCGTAGGGCGGCTTGCCGCCCAGCCGTTCGCCGCGTTCCGCCTGCAGTTTCTTGACGGCGCGAACCTTCCGGCTCGTATCTTTTGCATGGAGTTCGTTTGCCCAGTTGCGGATGGGGTTAAAATCATTGCTGCTTTCCACCGCAGAATCTACGCCGTCGTTGACTGCAATGAACCGCACGTTCTTCTGCGGGAAATAGATCTCCATGTAGTAGCCGACCTGCAAGTACTCACGCCCCAGCCGGGAGGCATCCTTTACGATCAGGGTGGAGACCTCACCGGTCTCAATCATTTCTACGATCTTTTTCCAACTCGGCCGCTCAAAATTTGTTCCTGAGTAACCGTCATCCGCAAAGAACAGTGTGTTTTCAAATCCTTTGGCCTGTGCATAGCTTTCAAGCAGTTCTCTTTGATGCAGAATGCTGTTCGATTCGCCAGCACGTTCATCCTCCTGACTGAGCCGCCCATAGAGAATTGTGTATTGTTGTTTTTGACTTGCCATTGTAACCTCCTTTTCTGTGGGGCAAGCCGGTACGGTAAGGCAAGTATACCGCACCGGCTGGCACAAGTCTATGAGAACCTCACGCGCTGTGCGCTTCTTTTTTCAGTTCCGCATCAATGTATGCGAGCAGCTTGTCCGTTGCCGTCGCAGACGGCTCTGCCGGAAATACAGACGTGATACAGAACCGTTTGCCGCCGATCAACATCTCGCGCTGTTTTGCGATGCAGTCTCCCTCTATACGTGTTGTTGTGTCCCGGAAAACAGTTGCGACTTCACCGTCCTCTGTTCTCCGAAGCTTTGCCTGCTCCGGTATGTATCCGCCGAGAATACCGGTGTCCCGATAAATCTCCCAGTCCTTTTTCATAGGCTTCCTTTCTGCCTCCCGCTGGAGGCTGTTTTTATAAGTGCTGTTCCATTGTCCAATCCACATGATCGTCCTCGGCATGACCGAGGGCGGTTTTCTTTTGCTTGAGCTTCTTCCGGCGCTTGCTGTCAATGTGTAGCGACGTGGTTGTTCCGTCGCGCGTCGGTGCATCGTCCATCATCTGCTCCACAGCACGACCAAGCTGCACAGCGCCGCGCACAAGATCACCGCCGTAATCGAGACCCACGCGCACAGGTGAATTTTCTTTCTTTTTGTTCCGGTTTTGGCATTGAGGTTCGATTTTTTACATGGTATAATTTATGAAATACAGTTTGACAAATTGAAATTTGAGAGGTCAAAAATGCAGACGATTCAGTTAAAAGCAATGACAAGAGAGCTATGTCACGAACTATACAGGCACTGGACGAATGACGCATCCATCTATATGGACATGCGCTTATTCCGCCCCTATGTTTATGACGAAGTAGCGGTAAACCGATATTTTGATGCAAAGGGGCAGGATGCTTCGCGCAGGTTGTTTGCAATCATGCTTGGAGATACTGTGGTTGGAGAATTGCAGCTGAAGCAGATAGAGCATGATAAAAAAGAATGCACTCTAAGTATCCATATGCAAAACGACGCGGTAAAGGGAAAAGGATATGGAACGCAGGCAGAGCGTCTGGCAGTAAAAATCGCTTTTGACGAGTTGGGAATGGCTGCTGTGAACGCAGATACCGTGATGAAGAACACCCGAAGTCAGCGCGTGCTGGAAAAGGCGGGCTTCCGCTTTGTCGGAGAAGATGGAGCATTCAAATACTACCGTATCGAGCGGTAAATTTGGGTAAATTTGGGTTTTCGCATTCTATACGCACCTGCATACCTATATTCCATTTGTAAAAGTGGGTACGGGCTTCTGCCCGATTTGAGGCATTTGGCGGGGAGCTGGGACACCGGCGACTAGCCAAATGCGATGCTGGCTCCTTCGTCGGCACAAGCTCCATATCCCTCGCCCCGCCGCAAGCGGCAGGTCTCGTCCATTCCGCTGCGCCTCCTCTCAAAATCGCAATCGCGTTGCTGGATTGCGATTTTGTGTTTTTTGCGCACGTCGGTGCAACGTGGGCTTTTGCTGTGCTGTCGCGCACACACCCGCAGCTGGGGCGCAAATCCGCACACAGCGGCGACACGCGCCTCACGGCGCGGTGCGGGTGCTCGACACAGCCGCAGGGTCGATAGGGGCGATTTTTTCCACGGTGGGAAGATCGGCACCATCGACCCTTTTCAGGCAGATCAGCCGCTTTTCGTTGCTGCGGTAGATCTTGACCAGAATTCCGTTTTCCCTTAGAGTCTCAACGCTTTCCAGCGCCAGACGGGTCACTTTTTTCGGCGTGATTCCAAGATTTCCGTCAGGGTCGATCTTTGCGGACAATGCCGATGGTGAGCCGAGGTATGTAGGACCGGCACGGAGTAATTCAGAGAAAAGATGTACGAGTTGAAGCGTTGAAACCTTAGAAGCGCCGCTGCAAGTTTTGCCGTCTTCAAGCAGCTTCCAGACGTGATCTTCCTCGCCAAATTCGAGTTTTAACGTGCGATCCGGAATGTCACGGCCGGTGCAATGCAGCGAGGCAATGTTGGCAAGTCGAGAGTGCTTTTGCAGAACGAAGGTTGAATCTGCCGCGCCGCTTAAGCCCGTCGAGCCGGAGATCATATTCATTGGATCGTCATCATGGAGCTTCCGCAGATGGTGAATCAACAAAATTGCGATGTGCCGCCTGTCTGCAAGCCGTTTCAAAAGTCCGATGTCCTGATAGTCGTTTGCATACAAATTGCTGTCATTTCCTGAGTTTCTGACACGCTGCAACGTATCAATGACAACGAGTTTTGTGTCAGAATGCTCCGTCAAAAACTGCTCGATCTGTTGTTCCAACCCGTGCTTGAGCGTGTCAGCCATGATCGCAAAGTGCAGAGTCGGCGGGGCATCTTCCGTCAGGTCAAAGAGCCGTGTCTGGATACGCTGGAACGAATCTTCAAGACTGAGATACAGCGCTTCTCCCTGCGTTGTTGCAAAATTCCAGAGTGCCTGTCCCTGCGAAACGCATAAGCACAGCCACAACGCCAGCCACGACTTACCGATTTTCGGCGCACCCGCGAGGATATGCAAGCCTTCCGGAATGAGTTCGTCGACGAGAAACGGCGTTGGTTCATACGTCCGATTTTGCAGATCTTCTGCGTTGATGGTTTCCAGTTTAGTCATTTTTTCACTTCCTTTCGATTTTATTTGTTATAGATACATTATCTATAAATCTGCAATCAGATGATAGCACAACCATTGAGATTTCACAATAGGTAATGTATCATTTAAGCACATACACTACACAAGCAAAAATACATTATCTACAAAGGAGGCGCACGCACATGGGCGTTTTGGGAAAAGATTTATTGGATTTTTATCGGCCGCGCACCAATACGAAGGTGGAGTTCGGCGCTTCCGGCTATTGGGTCGAATCCCATCCGACGATGCAGCCCTACGGCGCTGTGCTGACGGAAATTCTGAATCTTGACGCTGCGCCGTTTCAAGAATTATTGGATCAATATCGGAAGACCGTTGCAGAAAAGGATGCAGAGCAGGCAGCGCGGGCGTTTCAGGCTGTGACAAATGGATTCGCATCTTTACCGCTTTACCGCCTGTATTGGGATGACGTTCAGCTGTTTGCAAGCATGGATGTGCGTAAATTATTCGTGGGAGAAGCGCAGGAAGCGTTCTGCGAATATGCGATGCAGGACGATACGCTGCCGAGGTTCATGCAGGAGCAGCTGGACGCCATCCGGCTGATTCAGGAGCGCTATGCGTGGTTTCTGGACGGCATTTTTGCGGGAAAGCCATTTGAAAAGAAAAAGGGCCAGAGAAAAACTTCTCTGGCCCAGCAGATCGAGAAAA
>OHBE01003336.1_pt1 | contig 10407 bp, 7 predicted proteins | sample 1577231 | NCBI WGS metagenome assembly OHBE01 (sample SAMEA3541506, study PRJEB24748) | human gut metagenome | biome: human gut; feature: human-associated habitat; material: faeces | place: China | collected 2012
ACAAGTACGGCGAAGGGCTGTCCGACCGAATGGTGCGCATGTGCCACGCCACCTGTCGCTCCGCGCTGGAGAAAGCGGTGCAGGATGGACTGATTCGCATGAACCCGGCCATCGGCTGCAAGCTGCCGCCGAAGAAGGCACGGGAGATGCAGGTACTGACGCGGGAGGAGCTGCAGCGATTCCTTGTCCAGGCAAAGTTTGAGGGCTACTACGAAGTCTTCCTTCTGGACTTAGCCACCGGCCTGCGCCGTGGCGAGCTGATGGCGCTGCAATGGGATGACCTGAACTTCAAAACCGGCGTGTTGAATGTGAACAAGCAGGTCTATGATGTGCGGGGGCAGCTTCAAATCAACACGCCTAAGACGAAGAACTCCGTCCGCAAGATCGTCCTGCCGCCTGCGGTAGTGGCGGTGCTGCAGGAGTACAAAAAGACGGTGGACTCCCGCTGGATGTTTCCGTCACCGGTGAAGGCGGATCGACCGATCACACCCGGCGTGGCACGCAGGCGGCTTCAGACGATACTGGAGCGGGCAGACTGCAAGCGTGTCAGATTTCATGATCTGCGGCACACCTTCGCAACGCTGGCGCTGGAAAATGGTATGGACGTGAAAACCCTCTCCGCCATGCTGGGGCATGTGTCTGCGGTGACAACGCTGGACATCTACACCCACATCACCGGCGATATGCAGCGCGCAGCCGCCGCCAGCATCGACCGGAGCATCGGCAAGGCAGAACCGCAGGAAGAAACGGAGCCGGAGCGGAAAGGCATCGTGGACTTTCAGCCCTATGTGGGGAAGAAGAGAAAGCCGGGTACCGGATGCATCACGGAGATCAATGACCACTTGTTTGAGGGGCGCTATTCTCCTATATGGCCGGACGGGACGCAACATTCCCGCAACGTCTACGCCCACACCCGCGAGGAGTGCGAGGAAAAGCTCAAGGTGCTGATTGCGGAGATGAACGAGGAACGCAAAAATCTCAAGGAGCAGCTTGCAGGCATCGCCCCGCCAGAAAAGCTGACCAAGAAACAGCGCAAGCTATGGGACTATATGCGCCTCCACCCGGAGGTCACGGAGTTCTCCACCCTCGCCAAGCGAACCGGGTTGGCGAGGAATACGGTGAAGAAACATTATGGGATGGTGACGGCAGTGCTGGGGAGAAAATAGAAGTCACGGAAGTGAAAAAACAGAGGCAAGGATTCCTATCAATCCTTGCCTCTGTTTTTCCCTGTTTTGGTATAGATGAAATGTGTAAAAAACTAAGATAATTCTGCGACAGTATTGCGTATGCATAATGCGGATTCTTGTCTTTTGCTAAAATCGATGGTACTATGATATTGATAATTGCGTACGGCCTCACGAAAGAAAACGACCACATCATCCAGCAGGCATTTGCCGAACGCTTCTACCGTGAGCCATAAGTGAACTTGAAATATTGGGGGTGCAGCATGGCTATACCGAAGCTGAAGAAGCAGAATATTATCGACGCCCTGAAATTCATCGACGAGAACGGGGTTCCCGAACATAATACGAGCGTAAAGTATGTTCTTGTGTTTGAGAATGGGAAAAAATACCCGCCGAAGTATGTAGTAGCCGTTGCTGACCATTTGACAAACGGCACAGATATTTCAACAGAATCTTTTGACAGCGTTGACGCAAGGAACTATCTGGAAAAGCTGGGCTTCTCCATCGAGACAAAGCAGCAAGAAAAATTTGAGTTATCTATCACTGCCGAAAGTGTACAGTCAACGGATGAACGCTTTACAATGGATAATTTGAACCTCGGTGATAACTATAAGCCGCTGGACGCCTATTTCAAGAGGGCAAATGGAGACGTAATCAAGCGAGCCTACAGCAAAGGCGAAAGAAGAAATTCCAATCAAACCTTGCCCCGCATTGCCTGTCAGGTGTTCGAGAAGCAGCTTGCTGCATTATCCGTTGAGGACAAGGAGAACTTCCCTGTTTGCAAATATAACCCGGACAGCGACGTAATCAGAGGTATTTATGCGAGTGTTGACGATTTCAAGAATCGCCGCAACACAATAGAGTACCTGACATACGGCTATGACAACGGACGGCAGTTTGTTATCTATTGCTGGAATATCTTCTCTACGATTATCTTCGTTCAGGAATGTTTGAAGCGTTTCGGTGAACCGGGAGATCAGTTCATTTTGACATACCGCGAAAAAGATGAGAAGGAAACCGCAGCGGCAGAAACGGAAGCTGCTGTTCAGGAAGAGCTTGTTCAACAGTTCAAGGGATACCGAAATCCGTTTTCTTCTATGCTGATTGAATCAAAAAATCTGATTTTCAGAGGTGCGCCCGGCACCGGAAAATCTTATCTTGCTAAAGAAATCGCTGCGGACATCATCAGCAATGGGTACTTTGACGATTACACACTTCTTACTGACGAGCAGAAGAAACAGGTTGAGTTCGTTCAGTTCCATCCGAGTTATGACTACTCTGATTTTGTTGAGGGGCTGAGACCAAAGGTCAACGATGACGGGACGATGGGCTTTGAATTGCAGGATGGCATTTTCAAGAAGTTTGTTGCCCGTGCCAGAAAGAACTATGAGGACTCCCAAAAATCCAGAGAAACCGTAGAAAAGGAAGTCACGGTTCAAGAATCCATGACAGAGTTTTTCTCCGGCGTTGAGTTTGGCGTTGACACATTTAAAACGATCAATGGAAATGAATTTACCATTACCGGCGTGGATGACGGGCATATCCATATTTCCATTCCCGGTAACGCATCTGTCAACAGGCTTGCTCTGAATCTGGATGAAGTTAGAAAGATGCTGGAATCCGGGCAGAAGTTTGAAAAAATAAAGGATATCACGTCCTTTTTCGGAAAGACGTTTGCTACACAAGGATACTCCTATGACTTTGCTATCTATAAAGCAATCAAAGCGAAGAAAAGTACAGTTTCAAAAGCAAAGGCAAAACAGGAGGAACTGAAAAAATACATATTCATTATAGATGAAATCAACCGCGGCGAGATTTCAAAGATTTTCGGTGAACTGTTCTTTGCGATAGATCCCGGTTATCGCGGCAAAGCCGGAGAAATCTCCACGCAATATTCTAATCTGCACTCTGACCCTGACGAAAAGTTCTATATTCCTGAAAATGTCTATATCATCGGCACCATGAACGATATCGACCGCTCTGTGGACAGCTTTGATTTTGCCATGCGCCGTCGCTTCCGTTTCGTGGAACTCAGAGCGGATGAGCGTCTTGAAATGCTTGCCTCGCTGGAAAACGAGGAATTAGAGGCTGAAGCAATCAGAAGGATGGCTGCGCTCAATAAGGCAATCGCAGAGGTTGAGGATCTGAATGAAAATTATCAGATCGGAGCGTCTTACTTCCTAAAGTTGAAAACACTTGATTTCGACCAGCTTTGGACTGATTATCTGCAACCGCTCCTACAGGAATACATTCAGGGAATGTACGATGAGGAAGGAATTATGAATCGGTTCGCAAGGGCATACGGCTATCAGAAACCCGCCAGAGGTGATGCGAATGAAGCTGCTCAGGATCAAGGATAACTCCCAGCAGAAAAAAGATGTCTTTTCTCAAGTAGCGAAGCTGACAGGTAAAATTGCAGATAAAACGTTGGAACAGCTTGAGCGTGAAGGCGTATTCGTATTCCCCGAAACCGTAAAGGACGCAGAGGATATTACACAAGATCAGATGATTCTCCAAAGCGTCAATGACACCTATCGCTCCGGCAATGTAATGGGCTTTCTCGGCTACGGTGATGAGCGGCTTGTGATCGAGTCCCGCTTTTGCGGAGAGGGCGAGGATTACTTTTTTCAGTATCTCTTGGATAAGGTCTTGGACTTTCCGAACATCGTGGATTTGGATGCAGACGCCAATCAAGACAATCGGCTGTTCAATTTTCTGCTGTTTCTGTTTCCGTATTACCTCAAAGTAGCGATGCGGAAGGGCTTGTTCAAAAAGTATATCCGCCACAGGTACAATGATGGAAATGTAAAGGGTACAATTGATGTCGCAAGACATATAGAGAAGAACATCCCATTTGTAGGAAATGTTGCATACAGCCAGCGAGAGTTTTCTTATGATAACAGTCTGATGGAGCTGGTGCGGCATACCATAGAGTTTATCAAAAGAAAGCCTTACGGGAAAAAACTTCTTATCAAAGTGAAAGACGAGGTAAAACTCGTTATAGATGCAACTTCAGAATATGAGCTGTGTGACAGGCAGAAAATTATTGAGCAAAACAAAAAGAACACTGTCCGACACGCTTATTTCAGAGAGTATCTTGCATTGCAACGGTTGTGTCTCTTAATTCTCCAACATCAAAAACACCAAATCGGGATGGGGGCGAGACAGATATATGGCATCCTGTTCGATGGAACATGGTTGTGGGAGGAATACATCAATTCGCTGATAGAAGATGCGTTTTATCATCCAATGAATAAAGGTGGTAAAGGCGCGCAGAGATTGTTTGATGGAAATATAGGATTGATCTATCCTGATTTCATCAGCCGGAACAGCGAGGTGAGAATTATTGCCGATGCCAAGTATAAGCCGATTGATAATATTGGCAATAGAGATTATTTACAAGTACTTGCTTATATGTTCCGTTTCGATGCAAAGGCTGGTTACTATCTCTATCCAGAAGCGGAAGGCTCTGACGATTTGAAATTGTGGTTGAATCGTGGTTCGACCTATGAGAAAAATGTTATGGCGCGTGATGATATCAGCGTTACTAAGCATGGCCTGAAAATTCCTGTGGATGCGCTAAATTACGCTGAATTTTCCGTGAGAATGAAAACCTGCGAACAAGAATTCAAAAGAGCGATAATATTTTAACTGTTCAAAGAAATGCGTACTTAAATAAGAAAACGGCCCCCTGAAATCGTTCGATTTCAGAGGGCTGTGGTCCGAGATGGGAGACTCGAACTCCCGACATCTTGCTCCCAAAGCAAGCGCGCTACCAACTGCGCTAATCCCGGATTTTTGGTTATTGAGTTTTGAGCCAGATGTGGTCAAACATGTGGTCAGGCGGTTTTTTTGACCATCTCGGCTTGCGGGGGAAGTGCCTGTATCGCAGGCGTATCAAGGGATTGCGGGGACAGCGTTTTCCGGCTTGAAGGGGGAGCGACCCGCTCCCAAACCAGGCGCGATACCAACTTCGCTATACCCGGATATTCAATTTCTGCCATTATACCACGGCGGGAGGAGAAATGTAAAGACAGCTTATCCTACCATGTTTCTCCCGAAAAAGCAACAGGAGCGCGCAGATTTTCTCTGTGCGCTCCTGCCTGCTCCGTATTGCCGTTCTGCCCGGCGTTATGCCCGGGGGAGGGTGATGTCGGCGCGGAACAGGTCGCCGTCGATGGACAGATGGAATGTACCGCCCATGAGCTGCACCAGACTGCCGGCTATGGACAGGCCCAGGCCGCTGCCCTCTGTGTGGCGGGAGGCGTCACCCCGGACGAAGCGCTCCATCAGCTCATCGGGGGAGATGTTCAGCTCAGCGCGGGAGACGTTCTTGAAGCTGATGGTCACATGCTCCTCGTCACAGGCCGCCACGGCGTAGACCCGGGTGTCCTCCAGGGCGTATTTGCAGATGTTGCTCACCAGATTGTCCATGACGCGGCTGAGCAGCTTGCCGTCGGCATAGACGGAGACGGCCTGCTCCGGCGGGCGGGCCACCAGCGTCAAGCGGCAGTCGGCCAGCCGCTCCTGATACTCGCCCGCGATCTGATCGAACAGGACGGACACGTCCGTGGGCTGCAGATCCACCGGCAGCGCGCCGGAGGACGCCTTGGACGCCTCCACCAGATCCTCCGTCAGCTTTTTCAGGCGGCGGCTCTGACGATCCAGTACAGCAATGTACTCCCGGGCAGTTTCAGACTGCACGTCCTCCTTCTGCAGCAGGTCCACGTAGTTGACGATGGATGTCAGAGGAGTTTTGATGTCATGGGACACGTTGGTGATCAGTTCAGTCTTCATGCGCTCAGCCCTGGTCTGCTCCTGCACGGCCTGCTCCATGCCGGAGCGCAGGTCGTTCATGCGCTGGCCGTAGCGCTTGAAGTCGCCGATGAGCCGCTTGGTGTCGATGTTCTGGGAGAAGTCGCCGTCGGCCATGTTTTCGCCGCCTCGCTGCAGAATGCGGAGGTTCAGGGCAATATACAGAATGACCAGATACTCCACCAGCTTGATCATCAGGAAGATACCGCTATTTGGACCGTAGGTGCTGCCCGCGAACAGGATCGCCTCGATGAAGAACACAGCCAACGTCAGCAGGGCGGTCTTCCATATCAGGGGCAGACCGACGGCGATGCGGTACAGGCTGCGGCACGCGGCCCTGACGATGCGCCACAGCAGACGGCAGCACCGGGCGATGAGCGAGCCTCACAGCACCGTCCCAGCCTTACACTGGGCGGAAAAGGCGCACAGGAACAGCAGGAGAAGCGGTGTCAGCGCCGCGCAGAAAAAGATCCGCCCCCACTCGTAATAGAAAGCATTCCAACCCATGCAAAACAGGCACAGTAGGACGAGCAGCCACACGTCAGCGGGTATCTTGTCCAGCCATGTCAGGTGGATGCCGTCTTTGCCCTGCCAGTGGCCGCAGGAGGTCATGAGGAAGCAGAAACAGAGCAGTGTCAGCGCAGCGAAAAGCGCGGTGAGGAAGATGGTCAGGCCGGTATGCTCCAGCAGCCAGGAACAGACCAGGTAGGAATAGCTGGGGGCTTGGCCGCTTTTCTCCAGCAGGGTGGCGGAGATGGCGATGGGCTTATCCAACGGAGATACTCCGCCGTCCACCAGATGATAGGTGAAGGTGCTCTGCGCGGTATAGAGTATTTTTTCGCCGCCTGTCAGATCGAAGTTGGAGAACCACACCTCGCCGCTGTCGGGGTCAAAGACGTTGAGCTGGCAGGCGGAGGACTCCCGGGGGAACTCCTCGGCGAACAGCCGGGGCAGGTCGTCCAGCAGCCGCTGGGCGGCTTCCGGGTCGTAGGCGACGGTGGTGGAGGTATCCGTGCTTGAGTAGTAATACGACCGGTCCATCAGTCCTACGCTGTCCAGCTGGCCGCAGATAAAGCTGTTGGCCACGTCGATGGCGCTGTAGCACTGCTCCTGATACAGTCCTTGACGGAGGGACTCGCCTCTGTCCAGGAATACATTGTTGTAGGCCAAAGTGCCGATGCCCAAGCCGCCCAGAACGGTGGCCAAGCCGAAGAGCAGCGTCAGAAAGAAGGCGGCCAGCTTGGCCCAGGTCGCGTTCAGCCATGCTTTCATGTCAATCGTCCCTCCATCTTATAGCCCTTGCCCCACACGACCTTGATGTACCGGGGATCGGAGGGATCGATCTCCAGCTTCTCCCGCAGGTGGCGGATGTGCACGGCGATGGCGCCGGAGGCGTTGAGGGGCATATCGTCCCACACCCGGCGGTAGATCTCGCTGGGGGAAAACACCGTGCCGGCGTTCTGCATGAGAAAGCGGAGAATGTCGTATTCCTTGGGGGTGAGGGACACTGTGTCGCCGTCCACGGTGACGATCTTGGCATTGTCGTCCAGACAGATGCCGCCGATGACCAGAGTGGAGGGCTGCACCTGCCCGCCGCCTAGATGCAGATAGCGCCGCAGCTGGGAGCGCACCCGGGCCAGCATTTCCACCGGATTGAAGGGCTTGGTGATATAATCGTCGGCTCCATATTCCAGGCCCAGGATCTTATCCACTTCGTCGCCCTTGGCGGTCAACATGATAATCGGAATATCCGCAAGGTCATAGGTCAAAAACGATACTGCGGGGATCAGCGGGAAGCGAATAAAGCCAAGCACACATGCAACCGCCGCCATCATTGCCATTTTTACCAGTCTGTCCGACTTCATTTTCTGATTGTTAAGATTACTCATTTCTACAGTTCCTCTCTTTCTGTTTTCGCGCCCTTCACCCGGAAGAAGCGCTTCCTAAGATGTAATTTGGAATCTGTCAGGTTGAAATAACGAGAGCCTTGATACGGAATCAAGGCTCAAAAAAACAACATGCGAATTTCGCGCTTAAAAACTGCTGAACTTTACATCCCACGCAGTCATTGCGCCATCCCTTGTTTCTCTCATCCGGACTATACCGTCGGTGCAGGAATTCCACCTGCTCGGCGCCTCTCGGCGTTCGCGGACTGTTACCGCCGGTGAGGAATTTCACCTCGCCCTGAAACAGATTATGTTTTATTTCCCTCTCGGGAAAACTTACGCTAACTATTATAGTCCTCCGAAGAGAGTTTGTAAATAGCTTCTGCATAAATTTTTGTCATTTGCGTAAGTCTTTTAAGACTCAATGCTTCATTTTTCCGGTGCATCAGATCTTCATCGTCCGGGAACTGCGCTCCGTAGGCAACGATTCCTTCTGCCGCCCTTGCATAGGTGCCGCCTCCGATTACGAGAGGATGCGATTCTGTATCCCCGGTATGTTTGCGGTAAATGTCCATGAACAGCCGAATCATCGGGCTGTCCGTATCCATGAAAATCGGTTCCTGAAGTTTTTCTTTAATCAGCCCGATGTTATAGCGTTCCAGAGTTTCCGCCATCGTCTCGTAAATTTTTTCATGTTCAAGCGTAACCGGATAACGCACATTGATTGTCAGCTTTCCGGCCTTCTCGTTCATTTCGGCAATGCCGACATTGAAAACAAGTCCGCCCGAAACCTCGTCGCTGAAGTTGATTCCCAGATGTTCGCCATCAAGGCAGAATCCGATATAACGGTTATAGAACTCGATGAAATCGTTATGATCCTCATTGACAAAATTCAGTCTGCCCAAGAATTCCATCATAATGGAAATCGCATTTAACCCTGCTTCCGGTTTCGCACCGTGAGCGCTGATTCCGGTTGTCGTAATTTCCAGGGATTTTCCGATTCCTTTCGCATGAATCTTATACCCGGTTTCCTCGCGGAACTTCGTAATTTCCTCCCGGATTTTCACATACGGTGCTTCGCCCGCATTCTGATTGCGCACGACCACGCGGCAGGAATCCGCTACGCTGTTTGCCGCGGCACCGCCCGAAAGAGAGCGCAGTTCGAGTCCTTTCACATGCGTCTGTGAAAACTTCTTCGCAAGCTCGAACACCAAAATTCCCTTTTCTCCATTGATGACAGGAAAATCCCCGTCCGGCGTAAATCCGAAATCCGGCTTCGCAGCCTTGCTGAAATAGTAGTCCATGCCTTTCCAGTTCGTCTCTTCGTCAAGACCGATAATGAGACGAATCGTCGCCTGCGGTTTGTGTCCGGCGTCTTTTAAGGCTTTCATCGCATACAGGCAGGAAACCATCGGGCCTTTATCATCGGTCGTGCCTCTTCCGTAGATTTTTCCTTCTGCCATGTTTGCACCATATGGATCGAAATCCCAGCCGCCGCCTGCCGGAACAACGTCAAGATGCCCAAGGATACCGAGAACCTTGGGCTTTTCATAATTTACGATTTCTCCTTCCTCATTCTTCACGGGTCTGCCTGTCCCTACGAAGTCAACATGACCGCCATAGTTGTCCGCATTATAGGTAACAAACCCCATTTCTTCCGCGATTTTGAGAAAAGTTACAAAAGCTTTCTGAACGCCTTCGCCGAATGGATATACCTCACCCCATGCGGTCCGCACGGCGTCTGTCTGCTCGCTGTTGCAGCGAAGCACAGCCTGAAGGGAAGCAATCATTTCGTCCTTATTCTGTTCGAGAAATTTTTCGTAATCCATCTTTATACAGCTTCTACTCCCTTAATTTCAGGATAGCTTTCCTTGATGATTCTTTCGATCACACCTTTGAGTGTCATCTGCGCGCCCGGACATCCTGCGCAGTGTCCCTGCAGTCTTACTTTTACAACATTGTCTTCTGTCAATTCAACAAATTCTACATCTCCTCCGTCTCTCTGAAGGAAAGGTCTGATCTGTGCGATTGCATCTTGAATTTTCTGTTCCATATTTTATATATCCTTTCGTTTGTTCTGTCGTGTATATAGTATTTTATCACATTTTAAAAATTATTCAACCGTATAAGCTGCCATTTCTCTTCCGACTTTGTAGTGGCTGATGGTAATGGACTTGGTCGCCTCGTTTTTTCCGGCATAGTTAATCACACCCGAAGCTCCCTGAAAGTCCGTCGTTTCACTGAGGGCTTTGCGAATCTGTGTACCTGTCGGTATTCCTGTATCCATCGCAGTCTGCCAGGCTTCCTTTGCAGCTCTTCCTTCTGCTTCCGTTGCGGCATTCGAGATAATCCGGTCAGGATCTTCTGCCTGAACCGCTGCATAAGCTCTTTCGATTGCATCTAAAGCCAGACAATACGCGTCAAAAGCGACAGCTGTTCTCTCAGAAGGCTCTGCACTATCCCCATAAAGTGCCTTATATGCGCTGAGGAAAGTTTCAGAAATTGCGGTTTCTGCATTCTGC
>OHBE01003344.1_pt1 | contig 10391 bp, 9 predicted proteins | sample 1577231 | NCBI WGS metagenome assembly OHBE01 (sample SAMEA3541506, study PRJEB24748) | human gut metagenome | biome: human gut; feature: human-associated habitat; material: faeces | place: China | collected 2012
ACAGCCGCGCCCACTTTATCAAAGAGCCAGACAAAGAGCAGATACGGGAGATTTAGGATAAGCAGCTTCTTGATTTCCGGCTTCATAGCGATACCTCCCTGTCCTTGTTCTTGACCTTTGCCCGTTCCGCGTTCTTGCCCTGTGCGGCTTCTTTGAGCGTAGAGAGCAGCTTTCGGATAGAGGGCTTTTTCTCCTGTGTCAGCTTCTTTGCGGAAAACTCCTTAAAGGCTGCGGTCAGAGCGTCCGCGTCCCGCCCCTTGAAAAAGACGAGATAACGGGGCGGCGTTTCGGTGCTGTCTTTCTTTAGGGCAAAGTCGATACCGTATTTTTTTGCCGTCTGCTCAAAGGCTTTGATATTGCCCTCGGTTATCTCAATGTTGGATAGCCCCGCGTTCTGCTTCGCAAGCTGCTTTAGGGTCTGCTTCCCGTGGGGCTGTTTTTCCTGCTGCTTTTTTGCCTGTGCAAGCATGGCTTTGATTGCCTTTTGCAGCGTTTCAGCGGTCAGCTTCGCTCCCTTGACAGAGAGCGCAACCACTTTTTCGTTGATTTCATCTTGCAATGTTTACCGTCCTCCTTTCCCGGTAGTAGTGATAGTGTTAAGGTGGTACGCCGCTTTTGGGCGTGAAAAAAGGGCGTCCGTTCTTCACGCCGCCCCGTTAAATCCGCACCCGCAGCCCGTTCAAGTCCTCGGCGCGGATACCTACAAGATACCAGTTGTCCCCGTACTCAATCCGGGTCGGCTTCCATTTGCCGCCTGTGAATACGTCGAAACACTCCCCGCAATGCAAGCCGCCGTAATAGTCGGCAATGTCAAAGCGAATGTCGTAGCGGTCGGTCTGTTCGTCAAAAATCAAAGCTCCTGTTTTCTGTGCCATGTGGTAAATCCTCCTTTTTTCGTTTACAGGCTTTCGCCCTCGTTGTAGGTGTAGTAGTCCGGGTCGCCGTATTTAGGCTTGCCGGATAATGCGCCGCTTGCCATGTCGTGAGCGACAAGGGAAGTATAATAGCTGTCAATGGTAGACGGGGCATTGAAAAGAACCGCCTTTAGGTACTGCTTGATATTGCGGATTTTCGTGGTGTTCTCCTGCATACAGTCAAGGACAAAGCGGATATGTTCGCTGTCCAGCTTCATAAACTTTGACTTCACAAGCTCGGCGGGGTAATCGTCCCCTGCAATACGGATTTTCTTTCTTGACGTACAGACCGTTTCAAGGATAATGTCAACAATCTCATTCAGACGGTCATGGTCAAACTTCATATCCTGCAAGAGAATGTTATACTCGATATTGTCCTTGATGATTTCCTCATACACTCTGTAAGCGTCGTTCCTTTCCGTTCCTTTCCGTTCCGGCGGCTGTGCCGCTTCGTCCTCGCCATAAGGCAAGGGATTTAGGGAATGGATAGGAATGGAATGGGTACTTGATAAATCCGTATTTGATTTTTCTTTTTTTTGTAAGTTAGTTCTTGATATATCTTTATTTAATTGCATTGGATTTTCCGACGTCGGATTTTCCGTTGTCGGGTTATCCGCTGTTGGATTTTCCAATACCGGGCAATCCAATTCCGGCGGCTGTGGCTGTTCGTAAATGGTGTACTCGATTGCGGTCATTTTGCCTTTCTCGTCGCGTCCCTGCCGCCTTGTGATATATCCGGCTTTTTCAAGCTCCCAAACGGCGGTACGGATAGCGTCGATACTTTCCCGGTTGATGTAGGACAGCCCTGCAAGGGTATAGTCCCAATCCTCCGGCAGGGACAGCATTTGAGATAACAGCCCCTTTGCCTTTAAGGAAAGCTCCTTGTTGCGTAAGTGGTGGTTGCTCATTACGGTGTAGCCTGTGTTGCGTTCCACACGGAAAACTGCCATAGCTTCATCACTCCTTTGCTTTAGATTTGTTGCGCAGTAGAACGCGGATTTTGAGGGGTAAGGTATCTTTTCCTTGCTTCCTCTGTTTTGCGTTCTGTAAGCCCGATAAATCAAGGCTTTTTTTGCCCCTACTGCGTAACATGAGGGCATAAAAATAGCGGCGTTCCTGTTCTCCCAGTGAGAGAGTGAGAAACGCCGCTGTGCGGGTCGCTATTTCATTTCTTCTGCTATCAGTTCTTGCATGACTTCTCCAAAGTCTGCCATGAAAGAAAAGATGAAGTATTCCAAAACGTCGGGGTCTGCGTCCATAGGCTCGGCTTCCTCTGAAAAAGGCAAGCCCATTAGCCCATAAAGCAGTTTGATGATTTTGAACAGCTTGCCCCGGTCGGTGGGGTTGTTCATGGTTACAAGTACGTTGGTAAGGCGGTTGATTGTTTCCATGTCGCCGCCTGTCGTTACCCATACCATTTCCGCGAACGGCTGCGTGATTGCCCCGGCGACAAGGTTTATCTTATTCTTGCCGATTTCGCCGGACGGAAGTATAATACCCTTAGTCAAAAGTTCGTTTTTCATGTCGTCCTCCTTATATTCTGTGGTGCTAAAATGGTGCCCGGTCTTACAAAAACACCTTATGCGGAGATATGACAAGAAAAATGAAGATATGCGGAAAACCTTGATTTTAAGCCATTTTCACATTGGTTTATAAACATTTGTGAGGACTTATAAAAGGTTTTGCGTCTATCAAATCAATAAAAAATGGTAGCCGTCATTATGGAGAGAATCAATGAAAAAATGCCTGCAATTATCCACCAGGCAGTCGGAATCCATCCGGCAGTTGGGGCAATATCCACATACCAAGTATCGTTCGGAATCCCACATTCAACGGTAAGGCAATTTTGGGGCATATCTTTTTGGCTCTGTGCCAAAGTGATTTTTTCGCCTGTTTGGCTGTTTTTTGCCCATATTTCATAGCAATAGGAGGCATCACTTAATCGCTCCAAGCCGATTTTATCAATAAACTCATCCCAGTCGATCACCATGATAACGAAGCCCCAGAAGCTGCGGTTGCCTGAAGCGTCGGTTTGATAGACCGGATCGAAAAGCAATGCACCGAGACCGCCCTGCTTTAATGTATAAGGGCCGCCGATGGTATACCCCTTGGTTTGTTTTGCCCGCTGTGCGTCGCATTTTCGTTCATGCTCCGTCAAAATATTCATACCAAAAACCGTTTCATTTTCCTGCTTGGGATAAATCTCCGTTATGATTCCCTGCGGTGCCAGCTCGTATGCTTTTATAATGTTGTTATGATTCGGAATCAGCTGCGCCAGCTTGGAAAAGGTACTTTCGTTCAGCTCATAGCCTGAGTTAATCATGTTTTCCAAGAAATCGGAAAGGGCTACATATTGCACAAGGTGTGCGTTGATGCGTTTCACTGTGCTTTGTGCCGTATAGGTTGCACTCATTTTCATTTCTTTTTCCGTATAATTAAAAAAAGCTTGGCTGAGAAGGAGCGCAAGCAGGAAAGCGAAGATTCCGACAAACAAGCAGTATATTTTGGCTCTTTTTACGGCGGCGCTGCATTTATCCATTTCAGGTTACTCCTTTTAGAATATTATTTTTACGAGATAAATAATCATATTTGTTCTATGATAGAAACTCATTTACCAAAATATACCATAACATAGATTTAATGAACACGTCAACAGATGGATGAATGAAAACGACACGGTGGAATAATGAAAAAATTTGTCGAAAGGTGGCGAAATTCGTCAAAAATGGATAATTTCTGTAAAAAGTTTGTATATGAATTTAGGTACTTCTCAGGGTTGTTTTAAATTTTGATATACATTGTTAATGAAAAAATTTTTAGTGATTGTATTGAGAAAAAATATTGATATAATTTTTAGTTGGTATATTTTGGGGACATACAGAAGAAATGCAATCTATGAATAAGCGTTTTCTTGTAAATTTTTATTGCAGAGCATTTTTATTTGAAAGAGAGGTTATAGAAAGTGAGCAAAAAACTATTGTCATGTGCAATGGCATTTCTGATGGCCTTTACGCTTATGCCATGCGCTGCCTTTGCGGAGGAGACTTCTGCGGAAGGACAGGTGGAAAGCCTTGAGGCAGAAAGGCCTGCGGAGGATGACGCATTTGGAGAGGACGGATTGGATGAGGCGTTTTTCGCCGAGGATGCGGATTCTCTGATTGGCACACTGGAGGCGGATGAAGAAAGTGCGGCATTTGCGGTTTCTGCTATTACAGGGATTTACCTTGACCAGATGCATGGTGATGATGCAAATGATGGGCTGACAGAGTCTACGGCGGTAAAGACGATTGAGAAGGCAAATGAGCTTGCGAATGCAAATGGTACCAGCGATATTTTCCTTAAAAGTGTATATCAGGTTACAGGAACAGAGAGCTGGGATCTTGACGGAAAGACAATCCATCGGCATTCCCTTGGCGGCTATATGATTGAATTGAAGGATGCTTCTGCATCTTTGACACTCAAGAATGTTGTGATTGATGGAGCGGAGTATTCTGTGGCGGCGACACATGCTGCGGAAACAGATTCTATTATTAAAGCTGCGAGTGGTGGTACCATTGAGCTGAAAAGCGGAGCCATCTTGGAAAACAATAAAGCGGCTCAGTTTGGTTCCGGCATTTTGGCGAACAATGGTGTCAAGATAACAATGGAGAACGGAGCAGTCATTCGTAACAACACAAATAGTAACTATGAATTGGGCGGCGGTATTTTGCTTGGCAATGGCAGTACCTTTACCATGAACGGCGGCGAAATTAGCGGCAATACGGCAAATGGTGGCGGCGGTGTCGCGATCATCGGCTCAACGATGGTCATGAATGGTGGCAAAATTTCAAACAACAGTACCTATAAAACAACCGGACAAGGCAGCTATGGTGCAGGGGTTTATGTTGCCGACTATGCCAATGCAAGTGGCGGCGATATATTGTTTAAGCCTAAACCTGCTTCCTTTGAAATGAACGGCGGCAAAATTACCGGGAATAAGGCACTTGACTACGGTGGCGGTATTCTTACCTTTCCACAGCAAAGCAAAAAAATTACAATCAATATTAAAAACGGCGAAATTTCCGAAAATCAGGTGACGGAAGGAAGCGGCGGTGCAATCGCAGCATTCTTCGGCGTAACCGAACTGAATATTAACGGTGGCACACTGACAAAAAACAGTGCTAAGAATTACGGCGGCGGTGTTTTTCTGTATGACGCAACGAATGTAACGATTTCCGGCGGTACAATTTCCGAAAACAAAGCCTCGCAGGGCGGTGGCGTATACTTATGGCCAACATCCGCTGCTAATCAAACCGGCGGTTCCATTGAAAACAATGTTGCAAATGCAGGCGGCGGTGTTTGTGGCGGCACCTATACCATGACAGGCGGTGTCATCAAGGATAATAACAATTCTCTGACCGAGGAAGCACGGCGTTCGACCAGAGGTGACGGTGTTTATGTAGGAACTGCCTTCAATCTGGGGGGTGCTGCAGAAATCAGCACGAATAACGATGTTTATTTAGAAAAAGGCGCAAGGGAAGCAAAAGAAGGGCGCTATATCAATGTGATTTCTTCTTATACAGGTGCAAGCACTGCGAAACCAATTCAAATCCACAGTGAAGATGTAACGGTGGAAGGAGCGGAAATCGGTACACAGCTTGTTCGGTATACAACCGGTGCGGGCGGCGAAGCTGCGGCGGCACAGGCGGATGCAAACGATATTTTCGTACCAAGCTGGAAAATGCAGAAGGGCTTGGTTATTGGGCAGAGCAAAGCGGCAGGAAAGACGGACTGGATGACCTATGTGCCATCTATCAAGATTCAGTATCAGTGGGTTAGCACAGATAACCCTTCTGATGTGACACCACCTGCGGATGATTATATCCGTACCGGCACAGCCTATACAGCAAAGGCACAGGAGGCAACCCATGAAAACTACACCTTTGCAGGCTGGTTTACGGATGCTGCCTGCACACTTAGCTATACAGACGGCACTGTGTTGAATACAGATACGATTCTTTGTGGCAAATGGGATAAAATCGCGACACCGCCTTCTTCCGGTGGTGGCGGCGGCTCTCATGGGACAAAATATTATATTTTGCATTATGAATCTAATGGCGGCACAAAATACGAGGATGAAAAATATAAAAAAAATACAGTTGTCATACTCGATAAAATTCCAAAAAGAGTTGGATATACCTTTACAGGTTGGTATGCAGATCAAGAGCTAACGGATAAAATCACAAGCGTAAAAATGACGAGTGATAAAACTGTTTATGCGGGCTGGAAGGCAACGGATGTTCCCGAAACCTTGAATAGTGATAATCACTTTGCATATATCGTTGGCTATGAGGATGGATTGGTAAGACCAAATGCTGACATCACAAGAGCCGAGGTTGCGGCTATCTTCTTCCGTTTGCTGAAGGACGATGTGCGGGATGATAACCTCACAGCAAATAGCGTTTTTACAGATGTTGCGTTTGGAAAATGGTATAACAAATCTATTTCCACGATGGCGAAAATCGGCATTGTAAAGGGACGTACAGCAAATGCCTTTGCGCCGAATGCACCTATCACAAGAGCGGAATTTGCGGCAATTTGTTCTCGTTTCGACCGAAGCAATGTCGAGATAAAGAGTGATTTTAACGATATCTCCGGACATTGGGCGGAAAATGAAATCAGACGTGCGGCCTCTCTGGGCTGGATACAGGGCTATACAGACGGCTCCTTTAAGCCAGACCAAAACATCACAAGAGCCGAGGCGGCATCCATGATTAACCGTATGCTGCATAGACTGCCTGAAACGGTGGATGATTTGCTGGATGGCATGATTCAGTGGCCGGATAATCAGCCGAGCGATTGGTATTACATCAATATGCAGGAGGCAACAAATAGCCATGACTTTAAGCAGAAAGGCGAAATCCATGAGCATTGGACAAAGCTGACAGAGAATCCGAATTGGGATAGATATAGATAATATTTAGGCATAATGGCAAATAGCCAATCAGCGAACAAGGACGTTCAGTGAAAATGAGCTCCCTTTCGGGTTGAGAAGTGAAATGATAAAATCACTGGATACTTGGAAGGGAGCATTGTTATAATGCAAAATGTCGAGGAGGAATAATAAATGGAAAAGCTACCGCTCATTGACTACTTAGCGCAGAAAGCCCGTTGCACTTATATTAGGGATTTACGAAAATTGAAAAAGAACAACAAAATTTGATTTGATTGATGTAGTAGAGCAGATACCGGAAGAAACCTATTCTATGGATGATTGGAATGAGGCTTTGATGTATATGAGTAATCGTGAAGCACGGTATTCCTCATTCACTGCCAAAGAAGAAATTCTTGAATTTTTGAAATATGATGTAGAGACTGATTGAAAACCATGTACCGATTCCCGATCGTTAGGCTTAAAAGAAAGATTGGGAAGTCGGTATTTTATTGTACAAAAAAACTTGGTTTTCCGGGTAAGAAGAAGCGGACGTCTTATTCACGCAATCGATAAATATTATGACGGATGCTGCAATAATTCGGTGTAAAAAATGTATGCATAAATACAATGTTCGTTGTAATTTTTGTGATATGGTGGTATACTATGTTAAAATTAGGATAACGGAGGTGTGTGTGATGTACCGAATTGCTATGGAAAAGCTATTAAAATGGAAACAAAGTAAACGTCGTAAGCCTTTGATTATTGAAGGGGCTCGTCAGGTTGGCAAGACATGGCTAATGAAAGAGTTTGGTAAGCAGGCTTATGCGGATACTGTATATATCAACTTTGACTCTAATTCAAGAATGGCAGAGTTATTTGCCTCCGATTTGGATACGAAACGCTTAATTATGGGGATAGAGTTGTATGTCGGACGAAAAATCAACTCCGAAAACTGTTTACTGATTTTTGATGAAGTGCATGAGGTGCCAAGAGCGTTATCATCTCTTAAGTATTTTTATGAAAATGCACCACAGTATCATATTATATGTGCAGGCTCATTGCTCGGCATTGCCCTACATCAAGGCACATCGTTCCCTGTTGGCAAGGTTGATTTTTTAAAGCTTTATCCGCTTTCCTTCAAGGAGTTTTTAATGGCAACCGATAAAGAGCAATTTGCTGAATTGCTTGAGAATCTGGACTTTGAAATGATTACAAGCTTTAAGCAAACTTATATTGATGCATTGAAGCAGTATTATTTTATCGGTGGTATGCCGGAGGCGGTACAAAGCTTTGTAGAAAATAAGGACTTTAATGAGGTTCGATATATTCAAAAGAGAATTCTGGAGGCTTATGAACAGGATTTCTCAAAGCATGCTCCCAACGAAATTGTTCCGAGATTGCGTATGTTATGGAACAGCATTCCGTCTCAGCTGGCGAAAGAAAACAAAAAATTTATTTATGGGCTGATACGAGAAGGGGCTCGCGCAAAGGAATATGAAACAGCAATGCTGTGGCTTAGCGATTGTGGTCTGATCCATAAGGTTAGCCGTGTCAATGCAGTAGGCATTCCTTTGCGTGCGTATGAGGATTTGAAGGCATTTAAACTCTTTATCGTAGATGTAGGGCTTCTTAGCTGTATGGTTGGGCTTCGGCAGAGAACATTACTGGATGGGAATGACCTTTTTGTAGAGTTCAAGGGAGCTCTTACAGAGCAATATGTTTGTCAGCAGCTTAAAAATATGGAGGATTTGAAGATTTGTTACTACACGAATGATAGGGGCTCTTGTGAGGTTGACTTTGTTGTTGATACAGGCGAGCGGATTGTTCCTGTTGAAGTAAAGGCAGAGGTAAATCTTAGAGCCAAGAGCCTGAAAACGTATTATGAAAAGTTTTCGCCGGAGGTTTCTGTGCGTACATCCATGGCGGACTATAAAAAAGAAGGATGGCTTCTGAATTTGCCGCTATATGCGATAGATCAAATTGTGCGATTCTAACTCTATAAGGTGCGTAATAGGGTATTGTGATTAGCAGAAATATGATATATACTGCATTAGGAGTAAAATTTAATATATTCAGATTTTTCCCGATGTCATTGACAATGGCATCGGGATTTTTAAGTGTGCCTTGCGGTGCACATTTCTAATGATTAACAAACTGTTTGAAATTGTTTAGATTAGATTGCTGGGAATAAAACAATTATCCGCATCAATTGGCATCGGTTCCTCACACATACAGATAATGCCGCCGTATCCACGGTTTAGGGAAGCCTTATCAATTATGCTGTATTTCTTGACATCACGGCGGTCGGGTGCGGCACTCTTTTTGATTTCCAACGGATGAATCACATTGTTTTCCTCAACGAACACATCAATCTCTTTTGCGTTGGAATCACGGAAGTAAGTGATATTAACCTTTGACTTTGCATAAGCGTAGTTTTTCACAAGCTCCATTACCACATAATTCTCATAGTAATGACCGCTTGCAGCGCCGTTGCGGAGGGTGTCCGCTGTCAGCCACATCGAAAGATAAGCACAAAGTCCGGTGTCGCAGAAATATAGCTTTGGGGTCTTACTAAGCCGTTTCAGTTCATTGTTGGAATACGGAGCAAGGAGATAGACAATGTGAAGTCCGACAAGAACTTTCAGCCATTCCTTTGCGGTACTTGGAGCAATATCGGCGGACTCTGCAAGTGTCGAATAGTTGACCTGCTCTGAAACAAGTGCTGCACAGCCTACAAGGAACTTGCGGAAGCGAACCGTATCGGTAATGCCGCCAGCTTCTGCCACATCTCGCATCAGATAGGTGTCGATGTAGGAATTGAAATACTCTTGACGAAGCTCATCGTCAACGCCCTGCACCTGGGGCATACCACCCTCCCAAATGTGGTTAAAGACGTGTATCACATCGTTTTTCGGGAGTTTTCTTTGTCGTGCCTGCAAGGTTGCGAGAGAGAAGTCCAAATCGGTGTCAAACACTATTCCTGCTTTTTCTCTTGCGGATAAGCTGTACAGTTCCAGTATTCCGATTCTTCCTGCAAGTGTTTCACGCACTCGCTCCATCATCTTATACTGCTGTGAACCCGTCAGCCAGATAAGGCCCTTTTCGTCGCTCTCATCACAAATTATCTTGATTTGCTCAAACAGCTCCGGAGCTTTCTGTACTTCGTCAATGAGGATAGGCGGCTTATAGGTTTGGAAAAATAATACGGGGTCGGTCTGGGCAAGTTCTCTTGCCATAGCGTTATCCATCGTGACATAGGTTCTGTCATCGGTTGCCAAATGCTTGAGCATCGTAGTTTTGCCGACCTGTCTTGCACCGGTCACAAGAATAACCTTGAAAAAATCATTGAGCTTTAGGAACTTACGCTCCAGCTCTCGTGTAATATATGTCATAACGCACCTCCAACTTTCGATTTTTATGAAAATCTATGGTTAATCGCATTTTATCATAATATATCCGTTTCATCAAGAGGATATACGTATTATAAGCGTCTTGACTTTCGGTGAGGGAGAGTTGATAAGGCGTGAAACAGGGTATTGTGATTAGCAGAAATATGATATATA
>OHBE01003345.1_pt1 | contig 10390 bp, 9 predicted proteins | sample 1577231 | NCBI WGS metagenome assembly OHBE01 (sample SAMEA3541506, study PRJEB24748) | human gut metagenome | biome: human gut; feature: human-associated habitat; material: faeces | place: China | collected 2012
CTGCCGCAAAGGTTGCCGCCTCGCGTTCGTCGCAGCGGACGGTCGCTCGCACGCTTCCCGGGGAAGCCGCACGGCGTTCCTTCGAACCGGAACGGGTGAAGCGGCGGACGTCGGTGGGGCTTTTCGCCGCCGGATTGCCGACGGCGCAGCAGGTGTCGTCGGGGCGGGCGACGCCGTTGGCTTCGGCTTCGCCCTCTCATGTGCTCAGTTCGAGCGGCATTTTCCGAATGAAACGCGGTTACGACGATTATCTTTACCGGCATAAGCAACCGCTCAGTTTCGGCATCTCCGTTCGCAAGGAATTCGGATACGGATTGTCGCTCGAAAGCGGTCTGGTCTATTCGCTGTTGCGTTCGGATGTCAGGGTATCGCAGAATGACGAGTCGTTTTCGCAGACGCTTCACATGCTGGGTATTCCGCTGCGTGTCAACTGGGATTTTCTGTCGCGCGGCGACTGGAAGCTCTATCTGGGTGCCGGCGGAATGGTCGAAAAGTGCCTCTATGCGAAATTCGGCTCCGAGTCCGTCGCCGAAAAGGAGTTGCAATGGTCGTTGACCGCCAACGCGGGTGTACAGTACGATTTTACGCGGCGGACGGCCCTCTACTTCGAACCGGGCGTCTCCTATTACCTGACGGAAACCGCGTTGCGGACGGCCCGGACGGTTTCGCCGGTCAATTTGTCTTTGCAGTTGGGCGTGCGTCTGACTTATTGAGAAGGTTTCGGTAAAAATAAGTCCGGCGATGTCGAAACATTGCCGGACTTTTCTATTTCGCTCCCGTTTCCGCCTTTCGGAAACATTTGTGCATTTTTTTGTCGGAATTCATTTCCGGTACCGGAAGATCGATAAAACCCTTTTACAATATCAAGTTGTCTAAATTTGCTATTTTTTATTGGAGAATAGAAATTTGTTATTAATTTTGTAGTAAAATATAAGAATGAATCGAAAGGGGTTAGTGGCTGAAAATAAGATAAAAAGTAGTCTCGGCGGGAATCGAACCCACATCGTAAGAACCGGAATCTTATATTCTATCCATTGAACTACGAGACCAAATGATGATGCAAAGATGCAAAAAAAATTTGAAATAATGCACGAAAATCAAAATAATTGGCAAAGAATCGAGAGTGTCGTCAAATGGGCCAACATGACGACGAATTATTTTGCCCGTTATATCGGACTCTCCCGCGGTGAAAATCTTTACCAGATCAAACGGGGGCACAACGGCATCTCCCGGAAACTCGGCGAACGGATCGTCCAGCATTTTCCGCAGATCGACCTGTTGTGGCTGTTGACCGGCAGGGGCCAGATGTTCGTTTCGGGAAGCGAGGACCGCGGCGCGCAGATCCCCTTTTTCAATGCCGATGTCGAAAAGTCGATCCGCGGCGTGGAGCTGTTGAGTCCCGACGGGTACGTCGTGCTGCCGATGGGCGACGATGCCGACTGCGCGCTCTACTATTACGGTCGTGCGATGGGCGATACACTGCCTGCCGGAACGCTGGTTTTTCTGAAGGAGTCCGACGTGGAGTCGGTCATTCCCGGCGGCATGTATGTCGTCGTGACGCGCAAGATCGTGACGCTGCGGCAGCTCCATCTGGAAGCCGGCGCACAGTCGGTACGGCTGACGGCTTCGTGCGAGGCCGGGTTCGACGAAATGGTCGTCAAAAGCAAGGATATACAGAAAATTTATCGGGTAAAAGCGCATCTTATCGTCGACTGAGCGACATGCTTTCCGGTTTCGCAAACGGATCGGACTCGGTTGGCCGTCCGCAGCACCATCTCCAATAGCTTCGGGCGAATAACTGTCCGTCGCGACCTGCCTGAGACGCACGAGGTTCGCCCAAAAGCGGCCGCCGTCCTGCACGGTGAACTGCCGATCGGGTCCTGCGAGCCGAAGATGGATATATGGGCTATTATCGAAATCAGGATTGTTCGGTCATGCTGTCGGAGGTTGAGTTCGGTCCGATGGAGCCGGGAGTCATCTTGAATGACTATGAAACGTTCATCGAAAAAGTTTACCATACGATCCTGGCGCAATAGTTGTCTTCCTCGCCGGACTTATGGCGCAAAACCTGAATTGTTAGGCAATTGTCGGTTCGTCCTGCGATTCCGGACGGTGTGAATCCGAAACGATTCGTCCCGCTGGGGGAGTTGTTCCGTCCCTTCGGGTTTGGGTGTTTGAAAAATTATGCTTAACTTTAACAATCCATTTAAATTTAAGTATTGACGATCGTATGTTTTCCGGAATCATAGAGCAGACGGCGACCGTGGTGGCCGTCCGCAGCGAACGACAGAACAAGCATTTTACCCTGCGCGCCGATTTCTGCCGCGAATTGAAGATCGACCAGAGCATCGCCCACAACGGCGTGTGCCTGACCGTCGTAGACCTTACGGAGGATACCTACACGGTGACGGCCATGAAGGAGACGCTGCTGCGCAGCAACCTGGGGGCGTTGCAGGTCGGTGATCTGGTCAACGTCGAGCGGTCGATGAAACCCGATGCGCTGCTCGACGGGCATATCGTGCAGGGGCATGTGGATCAGACGGCCGTCTGCACGGCGGTCGAGGATGCCGAGGGAAGTTGGTATTTCACCTTCCGCTACGAACCCCAGGGCGACAATTGTACGGTCGAGAAGGGTTCGGTGTCCGTTAACGGAGTGAGCCTCACGGTATGCGATTCGCGCGACGACGGTTTCCGTGTGGCGATCATTCCTTATACCTATGAGCATACCAATTTCTGCCGCATCGGGGTCGGTTCGGTGGTGAATCTCGAATTCGACATCGTGGGCAAGTACATCGCCCGCCTGATGTGCAATTACATGAAGCGTTGACGCACGGTCGTCCTTCGACGGGGCGGCGTGCGGATTTGTCTCACCTTTAATTTTTGTTACGATGAACATCAAGACGAAAGAGGCCTCCTCGCTGTTGGTTGCGGTGCTGGCGGCGGCGATCGTCGCTCTGGCGACGGCATTGGCCCATGTGGCGTGGTGGGTCGTTTTGTGCGTGGCGGTCGGGACGTTCCTGATCGTGGCGCTGTTCGCCCTCTTTGTGATCCGTAAATATGTGGCTTACAAGCTAAAACCGATCTATTCGATCGTCTTTTCGCGCAACGTGCATACGCACGAGATTCTTGACGAGTTGAAGGACAAGCACGTGGAGAGCATCTCCGAAGAGTTGTCGGCATGGGCCGAGACCAGCGACATGGAGATCGCCCGCCTGAAAGAGACGGAGAAGTTCCGCAAGGAGTATCTCGGCAATGTGGCGCATGAATTGAAAACCCCGATTTTCAATATTCAGGGGTATATTTCGACGCTGCTCGACGGCGGACTGGAAGACGAACTCATCAACCGCAAGTATCTCGAACGCACGGAAAAGAGTATCGACCGGCTGATCAATATCGTCAACGACCTCGACACGATCTCCAAACTCGAAAGCGACATGACGCGGCTCAAAATGGAGCCGTTCGACGTCGTGGCGCTCACGAAGGAGATCGCCGACCAGTTGGAGATGAAGGCCGGCGAGCGGCACATCAAACTGCTGGTGAAGGGGGCCGAAGATCTGCCGTCGCCCTTCTGGGTCTTGGCCGACAAGCACTATGTAGGGCAGGTGATGGTCAACCTGCTGACCAACTCGATCTGCTACGGCCGCGAGGGCGGCCAGACGCGCGTGCGTTTCCGCGACATGCTCGACAAGATCCTGATCGAGGTCGAGGACTCGGGCGTCGGCATCGCCAAGGAGGATATCCCGCGTGTCTTCGAACGGTTCTACCGTACCGACAAGGGGCGGTCGCGCGAGCACGGCGGCACGGGGCTGGGGCTGGCGATCGTCAAACATATCGTCGAAGCGCACGGCGAGCATATCACGCTGCGCAGCGAAGTGGGCGTGGGCAGCACCTTCTCCTTCACGCTCAAGAAGGCGGACCCGAACGAAATCAAGTAAACCAATTTCGATAAAATGGTATTCAATCCGTTGTACATCGTATGGAATTTCAACCCGGTGCTCTTCTCCGTCGGCGGGTTGGATATCCGTTACTATGGGCTGATGTGGGCGCTGGCGATTCTCGTCGGCGCCAAGTTCTTCGATAATTTCTGCAAGCGCGAGGGGCTTCCTTCGTCGGTTTCGGAGTCGATTTTCATTTACGGCACGCTGGCTACGATCATCGGTTCGCGGCTGGGTCACTGCCTTTTTTACGAGCCGCAGCACTATCTTGCGCATCCGCTGGCGATCATCACCGAAATCCGTAACGGCGGTATGGCGAGCCACGGTGCGGCCGTGGGGCTTCTGATCGGGTTGTGGCTCTTTTCGCGCCGGAACAAACTGCCTTACATCTGGTCGCTCGACCGCATCATGATCCCTGTGGCGATCGGCGGTGCGGCGGTGCGTTTCGGCAATCTGTTCAATTCGGAGATCGTCGGCAGTGTGACCGATATGCCGTGGGGCTTCAAGTTCGTGCGTCTCTACCGCGACCTGCCGCTCGACGCGGTTCCCGTGCAGCATCCCACGCAATTGTACGAAGCGTTGTGCTATGTGGCGACGTTCGGGGTGCTGTGGTGGCTCTATTACCGCCGCGACACGGGTGTCCGCCGGCCGGGGTTGTTGTTCGGCGTGGGGCTTATCGGCGTCTTCCTGACACGCTTTTTCATCGAGTTCATCAAGGAGGATCAGGAGGCCTTCGAGCAGGGAATGCTGCTCAACATGGGGCAGTTGTTGAGTATCCCCTTCATCCTTTTCGGAATTTATATGATCTGGCGGGCGTTGTCGCGCCCTGCCGTCGAGGCGAAGCCCGCTTCGCCCGGCCGTAAAACGAAACCTGCGCGGAAATAGCCTTTTCGCCGAAACAGAGAACACCATGGTCGCAGAGGTAAATAAGATCATTGCCGGTGAGCTGCTGAATCACCGTTCCGTCGTAATTCCCGGTGTAGGTACGCTCTATGTGGCGCACCGCGGTGCGCGCCGCCTGTCGCGGCAGAAGATCGCGGCGCCCCGCAACGAAATCGATTTCCGCCCGTCGGAAGAGGGCGTTTCGCTCGTGGAATTGATCCGCCGCGCCGCAGGGTGCGACGAAGCGCAGGCGCAGGCCGTTTTCGGGCGTTGGCTGGCTAAGACGCGCGAGGACGAGGTATTGACGCTCGAAGGGATCGGAATCCTGCGCCACCGTGCGTTTACCTCCGAACCGGCGTTCGCTGCGCAACTGAATCCGGCCGGCGAGGAGGTCGTGACCTTGCAGCCCCGTATGAATCGGGCCGTGGTGGCGATCGCCGTTGCTGCGATTGTCGTGGCTGTCGCCGTGTTCGGTTATATCGAGTTCGCCCCGAAATCCGTATCGCGTTTCGCGGCGCAGGCGGAGAAGTCGAACGTCGAGAGGCCGAAAGCTTCTTCCGGATCGGCGGAGGACGGCGTTTCGGCCGCTGCCGTTGTGACGGGGGGCGAACGGAGTACGGAAGAATCGGCGGCCGGACCGGACGGAGCTGCCGGCCCTGACCGGCCGACCGTCGCCACGGCATCAACCGAAGTCCCGCAGACGACATCCGCACGACCGGCCGCCGCACCGCAGCCTGCCTCCGAACGGATGCAGTCGGGGTGGTGTTACGTGGTTTTCGGTGTATTTTCGACCGAGGAGAACGCTGCGCGGTGCCGCGAGCAGTTGTTGCGCGAGGCGCCGTCGCTGGCTGTCGGGGTCTATCCTTTCGGTGCGAAGTACATGGTCTCGCCCTTCGCCGCGCAGGATCGCGGCGTCTGCGAGCGTTTCGCGCGGGAACATCGTTCGGCGTGGCCCGACTTGTGGATTTACGCGAAAAAATGAGTTCTCCCGCTTCGTTGGTAACCCGTGCTGTCGATGCGTTCTACTGGCGTCGGCTGGAAGGGGTAGTCTCGCGGCAGTTGTTCCGCTACGCCTTTTGCGGCGGGATGAATCTGGCGCTGGATGCGGTGTGGTATTTCGTGATCTATCACTTTCTGATCGGTGAAGAGCGGATGATCGATCTGGGCTTCGTCTACATGTCTGCACCGATCGCGTCGCTGTTCCTCGTCTTTCCGATTACCTTTTTCACCGGTTTCTGGCTCAATCGCAACGTGGCGTTCCGTGCGTCGCCGCTCGGCACGCGCACGCAACTGCTGCGCTATGCGTTGTCGGTCGCCGGAGCGATCCTGCTCAACTATCTATGCATGAAACTGTTCGTGGAGGTCGTCGGTATCTGGCCTACGCCCGCGAAACTCGCGACCTCTCTCCTTTCGGCCGCATACAGTTTTCTTGCAGCACGGTATTTCACCTTTCGCGGGGCGATCGAGGATTGAGTTTTGAGAAAATAATCCATTACGGAATGCTCCGAAGGAGCTGTCTGCGATCGTCAATTGTTATTATGAGAATATCGATCCTTCGCCGGAATTGACCGAGGAGGAGACACAATGTATCTATATCGGCTTGACCGTTGCGGCATACAGCGCGAAATATTGGGAGTGCTATGAGTGAGAATATAGGTAAATGGGCGCAAAAACTCGATCTCGCTTTCAACGACTTATGGGTGCTGCGATTCGCAACGGTCGGTGCGTTGTGCGTGGCGGTGCTGTTTCTTCTGCCCGCTTCTTCGCTGCTTGCCGATGTGGTGTCGTGGGGGTGCATGGTTCCCGTTACGGCTTTGATCGTGCGCTTCGTCTATTTGCTGCGGCTGCCCTGCGGACGATGGAAGAGGCTGCCGATCGACAAACGGCAGGTTCGCCGCTGGAACCGCTGGAACAATGCGGCGTTCGCCGTTTTTTTCGCTGTTTTGCTCGTTCGGGTATTGTTCCGTATTTTCGGTAGATAACATTTCGGAATGCGACGGGAGGATGTCTCCGGAAAATGACGTCCTCCAGTTTTCTATTCTCTTTTTTGTGAGAGGGCGGATTAAGGCCCCGCTTGCGGTTTCAGCGGTTGCGGTTCTCCTCGCGCAGTTTCTGCAACTCGTACATGCGGTCGCGGTACTTCGCCGCGGCGAGGAAATCGAGCGATTTGGCGGCTCGTTCCATATCCTCCTTCGCCTTTGCGATCAGCGTGTCGAGGTTTTCGCCTGCCACGTAGGTTCCTTGTACATCGGCGGCCTGCATGTAGCGATCCTCCGCCGGCAGGTAGAAGGCCGGCGTCGCCTCCTGGATCTTTTCGCCCTGGGAGGCCAGCAGCGTGCTCTGTCCCGTGCCGCTGCGCTGCGCCTGCCGCGGCAGCATCTCGTGTTCGAGGTTGTAGCGTACCTGCTTTTCGCGGCGGCGGTTGCTCTCGACGATGGCGTAGCGCATCGAGTCGGTGCAGTGGTCGGCGTAGAGGATCACATTGCCGTTGGCGTGGCGTGCGGCGCGTCCCGCGATCTGGGTGATCGACCGCACGTTGCGCAGGAACCCCTCCTTGTCGGCGTCGAGAATGGCGACGAGCCCCACCTCCGGCAGGTCCAGCCCTTCGCGCAGCAGGTTGACGCCGATCAGCACGTCGAACATGCCGGCGCGCAGGTCTTCGAGGATCTGGATACGTTCCAGCGTGTCGATGTCCGAATGGATGTAGCGGTTGCGCACGCCGATGCGGTCGAAATATTTCGACAGCTCCTCGGCCATGCGTTTGGTGATGGTGGTGATGAGCACCTTGTCCTCGACGCGCACCCGCTTGTCGATCTCTTCGAGCAGGTCGTCGATCTGGTTCTCCGTGACGCGCACTTCGAGCGGCGGATCGACCAGCCCCGTAGGGCGGATCAACTGCTCGACCACTACGCCTTCGCTCTTCATGAGCTCGTAGTCGGCGGGTGTGGCGCTGATGTAGACCGTCGTGCCCATCATCTGCTCGAACTCCTCGAAGCGTAGCGGGCGGTTGTCCTTCGCCGCCGGCAGACGGAATCCGTACTCCACGAGATTTTCCTTGCGGGCCCGGTCTCCGCCGAACATGCCGTGTACCTGCGGCAGCGTCACGTGGCTCTCGTCGATGAGCAGCAGATAGTCCTTCGGGAAGTAGTCGAGCAGGCAGAAGGGGCGCGTTCCGGCGGCGCGCCCGTCGAGGTAGCGCGAGTAGTTCTCGATGCCGGGACAGTAGCCCAGCTCCTTGATCATCTCCAAATCGTATTCCACCCGCTGCTTGATGCGCTGCGCTTCCATCGTCCTCCCTTCGCGTTCGAAGAACTCGATCTGCTTGCCCAGATCGAGGTAGATCTGCTGCACGGCAGCGTTGATACGCTCCTTCGTGGTGACGAAGAGACGTGCGGGGTAGATCGTCAGCGTGTCGATCGTCTGGATGCGGGCGCCCGTCGCGGGATCGACGATCCAGATCGCTTCGATTTCGTTGTCGTAGAACATCACGCGGTAGCACTGGCTGCCGAATTCGCCGAAGGCGGCCATGATGTCCACCGTGTCGCCGTTGACGCGGAACGTCGCGGGCAGCAGGTCGCGTTCGGTGCGGGTGTAGAGCGCTTCGACCAGTTTGTAGAGGAACTGCTTGTAGCTGACGATGTCGCCGACCTTGAACGAGACGGCCGTCGCATGGAAGTCTTCGGGGTTGCCGCTGCCGTAGAGGCACGAAACGGACGAGACGACGATCACGTCCCGGCGGCCCGAAAGGAGCGTCGCGCAGGTTTGCAGACGCATCTTTTCGATCTCGTCGTTGATCGACAGGTCTTTTTCGATGAAGGTATCCGTGGCCGGCAGGTAGGCCTCCGGCTGGTAGTAGTCGTAGTAGGAGACGAAATATTCGACCGCGTTTTCGGGAAAGAAATTCTTGAACTCTCCGTAGAGCTGCGCCGCGAGGGTCTTGTTATGGCTCAATACGAGAGTCGGTTTGTTGATCTGGGCGATGACGTTGGCGGCCGTGAAGGTCTTGCCCGAACCCGTCACGCCCAGCAGCGTGTTGTGTTTCGATCCGCGGCGGATCGAATCGACGAGCTGCGCGATCGCTTCGGGCTGGTCGCCCGTGGGCTTGTATTCCGAGACGAGTTTGAAATCCATAGATGCAAAGGTACGATAAATTCGGAATTCGGAGGCCGCAACGGCGGATAATTCCGCTTCCGGAATGCCCTTTTCAACGCGAAACCCGCCGGCGATATTGTCCGTCCGGCGGCAGCCGGTTTGCGTGCGGCGGCGAAACAGCTGTCGCAGAAGCCGAAACGGAGCGCATCGAATTTAATTCCGCAAACGTTGTTCCGCCTGCTGAATTATTCGTAACTTTGCAAGCATGGGACTCATCGACCGCGCCACCGTAGACCGCATCTATGCGGCAGCCGATATCGTCGAAATCATCGGCGATTACGTCACGCTCAAACGCAAGGGTGTGAACTATCAGGCGTGCTGTCCCTTCCACAACGAAAAGACTCCCTCGTTCGTCGTATCGCCTTCGAAAGGCGTTTTCAAATGCTTCGGCTGCGGCAAGGCGGGCAACGCCGTTACCTTCGTCATGGAGCACGAGGGCATCTCTTACCCCGAAGCGCTCAAAGCCGTGGCCAAGCGCTACGGCATTGAGGTGCAGGAGCGGGAGCTCACCGAGGAGGATATCCGCCGCAACGACAACCGCGAATCGATGTTCGCCCTCAACGGCTGGGCCTATGACTATTTCGCCGACTACCTGCGTAAGTCGTCGGAGGGGCAGAGCGTCGGCATGAGTTATTTCCGGCAGAAGCGCGGGTTCACGGAGGCCACGATCCAGAAGTTCGGATTGGGCTATTGTTCGGCCAAGGGCGATGCGATGACGAGCGCCGCCCTGGCCGCCGGATACAAGGAGGAGTTTCTCCTCTCGACCGGACTGTCGATCAGACGTGAACGCGACGGGCAGTTGTTCGACCGCTTCCACGATCGGGTGATCTTCCCCGTGCACAACATTTCGGGGCGGATCGTCGCCTTCGGCGGCCGCATTCTGGGAACGAACAAGAATGTCGGCAAGTACCAGAACTCCCCCGAGAGCGAGATATACAGCAAGAAGCGCGAGCTCTACGGCCTCTATTTCGCCAAGAAGGCGATCCAGCAGCAGGACTATGCGATCATGGTCGAGGGGTATACCGACGTGATCTCGATGCATCAGGCCGGTGTGGAGAATGTCGTGTCGTCGTCGGGTACATCGCTCACGACCGATCAGATCCGGCTGCTGAACCGCTTCACGAAGAACATCACCGTCATCTACGACGGCGATTCGGCGGGTATCCACGCCTCGATCCGCGGAATCGACATGATCCTGGCCGAGGGGATGAACGTGCGCGTCGTGCTGTTGCCCGAACCCGAAGACCCCGACTCCTTTGCGCGCGCGCACACGGCTGCCGAGGTGCAGGAGTACATCAAGGCCAACGAAGTCGATTTCATCACCTTCAAGGCGCAGCTGCTGATGAAGGACGCTCAGAACGACCCGATCAAGCGGGCGGCGCTCATCGGCGACATGGTGCAGTCGATTACGCAGATTCCCG
>OHBE01003347.1_pt1 | contig 10386 bp, 8 predicted proteins | sample 1577231 | NCBI WGS metagenome assembly OHBE01 (sample SAMEA3541506, study PRJEB24748) | human gut metagenome | biome: human gut; feature: human-associated habitat; material: faeces | place: China | collected 2012
CGGTCAGCTCCTTCGATACTGCCGGGGAGAATTTCTACCACGGCTTTATGCTGGGACTGTGCGCCCTGCTGGGCGGCGCTTTCGTTACCTCCAACCGGGAATCCGGCGACGGGCGCTATGACATTCAGCTGAAGCCCACGAAAAAGGAACTTCCGGGCATCCTGATTGAGCTGAAAGCGGAGAAAAATTGCAGCGACGAGCAGCTGAGAAAGCTGTCCGAGACGGCCTTGCAGCAGATCAACGACAAGAAATACGAAACCGAGCTGACGACAGCCTGGGTCAGAACGATTTATAAGTACGGCGTGGCCTTCAGCGGAAAAAAGGTCGAAGTGGCAGTTGGATGAGGAGAGAAAGCAATGGTTAACGAAAAAAGCAGCGCTGTGGGCGTAAATATACAGGAAAAGGCCACGATGATCTGGAATGTGGCAGATGTGCTTCGCGGGCCGTTCAAGCCCCACGAATATGGCCTCGTGATCCTGCCGATGACGGTGGTCAAGCGGTTTCACGACTGCCTGCTGCCCACCCACGATGCGGTGATCGAGCAATATGAAAAGGTTAAGAAGCTGGCGGTTATCGACGGCTTTCTGACCCGTGCCTCCGGCTATCAGTTTTATAACACCAGCCGGTTTACTTTTGAGAGCCTGCTGGCCGACCCGGACAACATTGAAGCGAATTTCCGGGACTATCTGGCCGGTTTCTCCAACAATGTGCAGGATGTTCTGGCCAAGTTCGATTTTGACAACATCATTCGCCGTATGGTGGAGTGCAACAGCCTGTATCTGGTCATCAAGGAATTCAACTCCCCCAAGGGGTACCTCGGTCCGGATAAGATCAGCGCCGTTGACTGCGGCTATATCTTTGAGGATCTCGTCAAGCGCTTTTCCGAGTCCTTCGGCGAGGAGGCCGGAGCGCACTTCACCAGCCGGGACATCATCTACCTGATGACCGACCTGCTGCTGTGCGATGCCAAGCTGGATGACGGCAATGTGACCGTATACGATATGACAATGGGCACCTCGCAGATGCTTTCCTGTATGGAGGAGCGCATCCACGAGCTGAACAGCGATGTGGAGGTGACCTGCTTCGGGCAGGAGTTCAACCCCTCCACCTTCGCCATTGCAAAGGCGGATATGATGATCCGTGGCGGCGACCCCAATAATATGCGGTTCGGTGACACGCTCTCTGATGACCAGTTCCCGGGCTTCACCTTCCGGTACTGCATTTCCAATCCGCCCTTCGGCATCGACTGGAAGCGGGAACAGAAGTCGGTGGAGGCCGAAGCTGCCAAGGGCAAGCTGGGGCGCTTTGCGCCCGGTCTGCCGAAAATCAGCGACGGACAGCAGCTTTTTGTGCTCAACGGCCTGTCCAAGCTGGCGCCGGGCGGCAAAATGGCGATCATTCAGAACGGCTCGCCTCTGTTTGCCGGGGACGCCGGGAGCGGCCCCAGCAATATCCGTCAGTATATCTTGGAAAACGATTGGCTGGACACCATCGTCCAGCTTTCCACCGACCAGTTTATGAACACCGGCATTTCCACCTATATCTGGGTGCTGTGCAAGGACAAGCCCGCCTACCGCTGCGGCAAGGTGCAGCTCATCGACGCTTCCCACTGCTACGAACAGCGCCGCAAATCCATCGGCACCAAGCGCAACGACATCAGCGACCACTGCCGGGAGCTGATCGTGCAGGCCTATGGCGAATACCGGAACAACGCCGTGTATGGGGACAAGTCCGGCGTGTACTGTGAGAGCAAGATTTTCGGCAGTGAGGAGTTCGGCTACAACAAAATCGTGGTGGAGCGTCCGCAGCGGGACGAAAACGGCGAGATCGTGATGAAGCGGGGTAAGCCGGTGGCGGACACTGCCCTGCGTGACACCGAAAATGTGCCGCTGGTGCAGGACATTGACGCCTATTTTGCACGGGAGGTCCTGCCCTACGCCCCGGATGCGTGGATCGACAAGAGCAAGACCAAGGTGGGCTATGAAATTCCGATGACCCGCTATTTCTATGAGTATCAGCCGCCGGAGCCGGTGGACGACATTGTGGAGCGGATTCAAAAACTGGAGCGTGAGATTGCCGACAGCCTGAACACACTGTTTCACAAGGAGGGATAAAGATGGAAAATGAGAATATCGTAAAAGAAACCGCATTGTCTGTCGCAAAAGAAACAGCTAAAGATGTCTATGCGGACACAGTACAACCAACAGCAAAGAATGTGGGTGGATTTTTCGGGACATTGTCCGGCTTTTTCAATCATGCGGTCATGTACCCTCTGAAAAAACTCAACATTAGATATGAGCAAAAGGCAATCGCGTTTGAAAAAGAAATGGAGCACAAATATAATAGCATTCCTGAAAAAGAGCGGGTTGAACCGCAATTACATATCGTTGGACCCACAATGGAGTCACTCAAATACAACATAATGGACGATGATCTGGCGGAACTGTTCTCAAACTTACTTGTGAGCGATATGGATATGAGAACGCAAAATTTGTGTACACCTGCATTCGTAAAAGTTATTGAGCAGTTGTCACCGGCAGATGCTAGGGTTTTCAAAACAATTTTTAATGAATGTGCTAAAGCAGAAACAATCCCTATTTGCAAAATGGATTTGTGCAAAATTGATGAAGAGAAGCGCCAAATAAGAAAAGAATATCTGCCGCTGTATTTGGTGGGCATAGAAGTTGATAAGCTAAACCCGAATGATATATCGAAATCGCTTCAAAACTTAGAGAGGTTAGGCCTGCTGACTATTGATTTTCTAAAGATGAGAATTGACGATGAAGTTTATAATAAGCTGATCGATAATAGTTATATCGAATCTCTCAAAGCATGGGCGAATCAAATAACAGGAGAGTCTTATATAGCAAAAGTAGGTTCTAAGGGGCTACTGGAGCTTAATGATTTTGCAAGAGATTTTGCAAAGGTATGTCTAAGGTGATGTTATGCGTGAAATGAAAGACAGCGGGATTGAGTGGATCGGGGCTATACCGCAGGATTGGCTGCTTTCGAAAATTGGAAGCCTATATACGCAGCGAAATGAAAAGGTTTCCGACAAAGATTATCAGCCGTTATCGGTGACAATGCAAGGCATTCTGCCGCAGCTTGCTACCGCTGCAAAAACGGACGATGGAGACAACAGAAAACTGGTGCGGGTTGGAGATTTCGCAATCAACAGCCGCTCTGACCGTCGTGGTTCTTGTGGTATTTCTCCGTTAGATGGGTCTGTTTCCCTAATCAATATCATTTTGACACCGAGGACGGCTATGCATCCCGGCTATTACAACTGGCTTTTTAATACCACATTGTTTGCGGATGAGTTTTATAAGTGGGGACACGGAATTGTAGCCGATCTTTGGACAACCCGCTGGCAGGAAATGAAATCTATTACTGTTCCTGTCCCGGAATATGCCGAGCAGGAGCGCATTGCGGCGTTTTTGGATGCAGAGTGCGCCGAAATCGACACTGTATTGGAAAAGACCCGTGCGTCCATTGAAGAATACAAAAAGCTGAAACAGGCGGTCATTACACAGGCAGTCACCAAGGGCATCCGTGGCGACAGGCCGATGAAGGACAGCGGCATTGAATGGATTGGGGAAATAAGCCAGGATTTTGAAATTGTCAAATTAAAATGGCTGTGTGATGTTTTAGACCAGTTTCGAAGCCCGGTTACGGCCGATAAAAGAAATCAAAATGCGGATGTTTTATATGATTATTATGGTGCATCTGGTGCTATTGACAAAATAGACGGCTATACAATTGACGACCATGTGATGCTGATAGGGGAAGACGGTGCTAATCTCCGCATGAGAAATCTCCCAATAATGTATGAGATCAATGGAAAAGCGTGGGTAAACAATCACGCGCACATTCTTAAACCCAAAGCAGGTGTAGATTTTTATTTTATTTTCTATGCACTCGAAGCACTCGACCTAAATTACTATATCACTGGTTCTGCGCAACCAAAACTCAGTCAAGATAATCTGCGAAATATTTGGGTCCCAATTACTGATTTTACCGGCCAAAAGAGAATTGCGGCTTATATTTCCGATGTATGCGACGAGTTTGATTGTCTAATTGCTAAGAAGCAGCAATACCTCACCGAAATCGAAAACTACAAGAAATCCCTGATTTATGAGTATGTGACGGGCAAGAAGGAGGTCGTATAAATGAATCCATTCTACAACATTTGGAACTATGACTATATTCAGCAGCAGGCGCAAATGCAGCACCATTTTTCGCAGGTCAAGCAGGTACAGGACACAGCGAAGGCACTGTCTGATTTTCTGGACGGCTGCGACAAAATCGAGCCTGCTTATCAGCAGCAGGCAATGGCAGAGTTTTGTGCAGTTATCGCTGCGCATTTCAACAAGCACAACAGAGGATAACTTTACGTAAGGGGAACGAACTATGATCACCACCGAAAAGCGTTTTGAAGCGGATATAGAATCCTTCTTTCTCTCCCCGGCGGGCGGATATACCAAGGGCGCAGACACCTATGATGCCAAAAAGGGGCTCTATGTGAATACCCTGATCGACTTCGTTCAGCGCACCCAGCCCAAGGAATGGGCGCGATTTGAAAACGCCAATCAGGTGGACCCGGTGCGGAAGTTCTGCACGGCGTTCAACACCGCCTGCGAGACGGAGGGGCTGCTCTCTGTCCTGCGCCACGGCTTCAAGCACCGTGGACTGCGTTTTCGGGTGTGCTATTTTAAGCCGGAGTCTGCCCTGAATCAGGCGGCGGCTGCCCAGTGGGCGGCAAACACCATCGAGTGCTATCGCCAGTGGTACTTCTCCGCCGATACAAAAAAGAGCGTGGATATGGCGCTGGTGCTCAATGGTATCCCGGTGTTCGCCTTTGAACTGAAAAACCAGTACACCGGACAAACGGTGGACGACGCCAAGCGGCAGTGGATGTATGACCGCGACCCGCGGGAGCTTTGCTTCCAGTTCAACAAGCGCATTCTGGCCTATTTCTGCGTGGATCACACCGAGGTGTGGATGACCACAAAGCTCGCCGGAAAGAACACCTATTTCCTGCCCTTTAACCAGGGCTCCAACGGAGCCGGAAACGACGGCGGCAAGGGTAATCCGGCAAACCCAAACGGCTACCCGACAGCGTATCTGTGGGAGAATGTCTTTCAGAAGGACAGCATGATGGACATTGTCCAGAAGTTTATGAACCTGAAGGACGGCAAAACGCTGATTTTTCCGCGCTATCATCAGCTGGATGTGGTGCGCAAGCTGCTGGCCGATGTCCGACAGAACGGGGCGGGGCATAATTACCTGATCCAGCACAGCGCCGGAAGCGGCAAGTCCAACTCCATTGCGTGGACGGCTTACCGGCTGGCCTCGCTGTTCAATGAGGAGAACAAGCCGGTGTTCTCCAGCGTGGTCGTCGTTACCGACCGCACCGTGCTGGATGCACAGCTGCAAGAGACCATTTCCGGCTTTGACCACACCCTCGGTGCCATTGAGACCATCGGGGAAGATAAGACCTCCAAGGACCTGCGGGACGCCATCAACGGCGGCGTGCGCATTATCGTCACCACCTTGCAGAAGTTCCCGGTCATCTATCAGGAAGTGGATAAGGTGGCGGGACGGAACTTTGCGATTATCGTGGACGAGGCCCATTCCTCCCAGACCGGCAGCTCGGCCCTGAAATTGAAAGCCGCCCTTGCGGATACCGAGGACGCTCTGCGGGAATACGCCGAGATCGAGGGCAAGGCCGAAGAAGAACTGGACCCGGACGACCGCCTGATGCGGGAAATGACCGTTCAGGGGCGGCATAAGAACCTGTCCTTCTTTGCCTTTACCGCAACGCCCAAGGACAAGACGCTGGAATTGTTCGGCACGGAATATGAGGACGGCAGTTTTCATCCGTTCCACATTTACAGTATGCGGCAGGCCATTGAGGAAGGCTTTATTCTGGATGTGCTCCAGAACTATATGACCTATGACACCTGCTTCAAAATCGTCAAAACCTCCGAAGATAATCCGGATGTGCCCGCCAGCCGTGCAGCTAAGGTGATTCGCAAATATCAGGAGCTGCATCCGTATAACATCTCGCAGAAGGCACAGATCATCGTGGAGACCTTCCGGGAAACCACCCGAAACAAGATCGGCGGCAGGGGTAAAATGATGGTCATTACCTCGTCCCGCCTTGCGGCAGTGCGCTACTACCACGAGGTCAAGCGCTATATAGAGGAGCAGAAGTACAACGATGTGCAGGTGCTGGTGGCCTTTTCGGGTGCTGTGCAGGACGGTGATGAGGAGTATACCGAGCCGAAATTGAATGTTCGTGCGGATGGGACGCACATCGCCGAAACGCAGACCAAGGCGGAGTTCCACGACCATTTCAATGTGCTGATCGTTGCCGAGAAGTACCAGACCGGTTTTGATGAGCCGCTGCTGCACACGATGATCGTGGACAAGAAGCTGAAGGGCGTCAAAGCGGTGCAGACGCTGTCCAGATTGAATCGCACCTGCACCGGCAAGGTGGACACTTTCGTTCTCGATTTTGCCAACAAGAAAGAGGACATTTTGGAGGCGTTTCAGCCGTTCTATCAAGAAACCTCGCTTTCGCAGGAGGTCAACACTGACCTGATCTATCAGACGCAGAAGGATCTGCGGGGATTTGCGGTCTATAACGATGCAGATATCGAGGCTTTTGCCAAGGAGTATTTCAGCACTGGGCGGCAGGATGCCCGGGCGATGGGGCGAATGACCAGTGTGTTAAAGCCGGTGGCAGACCGTTATAATCAAAAAACGCCTAACGAGCGGTATCAGTTCCGCCGTCAGGTGCGCAATCTCATTAAGTGGTACGGCTATATTTCGCAGATCCTGCGGATGTTCGATAAGGAACTGCACAAGGAATATGTATTCTGTTGTTATCTGATCAATTTGCTGCCTGCGGAAACCACGGATATGGTGGACCTTGAGGGTAAGTTGAAGCTGGAATACTACAAGCTGCAAAAGACCTTCGCCGGAAGCATTGAGTTGGAACAGGTGAAGGGCGTGTACGAACCGGCCAAGCAAAAGGGTGCAATGGGATTGGACACAAAGTCGCCGCTGGATGAGATTATCGCCAAGATCAACGAAAAGTACAAGGGTGAATTCACCGAGGGAGACAAAGTGCTGCTGACGGCTCTGCGCAGCCGTCTGATGGCCGACAAGAAGCTGACCAAGATGGCGCAGACCTCAGATCCGCAGATTTTTGTGGAAAGCATTTTCCCTAAGGCCTTCGGTGCAGCGGCTCAGGACAGCTATCTGGAATCGCAGGATACCTATACCTCGCTCTTTGAGGATCAGCACAAGTATAATGCCATTATGAGCGCATTGGCTGATGTAGTGTATCGGGAGATGAGGATGGGCTAACCCAAATTTATTACATTTTCAAAAGGGGGATAACAATGAAAGATGGCATAATTTTTGTTGCGGGGATCTATGGCGTGGGAAAAAGCACCTTGTGTGAAAGGCTTGGCCTCTCTATTGGTATCCCCTGCTATTCAGCTGGCGACTTGATAAGCGCACTCAACGGAGAAACTTATGGTCGTAACAAAACTGTGGTAAACAAGGAAAAGAATCAGGATATTCTTGTTGCGGCAGTGAATGACAGGTTACAGAAGGATACGGCATTTATATTAGCGGGTCACTTCTGTATTTTTGATAAATCATTTAATGTTGCAAGGCTGCCTGAGTCTGTTTTTTCGTTAATGCCAATTGCGAAGGTGGTTTTACTTGAATCAGATGTGACTAAAGTTTGTGAAAATCTTCGGCGTAGAGATTCTCGTTGCTATCCACTTGATGCATTGAAATCCCTAAAACAAAGTGAAAAGATGCAATGTGAAAAGATTACAAAGCAATTAGGTCTCCCACTTTACATCCATCAGATGTTATTTGACGATTCCGATGTGCAGCAAGTTAGAGAATATATTTTAGGGGGTGAGTAAATGCGAGCGCTACTCGATACGAATGTCATTATACATAGAGAAAATACTAAAGCGACAAGCTTTACTATCGGGAAACTATTCTACTGGCTCGACAAACTGCACTATGAAAAGCTGATTCATCCATACTCTATAGACGAGCTCCGTAAATATCGCAACCCACAGATGCAATCACTGTATGACGCAAAAATTGATGCTTATACAGAGATGCGATGCATTGCTCCGCAGACGGCGGAATTTACCGCACTTCTAAGTGACACCCCTAAAACAGCCAATGATCAAATTGACAATCAACTTTTGTGCGAATTATATTGTAAAAGAGCAGATATTCTAATCACAGAAGACCGCCGTATGCGCTTAAAAGCAGATAGATTAGGGCTGTCAGAGCGTGTATTCACAATCAACTCGTTCATTGAAAAATGTACCAGTGAAAATCCTGACCTTATAGATTATAAGGTGCTTGCAGTCAAAAAAGAACTGTTTGGAAATATTGATGTGACAGACCCGTTTTTTGCTACCTTCCGTGAAGCGTATACGGGGTTTGAGGATTGGTTTATAAAAAAGAGCAATGAAGAAGCCTATGTATGTCGAACAGATACAGGCGCTATACTTGGATTCCTATATCTCAAAACAGAAACAGAAGAGGAAAACTACAGCGACATTGCCCCAATTTTTCGACCTAAGCGAAGATTAAAAGTTGGAACATTCAAGGTTGAAGCCTCCGGCTTTAGACTCGGTGAACGATTCATCAAGATTATTTTTGACAATGCTATTGAACGTAACGTGGAGGAGATATATGTTACACTATATATGAACCGTCCCGAATTAAGGACGCTATATGATTTGCTGGTTCGGTGGGGGTTCTATGAATATGGCATTAAGAGAAATGACAACGGTGGAGAAGTTGTGCTCGTTAAGAAAATGGCCGGTTATGATAAATCAAAATCGGTTAAAGAGAATTTTCCCAATATCAGATACGATGTGCAGAAATTCTTTCTTCCGATTGAAGCACAATATCATACTCCGTTATTTCCTGACTCGCAATTGAGAACTGAAGGGAACTTTGATTATCTGGGAGCCAAGGCACATCGCTATGCATTGCAAAAAGTGTATATTTCTCTCTCGTATAAACGGGATATGCGTCCGGGCAACTTGCTTGTTATTTACCGGAAGGGGATAACGCCAAGAAGAAAAGCTTATGAATCTGTTGTCAGCACGATTTGTGTTGTTGATGAAGTGCGATATAACTTTTCAAGCAAAGAGGATTACCTCAAATACTGTGAAAACCGGACAGTCTTTAGCCCCGAAAAGCTAAATCAGCTTTGGGAAAAGCACAGCGAAAAACTTCTGGTTGTTAAATTCATCTTTATAAAAAGCCTTACAAAACGAATTACTTTAGGCGAATTATGGAGTAGTGGAATCATACCACAATATAGCGGACCAAGACCATTTGATCATATTTCTGACGCAGATTTTGACACGATTTTAGCCAAATCGCAAACAAAAATACACTTTGAAAGGCAATGAGGCATGGCCACGATTCTATTATCTATCAAACCAGAATATGCCAATAAAATATTTGACGGGCAGAAACACTATGAGTACCGAAAACGTATTCCTAAAAAAGAGGTATCAAAGATTGTTGTGTATTCCTCTGCTCCAGAACAAGCTGTTATTGGCGAGGTTGAAGTTGTAAAAACGCTCAAGATGAAACCTACGCCGCTCTGGAACAGTACAAAAGCAAATGCTGGTATTAGCAGGTCAAAGTATAGAAAATACTTTAGTGGATGCACAACGGCATACGCTTTTGTCATTGGATCATTCGAAAAATATCCGACTTCGAAGTCGTTAGCAGACCTTAATATTCAGTCTGCACCTCAATCATTTGTATATTTAGACGATTGATATTACTACGATGGGGCACCGACCGTTTAGCCGGTGCCCTATTCCTATATGAGCCATCTATAAGTCAATAGTGATTATCAGCCGTCCTCCCATCATCGGGAGGGCGGCTTTTTGCGTTCAGATAAAAAATATTTGAGAAATTTCTCGAAAACACCCCCACAAATGGCACCCCTTATTCAGAGTAAGTAGAGGGACCTTTTGAAAAGTTGAGGGAATTTCTCAAATTACTTTGCCAAAATCTTAAAAAATTTCCCAATTGATTAGTAGAGGGGTTCGCAGAAAAATTCTCAAAAGTTTTTTCGTTCAAATCCGAAAAATTTTCCCAGTTGGTTAGTGAGGGGTCTATAAAATGCCTTTCTCGCTGGCTACCTATTGAGGGGACTGTCTCCCTGCGTGCCTTGAAAATTGAATCGCCGCCTCCAAAGGATATGCTTCCGGCAAGTGACGCCACGACTTCCCGATAATTCAGGGCTCCCACAAAATCGAAGATTTTGTGGGAAGAGGAGCAGCAGTGAAACGAATGAGCTTTCGC